>Ga0136651_10002191_pt1 | contig 10713 bp, 10 predicted proteins | sample Mar14236cmmetaG_FD_94867 | JGI IMG/M metagenome (GOLD analysis project Ga0136651, IMG submission 94867) | Marine hydrothermal vent microbial communities from Guaymas Basin, Gulf of California to study Microbial Dark Matter (Phase II) - Marker... ...
CAGAAGATGGCCAGCGACCCGGAATTGAAGCACATTCCGATCATCATGGTCTCATCCTTGACCAACACCCAACACGCCGAGATGTTCCCCACGGACATGTACATCCCCGTTGACCACTGGATCAGTAAGCCTGTCCAGCCGACAAAGCTGCTGGAAAAGGTCTCTGATTTGTTGAACCAGCGCGGAGGATAGCAGAATGTCACCACCAGGTAAGGTGTTAGTCATTGACGACGATCCCGATTTCGTAGAGTTTATACGTATCATCCTGGAAGCGGGGGGATACAGCGTTGTCTGTACATACAATGCCGAGCAGGGTCTCTCCCTCATGCGCACAGAACACCCAGATTTAGTCCTGCTTGACATGCTGATGTCATACACTATGGAAGGTCTGGATGTCACACGCACAATGCGTGAAGACCCTGAACTGCGGAAGATTCCATTGATCGTCGTCTCTGCCGTCCTTACTGATGCCGAAGATCTTCAGGGTGAGGGCGAAGAGCCACTGCCCATAGTAGCTTTCCTGACCAAACCCGTCGAACCGGACGAACTGCTGAACCTCGTGGCCAAGGCCACTTCGCGCTCCTGAAGTAGCCGTTTTTCACACGTATAGAATCACATTGGAGCAAATTTACCGTAATTCATAAAATCAAAAGTTAGGAGGAAATACGATGAAAAAGTTTGACGTAGTAGTAGTAGGTGGAAGTGCAGCAGGGCTAACTGCTGCCATAACCAGCCGCCGACACTATCCCGAAAAGAGCGTCCTGATGGTCAGGAAGGAAAAGCAGGTATTGATCCCCTGCGGGATACCCTACATCTTCGGAACGGTGGGCACCCCAGACAAAAACCTGATCCCCGATGCCGTGCTGGCGAAAAATGGCATCGAACTCGTGGTTGATGAAGTGACAGACATAGACCGCGATGATCGCGTTCTGCTGACGGCCAGTGGAGAGAAGATAGGCTACGAGCGGCTCGTTCTGGCCACCGGCTCTGGGCCTATAGTGCCTCCCATCCCCGGCGCAGACAAGAAAAACATCTTCGCCGTGAGGAAAAGTGTTCCATACCTCCAGCAGATGCTTGAGACGCTGAACGATGCCTCGAATCTGGTCATCGTGGGATGCGGCTTCATTGGTGTGGAGTTCGCCGAAGAGTGCGCAAAGAACAGAGACATCAATATCAAGATCGTGGAGATGCTGAGGCATTGCCTCCAACTGGTCTATGACGAAGAGTTCTCCATCAAAGCCGAAGAGGTTTTGAGGGCGAAGGGCATTGATCTCCTCCTGGACGAGAAAGTGGAGGCCTTCCTGGGCGATGAAAAAGTGGAAGGGGTGAAACTTTCGAGCGGCAGGGAGATCAAGGCGGACATGGTGATCATGGGCATCGGGGCGGCGGCGAACACAGGTTTTGCCAAGAAGGCTGGCCTGGAGATAGGACCTACCAAGGGCATCCAAGTCAACCGCTACATGCAGACCAGTGACGAGCACATCTTTGCCTGCGGCGATTGCGCCGAGAAAGTCTCCTTCTTCGACGGCAAGCCCTCTCGCTTGAAGCTGGCCTCGATAGCGGCCATGGAAGCTCGAATTGCAGGAGCCAACCTCTTTGGCCCGCGCCGCGTAAACATGGGCGTGATCGGTGTCTTTTCCACTATATTGGGGGATACCGCCTTCGCTGCCGCCGGGCTGACGGAGACAGTCGCCAGAGAAAAAGGCTACACCATCATCGTCGGCGAAGCAGAAGCCATGAACCGCCATCCCGGCGGCATGGGTGGCGGAACGAAGATGAAAGTCAAACTGATCTTCGAGGCCGGGAGCCGCGTGATACTGGGCGGGCAAGTCTCGGGTGCCAAGAGCGGAGGCGAGCTCATCAACGCCATCAGCGCCTGCATTCACCAGAGGATGACCGCCGATGACATCGCCACTTTCCAGACGGGAACTCACCCGGCGCTCACGGCCTCACCCATCGCCTACCAGTTAGTGAACGCAGCCGAGATGGCCATCGCCAACTCCTGGAAGCTCTCGACCAGGTGGGGGGTGCGCCGCTAAAATGCCTCGCTGGGACCCAGGCTGCATTTGAACCAGCCTGGGTCTCGGCGTGACACGTAATACACTCAGCGCAATTTGATTCAGTGAAAACAGAGCTAGGCCAAATGTGCACTTTTGACCCTCCAGACGTGTTGCGTGTTACGTGGTGCGTGATGGGACTGAGCACGGAACACGGCTCATTGGCAGGTAAAGAGGCGCATAAACGGGGACATGTTTTCACGCTTTTCAAGTGCGCTCGGTATAATTGAAAAGGAGGAAACCCTATGGCCAGGATTCTGATCGTTGATGATGACCCTGACTTCGTTGAGATTTCACGCATGATCCTGCAATCTAATGGCTACGAGATTGCCAGCGCCAGCAATGGGGAGCAGGCTCTGCAAGCTATGCGCCAGGACCCACCGGACCTGGTATTGCTGGACGTGATGATGTCCACCGTCCTCGACGGCCTGAACGTCAGCCACGAGATGCAGGCCGATCCCAACCTCAAGAATATCCCGGTGATTATGGTCTCGTCCATCATCAGCAGCCCACACGCCGGGATGTTCCCCACCGACGAGTACATTCCCATTGACGCCTGGATCACCAAGCCAATGGATCCGGATGATCTCCTCGCAAAAGTGGGCCGGCTTATTGACCGTGGTTAGGCGGCATGAACCCGGCAGCCGGTCTCCACTCACCAATGTTATCGAGGCTGATTGACTGACAAATCGTTCAGGACGCAGATTCACGCAGATTTTCGCAGATTATCTGCCGACGAAACCAGAAAATCAGCGTCCATCAGCGTTAATCTGCGTCCTATTTCTTGCTCCCAGGGCAAATCCAGAGTTTTGTCAGTCAACCAGGTTATCGAGGTAAAGCAGCCTCGCGATCAACCAGAGAATCCCCATTTTGTCAAGTGGGCGGCGGGCTGGCGCCTCCCACACCAAACATATTATACGAGGTAAAGATGGAGCGCAAAGTATTAGCACGACGATATCGCTATCTCTGGATGGGCGAGGCAATAAACATACTGTTCTTTATCGTACTCTTCTTGTACCATGCCCTAATTGATGAGGAATGGTCTAATTGGATCGCCCATTGGATCGCCCGAACCTATAGTCTTACAGTAGTCATCATCATTCTATTACAGGGTGTTATCTGGTGGCGCTGGAAACTTTGTACGTTGCAAGCTGGGCAACGCACCATGCCTCTGCGTATTTTGATACGGTTTCGCCGCTTCAAATGGGTGAATTGGCTGCTGATTGGTTTATTCCCTGTCGTGCTCTGTCTCAAATGGTGGCTCACGGACTCGTTCTGGTTAAGCAACGACACATGGTTGGGACTGCTGTTCATGGGTGGAGCGTTCTTGGAGCAGATCAACTACTACTACTATCAACTTATGTATGATAATCGCTATGATTGGACTTGGTTGCGCGCGCATCGTCGGTTGCGTCAAGGCAGTATCGGGAAAGCGTTGGCACAAATGTCGGAATAATCAGCCACCTACCCCACTACGAACCATCTACCAGAGGAGACAGAAAGGAGTTACTAAAATGAATACTTCAACAAAGACGTTACCAGAGGGGTATGTCCAATCCGGTGAGATTAACCTGAAAAAGAATAGACTATTGGCCATTACTCTGAACATTATTGCGTTTTTCGTCGGCGTCCTCAGCTTTTTCTTGCTGTCAAGTTTCGCCACTTTGGTACGCCCAGGCATAATGAACCTCTCGGGTAGCATAACGGCAGGTGTATGGGCAGTCATGCTGGGGCTGGTGATTTTACTCATGACTATCCATGAATCAGTCCACGGGTTTTTCTTCTGGGTGTTCACCCGCAGCAGTCCTGTCTTTGCCTTCCGTCTGTTCTATGCGTACGCCGGGGCGCCGGATTGGTACATTCCCACCCGCCAATATATGATCGTCACATTAGGTCCGCTGGTAATCATAGGCGCTGTGGGAATACTGCTCATGCTGCTGGTTCCAGAAAGCTGGGTTTTGTTTATCGCGTTTATGGTGGCCTTAAATACTGGTGGGTCTGCGGGCGATCTCCTAGTTCTCACCCGCCTTTTCAAGTTATCGCCAACGTGTCTCGCAAACGACACCGGAGATCTAGTTACTTTCTACGAACACCAAACAACCGCTGACCATCCATAGAAATTGTTTCGATTTAGCGTGCTGCAATCAGATTCGATCCTATTTGTGTCATTCGTGATTTTAAAAGTATCCGGCAGCAAACAGGAGGTAACGATGCCAGAGAAATCAACTCGTTTCCGGGACCCGGCCAAACAGTCCATGCTGCTCACCGCGCTCTACATCGCCCAGGAACAGCACGGATACCTGAGCAAAGAGGCCATAGAACGCACCGCTACACGACTGGGGCTGACCGCCAAAGACGTGTACTCGACAGCCAGCTTCTACACCATGTTCCGCACGCAGCCCCTGGGCCGCTACGTGATTCAGGTCTGCGAAGGATTGTCCTGTTTCCTGGTCGGCGGGGCCGAATCCCTGGTGGACTACATTTCGCGCAAGCTGCACATCCGACCGGGGGAGACTACTCCTGATGGGTTGTTCACCTTGCAAACTGTACAATGTCTGGCCTCGTGCGGCACCTCGCCCGCCATGCGGGTCAACGACGAGCTATACGAGGACATGACCCCAGACAAAGTTGATCGCTTGCTAGACCAACTGGCGGGGAGGTAGAGCCATGCCATTCGAAAGAATTCTCTTGCGCAACGTAGACGTGCCCAACTCCGAGAAAATTGACACCTACCTCGAGCGTGGCGGCTATCAAGCCCTGCGCAAGGCACTCCACGAGCACACACCGGACGAACTCATCGAGATGGTCAAGGCCTCGAAACTGCGCGGACGGGGTGGGGCGGGTTTTCCGGCCGGGCTCAAATGGGGATTCATGCCCAAAGGCGATGTGACCAAATACGTCTGCGTGAACACCGACGAGGGGGAGCCGGGTACTTTCAAAGACCGTCTGCTGGTGGAACGTGACCCCCACCAGGTGATCGAGGGGACGATCATCGCCTCTTATGCCGTCGGCGCACATCGCGCTTTCGTCTACATCCGTGGCGAGTTTTTCCTGGGGGTCAAGCGCTGGATTAAAGCCATTGACGACGCCTACGCCCGTGGCTTCCTGGGCAAGAACATCCTGGGCAGCGGGTTCGATCTGGACCTGTCTGTGCATCGGGGAGCAGGGGCCTACATCTGCGGCGAAGAGACGGCCATGCTGAACAGTCTGGAGGGAAAGCGAGGTGAACCACGTCTCAAGCCGCCTTACCCGGCCCAGGTCGGCCTTTATGGGCAGCCCACCCTGGTACACAACGTAGAGACCCTGGCCAATGTGCCTCACATCGTCCTGCGCGGGGCGAAGTGGTACACGTCCATCGGCACCGAGGAGAGCACCGGCCCCAAGCTGTTCTGCATCAGCGGGCACGTAAAGCGGCGTGGCAACTACGAATTGCCCATGGGCACGCCTCTGCGGGAGATCATCTTCGAGCACGCGGGGGGCATGCGCAACGGCAAACAACTGAAAGCAGTAATCCCCGGCGGAGCCTCAACCCCATTGCTCACCCCGGAGCACCTGGACGTGACAATGGACTTCGAGTCGCTGGCCAAAGTAGGCTCGATGCTGGGCACCGGGGCCATCATAGTCCTGGATGAGGACACCTGCATAGTGGACGTGGCCCGCCGGCTGACTAAATTCTTCGCCCACGAATCCTGCGGACGATGCACACCCTGCCGCGCCGGCGTTCCACATTTGCTGAATATACTGGAGCGGATCGAGGACGGACAGGGACAAGAAGGGGACATTGACCTGCTGCCCTCCCTGTGTGAAGGCATCGCTGGCCATACCTTCTGTCCCATGGGCGACGCGGCCGTCAACCCTACACTGAGCAGCATCCGCCACTTCCGCGAAGAGTATGAATACCACATCAAACACAAGCGCTGCATGGTGTCATAGGCTTCGCCGCACGTCCAGCGGTGATGCGCATTCCAAATATTCACGCGAAGGAGACTGAACATGCCCAAGATTTTGGTCGTTGATGATGATCCTGACTTCGTCGAGTCAACCCGCCTGGTGCTCGAACCTAACGGTTATGAGGTAGTCAGTGCTGCCAACAGCGACGAAGGACTGCAAAAACTGGCAGAAGAAAAGCCCGATTTGGTCATTCTGGATGTGATCATGAGCACCGTGCTCGACGGGCTCTCCATGAGCCAGCAGATGCACGATGTCGCGGAGTACAGGGAAGTGCCCATCTTGATGGTGACATCCATTGCCAACACTGACTACGCGGCTCTCTTCCCCACCGACGAGTACGTCAACATCCACGGTTTTCTGAGCAAGCCGGTATCTCCAGACCAGTTGTTGAGCCACGTCAGACGTCTGGTGGGTTAACCCCGGCTACGTGGTGCGTGTTGTGTAAACACGCAATACGCACCACGCAACACGTAGCAAACAATCGGTCGCTCGCTTGTCTAATCACCGGGAACGATAACAAGATTTCTCACTCTTGAGGAGGGGAGCCGTGACAAAAATCAAAATCGGTGGAATTATCCAAAACACCAGCCTAGCCGAGGTAGGTGTGCTCGGCATCCCGGACCGACCCGGCACCGCTGCTGCGATTCTGGGCGCGCTGGGGAAAGCAAGGATCAACGTGCAGTTCGTTGTGCAGTGCATTGACATGAGTCATCGCGACCACGTGGTATTCTGTGTCCACGAAGACGATCTCGATGCCACGTTGGAGATCATGAACGAGGTTAAAGAATACATCTGTGCTGAATGTGTAGTCAGCCAGCCCCAAGTAGCCATTGTCTCCATCTTCGGTCCTGATTTTCGGGAGCGACCAGCTATCGCCGGAACGATGTTCGAGGCACTGGCTGCCCAGGGAATCAACATCCTGGCTATTTCCACTTCCATCTCCACTGTCTCCTGTGTGATTGACTCTGAGCGCATGGCGGACGCGGTAACGGCCTTAAAAGAAACCTTCGATCTACCCTGATCCCACCAGCGCGGCTGACATCTCTAGTCCAGCAATACTCATGGTGACGATCCCAACCGCTTGTACGTATTCAGGAAAAGAGGCGAGCAGGGAATGAATGACTTACTGATTGTACCAGCGCACCGCGAGCTCAACAAGCGCGTCTACTGGCTGATCCAGTTGCGCTGGGTAGCCGTCGTTAGCGCCCTGATAACCATTGCTGTTGCCAATGCACTTCTGCCCAACACTCTGCCGTTGGTGCCTCTGGTGAGCGTGACCCTCACTGTTGCTCTCTACAACGTCTTCTTTTGCGTGTACGCCCGCAGATTGGACAACTACGAATTTGTCCCCCGATATCGGCAGTCGTTGGCCATCGCCCACGCGCAAATCACCCTGGACCTGATCGCACTCACCGTCCTGCTCCACTTCGCCGGCGGGCTGGAGAACCCGTTCTTTTTCTACTACGTCCTGCACATGATCACCGCCAGCATCCTCCTTTCCAGAAGGGCCAGCTTCATGTACGCGGGGTTGGCCTCTTTTCTATTCTGCGGGATGCTAGTCCTGGAAGCTCAAGGGATTGTACCCCACTATAATCTCGCCGGCTATCGTGCTCCGTCCCGGTACGCGGAACCCATTCACGTGTTCTCTATTAGCTTTGCCTTGACCTCCACTCTTTTCTTTACCGTGTACTTCGCCTCCTCCGTCATGGCTCGCCTGCGAGCAGAAACAAAAGAGCTGGCACAAGCCCATCTCATCTGCGAGCGGCGGGCCCAAGAGTTGGCACAGGCCAATCTTATCTGTGAGCGACGAACCGAGGAGTTGACACAAGCCACTCGTGTCTGCGAGCTTCAAGTCCAGAAACTGGCCGAACTGAACGCCAAGCTGAAAGAACTGGACGCAGCGCGCACTCAATTCACCCTGTTGGTCACTCACGAACTCCGAGCGCCGGTGGCCGCCATCCACAGCTACCTCAAACTGATCCTGGAAGGCTACGTGCCCCAGGAGAAACAACGGGAGATTCTGGAGCGGTCGGAACGCCGCGCCAGGGAACAACTGGACCTGATCGCTGACCTGCTGGAGTTAGGCCGCATACAACGGAAAGCTGTTGAAGATGAAGAAACCGGGCCAGTGCAGGTAGACGAGATACTTCAGAGCGTGAGTGACATGATGCGCACTTACGCAGAAGACAAAGGAATTTCTTTCAGCATCGAGATAACTCCCGATCTCCCCCCGGTCAAGGCTACGCCGGACCACATCAAGCAGGTGTGGACGAATCTGATCAGCAACGCCATCAAATACACCAAACCCGGCGGGATCGTAGTGGCTTCAGCGACCCAGAATCCAAATTACGTGGTCGGCGTGGTACAGGATACGGGCATCGGCATCGCGCCAGAACATCGCTCGCACATCTTCGAGGAATTCTTCCGCACTGACGAAGCCAAAGCCATGGAACGGCATGGCACCGGCCTGGGGCTGTCCATTGTCAAGCGCATCGTAGAAATCTACGGAGGTCAGATATGGGTGGAGTCAGAAGTAGGCAAAGGATCCAAATTCACATTTATCTTACCCAAGATCACCTGAGTTCCCCCAAGTTCCCCTGAGTTTCCCCCAAAAAATCCCACCTGTGCGGTTAGGAAAATAGGACACGGATCAACACGGATTTCACGGATGAAAATGACTCAAAATCAGTGTTTCTCCGTGCAAATCCGTGTCCTACTTCAATATTTTGACATCCGTATGCCAGGCTGATATAATACCCTCACTTCTCGCCCACTCAGAGCGTGTCTTAAAAATCGTGATGAGGTGCCCGGCACTTTTGAATGTGATCTTACCGTATTTTCTGCTGAAAAAAACGCCGTCCTGGGATCACTTTCAAGTGCCGGGCACCTGAAAGGCGAAGATTATGTGGCCTAAGCTGGCTATTGTCCTGCTGTTCGTTGTCCTCCTGATCGCGTCCATCCCGCTGCTCATCCGTCCCGAACCCCTGCCTGACCTCCTCTTCCACTGGACCGGAGAGACCGACGCCCTGCCCCAGGTCCGTGGGGTATTCCAGCTCGCCTCCAACTGGACACGCCCCCAACCAGTCACTGCCGACCTGGTGCCCGTGGCCCACGCCGGAGTCAACCCCTTTGGGATCAACACCTTCCTGGAGCAAGAGGTGGAACCCGCCAAGCGCGAGCGGCAGGTACAGCTTATCAGCGAGGCCGGCTTCGGCCGGATTCGACAGGCTTTTCCCTGGGAGGACATCGAGATCCACGGCAAGGACGATTTCGAGGACCGGCGTTGGCAGCCGCATCACTCAGCCTGGGATAAGTACGACCAGATCGTAGACCTAGCCGAGCAGTATGACCTGCAAATCATCGCCCTGCTCAAAGGTTCGCCCCTGTGGGCGCGGGCCGACCAGGAGACTCGCTGGACGGACGCTCCCCCGGCCGATTACGACGACTTCGGCGATTACGTGTACGCCGTCGTCAGCCGTTATCGGGGGCGTGTACGCTACTATCAGCTCTGGAACGAGCCTAACCTGGGCGACGAGTGGGGCGGCGTGGCCAATGCCGAAGAATACGTGCGCCTGCTGCGCATCGGCTACCGGCGGGCCAAAGAGGCCGACCCCGACTGCGTGATCCTCAGCGGGGCGCTGGCCGCGACCATCGAACTCGACCCTCGCTCCCCCTATGGGATCAACGACTTCGCCTTTTTGCAGCAGATGTACGATGCCGGCGCTGCCGATTCATTCGACATCCTCAGCATCCAGGGCTACGGGCTGTGGTCCGCCGCCTACGACCGGCGGATGCGCCCCCGCGTACTCAACTTCTCCCGGCCGCTCTATGTGCGCGGGATAATGGTGCGCAACGGCGACGCGGCCAAGCCCATCTGGATTTCGGAGATGAACTGGAGCGCCGTTCCCGCCGATTTCCCGGACAAGCGCTATGGCTACGTCACCCCCGAACAGCAGGCCCGCAACGTAGTGGACGCCTACCGGCGTGCCCAGGCCGAGTGGCCGTGGATGGGCGTGGTCAACTACTGGTTCTTCAAGCGGGCCACGGATGCGGAGAAGAACCAGGCCTGGTACTACTTCCGCATGGCCGAGCCTGACTTCACCCTGATGCCGGTGTACGAGGCAGTGAAGACTTATGCCAACCAATCACCGGTCATGTATCCCGGCTACCACCAGGAAGACCACTGGGCAATCGAGTACGGGGGAAACTGGGAGACACGAGAGGACCCGGATGCGGTGCTGGGCAGCTATCGCCTGGGGCAGGACGAGACGGCCACTCTGAGTTTCACCTTCCACGGCACTGACCTGTGGCTGCAAGCCGGGCCGGGCGCGGGCCAGCAGGGCACGGTGCTGGTCACGCTGGATGAACGTTCTGCACAGGAGCATCGCTGGCGGGCGGGTGAGCGAGTGGAACTGGCCCGTCACCTGGGCGACGGGCCACATCAGGTGACGATACGCGTCCACGAGGGGCAACTCCCCGTGGACGGCTTCATCGTGCAACGGGAGCCGTACTGGTGGCTCCGGTGGGCCGTGGGGCTGGCGGCTGTGGTCAGCCTGGTGGGTTGGCTGGTAAGACACTTTCTTCAGTAATAAACCTTGCGAAGGTTCGGCGAAGGCTTCAAAGCTAGAGAAGCCTCTATCCAAAACCAAGAATGTACCGATTGCTGGAGTCATACGCAACCTTCGCAAGGTTTATTACTGAAGAA
>Ga0136651_10002196_pt1 | contig 10704 bp, 9 predicted proteins | sample Mar14236cmmetaG_FD_94867 | JGI IMG/M metagenome (GOLD analysis project Ga0136651, IMG submission 94867) | Marine hydrothermal vent microbial communities from Guaymas Basin, Gulf of California to study Microbial Dark Matter (Phase II) - Marker... ...
GGGAAGAAACTTATGCAGAAGAAACTGATGGAATGTTTGCCGAATCGATCGCAAAAGCGGCAAATGTCTATTTATCTGCTCAACTTTCTGCAGATGAAAGATTGGATCGAGCAGATCTTTCCCGATTTTCGTTTCAAAACGAGATCATAAGAAATCTGTCGAAGAATTTTAAGGGTGTTCTTGCTCCCATCGAATCTTTTTTAAAAACGACAAAATCGGTTGGGATCATAAATATCGAGCCTGATAAAGATGGTGTGATCAGAAGGATTCCGGTTTGGTATTCTTACAAAAATGAAATTCTAATGCAGTTAAGTTTTGCTGTTTGGACAGACAGATTTTTTCCTCAACGGAATTTTCGAATAATTAAAAATAAAATTAAAGCTGGAGATTTTTCAATTCCTCTTGATAAGGATAAAAATTATTTTGTGAACTGGTATGGAAGCAGCCAAGAAAAAAGTGTGTTTGAGTATTATCCTTTCCAGGCAGTTATTTCTTCTGCAGCTGCTGTAAGCAGGAATATGGAACCGATCATTCCGCTGGAAAAATTCAAAGATAAATATATCATAATCGGAGCAACTGCTGCCGGTTTATTGGATCTGAAAACGACTCCTCTCACAAAAATCCTTCCAGGTATGGAAATATGGGCAACGGTCTTGAGCAATCTGGTAAACAAAGATTTTGTACATTTTGCTGCATTCTGGATCGAGTTTATTCTTAACTTTCTGATAATTTTTATCATTCTTTTTGCGGTTTCACATTTCACTGATAAACGAAGTCATCTGCTTATTTTTCTCTTATTGATAATCATGATCCTGACAAATTATTTTTTATGGAAGCAGGCGAGGATCGTCTTAAACTTTGTTTTTCTTTTTACTGGATTTCTGCTTGCTTATTTAACTATCATTGTCATCAGTTATCTTATTGAAGGAAAATCAAAACGGGAGATCCGCAGGATTTTTTCCCGCTATCTTCATCCGGATGTGATCGAAAAATTAGTGGAGCATCCAACCCAGATTGAAATGGGAGGTGAGGAAATTCAGGCAACAGTTCTATTTACCGATATTGCTAATTTCACGGCTTTTTCCGAAACAAAAACTCCCAAAGAACTGATTACGGATCTGAATATTTATCTGAATAAGATCACCGGACTGGTTTTGGAAAATCACGGACTTCTCGATAAATATACTGGTGATGGAATTATGGCTTTATTCGGAGTACCGATAGCACGGGAAGACCATGCGAAACTTGCCTGTAAAATGGCGATTGAACATCGGAAATTATGTGAAAGTTTTGATAAAGATTCTTTATCGATCCCTGAAAATTTCCATCTTCATACACGGATTGGCATACATTCCGGATCGCTGGTTGCCGGAAATATCGGATCCGACAAAAGGATGGATTACACTGCGATCGGTGATACTGTAAATCTTTCTTCAAGATTAGAAGGAGTTAACAAGATTTTTGGAACCTGGGTGATTATCAGTGAAGCAACATATCAGCTTGTGAAAGAAGAATTTCGATGCCGGGAATTGGATTTTTTAAGAGTGAAAGGAAAGAAGGAACCCACCCGAATTTATGAATTAATAAGCATGATTGACGAAAAAAAGACAGTTCGTATCAAAGATTATGAAAGAGCATTAAAAATATACAGGAAAGGTGATTTTAAACAAGCAGAGCAGATTTTCCGAAAATTAATTAAAGACTTTAATGATTCTCCGGCAAAAGAAATGCTTGACCGCTGTAAATCCTTAATAAAAACTCCACCTGAAAAGTGGGATGGTATTTATACGATGGAGGTTAAATGAAGAAATTTCTTATAATGATCATTATAATAATTTGTTTTACTTCCCTGTCTGCCAAGGGAAAGATAGAAGCTGAAGTCAAAAGGGATAGAGCAATTGTCAGGAAAGGACCTGCTTCTTTTTTTGAGATAATATCAGAAATGCGGAAAGGTGATATTTTTACTATACTCGATGAAGAAGACGGCTGGTTTGAGATAACTTATGCTGATAATATGGGTTTTGTTTCCCAAAAAGTTACTAAAGAAAATAAAGGTCAGGAAGATTTTTTTTCCAGAATGGCAACAAAGCCTGTATCTTTGCAGATTTCCCAACATGGAATGTCAGCAGGTGTGAAAGGTTTTGCTGAAAGATTTTCCAGAAAATTTGACGGTGATCTGTCTTTTTCGGAAATTCTGGAAAAATACAGTTTCAGTCAAAAAGAATATGAAAAATTCAGAAAGAAAACATATAAAGGATTCAATCTGAAGAAAAATAGGAAGAAGATTCATCTTCCTGACTATTCGGGGAAGGAATATTTTTCGTTTTCAGAAGAAGGAATAGGAATTGGAATTGCTTCCAAAATAGCATCTATCGGACTTTACCGGAACAGGAATATTCAGGATTACATCAATTTTGTAGGAAATATCATCGTGGAATCGACAGATGCTTATGATATCGGTTTTAAGTTCTTTATTCTAGATACTAACAAAGTCAATGCTTATGCCTGTCCGGGTGGAATAATTTTTATTACCAAAGGAATGTTGAAGCAGATCGATTCGGAAGCAGAACTCGCTTTTGTCCTGGCTCATGAAATTGCCCATGTTGCCCGTCATCACGGGATGCTCGAACTGGAAGAGAGAAAACAGCAGGTCATGGCTGATGATGCTTTTATGGATATGGAGAAGGAAATGGATGAGATCGGAGGAGGTTTTGATGAGGAAATCGGTGATGTGGAAGCTGAAATGGAAGATCTGGCTGTGCAGTTCTATGATACTATTTTTAATGGAAGATTGGAGCAATACGAAGAGGAAGCCGATCATCTCGGTTTGCTCTATACTGCTCGTGCGGGATATAATGCTAGAGAAGCCCTCGCTTTATTGAATCGTCTTTACCTGATCGAATCTCAATCAACAAATGAGCACTATACATATCAGCAAATCCGGAAAAGAATTAGTATCATGAAAAACAATCCGTATCACTTGAGTCTGCCAAAAAAGCTTTTCAACCATAAAGCACGATGGAAAGAAGCTGCGATTTTTATTGATTGAGTAAATGATCGCACTTTGCAGAAATTATCTTCTTGAAACTTCTCATGTAAGGATTTTCGCAAAGATTAGATTTTTGGACTCGACTTCAAAGCAAAGCGTGGAGTTGAGAATAAATATAAATTGTATCAATCCTGAACTCCATCTTCCGTCAATTGCCGGAGATGAAGTCCAATCTGATCCTACAAAACAATAATCGTAATTCCTTTGTTTTTCCGGTTATAATCTGAATCTTTTTTCATTTTCGGAAAACGATCCAACAGTTTTTTTCCATTTTCAAATTCCCGAGAAAATTCTTCTCCCGGAATGAAAAAAGCGATTTGCTTATACCAGACCAGATTGGGCAGGAGTTTATGGATTGCTTGTCTGATCTCTCCTCCGGTTCCGCTGGAACCATATCCGTGAATGATCTTCAAAAGTTTGACTTTTTCTCTTTTTGCTTTCCAGATCTCGGACTTCAAAGAAGTGATTGCCTGCTCAACAGTTGGCATGTCGAGTTTCAGATTGAAAGTCTTCAGCTTTACACTTCTATCAGAAATATTAACAATCGGTTTACTGAAAGCACCGCAAAACGGACAAATTTTTTCTGATTGTTCAAATTCATTTCCGCATTGTTCACAAGTTTTCATTTTATTTTTGTAGTTCGGAACTTGTTCCGAGACAATTTTTTTAGAGAAACAGGATTGTTTGAGCTACTGTATCACAATCAATCCTGATTGTGCTGATTCTCTTTTCTCAAACAGGATTGTTTGAGTTACTTCATTTTTTCTAATATTTTCTCTTTTCCCCATTCAGGATGTTCAAACCAGATATCTTTCGCTTTTTCCAGCAATTCTCCGATTTTTGTTCCTTCTTTCAGTCTGAAAAAAGCCATCACATCTTTTCCTGAAACAGGCATTTCTTTTTTGGAAAAGTCTTTTTTTAAAAGTTCGATCTTTTTCCTGATTCCCGGGATTTGTTCTTGTCTGATATAATCTTTTGTATGAACTTGATTATCAGCATGGATCAATTCTAAAAGCAAATCCAGATTTTCTCCTGCTTCAAAGATCAATTTCCGCAGTTCTTTAGCGGAAATTTTCTCACCGTTTTTACCTGCATTTTTCAAAAGCATGTGATTTTGAATAAGATAAGAAATCCTTTTGATTTGATTTATGGGAAATCGCAATCTTTTCAGGATTTTTCGGGAAATTTCCGCACTAATTTTTTCATGCTCATCAGAATGAATTCCATTCCCATTTTCTGAAATAGTCTCTACTTTTCCAATATCGTGTAAAAGTGCTGCCAGTCGCAATTCCAGATTTGGTTTGGTTAATTCCAAAACTTTCAAGGTGTGCTTAAAAGCATCGAGATCATGACATTTTCCCTGCTCGAGACCTTTCAGTTTATCCAATTCAGGAATGAGATTTTTCAGCAGATTGTATTCATCAAGTAAATTGATTGCTTGGGCTGGTTTATCTGATTCGAGCATTTTGACTATTTCATCCCGTCGTCGTTCCCAGGAAATGTGTCTTAATTGCTTTGCATTTTCAAGGATTCCTTTAGCAGTTTCAGGTTCAATTTCAAAGCCTAACTTAATGGAAAACCTGATCGCTCTCAGCATTCGTAAAGGATCTTCACCAAAAATGATTCCCGGGTTGGAAGTCGAGCGGATGATCTTCTTTTTTATATCGGAAATTCCTTTACCGGTTATATCTTTTATCTCTCCCGAAATAATGTTCATTATAAGAGAATTTATGGTGAAATCCCGACGGAAAATGTCTTCCTTGAGAGTTCCAACGGCAACATCCGGTTTACGATTTTTGTCACGGTAAGATTCTTTGCGCGTCATCACGAATTCGATTTTATGATTTTCGATCATGACGAAAGCAGTTCCGAAATTCTCGAAAATAACCGGTCTGGAAGATAGTCTTTTTCGAAAAAGGAAATCAGCCAATTTTTTTCCTCCATTATCGAGTTCGACCACAATATCCATATCCTGACTTTGAATTCCCATAACTTTATCGCGTACATAACCGCCAACGATGAAAGTTTTGTTTTCAAAATCAGTTCCGATAATCGCTTTCGAAATGATTTTTTCGATTTTTTTCATGTAACACAAACCTCCGGTTTGTGATAGTCTCAATGCAAAGCAAGGAGTTACATCACCATAAATTCCTCATAAGAACTGACAATTTCGAAACCGAGTTTTTTGTAAACCGAAATTGCCGGGTAATTATCTGATGCGACATTTAATCCGATATGATCAACGGTTTTAAGAAGGTTTTGGCACAATTTCGCAGTAACGATTTTTCCAAGACCTTTTCCCCGAAAATCAGGATGAGTAGTAATATTTCCCAAGGCTGCAACTTTATATTTTTTGGAATAAACATGAATTCCGGCAATACTCACGAGTCTGTTTTTAACTTTTATTCCGAAATATTGTCCTGTTTCCAGCATTTTAGGATCGAACCAGTTTTCCGGATAACTCGTTTTGTAAAAGTTTTGGATTTCATCACGATTTTGATTTGATAAAGAAATTGTTTGCGAACAATCGAATTTCTCCAGTTTTACGGGATTTTTCAAAGCCATTTTGTAATGTTTTCCATGAGATTCAAGATGGAAAAATTCATTCACATTTTTTTCTAATCCAACGCTGAAATGAGCATAAAATCTATTTGGCAGGAGATGTTTGATTTGTTTGAATAATTCCCACAAATGTTCAATGTTCTGGTCTAAAGCAAGAATTGTTGGAATTTGTAATCCTTTGTAAAGAAGGATAATTGCTTTGATCTTGTCGTTTGATATCAATCCGAAATAGGTCGAATTCTTCCAGAAAAAATCATCAAGATCACCGATGCTGTAAAGATGAAGATAAATGTCCTTCTGTAGAAAATTCTGAATCTTTTTTTTGTTTTTCAGGATTTTGTATTTCATATTTTTCAATATCATCCTGAGCGTAGTCGAAGGATTTTCTTTTACATTTATTAAGTTGCTAGTTTTCGACTACGCTAAGACTGACAAACCTCAATAATACTCCGAATTTTCTTTTAAATAATATTCCAACAGCTGAGAAACGGATGCAATCGCTGCTGTTTCCGCTCGTAAAATATGATTTCCCAAACTGAAAGATGGAATTTCTTTTTGTCTAAAAATCTCGATTTCGTTATTACTGAATCCGCCTTCCGGTCCGATGATGATGCAAAGAGGTTTTTGAATATCTTCTGCGATTTGCGAAATGGTTTGATGTTTTCCAAGTTCCAGTGCAAGAATTGGTTGAAACTCTAAATCCGAGTTTATTAAAATTTCCAAAGTTTGCGTTTTGTGAATTTTTGGCAGGAATGCATTATCGCATTGTTTGATCGCGGAAATTGCTGCTTTCTCAAACTTTTCTACCGTATTTTTGGATAGTTTCCGAACAGTCCTTTCGGTAAAAATCGGGAAAAAATCCTTAACTCCGAGTTCGGTCAGTTTTTCAACTATCAGGTTGTCGTGTTTGTTTTTCAGCAGAGCAAAGGCAACTGCGATTTTCGGTTCGGAGATTTTTTCTTCCTTGATCTTCAAAATGAAGACTGAAATCTCTTTTTTGGAGATATTTTTAATCTCTGCATTTGCCAGAAGACCATTTCCGTTTGTCAGCAGGATTTTTTCTCCGATATTTTTGCGGAAAACATTTTTCAGGTGATGGAATTCATCACCGATAATAGTGATCTTTTTATTTTCTTTTTTCAGGTTGGGTGTATAGAAACAGGGCATTTTTACCTCCTGAAATTAGCCCACGAATTTATTCGTGGGAATGAAACCAAATCAATATTATTTCCGATTCCCACGATTAAAATCGAGGGCTAACATCTATAATTTATTGATCTTCATAATGATGTAATTTTTAAAATCTTTTTCATTCTTGATCAAAGGACTGTTTTTTGTAATGTTCTTTTTGATTTCTGATATATTTTTTCACAATCTCCAATTGTGATTCACTCACCGAAAATGCCGCAAATCCGACCTGCCAGCCGAATTTAATCGTTCTATGTTCCTGATTTAACCAATATGATGTTTCACCTTTTATTTGTTTGATAATTTCAGTTAAATTCTTTTTAGGATTTTGCAGGAACAATAAATGGATATGGTTTTCTGTACCGTTTATATAAATCGGATAACATCCTAATTCCTCTGCATTCTTTTTGATTCTTTCATATAATTGGTGTTCAAAATCTGGTTGGATCAATGGATGTCGATTTTTCGTTGAAAATATACAATGAATCCAGATATTATAATATGAATGAGACATTTTTATTCTCCTGAAATTAACCCACGAATTTATTCGTGGGAATGAAACCAAATCAATATTATTTCCGATTCCCACGATTAAAATCATGGGCTAATATTTCTGCTATTTTCCCCAAATCTCATCGATTTTATTCTTTATCTTCTGTTCATAGATTTTGATAAGTTCTTTATTGGCATCCACTAATTTCTGCTCTGCTTCCTTTTTGGGCATTCAACATCCTTTTCATTCATTGATTGGAAATTTTTTTTAGAAAACATAACTGTCAACAATTCTATTCCCAAAATAAAAAACCGCTCAAGTATGGAGCGGTTCAATCGTTTGGAATTTACTTATTTTGGGATATTGAAATTTATTTAATATTTATTCTTTGGGTTTTGAGATTTTTTTTAGAAATTAGATATGAGGATTCGGAAATTTTGTGAAAATCAACTTGGCAAGTTGAATTACACAAAAAACTCCTTCAATTTACTAAAAAAACTTTTCCCGGGTTGGAGTTTCTTTTCGGAATCAAAAGCTGCCAGTTTCTGGAACAATTCCTTTTCCTGGAAATTCAATCTCGTGGGTGTGATGACAATAACTTTCACATAAAGATCACCGTGATAAGTGCTATTTACATGCGGCAGACCTTGTGAGCGTAAACGGAACACTTTTCCGGACTGCGTTCCAGCCGGAATTTTCATTTTAACTTTCCCGGAAAGAGTCGGACAATGGATTTCCGAACCGAGAGCTGCCTGTGAAAAACTGATCGGGAATTCGCAAACCAGGTCTGCATCGTTTCGCTCAAAGATCTTGTGTTCTTTTTCATGGATAAGAACGAGAATATCACCTTTCGGTCCATTTCTTTTTCCGCTGTTTCCTTCACCTCGCAGACGAATATATTGCCCTTCCGATACACCTGCCGGAATATGAACATTGATCGTCTTTGCGTGTGTTGCTCTACCGTCACCATTACATTTCGGACATCTGTTTTTGATGATCTTTCCTTCACCATGACAAGATGGACAGGTTACGACAGTCTGCATTTGTCCGAACAAAGAGCGAGTTGTCTGCATAACTTGACCGGAACCGTGACATTGCGAACAGGATTGAACTTTTCCGTCAGCAGAACCGGTACCGTTACATTTATCACAATTTTCTTTGACATTGATCTTGATCTTTTTATCGATCCCTTTGGCAATTTCTTCTAAAGTTAGAGAAAGTGATATCTGCAAATCTTCCCCGCGATTACTTCTCCTGGAACTTCTTCTTCCTCCGAAACCACTTCCTCCGAAAAAACTCTCGAAAATGCTTCCCAAACCACCGAATCCGCTGAAGATATCTTCAAAATCCGAAGCATGAGTAAAGTCGCTCCAACTGAATCCGCCGCTACCGAATGCTCCTTCCAATCCGGCATGACCGAACTGGTCATATCTGGATCGTTTATCTTTATCAGAAAGAACTTCATAGGCTTCGGATGCTTCCTTGAATTTTTCTTCTGCTTCTTTGTTGTCTTTATTTTTGTCGGGATGAAACTTCATCGCCAACTTGCGATATGCCTTCTTTATCTCTGAATCGGAAGCATTTTTCTGAACTCCCAGAACTTCGTAATAATCTCGTTTTGCCATTAAACCTTCTATGATTTCAGACTGAACTTCATAACAGATTTATCTGTAATGGAGTTCAGAATGAAAGACTATTGTTATTTATAGTTTTCTGATTGTTCTCGACTCCATCCGTCCAAAGACAGATGGAGTCGAGTTCAATCTTATCCCAATTAGAGTCTATCCGTAAATAGCATTTTGTGAGACCTTACGGATGGTTGAGGAACGAAACCTCCGTAATGGTCGGTGTTTTAGGTTCAACCATTGCGAAGGACTATGTCCTTTCGCAAGGTTTCCGGCTTTACGGATGAACTCTAATTAACTATTTCAACCAATTAACCACAACTTCGCAAATCTTTGAGATGTGTGAAGTTTTTATTTATTTATCTTCATCCACAACTTCAAAGTCAGCATCGACAGGTCCGTCTTTTTTAGGTTCGTCTTTAGGATGAGCCTGCTGTTGCTGCTGCTGTCCTCCCATTTGACTCGGATCGAATCCGGCATCTTTCATGTCCGGTCCGCCTTGAGCAGCTTGTTGTTTCTGCATTTCCGCATAAATGATCTCACCCAGTTTCTGAGCTTTCTTACCGAGATCATCGCGAATCGCTTCGTATTCTTCTTTGGAAGTTGCTTTTTCCAGTTTCTCTTTTGCTTCTTTGATCGCTTCTTCGACTTTCTGCTTTTCTTCAGGAGGAAGCTTGTCGCCGTGTTCTCCCAAACTTTTTTCGGTTGTGAAGATGAGTGTATCGACTTCATTGCGAGCCGTGATCAATTCTTTCTGTTTTTTATCCTCATCTGCATGTGCTTCCGCATCTTTGACCATTCTGTCGATCTCTTCCTCACTCAACGAACCGGTTCTTTCGATCTTGATGGATTGTTCTTTGCCGGTTCCTTTGTCTTTGGCATGAACATGCAGAATTCCGTTCGCATCGATGTCGAAAGTAACTTCGATTTGCGGTATTCCGCGCGGTGCTGGTGGAATTCCGACCAAGTCAAATTTCCCGAGAGTTCTATTATCAGCAGCCATAGAGCGTTCTCCCTGCAGAACAACGATAGAAACTGCAGTTTGATTATCTGCTGCAGTTGAGAAAATCTGGCTTTTTTTAGTTGGAATAGTCGTGTTTCTCTCGATAAGAGAAGTCATAACTCCGCCTAGAGTTTCGATGCCGAGTGAAAGAGGAGTAACATCCAGAAGCAGGATGTCGTTCAGGTTTTCATCACCGGAAAGAATTCCACCCTGTATTGCAGCACCAACTGCTACAACTTCATCAGGATTAACACTCTTATTCGCTTTCTTGCCGAAGAATTTTTCAACTGCTTCTACAACAGCCGGAATACGAGTGCTGCCGCCAACCAGCAGGATTTCATCGATATCATTTGCGGCAAGTTTCGCATCTTTCAAAGCGAGTTTACATGGCTCGATCGAACGAGCGACTAAATCAGCAGTCATCTGGTTGAACACTGCCAGAGAAAGATCGAGGTTCAGATGTTTCGGACCTGACGCATCTGCTGTGATGAATGGTAAATTGATGTTCGTTGTTTGCGTTCCGGAAAGTTCGATTTTGGCTTTTTCCGCTGCCTCTTTGATTCTCTGCATTGCCATGGCATCATGCGAAATATCGATTCCTTCCGCTTTTTTGAATTCGGATAAAATCCAATCCATGATCTTCTTATCAAAATCATCTCCACCGAGATGCGTATCACCGTTGGTAGAAAGAACTTCCACCACACCTTCCGCTACTTCCAAAATAGAAATATCAAAAGTTCAACCACCGAGATCTTAAACTACAACATTTTATTATTTTTTACTA
>Ga0136651_10002200_pt1 | contig 10689 bp, 8 predicted proteins | sample Mar14236cmmetaG_FD_94867 | JGI IMG/M metagenome (GOLD analysis project Ga0136651, IMG submission 94867) | Marine hydrothermal vent microbial communities from Guaymas Basin, Gulf of California to study Microbial Dark Matter (Phase II) - Marker... ...
AGTTGAGTACAACGAATTACGTGGATAAACGAATGGGGATGGTAAAATAAACGCCAGTGTTAGAAGAAAATCGCGAAAATCGCTTATTTCGTCAATTCGTTGTACTCGATTGAGTCATTCGTTTATCCACGTAATTCGTTGTACTCGATTGAGTCATTCGTTGTGCTCAACTCAACAAAACCAACAACTATACTTAAAAAAAATGTCAGTATTTTTAGTCGTCGAAGGTGACAAAATAAAATTGGAACCCGATGTCGGTTGGGCGTGGGAAGGCTTCGATGGTGAAATTGTTTTAAAAGGCACCCAGTCTCTGCTGAGTGTCGAGCAAAAACGAGTCATCATTAAAACGGACTTTCCACAAACTCACAAACTGGGTAACAATTATAAAACCCCAACTCACTCAACACCCGGCACTATCCAATCCGTTTTATTATCGGTTGATGATAATACACTGAGTACACAAGTTTTTTCTAAAGCTGCGTGTGCCACCGAAAAAACCAGCGGCTCATTTCAAGCCGTTGTGATTCAACCAGCATCGACACCGAATGGCGTGCTGGATCCCGTTTTATCGAAACCGGGACAATGGCATGTTGTTGAATCTGGACCGGAAATTATGGCGGTGGAAGCGACGGCACCACAATCGCTTTTTTTAGACGCGGAATCCACCTCAATACCAGCATTTAGAACCGAACCGCCTTCACCGCCTCAACCAAAGGCACAGTCCGCGCCCCAACCACCGAGCCGTTTCGATACCACATACAACAGAAATAATGCCTCTATGCTCAAACAACTTCAAGAGGCCAACAAATACAAGAAGTTCATTGAAGAGGCCGCACGTCGATATAATTTTAAGTCCTCCATTATTTGTGGTATTGGGTCACGCGAATCACATTGGGGATTAGCACTTACTCCACCGGGCCCAGGTGGACGAGGTGATTTTGCAGAACGGGGACCGCGTAGAAAAGGGCTTTCCGTTCATCCGCTAGATGGCCCTGGCTATGGACGCGGCTTGATGCAAATTGATTATGATTGGCACGAATTTGCCCGCACTGGCAACTGGCAAAGCCCTAGAGAAAATATCATGTACGCAGGCAAGGTGTTGGATGACGCTAGAAAGTTTTTTCAGCGAAAAGCGAGTCATTTGAGCGAAGATGAAATGTTACGGGCAACCATCGCAGCCTATAATGCTGGACTAACAGCGATTTGGCGAGCGATTCTGGAAAAAGCGGATGTTGATACCAAGACGACTGGCAAAGATTATTCCAGAGATGTACTTAATCGTAGTGGCTGGTTTCAGTTGCATGGCTGGGAATAACTTTACTTTATTTTACCTAGTCCACAATATCAGTAGGTACGCAATTGGTGTGTCCCACTTATCCCAGCGACTTTGCCCATAACTACAAGGATTGTATATAAGAAAGGATTTATTAAATAGAGAAATCCGATTTTTTTGAAAAATCGGATTTCTTTGGTAGTCAGGTAGTCAATCCGTCTCGATTAAATCCTTTCTAAAATACAATCCTTGTAGTTAACGCCGAATTTATTAATCACTACCAAGAGATTGCTCAGGCAGTCAATCCATTCTTAAAAATCCTTGTATACAATCCTTGTAGCGGCTTTTAGAAGCAACTAAAAAGTTAGTTGGACAACACGTACTCAATATCAGCTTTTTCAGAAGCCTTATCATTGAAAACAATCAGTCGTCCACATTTCTGGCAGGTATAAACAGTCGCACCAGTATTACAAATGGTGTAATAAAGAGTGTCTCCCAGATTGTCTGAAGCCGTTTTCAAAATCGAGAGCAATTGCTCAACTAATCCATCAACTTGCTGATCGCTGATGATAAATTGCTTATAGGGGCTAGGAATTTGCCCATCTGAAAAAGAATGTCCACATTTACAAGTAATAGAACTCATGTTTAGTCTCCCATAATTCCAATGGTACCCCATTCTAAACGTCCGATTATCCGTTCATTTTTTACCACGGTAATTTCTTGTGCGATACGAGGAATACCCGGCACATGATTAATTCTTGGTAAAATTTGGGCTACGTCTTGAATATCAAGATGAGTATAACTTAATACCAAAACAAACCTATCAGCTTGCGGAAGTTTAGAAGCTAAAGTACCAACAATTCTTCTTACACTATCTGTTTGTGGCGTAAAAACTTCTACCACTTTACCGCCATAGCCACTTTTTCAGTTGACCACCCACAAAAAAAAGTTTTTTGACTTTTTTTAACCGGGCGGGGGAGTATGTTTCTGAAACCTTAGAAGCTTCTTGAAAATGGTTCTGATTGTCGAATGGATTAACTTGGTTTTTTAAATCGTCCACTTGAAGGCTCAAAAAAAAACCTCCAAGGTTTTGAAAACCTTGGAGGTTTATTTCAAGTGAGTAGGGTGGGCCCTATATTTGAAGAAAACGTCGCCCACACTACGTTGGTTGAGTTACGGAATCACGCGCATCGGAACGTAGATGTAGTTTTCGCTGCCCTGTTCATATTCCCAACGTTTTTGAACGCCTTGCTGAGAAGGACATTTTTCTGTCTCCAGAGGTATGGTTCTGCTTTTTAAAATGAGCCCCATGCAATGGGATTTGTTGAGCAGAAGCCTTGCCTCACTACGAATGGTATTGGGATCCATTTCCACAATCTCTTTCAGAGGGCGGTTGAGTAACCCTTTGGAACTGGTTTCTATCGCCGTCTGCATTCCCATTATGGCCGCAATGCTGTTCTTTGCTTGTTCTTTCAACCAGTCTCTAATAAAAGTCAGCAACGCCAGTGCTTCCATTTTGGCGAGCGCGTCTAAGGTTGCCCTATCGCCAATCGTGGCTAATATCGCATAAAGCAGAGTTGCTGCAATTTGCTCCCGCCGATTACTTGATCCGACTTTTCCCCTCAGTTCACCCAACTTACCACTATTGAGTGCAGTCGATTGAAAAGATTTCTCGATCTGACTCCCGATGCCATAAACATTATCACGTAGGGTTCTCAGTTCCTTTTCTTCCAGTACGACGACTTCCTGTACCGATGGAAAGCGACGGCCTTGATCTTTCAGTGGAATATAGCCCTCGACAAACGCAACACCAACAATGGCAGAAAGTTCTTTGAGACTGGTGCCAGCATCTTTGAGTGCTGCCTGAATGGCCGCATCCTGTAATTTCATGGTGACAGGAATATTGGTACTTGATTGACGTTGACCTCCTTGCTGCTTCTTGGTTTGGTGTTCTTGTATGAGTAGGTTACCAAAGCGTTTAGCTCTCTGTTCTATCTCCTTTTGAAGTTCATTGAGAACCTGCTTCATTTCGGTCCTAAACCGTTGGGTTTGATTAGGCATTTTTTCAAAGTTGGGTAGATGTCTTAAACGCTTTCCAACAATGAAGTCATCAACGTTGCTTCTAAAGGCAGCAACATTAGATTCTGTATACACGCCCCAAATTTTGGTCCACTCCACCGCAGGTATCTGGTTGGGATTATAACCCATTTTGATGAGTGCTTCTCTCGGTAGCGGCAAGGCACGCCTGACATCAGCTTCGGTCCTATCCCCTACATCGCCGGGTTCGTCCATCATAAGCAGAATAAACCGCTGGGAAAAACCACCGTCTTCCCAATAACCAGAATTGGTTGGAACAACTCGGGTCAGGGTATCAAATAGGGTTTCATACCCGCCTATGAGACTGATACTATTAATGCCATTAACCACCTGAGTGAGTCCAGTGGGCAGTTTGACTCTCTTAAAGATAGGATAGTCTCGTTTGGCTTCAAAAAGCACCAAGCTCAAATTGATTTTCAAGCCAATCACAAACTGTTCATCTTGACCAAAAAATTTGAGGGCGGTTGTTTTCCCAGCGTTAATCCCTGCCAAATCTCTGGAAAAATCAATCAGCCAAGTTTTCAGAGCATTCAGTTCATTAGACATACTCCCTGAACGGTCGAAAACCACCACGATATCAACCGTCCGAAGACGATCTAACGTGGCCTGTAGTTGTCCAGCAAGTAGCGTGATGTCACTTGGTTTAAGCGTGTCACCCACACTGCCCCAAGTCGAGACGTGATACCAGTCCTTGGCCTCCTCATTGAAGTCGTGAATGTAAAAACGAGGATACTCTGGCTCGAGGCCTACCGGTTCAATCCAAGCGGTGGTGCCGGAGGTTTTTTGGCCCCTTTTATAATCATCCCAAACCTCCAAGGCTTCCTTGGATAAGACCTTACTATTGGCTTGCGGTGCCTCATAGAGGATGACCGGTTGGTTTTTATTGACCCGTTCATCCACCGAGCCCTTGATCGTATTGAGTTCCAAGCCAATATTCGTCGCCAAGACTTGGTTAGCCTTGGCCGGTACCCAACCGAGTAGCACATCTGGCGAGACGGTAGTATCTTTTCTGGGATTGGGCAACAACCGGCTTTGGCTACCAACAAGATACCACAGTTGTGCCCCTACCAAGTCGATAGCGTAGACATGTCGCCAACGATAGGCTAACCCCTTAAGACCCACCTCTTTTTAGGCCGCTTGGTTGGGATCTGGGGCGGTTAGGGGATTTTGCTTGTAATATTCTGGCTTTTGCAGCGCACGTAGCCATAAAGTACTGTCGGATTTAACCCCCGCTTCTTTGGTTAATTGCGGAAATTGTTTGGCCGCCTCCCCTACCCTGATAGGATGTAAACCTTCAATCAGGTATTTGGTCTCAACCCAACCACTGATTTCAGTCCAACATTGACCATTATATTTCCCCAACTGAACGCGCTTGTCTTGTTTGCTCAACGCAAAAAATAATTCCCCCATTGGGTAGCGCTTGTTGTTGGTAGAAACATTAGCACGATTGAGAAAGTAATGGGCAAAATCTCCAGTGCTGTCCTTTATCGGGGCACCTTTACCTTCAGACACACATTGGCCATAAGCCCCATTGATGGCAACCCCCATCATAATGGAGCCCGAGATGGCTGTTTTTAAGGAAGATAACATATTAAAACTCCTCTTTAAGTTGAGAAAGAAAGTTATATCGGGAAATCTTCCGTCATTCCCGAAACAACGGGTAAAAACTTTCAATAACTCGCGCCAACCCCGAAGGGGTTGAATGTGAATAGCCACAGGTGGAACCTGTGGAAATCATTTTCATTTTCTTATAATCATTTTCTTATAAATCCTTTTTTATAAGTAATCCTTGTAGTTATTAGATGGTTTAAAGCTGACTTTGTAGTTGTTTCACCGGATCAACTCGGCCCGCATAAAGGGCTGGGAATATTCCACCGATAAAGGAGGCCAATAAGACGGTGATGATTGTGGTGATCACATTGACCATATTGGTGGCTACCTGCACTTGAACAATTTTAGTGGGATCAATTTTCTCACTCTCCGGAATCAAGTCCTTGATAATGTCATTCACCCATGGTTCAAAGAGTTGAACCAGTGGCATGGCGACAAGAATACCAATGACTAGCCCAACAATCACTAAGACCATGATTTGGCTGAGATAAAGCTTGATAATCATGAACGGGTTAAGTCCGCAAGCCCGCAATAGACCAATATCTCGGTTTTTTCTGTAGATATAGCCGAGCCCAAATAGTAGCATCGTAAAAATACACAGGGCCGCTAGGATAAAAATCGCAGTATCCACAAAGGTATCAACGATGGGGCGGATATGATTCAGGGCCTTGCTGAGGGTATAGTCCAATGGATACGGGGCCAGTTCGGCACCCATGCTCGACTCATTCACGCGGTGCATCACCGCTTCTCGTTCTCTAGCGTCTTTAAAGTCGTCAATCCAAAGCAAAGCGCGACTGTACGGAATATCAACATCCACCGTTTGCGGATCAGCCGGTAGTTCAAAGTAATCGTTAATGATCCCATTTTTGGGTTGGCTTTGCGGATATTCACCTGCAAGATGGAACTGCTTGATTCCTTGAGCATTGGTTACCAATTCGGTTGTTAACGGCAGTAATGGTTTACCCGTGTTGTCATGGAATTGCAGAATATAGCTCGGATGCCATTGCCGTTGTTTCAGATAATAAAAAGCACGAGCGACATCAAAGCTAAACCAAATATCCGGATAGGCGCCATCTTTGAGATCGATAATCCCAGTGACGGGGATATCCAAAATACCGATATCGATATTGATGCCTTCTGGAGCGATGTTTTTGACAAAGTGAATCGGTACCGTTAACGCCTTTTCGCCTTTGATGATGGCTTCGATGGTTTGTTGATCATAGCCTAAGCCATCTCTGCCTAAAAAACGGCTATTCACGATCACTTCAAAGTCCCAAGTCTTTGGTTTATCTTCAAATGGTCGGTCTTTTCCGAAATAAGTCATGCCATACTTGGGATCGAGCATTGCATCTCCATAAGGCACCGCTAAGCTGGAAACTATCAGCAGAGCTTCGCTTTTATCCTGTCGCCAGATATTAAAATCCTGCGCCATGCCTTCCACAATCAACGATACCGCTGCAATATTACCCGTCACTTCGTCGGTACTGGCTGATTGGTTTTGTAACGGGAGCTGTTTTAGAAAAGCCACCTGTTCAGCAGTGAGTAACCCTTCATACCGGGGACGTACATCAATCACTCCAAGAACGGGACGCGCTTTTTCTAGCGAGCGATCCACCATATTATTGACACTATAAGCAATAGACAGCATGATTTGTAAAGTGGCTGCCGCAAAAAGTATTGCAAAAACCCCCATCAATACTTCACCGCGGCCCCGACGATGTAATAAATCTCGGCGTATATAACCAAAAAACGTAACTGCCCTCATTGTTTTTTATCCTTGATAAGCTTTAATATATCTTGACAGTGAGGTTGATGTTCTTTGTATTCCCCTTTGTCCCTTGACAGGAGAAGGGATAAGTGGCCTTGATCCAAGTAGTAGATTTTGTCGGTATAGTTTAGGGCAAGGCACGGATCATGCGTGACTAAAACCAACGCGGTTTTTTGCGCCTGACGTAATTCCTCCAGCTTGTTCATGATGTTCTGGGCATTGTCGCCATCTAGGTTACCGGTGGGTTCGTCCGCGAACACAATCGCCGGCTCATGAATCATGGCCCGCCCAATCGCAACACGCTGGCGTTGTCCACCGGATAACTCATCCGCCGTTTTAGTCCGTAGCTCTTCTAACTCTAAACCCTTCACCGTTTTATCAATCCGTTGATGAATGTCCGATTGCGGACGGCCTTCAAGATGGAGCGGTAAGCCTACGTTATAATCCACATTGAAATTGCTGAGCATAAAGGGCGTTTGAAAGATAAAGCCCAAATAGCCTCGCAAACTGTCTAAGCTCATTCCCTGTAGGTTGCCATTGTCTAGGGTATAGTGCCGTAATTGATTCTGTTGGCGAATGCCATAAGTGATTTTGCCCTGTCCTTTATCCAAAAGTGCGAACAAATTCAATAACGTGCTTTTCCCGGAGCCTGAGCGTCCTAGTATCGCAATCCGCTCACCCTCAGTCACAGTGAGGTTTATCCCATTAAGCACTTCATTGGGTTTATCGTTGCGAGGGTAATACGTTTTACTGAGTTGTTGGATTTCAAGTACGGTTTCCAAAGTAATAACCTCCTATTAAGCGACACGTTGCACTGGTGTCAAGGTCCTATTGACGGGTACAGGAGTCCAAGATTTATCTTGGAACCGGCCAAACTAAAGTTTGGACTCCTCATCTTACCCGTCAAAACCAAGTTGACAGAGTACTAGGCACAATGTCAAAAAGCGAAAACAGCTTTCACAAACTGTTCCACCCAATTATCATCATACATCGATATCACAGTATGGTTCCCAGTATCGGACGGCAACCGAGGTAACGAAAGCAGTGAATCACTATTCGGAGACAGAAATTCACTGGTTAGGATAAGCAAACGACGTTTACCATTACCACGAGGTAACCCGATATTATTGAGTCGCGCCATTTCTTGCTCAGAAATGCTATCACTTAAGATAACCAACAAATGATCGCTATTCACCCGCCATTGTTTGGTGATATGATTAATAATCCGTTGGACTTGATTATTGAATTCGCGGTTACGTGGGCGAATCTCGTTGTTAAGAACAACATTGCTAATGTCAACCACATTCACCATATCGTTACGTTTCTTGATATCGGGCGCATTTCTTAAACGTGCCGGTGAAGTCGTTGTCTTCCATAACCATTTGTTTTGATAATCGTTTTCATCATCATAGAGGTAATGCAACACGACCGACGGATTGCGTTGTTGATTATTGGTTTGCTGATTAATCTCCGCACGCAACGACTGTTGTGTAGTCGGCTTATTCCAAGTTCTCATCCAACCAGCCCGCAGTTCTGGTTCGCTGGTTTTGGGTAGATTTAGGCCGGGCAACTTAATAGAGAATTTATGGCGCATGGGTTGCTGCTGAAAGTCATAGTTGTCCGCAAACACAGCGACAATATCAATTTGTGCCCCAGAGCCAACCAACGCATTTCTGGTGACGGAAGCGGAAGGCACTTGACAGCGATTTTGGCTCTGCTTTTGGCAAATTGCTCCTGAACGGATTGGCAGAGGTAACTGTTGTCCATTGTCTTTGCAACCATAATCTTTATGGAGATAGTAATCGTAACGACCACTGACGGCATCCAATTGCCAAATGGTACTGTTCAAAAGCGGCCTTTTTGCTTCACTTGGCTTGATGGGAGAAAACCAAATAGGTTGCTGGTTGGCAGTGATGGCCGAAAGGGGGACATCTTGTGACATTCGCTCGCCTGAGAAGGGATTACTCAGATGAGCCACCTGAGTATCTCCACCTTTTTGAGTCTTACTACCTACCACAATGACTTGATTATGGATTGGAAACAGCCGCTGCCACGCACCACAGAAAAAGTCCTGCAATGATTGGCCTTTAAGCCGAACCGAGGCGTACCCCAACGTTCCCCAATAAAACGGGTTGTCACCAGATAACCTTCCAATTGTTTTAAAGGCATCGTCACTGGTTTGCCCTGACAAATGAGTTTGGCATGGTTTTGGGCCGTTGTTGAGTCCAGACGACAAGTTTTATTACACAAAGAAGTATCTGATTGGCTACCATCACACAGAAACTTGAGCGTTTCTGGTGTCCACGGATTATCACTGTTTTTAAAAGTCTCTACCAGACGTTCTTTGGGATTGGGAACGTCTACCTCAACAACAGCATAACCCTCTAAGTCTGGGACCGGTTTAGCCGTGTAAAGATACTTCTGTTGTACCTTCGATAACTTAACGGGAATAGGCTCATTTCGGTAAAAGATCGAAACAGCATCCGCAGGGGGTTCCAGCGTTAAGTGCCCATTTGTAGGCTCAGGTAAATCGCGAGCATTGATCAGCATCCAGTTATCTTGTCCTTGATGCGTTTGACTTAAAGTGATCTGGCTGCCTTTCAGATGCCACCCTTCTAGTGAAGATTGGCTTTGCGCTCTGTTCTTAAAACGTAAGCCCAAAGACAATTCCTTGTTTTGAGCCTCTAAGCGTACCTCACCATTCACAAACTCAGGCACAATTCGACTTTGGGGCAAACGGGGACATTGCAACGTTACCTTATCCGTCGCAAACCACTTTGAGACGGTTTTTTTAATTGAGCGACAGTCTTTTTTATACCTGTACTCATACCCAGAAGGCAACTCTAACTTTGCCTTAACCTTCTGCTCGTATTTGGGCGTTAACTTGATGGAATAACCGCTCACTTCATTTCCAGTCACCTCGCTGTTAAAAAGCGAGAAGATGCCGGATAATTCCACGTTATCTTTATCAATATTGAGGTGAGTGCCCAAAGTGTACCTGCCCGGTAACGTTAAGGTGTCGGACACAGTATCGACGGTATCGCTTAAACCGGTTCCCCGTTCAACCGCAAACTTGGCATTGTCACCACCTCTTTGATAAAACAATCCCAGTGTGTGATAAGGCCGACGCGCTTGGTTTTTTTCTGGTGTTTTTAACCAATCATTGATGGATTGATGGCTCACACTTGGTGGCCAGTTAACGCGAATCCGAATGGGTGAAGAGTGTCCGGCTTGGTTAAGTTGATTCGCACCGTAGGCCGCTAAGACTTTTCCATAGGCTCCGTTAATGACCCATAAAGCATTAGGGTATTGTCGAGCCAGGTAGTTCACCACTGGCTGTGCAATTTTCGTGGGTAGATTAGAAAATTTCTTGTCCCGTGCATACTTGTCCGGTGCATAAAAAGTGACCGACGAAACCGATTGATTTTTCACTTCATCTCGCTTTGAAAAATCAACAAATTGAACGGATTTTTCCTGATTATACAAAGGGTCTTTCTTGAAAAATTTAACCCACTCTGGATAGCTAGAATCCAATAACCCAGACAAAGCAGAAAGTTGTTCGAGGTTTTTTTGAAAATCGGGGTGGAGTTTTTGCAGTGCCTCAATTTCATAGGACAAGCAGATTTCGTCACTTCCAGAGTACGTTGCCATCTTCAAGCAAGAAGAGCGATTATCAAGCAGATATTGGACAGGAATTTTCTGACAAGTGTTCGCGTAAATTTTTCCAAAGAGTTTGCGTTGTTGGGGGCAACGAACCCACTTTATTTGATCGGTGAATGTGTGTTTGAAGCCCTCCCAATAATTAAATTCGGCCTCCAAAACCATAAGATAAACATAGCCACTGTCTGCAAACTCTGACACCTTCACATTCAAAGGGATTGTATTGCCTTTTTTTGCCGATACCCATACATTTTTACAATCTCCAATATCATTAAAACAC
>Ga0136651_10002203_pt1 | contig 10680 bp, 11 predicted proteins | sample Mar14236cmmetaG_FD_94867 | JGI IMG/M metagenome (GOLD analysis project Ga0136651, IMG submission 94867) | Marine hydrothermal vent microbial communities from Guaymas Basin, Gulf of California to study Microbial Dark Matter (Phase II) - Marker... ...
GATCACGAGGGGGCATTTCGATCAGGCGACCGAGTGTGTGCGGTGCGCAAGGGGTCGAAATGATCAGAAATCCGCGCAAGGTGTGCGATAGATATTAATAGTTAGAGGGCACACCTAATGCCACCGGAAGCCTCGAGTTCGCAGTATTACAGAGAAGGTATGCATCGTGAAACGAAGAAGCAAATTCGATATTATTATTGCGATTCTTGATGTGGTGTCAGGTGGCGCAACCAAAACGAAGATTGTGTATAAGGCAAACCTGAATTTCAATCTTGCGACAAAATATCTCGATTTGCTGCTTGAAAAGAGACTTGTTAGAATAAACGGTAGCAGTTATGAGATAACCGAGGAAGGGGTGACATTCGCAGGGAAGGCAAAAGAATTACAGATTTAGATCTCTGGCAGTTCGAGAAATCTCTCCCCGAGATCGGCGATTCTGATCCGCGTGTTGTCAGAATCAAACTCTATAAACCCGAATTCGGAGAGGAAATCAAGAATTTTAATTAACTTCTCCTGTATAATGTCCATCTGCCCGCCAAGCTCTTCGACCGTGAGCCATCTGCATGTTTTTATATATTCCAATATCTCTCCGGATATCTGAAATGCTGTTGTCATTGATAAAGCATCTGTCGTTGTGCTATCTAATAGTTTCGGAATATATGTTTCTAAACACTGTTTCTAAACACTGTTTCTGAACAATGTTTCTAAACAATGTTTCTAAACAATGTTTCTAAACACTGTTTCGTGTTATCTTATAGGAATCTACTGCCATTTTGCTGATACAAGCACAGTTTAAAAAATCCGAGATATGTGAGGGATTTGCTCAAGATGAGTGCTGTGGTTGGTGAATACAGACACAACAAATAAGAGGTGGCATAAATGGAAGAAGAACTAAGCGGTAAGAGCCGGTATATCATCACCTTCAAGAAGAAGGAGATGAGGAAGGATAAGGAAACAGACAAGAATGAGATACTCCAGCAGAGTGTGGGTCCACGACTGGAGTTCGTAGATGTTGGTAAGCAAGCGGTAGGTTTTGCTCCGCCGGATGATCCCGAAGGTTTGATGGCACTCGATATCAACGATCACGAACTTCCGATGGTATTTACCGCTCTAACTGATGGAGAGGCTGGTACACTCAGTAATGATCCCAACATTGTAGCAGTGGAACCTGATGGGAAGATCTATGCATTGGATTTCCCCTACTTCGAGATGTCTCCTGAAGGGGGGATGATCGACGATCTAGCTGTAGGGCGACCTCAGACTACGGCAGAAGGACCTTCAGCCCAGGCTGACGGTGTGCCATGGGGTGTGGGCAGAGTGAAGGCTCCGGCATGCTGGGAAGCAACCAAAGGCAAAGGCATCTATGTCGCCGTACTGGATACGGGAATATGGCCTCACAACGATCTGAAGGGAAATCTGCTCGGCGGCATCAGTTTTGTCCCTGGACAGAGTTGGGTCGATGGCCATGGTCATGGAACTCACGTAGCAGGGACGATAGCTGCAAGGATAAATGGGTTCGGTGTCGTTGGAGTCGCGCCTTCCGCGTATCTATACGGGATAAAGGTTCTCAGTAACGGAGGTTCGGGTAACTGGAGCTGGCTGATGGCAGGTCTCTACTGGATGAGAAAGTACTATGGCTGCACCTTTGATGTTGCGAACATGAGTCTCGGTGCTTCGAGCGCCCCGGCTGCTGTGGAGGCATACGTAAATTATGCAGCCCAAAGAACGCTTCTGGTGACTGCGGCTGGAAATAGTGGTGGAGCTGTCGGTTATCCTGCCAAGTATCCTAAATGCTTAGCAGTGAGCGCAATAGACGGCAGCAATACGATCCAGACATGGAGCTGCCGCGGTCCTGAGGTAGAACTCTGCGCACCTGGCGTGAACATAGTCTCTACGATGCCAGGCAATGCTTATGGCACCATGAGCGGAACAAGCATGGCAGCACCTCATGTATCAGGGGCAGCAGCACTCTGCAGAGGAACCCATAGATATCTCGACATGGATCACATCAGAAAAATACTTAAAGGAACCGCTGATGACCTCGGAAATCCGGGCAAGGACGACAAGTATGGTTACGGGCGAGTAGACTGCAATCAGGCTACTTTCGCAAGGACCTGCGGATAGGACAAATAAGACCGATGGTTATGATTTACAGCGCGTAAACCATACCATCATACTCTATTTTTTCAACGTCCCGGACATCTGCCAGTCGGGATATATCCTTCACCGAAACCGAGCCTGTAATAACCTGAATCGGTCCCGGAATCATGTTTTCGATTCCAAGACCCATCCGGGTCAGCTCATCTCTTACATCGTCCAGCGCTACGCCCTCTCTGATGGAGATGATGACCCTGATTTTTTCACCGGGGGATCTCTCTATCCGGTCGCTGATCATTGCTTTCACCTCGTCTGAAATTTTTGATTCTGACACCTGATTCACTTCCAGTCATATACTAAGCGGACACACCCCATAATATGAGGAGCCGAAACATTGTTTAGAAACATTGTTTCTTATTATTTTATAAGCCCCTATACTGCCGTACACGTAAGCACAAACTCGTAGTTTAAAATCAGGGATTGCACTCTCGGTTTTGCTACTCGAAAAAGGTATTGTGGTGCGTGCATCGATAAGCACTATGGGTAGGCGGTGAGAATTTCTCAATGGATATAAACAATCATGGCAACCCTTACCGGTGTTCAATCGGCAGCCAGTTGAGAATTGCCCCTGATGGAGACGTTTATCCCTGCCAGTGTTTCCATTTTGGTTCTGAATATTGTACGGGAATGTAAAAAGACAACATCTGGGAGGGATTGTGAACGGTCAAAAAATCGAAGAGGTCGTAAAAACATCTTTCACCAGACCTTTGATGATAGATCAGTGCAGGGAATGTAACTGGGGGAAATTCTGTGGAGCTGGTTGTATGGGAAATGCTTTAGAGTCCAGCGGGACGATCCGAAACGCCGATTCTTGTAATGTCGGGAGGTAGTGGATTGAAAAATTATTCCAATCGAAATTTGCCGAGATTTACAATGACAGGATTTGACAGGTGGAATGTCAAGAAAACCTTTAAGCTAACACCTATCCGACTCGCAGTGCTGCTCTTAGCCCTTATGCTTCCTGCACAAGCTGCACTTCTCTGTTCGTACAGCGGTCCGTATACGTCAGGTAGCTCTCCGGAGCTCTCGGACTTTGAAGTGACCGGACCGGAACCTCTGAGGGTGGGCGATACCGTGACCGTGTCATTTACGCTGAAGGCGATCAAAGTCCCGGTGCAATTCGGTGATCTGGGGGTGTTTGTGGCAGCAAGAGATCCTGATGGTATGGACAGAAGCTTCGGGAGGGATATTGGGCATCTGTACGGGGGTTACTGGTTGATGGCGGGCAAGAGTATAGACTTCAAAGCAAGTACGACTGTGGATAAGGAAGGGGAATGGATATTTCTGCCAGCTTATTCCAGCCGCACCGATGAAGAGGACGTCGTGCATACCACCTGCCCGGCCGAGTCCGACTACGCAAACCATGAGATTGGCGAATACCTTGCGGTCAGACATTTTGGAACAAAATACATGGCGATCAATGGTAAGCCGAATGTGCTATCACCGATCCTTATGGAGATGGGTGAAGATGAAAAACACACGCTGGCAACCGGAGAGCACTGGGATCTTGGATATGGGTACCATCTGGTTCCAGAACAGATCGATCTCGAAGGCGGCAAGATATGGCTTTCGATCCAACGAGATGGTAAAGAGTTGGAATCGAGTATTATCGGATCAAAGAATTCCGGAGATACATTCTATAACCGCATGTCCATCACCGGCTTTCCGATGGCGTATGATATCACAACCGATGATGCCTCGACAAAGAGCACTTTTGTATATCAGGAGGCTATAGGTTATGAGGACGATGTGCCGATCTTCAGCGTGTATGTGGATACGCCCTTCCGCGGCATGGATTCCAATATCGTGCAGCTCAAGTATGCGATACTGATCGATGACCGTCTCACCACAATCGATGCCGGACCCGATTATGTTTGCCATCTGGATGTCGTTAGCCCTGCTCAACCCGACTTAACAGTTGAAGAGATCTCATGGGACCCCACACACCCGGGGATAAATGAGTCGATAATCGTCGGGGTCAGTGTAAGGAATACAGGTGGTGCATCAGAGGAAACCGCCCTGCTGCTTGGGGGATGTTGCGATCTTAGCCACCAGGTTCGCCCGCTGAGATCCGGCGAGGCGACGACGGTTTACTTTGAGCCGATCACATTTGAAGAGCCCGGGGAGTTTGAGATAATCGCAACGATAGATGCTGCAGGCATGATAGCAGAGTCAAACGAAACGAACAACGAGAGAAGTGAGGTCATCCCAGTCGAAGGAGTCTTGCCACCACTATCGGTCTCGATATTCACTGATCCGGTGCCATCAGGCGAATCAAACGAGGTAGCGGTTCTGGTCACTGCAGATGGCGATCCTGTACAAGGTGCAGCCATATCACTCTTAGCCACAACCGGTAATCTTGATCCTAATGCAGGATCGACGGATGCGTATGGTAGATTTGTCTCGATCTTTACCGCGCCGGAAGTCCATACGGAAACGAGGTACACCATACACGCCGAAGCAGAGATCGGGGATCGGGCAGGGGCGGGGTCGGCCCCTGATCAGATCACTGTTCCGCCGGAGATACCTCCGACTGCACACATCGAGACACCTCATGACCCGGCAGAAGAGGACGGGGGCGAGGATGAAGGTGGTGAGGTGATTGTGCAGACCAATGTCTCCAGCTTCTCAGAGTACATCTCAAAACATATATCAGATCCAGCCGTTCTGGCAGCGATAATAGCAGCACTGGCTGCAGGCGCTCTTTCGATATATAGATCGGCACGGAATAGAAGAGATACAAAAAACAAATCGAACAAAACCGGCTCGATATATGCAACTTCTGACCCCTCAGACGCTGTGGTATTCGTGGACATGGGATACAATGGCAGATCACCGAAGACGGTAGCTAACATCCTGATAGGTCCTCACAATGTTCTATTTTTAAAACGCGGCTATTTCGGCTATGAAAGAGGCGCAGTCGTCATCGCCAACCAAACGACTCCAGTTCATTGTGATCTGACCAAGATGCCTGAAGTCAAACTGAAACTCTCAGCAGACCCAACCGAGATCGTAGCAGGCCGTGAATCGAGATCAATGATACAGATAGAGATACTGACAAAGGACGATAACGAGATACCAATCCCGGTTCCGAACGATACGATAGTCATTCTGGAGACTGACATCGGAGCAATAGAGAGTCCGGTTAAGATACCTCGTGGGCGCGCTTCTGTCACGTCCACTCTGATATCCACACCCCCCGCGTCATACGGAACTGCAACCGTGAAGGCGGAGGCGGAGTACGGGAAGATTGTGAAACTTGAAGGCAGCACAATGGTTGAGTTCCTGGATGCGGAGAGTGAATGACTGCGCCTGCCTTTCCGAATCAATTTCTGGAAATCGCAGACAATAGGCGCATCATTCCTTCATATACTCGCGCAACAGGACTGTGGCATAGCACCCCTTCGGCAGGAAGAACTCGGCAGTTGCGCCCACCTCATCACCACCATCATCCGCGCTCACATCAAATGCCGGATTGACACCGATCACAACCGCCCGGCATCCACCCTTCGAAGCAAGTTCCGGCATCTCTGCGACCTCAAACCCGTGGGTCAACTCAGAGAGATCGATTCCGAGGTCGGATAACACCACGCTCTCGATACCACTCTCTGGTTCATAGCCGTGCCCGATCAAGGAGTGAGTGACCCACGCACGTTTTTTGCGGATGAGGTTGTTGATGCCACTGATGTCCACCGGCGTCACTTCTTGCGTTCTCGACGCATCTGGCAGACCGTCCCTACCTTTGAAACATACAACATCCCCGATTATCGCCTGATTTAGTGACATCTCCTCTTTTATGCGCTTACTCAGGATTTTATTGAATATGAATGACTGGTATGCGTGCGTAAACATTCTCAGAAGATTTTTTGGCAGCACACGAAATGCGCCGATGTAATCATCCGGTTGTTTGACCAGATGGTTTAACATTGCACGCTCGTATCGCAGATGATTCGGAAACTCGATCAGTGCCGCTTTGAAATCATGAGTATCCCACAGACGACTGCGTATTTCATAAGACCTGTCATCCGGAAACGGTTTTGCGAGATACGTCATCATCGCACCCTTGAAATCACCTGCAACTATGAGTCTGCCAACTTCGTGTGTGATCGGGCGGATTGTTCCGAACCGCTGCTCGCCATAAAAATTCGCCATTCCGCCCGCATGAGTGAGTTCATCTGTTACGCGATTTACGCGATCCCGGACTTCACCTTCTGTTTCATCGATCCCCCGTACTGCGATCCTGAATCTATTGCCACAGAGATCGCCGAGACTGATCTTCCGGTTCGACCGCCCGATGATCTCGAGCTTGACGTTCGGGATGTTGAAATTGGGGATCTTTGCCTCGATGGTACGATCCGGATCCCAGATGCCGATTCTCTGGGTGGTTACAGCTCGTGCATCCTTGGTGCCAGCCCACCCGAATCTGGATCTGCTGACCCTGAACCATCTCGAGAGATCCCTGATCATATGGTGGGTGTCCCAGTTCTTCTTTGTGAGTTCTACGAGGAGATACTTCCCGTTTTCTACATTCGCTATTTTTTCGGGAGCCCAGACCTCTGTAACCTGGAAGTCGGACGCATCCGAACGGACTACGCCGCCGATGCCTGGAGTTTTTGTGAGGTAAACGTCGATTCCGGCTACGGATTCAGTTGTTGTCATATTCAAGATGTAAAGCCCCGCCGCAGATAAAGGCGATTCCGGTGGTGTTCTCGAGATCTTCATTTTTCACATTGGTGAACATACCTATCAGGAGCTATCACTTCGAACCTGCATCCGGATTTACGGATCTTCTTTTCATTGTCATGGAAATCAGAGTCCCTCGTCAATAGATACGACGCTCCATTGCAGGTGGTTCCAAGAAAGGTCAGATCATCAGGTGTAAAGCCATCTATCTTGACTTTCTTTCTACTGCGCCGCACAAGAACTCCTGCTTGCTTGAGATCTTCGAGTGCGAGCTGGATAACCCTGGAAGTCATTCCATAAGAGTGAGCTTGACTCCGGTATCGTTTGAGTATATTTTTATTACAAAAAAATTTATGATGCCTTTTAACCATAACGTCGTACGCTTTTGCAAAGGATCCCTCTTGATCGTTCTCTGCTATCGCACCTAGAAAAACATGGACATCAAAAACCAGAGAGGTATCTGGCAATTTAATCCTCCGGGACGGTTTCTATCCATTCTCCAAGCAGATCCTCTTCGATCTCGGAAAAAGAGGGAATCCACCCCCTCACATAACCGTCTTCAGTGAGATCGAGCTTTTCAGCGATGGTTCCTTCCTCTTCCTTCTTGATGTGGTACAGCGCAATATCATCCAGCGTTAATAGCCCACTCTTGATCGGTCTTCGCAGCGCAAGCGGCAGGAACTCGCTGTGCGTGGTTACGATGATCTGCTTACCTTCTGCTATCGCCTCTGCAAAGAGTTCGGTCAGAAGAACCTGCGATCCGGGATGAAGGCTGATCTCAGGTTCCTCGATCATTATGATATCGCCCGGTCTGCTCCAGAATAACTGGGTGATGACCGAAAGAATCTGCCTCGACCCCTGACTCGCGGATGAGAGGTTCAGAACAACACCGAAACTTGGATCGAGATATTCCGAGATCAGTTCATTGGAGCCACGCCAGCCAGCATGTAGTTCATTTATCTCGAATCTGCCAGCCCACTTTGCAATCTTTTTGGCAGTATCCTTGTATTCGAGCGTTCCAAAGATGTGAGCAAGTAGGTAGATGAGATGTTCACCCTCTTTTCCGACGTTTATGATATCTTCCATTCCTTTGTTGGTCCGGTTCACCTTCGGAATGGTGCCCCGCACCGAAGAGATGAAAACGACCCTGTTCTCCAGTGACGACCTGATCTTTGTTATTATTTCCTGTGCTTTATCCAACCGTGATGCTGAATTATCTGAAATTGGTTCATTTGACCTAAAAACCTGTTTTTGGAGGATGTGCGTTGGATCATGTTCACATGGTTTGAAGGCGAGTTCTTCCGGATACTCAAATCGGGGTTGCCGCCCCATCCCTTCAAAAAATTCATTAGTCGCCCTCGCTACTTCTTCATCATCGATCTTCACAATCTGCCGCGCCTCACCATTCAATTTTTTGTAAGAATATCTGTAACCGACATTGTCCACACCTATTTTGATTGTTAGCCATCGGTTTGTTTCGCGTTTGTGTATCACATCAGTAAAATCGTGGTAAATAACTAAATTTCCATTGGAATTGATCGAGGTGCCGATGCTCTGTGCAAATATGCCGATAGCTTCCAGAATGCTGGATTTTCCAGAAGCGTTGGGTCCCATCAACACAGTCAATGGTTGGAGATCGATCTCAATCCCTGATTCGGATATGCTCTTGAAGTTCTTAAGTTCCAATTTCGTTATCATCTACGTCTTGTTATTCTTTTTTATCTGTAAATAAATGTTGCTCCACAGAATCTGATTTATAATCCGGATCATGAACGACCATGTGATTCTCTTCTGCATGCATTTTCCGGAAATGACCATTCCCGCCGCAGGTGAAAGGCGCACCTGCGACACTGGAGCGTCCGCTCTGCGGATCGTGGACGATCGCTACGCTGAAGCCGTGGGGGAATAGATCAAGATCGTGCAAGGGGTGGGCAAAGCACGTCTGCAAGAATGTGAACCGCATGCTCTCGTACGGAAGAACCGCGGTCATTGCGCTCGCAGCCTATGAGATCTGTCCTGTAACAGCATCGCGGATCGTCCGCAAGCTTCTGGTATGCAAGGATCGGGTTTTACGCGGGCATATTCAAGGCTGATCGGAATTACGTGCAGACGTTGCGGTTCCGGGACTAAAAAAGTGGTGTTGCGCGATTACCTACTCAAAAAGTGTACTAAAAGCTTCCATCAATTTTTGACGCACCTTTTCGAACTCTTCCCGTCCCTTATCCGTGATATAGTAATACTTCCTGCTCGGTCCTTTCTCTTCCACATACCACTTTGCTTCAACAAAACCAGCCTTCTCAAGTTCATGTAGAATCGGATATACAACGCCCTGGCTCGGCTTTTTCTCGGTCTTTCTCTCTATCGCCTTTATTATTTCATAGCCATATCTCGGCTTCTCATTCAGGAGTACTAATGCATGAAACTTAATAAATCCGGGTGGACATCTCATAGTATTTCCTACTTCTGTATTGTACGCCCTTTTTGTTTTAAATCTATGTCACCAACAACTTTATGTCGCTTTACGACATAAGTCTTTTCAAGAGGTGATACTGAGATGATCGAAAGAGAAACGAATGTGAACTATATAGTACCAGTAAGGTTCCTTGCAGCAGCGAACAAAGACGCATTGCATAGTTTTACGGGACTTCACTCCGCAATAATGTCAGAAGGAGCACTTTCAAGTAAGGAAAAGCTTTTGATCACTTTAGCATGCACGGTAGCGGTTAAATGCGAGTCCTGTATAGAGAAACATACGGAAGAGGCGTTAAAGAATGGAATAACGATGGAAGAGATATTGGAAGCAACTTCCGTTGCGGGGTTGACCTGCGGCGGTTCGGGATTTGCTTTTGCTTCCGCCGTACTGGAGGTTGCGAAATGAGATTGAAATGCGAGCGGTGCGGCGCTTGTGTGGATGAAGAAGATTCTTACGAGCTTGGAAACAAGCGAATCTGCGAGGATTGCTATATGGATAGCGCGATGCCGCAACATCCATGCGACCCGGTAGCCCAATCTGGTGTTAACAAGTTTTCGGAAGCATTTGGGGCGGTAAAACCGGAGGCGCTTCTTGAGGAACAGAGAAAGGTGTATGAATTTATACAAGAGAATGGGAAAGTCACACCGATTGAAATTATGCAGGAGTTCAGTATGAGAGAAGGAGATCTCAGACAAATACTAATCGTGCTGAGAAGATTCAAGCTGACAAAAGGAGCGCGAATTGATGGTGAGATATATATTGTTCCATGGGATTACGGACTTAAGTGAATAGCATATTTTGAAGACGAAGGACGATCCCAGAGGCGACGGGGATACCAAAAGACGGATTCCAATTCACGCCAGCATCAGAAAGAGCGCGAACCTTGCGCTCTCGCACGGGCGGATCGCTGTTATCGCACTTGCAGCCCGCGGGGTCGGTCCTGATACCGCGTCGCGGATCATCCGCAAGCTTCGGGTGAGCGAGGATCGAGTTTTACGCGGATATATTCGAAGCGGAGCTGATTTACGTACTGACGTTGTGGTTCTGGGACTGAACGGTCCATGGGACCGTCGCTCCATATGGTTTTTCTGTTGACCGATCGCATGCCAAAGATCGGTGCAGTCAAGCCGAATGTAGTAACGCCACCATGCAAGCCCTGTATTTAAGAGGCGGACTCACAAGTGGATATTTTGCACAATTGGGTGTTTATTTTCGATATTAGGCCTTATGTGATCTTGTTTTTATTGAGATTTTGAATTACGAGACCACCTCTTAAGTACGGGGCATGGAGACTTCGGGAGAGAAAAATTATATTAAGTAAAACAATAAGAATTATCTATATGTGTGAATTCTCATTTAGTAAAAAC
>Ga0136651_10002207_pt1 | contig 10671 bp, 15 predicted proteins | sample Mar14236cmmetaG_FD_94867 | JGI IMG/M metagenome (GOLD analysis project Ga0136651, IMG submission 94867) | Marine hydrothermal vent microbial communities from Guaymas Basin, Gulf of California to study Microbial Dark Matter (Phase II) - Marker... ...
GACTTACCAGCAATATTGCAGCATTTGCCACGCAGTGGGTGTTGGCGGCGCACCGAAGTTGGGCGATGTCACCACCTGGGCAGCAAGAATTGAGAAGGGTATCGATACGCTGATAGCAAACGCCGTCAACGGTGTAACAAGCAATACTGGTGTTATGCCTGCCAAAGGAGGCTTTGCCCAGCTCTCTGACGATGAAGTCGCCGCTGCAGTCAGATATATGGTGGAGGTATCTCAATGAGGACGGTACTAATTTTGTTGCTGACAGTCGCTGCTGCCACCACCCATCTGGCATTCGCAGAGGATCAAATACAAAACGATCTGGAACGCGGCAAGGCTATAGCCTTTGATCGCAACGCTGGTAATTGCCTCGCCTGCCACGCTATAGACGATGGCGAATTACCGGGCAACAGCGGGCCACCACTGATACTCATGCAACAACGGTTTCCCGACCGCAACGTGCTGCGCAAACAGGTCTGGGATGCTACCGTACGTAATCCAGATACCGTTATGCCGCCCTACGGCAAGCATATGATTCTCACCGAAGAGGAAATCGACCTGGTGGTGAACTATTTACAGACTTTGTAATAGTCCACTTTTCTGGACTCAACTGACCTGGACACAAGCGTTAAAAACTCGCTGTAAGCTACGCAAACTTGTTATCACAAATTAAACTGGTGAGGTAGGTAATGAAATTAAACAGAAGACAATTAACCAGAAGGCAATGGTTGGGCGGCATGTTTGCACTCTGTGGTGCAGCAATACTGCCGAGCCGCCTTTTCGCGGCCACGACTACTGCGTTTAAAGCCACCGATACAAAAGCCGTCTTTCAAGACCTGTTTGGTGACCTTCCTATTGAAGAAAGCGACGCAGTTCACTTAAGGACCCCCAATATTGCCGAAAATGGTGCCGTGGTACCAGTGAGTGTATCTACTGATATTGCCGGCGTGGAAAGCATCAGCCTGATAATCGATGAAAATCCCAACCCGCTTTCCGCCAGCTTTAACCTGACAGCGGATATTGTCGCTGATATTTCCTTCCGGGTGAAAATAGGTAAAAGTTCAACCGTACGCGCCATGGTCAAGACCTCGGATAAAGTCTATATGGCAACGCGCGAAGTAAAAGTCACTATCGGCGGCTGCGGCGGCTAATCAAAGGAGAACATTATGGCAGCCAAGGTGAAAATACGTGGCAAACTGTCCGGCAGTGTAGCGAAAATCAAATTACTTATACCTCACCCAATGGAAACAGGTACACGGCGGGATGCTGATGGCAACGTGATACCAGCTAAATACATTGAAACCGTGACCCTTTACAAAAATGACAAAGAAGTGCTTACCGCCAACTGGGGAGCTTCTGTGTCCAAGGATCCATATCTGGCATTCCAGATCAACAATTGCGCCACCGGCGACGTCATCAAAGTTACCTGGGTCGACAATCTGGGTGAAACCGGTGGCGGCGAGATTTCCCTTAAATGAAAGCCCTAAAATAGAAGCCCTAAAACAGGAACGCAAAAATAAAAGCACTGAAATAAGGATCCTGAGATAAAAATCCTGAAATAAAGCCAGTAAATATGGCGCTCTAAAATAAGCGCACTGACAACAGCAACCGGCGGGATAAGAATGTTTAACGGCAAGGAATTCACCACGATTCGCAGATCGGCTATCGCAGCGATGCTACTAGCCCTGTCGAGCTATAGCCTGCTTGGCTACATGGCCATATTTAGTCACCAGGCAGTCGCAGACCCCGAAGCTGATCGCCAGGCAATGCGCACTTTTTACCAAAAGCGCTTTCCCGATGTGGCCCCCGAAGCACACAAAGACGGCGTTTATGCATTTGATGAGAACGCTCGGGAGCAGTGGCTGGAGCTGGAAGATTTCCCCCCCTATGAAATCGCTATTGATGAAGGACAGGAATTATTCGCAACCCCACTTGCCGACGGCGGCAATTACAGCGACTGTTTTGGAGATGGTGCAGTAAAAAACCGTTTCCCGTATTTCGATGAACAACAGGGTGAAGTCATCACCCTTGAGCTGGCCATCAACACATGTCGCGACCAGCATGGCGATCAGCCTCTGCCCTACAATGGAGCAGAAATTACCCGCTTAACAGCCTACATCGCCTTCCAGTCTCGTGGCCAGACCATAGCTGTTGCCGTAGCCAACGAAGGTGCGCTGGCTGCCTATAATGACGGCAAGCGCTTCTATGCTAGTCGTAGGGGCCAGCTCAATTTTGCCTGCACCAGTTGCCACGTGCAGTTGGCCGGCAACCGATTGCGAGCGGAACATTTAAGCGCCTCGCTTGGTCAGGTAAGCCATTGGCCGGCATACCGACTCAAGTGGCAGGATGTGGGCAGCCTGCACCAGCGCTTTGCCCGATGCATCAAACAGGTTGGTGCAGAGCCCTTCCCGCCGCAGAGCAAAGAATACCGAAATCTTGAATACTTCCTTACTTACATAAGCAACGGCCTGCCCTTAAACGGCCCGTCGATAAGAAAATAATGGTAGGCCCCAGTATGAAAATACTCAATATATTTCCCATTACTGTGCCACTCCTGGCGGTGCTGCTGCTAGCAGCATGTACAGATCAGAGTCAGGAGCAGAGTCAGGAGCAGAGTCAGGAGCAGAGTAACGAGCAGAGTGCGGCCGAGGATCCTGCTCTGCTCGCCAGAGAAGCTCTCGACCAGGCTCAGGCGCAATACGATGCATCTCGACAGGCAGGTCACGTATGGGCCAGGACTCCGGTGCTCCTCAAATCCGCCACAGAAGCCCTTGCCGCAGGCGATTTCTCCGGGGCAATCAGCGCTGCTGACCAGGCAACCAGGCTGGCCGATGCATCACTGACCCAGGCTCAGGCTGAACAAACCGCGTGGCTCCATCGGTTTCCGAAAATGCCTTGAGCTCAGTCTCCTGCAAACAAAAGCCAATAGACGAAACCCCGTGAACCGCCGCGAATTCCTCGACATACTCTGGAAAGCGAGCCTTACCGCTGGACTCAGTGGCTGCGACCGCCTGCAAAATATCTCTGCAGAAGACTACTACGCCCTGCCCGCTCAGGGTGATGCACGCATTCTGCACATCACCGATACTCATGCGCAACTGCTGCCCATCCACTTCCGTGAACCCAATGTCAACATTGGTATTGGTAGTGCAAAGGGACGTTTTCCGCACCTGGTAGGAAAAAACCTGCTGGCCGAACTGTCTGCAGTAAACCCCCGCGATAGCCATGCCTACACTTACCTGGATTTCACCGAATCCGCCGAATTATTTGGCAAGGTAGGCGGTTTCGCTCATCTGAAGACCCTGCTTGACCGGCTCAGCGCTGAAGCTCGGGGAGGCGCTCTGTTGCTTGATGGTGGTGACACATGGCAGGGTTCCGGCACCGCCCTGTGGACCCGTGGTCGCGACATGGTGGAGGCCTGTAACCTCCTCGGCGTAGACGTTATGACTGGCCATTGGGAATTTACCTACCAGGAATCTGAAATCCTGGAAAATGCCAAAATTTTTAACGGGGATTTTGTCGCCCAAAATATCAAAGCCACGGAAGATGCCTTATTCGATGGCACCGAGGTGCATGATGAGGGCACTGGGCACGTGTTCCCGCCATACGTTATCAAAACGCTCAACCAGCGCCGCATTGCGGTTATTGGCCAGGCTTTCCCTTATACGCCCATCGCCAACCCCCGACGCTTTATTCCCAACTGGACCTTCGGTATCCAGCAGCAGGATCTCGCCGAGCTGGTTGCACACATACGCTCAGAAGAACAAATCGATGCTGTGGTGCTGCTCTCCCACAATGGCATGGACGTAGATTTGAAACTGGCCAGCCAGGTCGTTGGCATTGATTTCATTCTTGGCGGTCATACTCACGACGGTGTGCCCTTACCGGTACTCGTCGATAACCCAGGCGGTACAACCGTTGTTACTAACGCCGGTTCCAACGGCAAATACGTGGGCGTACTGGATATAAAGTTTGGCGCTTCTGGCGTTAGCGGTTATCAGTACCGTTTGTTTCCTGTGTTCGCCAACTTGCTCAAAGCCGATGCGGACATGCAGGCGTATATCGACAAGGTCCGCGCACCTTACCTGGACACACTGACCGAGCCACTGGCCATCACCGAATCCCTGCTCTATCGCCGTGGCAATTTTTCGGGGACCTTTGATCAGGTGATTTGCGATGCCATGCGTAACGTGCTGGATACGGAGATCAGCCTGTCACCGGGCTTTCGCTGGGGCACCAGTGTGCTGCCCGGTGAAACCATCACCATGGAACGCGTGCTCGACCAGACATGCATCACCTACCCTGAAACTTACGTGCGCGAGATGAGCGGTGAAGAACTCAAGTTCGTACTCGAAAGCGTGTGCGACAATCTTTTTAACCCCGACCCCTACTACCAGCAGGGCGGTGACATGGTGAGAGTCGGCGGACTCCGTTTCAGCTGTGCACCCAACGCTGCGTTGGGTAAGCGGATCGGCAACCTCCAGCTAAATAACGGTACACCTCTGGATGCCAGCAAGCGTTATAAAGTAGCAGGGTGGGCGACGGTGGCAGCCCAGGCTCCCGGCGCACCCATCTGGGATGTCGTGGCAGACTATCTTCGCTCTGAAAAAACTGTCAATATCACCCGTGGTAACAATCCGGTTCTCAAGGGTGTCGAAGGCAATCCAGGTATTGCTGATTACTCTTAAGCCAGCACATTGTGTAGGATGCTTTTTAAGTGTTTTTTGCCCATTGATAATTAGTCTGCAGAATAATTTAATAATCGCTTAACAAAGGGAGAATCAGTCCATGATCAGAGTAATGACTACCTGGGGTTATTGTGCCCTACTCCTTTTTTCCGCCATTGCGCTTGTTACCAGCCCGGCACAGGCAGATAAGCTGGTACCGGGGACGGGTGACATGCTATCGCCGCTCAGCGAGCACAAGCCTTTTGCTGAGGCGCACATAATTCTACAAATCAGCGACGGGGCAGAAGTACATTACAACTCCGCCCTGGATATCGCCAACAACCTGATGAAACACTATGGTGGCCAGGACAGGGTGGACATTGAGGTCATCGCTTTCGGTGCCGGCATAGGCATGCTGTATGCGAGAGAGAACGAAAATGCCGAGCGCATCGCCAGTCTGATGGAGCACGGCGTCAGGTTCTATTTGTGTGGCAACACGCTCGACACAATTGAACGCAAGGAGGGCAAACAACCTGAAATACTGCCTGGAGTTACAATTGTACAAACAGGCGTCGCATTTATGCTCAGCGAGGTGAAGCGAGGTTATCTGCTCGTCCACCTCTGATCATTCTGTGCTTTTGCCTGGCAATTGACGTTTCTCGCTAGCAGCTCACCAGCAGAGAAAACGCTACTCGTAACGATCTTTCAGTACGAAAAATATCAGTCCAAGTAGCCCAGCACTGAGACCCATGGCCAGGTAGATGCCGCTCACTCCCAATACACTCTCCAGGGTAATACTGCCAAAATTGGCATTCTGAATCAGGCCCTTTTCAATGTAGGGATAAACCATTGAGAATAACAAAGCACCTACCAGACCGCCTAACAGGGTAGAGATCGCATCTTTCTTGCCTTCTGACGCACCGACCACGCAGGTGCCTGGACAAAATCCAGAAATTGCCCAACCAATGCCGAAGATAATACCGCCGAGTGCGACACCCCATACATACGCCGGTTTGATCGACATATTCGCTAAACCGCCAAGATCAAGCAGGTAGACACCGAGTGTGCCGACGCCAATGGCAGTACCCATCAGTTTGATAATCCACATATCTTTGAGCCGTAAGGTACCCAAAATACGTCGGTAACTGGTCACGCCACCAAGATAAAGTATTGCGCCAAAGGCACAACCGATAAAAAATCCTATAATTAAAGTACCCATATCAAGCCTCCGGGCTGGAACGGTAAAGGAACTTAGCCATTAAAATAGCTGCCCCAAAGGTGGTAACCGCGAAGATGAATGAGCTGATCGCCAACTGTGGGACACCTGCAATCATGTGCCCGCTGGTACATCCCCCGGCCAACCTGGCACCGAATAATAACAACACTCCACCGCCAAAGGCTGCGGCGTATCGCTTCATCATGGAATCACCGAACCGCGCTTGCCACATCGGCGGCATGGACCCCTTGTCCTGCTCAGGCTGACGCTTGCGAAAAATCGCTGATGTGATTCCACCACCAACGAACATGCCCATCACCAGAACCCAACCATAACCAATGCCCCAGTCCTGCTTTTCTCCATATTTTGAAAGGTACGTGTTAGATTCTGCATATTCTGGCGCGAGCTTATGGACAACTGCTGCATCAGAAACCACAAATTGTGTGGATACGCCCAAAGGTTTGACTAGCGCAGTCGCCAGGGTCAGTAACAGGCCCAGCGCTATTCCGGCAGCTTTCCATGAAATAATATAATCGCGTTTCATAAACCCTCCTTTAATTAGTGATTGATGTATTAGTAAATTAGTTTATTATTATATAAACATCAACACTTAGCTTATATCATATAGGTATATAGGTTTGTGGCCCTTAAGCTTCCTGGAATTAGCCTCCTGCAATGAAAACCTTAATGTTGTTCGCCCTACTAACCTGGATGCTAGTCTCGCCAAACGATCCGCTGTTAGCCCGTGAAGTTGTGGCTAAAATACCGATTATGCTTTACTTCTCTCGCACAGATTGCCACTTCTGCCGCAACCTCGAAGAAGAAATCCTCAACCCCTTGATTCACTCCGGAACGTACCGCGATAAAATTATCATTCGCCAGATCGTTTTGGACAGCTCTCAGCCAACCAAAACTTTTGACGATGAATTACAAACGCCCGAAGAACTTGCGAAAACTTTTGATGTCCAGGTCACTCCCACCCTCCTCTTTGTCGACAACAATGGAAGAGAGCTGGTTACCCGCATAGTGGGTTACCAGAAAACCGGTTACTACTCTCATCATCTGGAAGAGAGCATTAACAAAGCAGGTGAGGAACTGCGTAATCATTGAATCTACAATTGCTACTGCGCATAGCGCCCGTCGTTACTAATTTCACAGGCAACAGATCGAAATAGCTCGGCCTTGTGTCAACGGTGTGGTCAGGCTGCCTGCAGGAACCATTTTACAATGGCCATCTGCATTAGCTGGGAGAGTGTTATCGCTATCGTCCCAGGCAGGGTGATCAATTGGATCATATCCATATTGGCTTGTTTTATACCCAGGTTAAATAAAAATCAACCCTGCATCGCTCCCGAGTAGGTAGCCATATCGAAGTAATCCCGCCATTCCTTTATTTTCCCATTTTCCAGTTCAAAAACTCCGACGCAGGGCAGGTCGACATTGCCAGCTGTTGTTTTCGTTTTGTCGATGCGTTCAGCGATGACGGTATTGCCCGAACAGGCAATATTGATTATTTCCCAGTTTGTTTCTGTCCAGGTCGACAAAAATCCACCAATAAGTTCTTCCACGTTTTCCCGACCCTTTGCCGGCTGCATGGGCATATTGTGATAGCAAGCGTCATCAGTAAAAAAAGCCGATAACTCTTTCACGTCAAGTCGTGACCAGGCTGCTATAAAGTTACGAATGATATCTTCATTATTATCCATGATGTTTAACCTGCCTATTGGTAAGTTTGCTGGTAAAAAACATCCTATCCCTGCACAAAGGGTTTTGCAATGTCAGTTATTTTTTCTGTTGTTGAGAGTGGTCACGATAATAGATGTGGTGTTTTGCACTTTATTTGATGGATTCCCGGTCAGGGCTGTTGCATAAGATTGGCTCCATCAAGCCCACGGGGATGTTTCGTGGTCAGAAGGGAAGCGGTTCGTCCCCCATGCCATCGAACAGGTCCGGATATGCTGGTCCCTTCGGTTCATAGGATCGGCGAAGCTGATCGGTCCAGAACGAATAATACCTACAGGCGGATCATTCCAAAGCGAGTTTTTCTTGCCTTCAAGCTTGCATTAGATTACTAATATGCGTAAATTACGGAACTTACGGAACAACTTGCCATGAAGAAAGTTACAGCAACAGAGGCTTCCAAGGCTTTTGGCCAACTTGTCGATGACGTGCAAAGCGAGTCAGTGACCATTGAGCGCAACGGGCGTCCTGTCGCGGTGGTTTATTCCTACGCGGAAGCACAGCGCATCGAGGCCATGAGAGAGGCCCATCTGGATGCCCTTATTCAAGAAGGCATCAAAGCTGCTGATGAAGGGCGCATTCGCCCTCTTACCCAGAAAGTGAAACACGAAATATTGGCTAGCGCCCGCCAACGGTATGAAGAACGAAGCCAATAATGCTAACTCTTGAGATCACCGGCCAGGCAGAGGCCGATATCGAGGAAATCTATTTATATATTGCCGTTGAAAGCTATCAAAGCTATGCCGAGAGTTTCGCAAGTAAAGCTTTCAAGACGTTTGATCTTCTTTGCCATAACCCCCAGATGGGTACAGAAAGAACTCGGTCAGGGGAAGGCGTCAGGTTTTACCCTATGGACAAGGTCAACATTTTCTATCGTGTGGTGAGCGACCAACTACAAATACTCAGGGTTCACCATAGTGCCTTGGACAGTGGTGCATTATGATCCACAGATGTTGACCGACGGACGTCTTGATATCACTGTTGGCGGCAGGATTATAACGCCTGCGCGCGCACTGGACGTATCATTCAGCACTCCCTATACCCAGAAGACCGTCTCATTCATGGTGAAGGACTCCAGACGAGATATGTTCAGCAGCGTCAATAATATCCGCATGATAAAAAACCTGAATATCGGCTTGGAAAGCGCTGCCCACTACCGGGGTACGATAGCCGCAACGTTCCCAAATGCGACACTGAGCACCGTCGACGGACCCAGGAAATATTTCAAGGGCGAGTACCCGGAATTGGATGCGCTTACGTATTCGGCCGAGGCGGGTTCTGCATGGGCCATGCTCTACCCCCATTATTCTTCTGTGGTCGCACAGTGTCTGAAAATAAAAATGCCCGTCGGATTCGCGCTACCCAAATCCCAGCCGGATTTAACACAGTTCATTAATACCTGGCTGGAAGTGAAAAAAGACAGTGTATATCTACTCCACATAGCCACTTTTGTTCATTCTTTATTCAAGTCACACCGTCAATTGACGCTGGAGAATTTGACGCTCCGCCAGCAACTCGCTATGCTCAAACCGTCGGTGAAGCGCCCGTAGGTATCGCCCACCGACTGCCTGTTTTGGATTCTGTTTTCCAAATATGTCGACGGATGGCGGACAATGTTGCACGCGTTGCACCCCGATACGGTTGTGCGCTGGCACCGCGAAGGTTTTAAGCACTACTGGACCTGGAAAAGTCGTCACAAGCTCGCGGGCCGACCGTCTGTTGATAAAGAAATACGCAAGCTCATTCGACAAATGCAGTAGATCACCGGGGGTATCTGGGGTGGAACCCTGATGCGTTACTTTTTCTCGTTGGCATTGTCGAAAGCCTTCTTGTCTCCGGGCATTGGCGGCCCGGCCACGACGGGTGGACTGGTAGGAAGCGCTTGATCGGCGCAATGATTCTTTGCACGCCTCATTGGCACAGTCGCCACCACAATAGATATTGCCCCGATCACAGTATCGGCAAATAGTCACCTGCCGATGACAGCGGGCGCAATTGAAGAGTCGGGCACTGGCACACATCGCTAAAAGGCCGATGAGTGCTGGATTTAAACCCGTTCTGGTGAGAGAATTCAGGGATCGTGCACATGCACGGTCTTGGGCATAACGTCAGTTGTGACCGTCAAATCTACGTTGGCGTTATGCCGCTCTCTTCGGCCAGTCCTTCATAGCGATATTCAGACGAAAAGTCACCTGCTTTACTCAGGCTGGTGCACGGTGGTGTGCCGGTGAGTGATGAGCTCAAGTGATTGGGTGGGATATGTGATCTACGGAGTCAGCGGCGAATAACCGCGCTTTTGGAGTGGCGTATACACATGGCCCTGGTCAAGCGCCTGAAAGCCGCCTACGACGTCTGTAGTGGCTCTGAGGGGCTAAACCAGGATGAACGAGACCAGATCCACTTTTACCTGGCGGTGCGTTCCATCGTCTTCAAGCTCACCAAAGGCGATGCCCCGGACACCGCCCAGATGAACGCCAGAGTCAGGGAGATGATCACAGAAGCACTGAAGGCCGATGGTGTGGAAGAGATATTCAAGATGGGTCAGGACAAATCTGGTGAGGCGGATTTGTTTGACCCCGACTACCTGGCCAAGATTGAGAAGATCAAACTGCCCAATACCAAGATCAAACTGCTACAACAACTGTTGGCCAGAGCCATCGAGGACTTCAAGAAGGTCAACAAAACCAAGGGCACGGACTTCTCCAAGATGTTCAAGGCGTTGGTGGACAACTACAACGAACGCAAAGAAGATGATGTCCTGGTGAGTAATGTGCTGGAGGACTTCTCCGATGAGATTATTGACCTGATTCATCTCCTGAAAATTGAGCATGAGTCATTCGCCGACCTTGGGATTGACCTTGAGGAAAAGGCGTTCTATGACATCCTCAAGTCACTGGCGGTGAAATATGACTTTGAGTATCCCGATGACAAGCTGATTGCCCTTTCCCAGGCTGTAAAGGTTGTGGTGGACGACAAGGTCAAGTACACCGACTGGAGCCAACGTGATGACATCAAAACTGAACTGAAGGTTGGCCTGATCCTGGTACTGGC
>Ga0136651_10002208_pt1 | contig 10670 bp, 4 predicted proteins | sample Mar14236cmmetaG_FD_94867 | JGI IMG/M metagenome (GOLD analysis project Ga0136651, IMG submission 94867) | Marine hydrothermal vent microbial communities from Guaymas Basin, Gulf of California to study Microbial Dark Matter (Phase II) - Marker... ...
CAACAAAAGTCTCCATCAGCACAATCTCGTGGCGATAGTAGGTGCGCCAATCCCATATCCGGCATAGTTGTTTTGAAATGTATGTCCTGCCTCGCTTACCATGTTTTTCAATCAGTTTGTTGATCAGCTCGATATCTGATGAATTAATTTTTCTTTTTAATATGGTAAGTTCGCTTTCCACAGAAAAATGCTAATAAAAAACTCCGGGAGAAATCAGTCTATTTTAATCTTTCTTGCATCGCCCACCCGTCAGTTAGGTATTACCTCCAAAATACGCTTGCAACACCCATATTCAAAATATTCAATCAATAATATCAAAGACTTACAAAAAATATTTTGGGATGTGCGGAAAACAGGAAGAGTCATTTGGGATTTCGCCCAATATATCATCAAAAAGAAGGGCATAGTGATGCCCACCTGTTTGTTTCAGTATTGGCATATCACATATTGAATAGTTGTACTGGACCCCCAAACTAATTTCGAATTAAAATGTGTAGTGCCTAAAAAAATGTGGGTGTAAGCAATAACGTGTCTTACACTAATAAACCGGAAACTTGAGTTGAGGATAAAATGGACAATCTTCCCCCCGGTGAACCGGGGGGCCATTCTCTGTTGTCCTTTCGGGACAAGTTGGAGTGAACTACCGGGGGACGTTTTGGTGGAGAAATTCCGTAGGGATGAATGAAAATAGCCCACTGATTTATCAGTGGGAAACGAGTGCTTCCTGACCAACTCCAAAATAAAAATCACTCGCTCAACAATTCCGACACAACGCTGCTGATTTCCTTCACGGTAAACGGTTTCTTGATACATCCGGCAAAACCGTAGTCGGCAAAATGTGCCATCACCGGGTCGCTGGAATAGCCGCTGGCGACTACAGCTTTCACATCCGGGTCGAGGTCATGGATTTTCTGAATAGCTGTTGTTCCCCCTATTCCCCCGGGGAGGGTTAAATCCATGATCACCAGGTTAAACGGTTTGGATTGATTGAATTCCTCGGAATAAATCCGAATTGCCTCCTCTCCGCTGGTTGCGGTTGTCACCGTGTAGCCCAGGTCGTTAAGAATTTGCGAAACGATTTCCCGAACCGCTTCTTCGTCATCGACAATCAGGATTTTCCCTTTTCCCTTTTTAATGCTATTGTTTTCCCATTGCCGATGGGCAATTTTTACTGCTTTTGCCGGGAGGTAAATGGTAAAGGTGCTTCCCTTGCCCATAACCGAATCGGCATAAATATGGCCGTTGTGTTTCTTGATAATCGAATAGGCGGTAGCTAATCCTAAACCGTTGCCCTGGTGCTTGGTGGTAAAATAGGGATCGAAAATACGGCTCAGGTGTTCCGCGGAAATCCCTACGCCGTGGTCGCTGATACTGATTTTAATATATTTCCCCGTCGGCAGGGGAATGCCGCTGTTCTTCTTCAGGCTTTCGTTTTGCACCCCGATTTCGATAATGCCGCCCTCCGGCATTGCCTGTTGAGCATTAATCACCAAATTCTGAATCACCTGGCTCATTTGTCCGGTGTCCACTTCCACTGCCCAGAGATTTTCGGGAAAGGAATATTTGCAATCCACCGAAGACCCGCGCAGGGTAAAATCGACCGACTCGCGAATAATTTCAGTAATTGAAGTAGTTTCCTTAACCGGTGCACCGCCCTTGGAAAAGGTCAGTAACTGTTGTGTGAGGTCTTTGGCGCGCATCGTCGCTTTTTCAGCTTCGGTGAGTCGTTTGGAAATTTTCTCATCGGATTCGGCATAAATCTTGGCTAACGAAACATTGCCCAATATGGCGGAAAGAATGTTGTTGAAATCGTGTGCAATTCCGCCCGCCAAAATACCCACCGATTCGATTTTTTGCGCTTTGAGCAACTCCTGTTCCATCTTTTTGATTTCGGTGATATCGCGTAGTACCAGCACCAGACCAATGATTTGATTGTCCCGGGTGCGAATGGGCGCGGCACTCAACCAAATAAACCGCTCGCTCCGGTTACGGGCAATGAGCGTGTGTTGTCCGGTCGATTGAAAGATTTCTCCGGTCTTCAGCACATCAACCACCGGATGAACACCCACCTGACCGGTTTTTCCATCCTTTATCTTGAGAATTTCGGACAGGGGTTTGCCAACCGATTCCTGCTGAAGCCAGCCGCATAACTCTTCTGCTACCCGGTTCAACAATACCACTCTGCCATCGGTATCGGTGGTAATTACTCCGTCGCCAATTGAACGCAGGGTAACTGCCAGTCGCTCTTTTTCTTGTTCTAACAATTGAGCTGCTTTCTTCTGCTCGGTAATATCCCGCGCAATTGCCAGGACAACTTCCTGACCAAAATATTGGGATTTTGTCAGTACGACTTCTTTGGGAAATGCCTCACCGTTTTTTCGCACGCCCCACCACTCAAAAACCTGTGGTTTTCCTTTAAATGCTTCCTGCAGATAACCGAAAGTCGTTTCCATGTCAACTTTACCAGGCAGCGCCAGGATTTCTGGGGTATTTCCCACCAGTTCTTCCCGGGTGTAGCCATTCATTTTCATGGCACCTTCGTTCACATCCAGGAAGCGTCCCTGGCGGTCCTGAATATAAATGGCATCCGGGATGCTGTTAAAAAGACCGCGGTAACTCATCTCCGAATCCCGCAAGGTCTGCTCTTGTTTTTTGCGGATTTCAATATTTTGGAAGTGAATCAAAATTCGCGGAGATTGTTTTTTCTCCTGGGTTACCAGCGAACAAATTAATTCTGCCGGAAAAAAAGAACCGTCTTCGCGTTGTATTTGAATCTCGCAATTGGTATCTTTGCCGGATAGTAATTGAGGTATAATTTCGTTTTTTAATTTTGCTTTTCCCGGTGCATCGGTGAGGTCAAAAAAGGATGTGTCAATCACCGCGTTTTTTACCCTCAAACCACACAAAGATAAAAATCCCTGGTTCACGTATTCAATTTTTCCCTCGGCATTAATTAACACAACTGCCATTGGGGCGGTTTCCACTGCCTTAGACAGTTTGCGGCGTTCCTCTTCCAGTTCTTTGCGACTGGTAATATCGAAAGCGGTTCCCAATGCCGCCGCTTCTCCATTGAATATAATATGCCGGGCACTAAAATCAATCCAGCGTTCTTCCCCCGATTTGGTCAGCAGTTTAAATTCGTAGCGCATGGGTACCTGTTGTTTTTTCTGCCGGGCGATTCCCCGGTTTTTAACCAATTCCCGATACTCCGGATGTACCACGTCCCAGAAATTCACTTGCAACAACTCTTCTCTGCTGAAGCCGGTGAGCGTTTCCGTTGCCGGGTTTACATAGATGAAGCTGGGACCCTGGTAAATAAAAATTGCCGAGGCGGTTGTCTCGGTAAGTGCGCGAAATTTCTCCTCGCTTTCCTGCAGTGCTTTATAGGCTTTTTCTACTTTCTCTTTTTCTTTGAGCAATTCAAAAGTGCGTTCTTTAACCTTCTCGCCCAACCGGACACGGTCTTTTTCGATTTTTTTAACCCGGTTTTTGTAAATGAGATAGATCAAAGCCAACAGGGATAAAATAACCAGAAGGATGAACCACCAACTTTGCCAGAACGGGGTTAGGATTTCGAAAGAATATTTTGCCGGTGTTTTGCTCCAAACGCCGTCCAGGTTGCGTGCCTGCGTTCGGAAGGTGTACCGACCCGGGGGAAGATTAGAATAGGTGGCACGATTTTCTTCGGTGAGCGGCGACCAGTTTGTGTCGAACCCATCCAGACGATAGCGGTAACGGATTTTTTGCGGAGCGGAAAGTGAGATGCCGTGAAAATAAAATGTAAGGTGATTTTGACTATATGGAAATTGGTTTTTTGGCGGAAACGCAGCATCCTTGAGGAAAACACGCAATTTCGTCAGGTAGATGGGTGGCGGTGTTAAAACCGGAGTTCTTTTATTTGATTCGTAACGAATCACACCGTTAATAGTGCCAAACCAGATGTTTCCTTTTAAATCCTTATAAACCGCATCCTGGTTGGTTTCCATGACCGGGTAACCTTCCGCTTTTCCCAGGGTGCTGAGGGTCGTGTCCCGGAGGTTGAGTTTGACGATCCCGTGAATAGTTCCCAGCCACACATTGTTGCTGTCATCGCAAATTACCGAGTAAAAGGGCTCGGTTTCCAAGTGAATGTGCCGGGAAAAATTGAATATTTGTTTGCCGTTAAACTTCAGCAGTTCGCCGTTAAATGTGACCAGCCAGAGATTTCCCTCCCGGTCTTCGCTGAGACTGATGATGGCGTGCTCCTGGGATTTGGTTAGTGGAAAAGCCGGTGAAAAGCTGTTTCCATCGTATTTAATTAAACCCGCCTTATCAGTACTGAACCAGAGATTTCCACTGCGGTCTTTGAAAATGGTGTTTACCATGGTAACCGGCATACCTGCCAGACTGTCGAAATGTACAAATTTGGATTGTTCGGGCTGGTATTGAAACACACCCCTATTAAAGCTCCCGATCCAAATGTTTCCCTGTTTGTCTTCGTTTAATGAAAGCAGGTTACCAGTCGATAAACCGTCTTTGGTGGTAAAAGCCCGGAATTTATTAGTAACCGGATTTACCCGGAACAATCCCTCTCCGAAAGAGATAAACCAGATGTTTCCCCTTGAATCGCGGATAATCTTTTGCACAGAACCGATGGGAACGCCGCGGGCTTGTCGGAAAATGGTGCTCTTTGCCCGCCCGGTAGCTGAAGCCGGCGGCGAAAATTTGGTGAGTCCGTTATCGGTGCCAATCCACATATTGCCGGAAAGGTCTTCGGCAATACTCCAAACCACTTTATCGCTTAGACCATCTTTTTCAGTAATAATATTGTAGCCGTCGTCACGGAATTGACAAATTCCACCGCCATTGGTACCAAACCAATAAGTGCCTTCCCGGTCCTGATAAATGCTGAATATATAATTACGACTCAAGCCGTTTCTGGTGGTAATGGTTTGGAAATGACCTCTTTGACCCGTTCGCGAGGGTGGAATGAATTTCGAAACACCACCGCCGTAAGTACCCGCCCAAATTACTCCCTGCCGGTCCTGGAAGAGCGCCAGAATATCGGTGTTTTCTAACCCGTCTTTTTTGCTGTATTTTTGAATAATTGCTCCTCCGGTACCCCTTGCCGGTGGTATGTACCGGAAAAGCCCTTGCTCCTGGGTGCCAATCCAGATATTTCCGTTGGAATCTTGCAGCAGCGACAAAATGATTGCCGACGACAACTCGCCCTTCACGGGCAGCGAATGAAAAATGTGCGTGGAATCTTTACGCTCCGGTTGGTATACCGAAATACCGTTTATAGTGCCAAACCACAAGGTGCTGTCTGGTCCGTAACAAACCGCGTACACCTGGTTGTCAGATAATCCGTCGTTTTCCGAGAAAAAACGGAGAGAATCTCCCCGGGAATAAATAATCCCGTCACCCAGAGTTGTAATCCATAGACCATCCTGGTGATCGAAAAATATTTGCGAAATCTCTTGAATTGTTTTTTGGGTAGAATCCGGCTGAAGGGAGATGATTTCAAATTTATCCCTGCTGGCATTGTAACGGGTGATTTTCCCATTTGTATGTCCAAACCAAATATTGCCGTTTTTGTCCATTCGGCTGGCGGTGATGTCATTATCCGCCAAACCGTTAAATCGGGTGTAAGAAACAAAATTTATCCCGTCAAATTTCGATAGACCGTCAACCGTTCCAATCCACAGGTAACCTTTTTTGTCCTGAAGAATTGTCTGCACCTGCGATTGAACCAGACCCTGCTCCACGTTGTAAATGTGGATGTTGAGTGTCTGGGAAAAAACCCCGGATATGAAAAGGAAACCGAGCAGAAAGAACGAATATATATATTGTCGAAGCGAAATCTTTTCAAAAGAGTAGAAAAAATATCTTTTAGACAGATAATGCATAAGCTATCTCTTCCATTTTTGATTTTAAGAACAGATATTAATCAGTGATTAAAGTTGTTGCTACGATTCTGAAAACATTGCCGGGCAAAGTCATTTGTGAACCTATATAGCATGACTTCTCTTTAAAAATAAAATTATCGGAAGAATGCCGGAGAATATAAGTAAAAATTCAGGTAAGCTGTCCGGTTATAGTCCCGGGCATCGGTGGAAGAAGCGCGTTAACATTGAGTAAATTGAAGAACTGCCAGAATCTGTAAAACTTCACTCAGCATTGGGAAAGTTATTGCCACACAGTGGCGGTTATTGCACAAGGGAGGAACGACCTCTGCCTGCCGGCAGTGTCAGGCAGGCAATGACCTGGTAATTTTATTTCCCACCAGGTAAGGTATTACAAAATCCTGGCTTTCCGCGTAGCTTTCGATGAATTTTATTTTTAAATTTATCAGGCGATTGGTCAGGTTCGTAAAATTAGAATTTCAATAACGGTCAGTTCCATTTCAAAAAACCGGGAAAGCATGCAAAAATGAAGACAAAATTGGAAATTGCCAAAAACTGGTTGCCACGATACACCGGAGCAGCAATTGATGAATTTGGCGATTATATCCTGCTTACGAATTTCCATAATTACGTTGAGAAATTTGCAAATATGTTTCATTGCGAGGTAAAAGGCCAGGGCAGACCCATGCAGATGTCAACCAACAACCGGGGTCTGTCTATTATTAATTTCGGGATGGGTTCAGCCAATGCCGCCACGGTGATGGATATCCTGGTTGCCCGAAATCCCAGGGGCGTGCTTTTTCTGGGTAAGTGCGGCGGATTAAAGTCGTACACTGAGATCGGCTATTTCATTCTGCCCATTGCGGCAATCCGTGGAGAAGGCACCAGCAATGATTACCTGCCGCCGGAGGTGCCGGCGCTTCCTTCCTTCAAACTACATAAATTTGTGTCCGAAAAAATTGTGGAGCACAACCTGGACTACCGTACCGGGGTGGTTTACACTACCAATCGGCGGGTATGGGAATGGGATGAAAAATTCAAGGAATACTTGCGGCGGCTCTCCGCTATTGGTATCGATATGGAAACCGCCACATTGTTTATTGTCGGTCATGTAAACGAGATTGCCCGCGGGGCGTTGCTGCTGGTCTCGGATACACCGATGGTGCCGGACGGGGTGAAGACCGAATCTTCGGACCGGTTGGTAACCGAAAAATACGTAGACCTGCACCTGCAAATCGGTATCGAAGCGATGACTGAAATCGGTGAGAAAGGCGAAAAGATTAAACATTTCAGCTATTAAAACCTAAATTGAGCGGTTTTTAAATGATCATTGCCTTAAATAATTATAGATTCCTGCCTTCGCAGGAATGACATAATCACTCAAGAGGTACAATTGTCACTCCCGCGAAGGCGGGAGTCTACTCCATATTCCGACTTGATCTTTTTAAGAATCGATCCATTTAGGCAAAAATTATTTTGCAGTAAAGCGAAAGACATTTTTCAAAAGGAGGCGTAATGAAAAAGTTGCAATATCTGGCTGTGATTCTTTTGGCTGTAAGTTTTTTGAACGGGTGTCAAAAAAAGAAGGGAGAAGACCTGCAAATGTTGAAAAAGGAAATCGCCAAGTTCGTTCCTACTGAAATTCGCTACGATGCATCGCTGCTCAATGAGCGACAGAAAAAAGTGGTCGAGAATCTTTACCGGGCGGCAAAAATTGTCGACCGGATTTTTCTCGACCAGGTGTATTCGGAAAACCTGAAAATCAGGTCGCAATTAGCTGCTTCCAAAAGCGAAAAAGATCAGCTTACTCTTCAACTCTTCGATATCATGTTTGGTCCTTTTAACCGTTTGCAACATGATGCACCGTTTTACGGAACTGCCCCGAAACCGAAAGGCGCCAATTTTTATCCGGCAGATATGACCAAAGAAGAATTCCAGCACTGGATTGATCAACATCCTGAGCAGGAGGAAACGTTTACTTCGGAGGTTACCGTTATTCGCCGGAAGGACGGAAAATTGATTGCCATTCCTTATTCTACCTATTACCGGAATCAGTTGAGCAAGGCGGCAGATTTTTTACGAAAAGCGGCGGAATATGCCGATAATCCAAGCCTGAAGCGCTTTCTGCTCGGCCGGGCGGATGCGTTTCTGTCCAATGATTATTATCAGAGCGACATGGACTGGATGGATTTGAAGAATCATCTCATCGAAGTAGTGATTGGACCTTACGAGGTGTACGAAGACGGTTTGTTTAACTACAAAGCGTCATTCGAATGTTTCATCACGTTACGAGACCCGCTGGAAAGTGAAAAGGTTGCCCGCTTTGCCGGTTATTTAAATGAAATGGAGAAACATCTACCCATTCCCGACAAATATAAAAATTTTAGCCGCGGTTCCGAATCTCCCATTGTGGTTGCGCAGGAGGTTTTTTCTGCCGGCGATACTAAAGCCGGGGTGCAAACCCTGGCGTTTAACCTGCCCAACGACGAGCGGGTGCGCAAGGCAAAAGGCTCCAAGAAAGTGTTGCTGAAAAATATGAACGAGGCAAAATTTGAAAAATTGTTAGTTCCGATTGCCCGGCAGGTGCTGGCAGAGGAGCAAATGAAATATGTAACCTTTGCCGCTTTTTTTAACCATGTGCTGATGCACGAAATGTCCCACGGGATTGGTCCCGGATTTATCACGGTCGAAGGGCGCAAAACCGAGGTAAAGAAAGAACTGAAAGAAACGTACTCGACTATCGAGGAATGCAAAGCAGACGTGCTGGGAATGTACAATAATATTTATATGATTGAAAAAGGCGAATACCCGGAATCTTTCGACCGGCAAACCTGGGCTACTTTTTTAGCCGGAATTTTCCGATCCATCCGTTTTGGCATTCATGAAGCGCATGGTGCCGGAAATGCAATTATTTACAATTACCTTTTGGAAAAAGGCGGGTATGAATTTGACGAAGCCACGCAGCGGGTTCGGGTTAATTTTAACCGGGTGTTCCAGGCAACCGAAGACCTGGCGCGTACCCTTCTGACCCTCCAGGCCGAGGGAAACTACCCGGGCGCAAAATCATTCATCGGAAAATACGCTGTGCTATCGCCCTCAATGAAAACGCTCATTGAAAAACTCAAAGATTTGCCGGTTGATATTAAACCGGTGTTTCAGATTGAAGAGGAGATGGAAGAATAGGAGGCGTGGAGCGTAGAGCGTAGGGCGTGTCAGGTATAGGGGTATTTGGGAATAGGGGGAGAGACGGGGTTTTTGATTGTCCCGGTCTCCCCGATTTTGGTGATGTCTGTTTTTCAGGATTTATCGTTGCCCCTGTCCCGGAGCCACTGTTTCCATTCTCTCAGCAGCGCCATCCAGCCTTTTGCCCCTTCGTATCCGTAACGGAACTCGCCGTCTTCGAATAATTTTGCCCATTCTTTTGTGCGCTTCTCGGCTGCCCATTGGGCAAAGGGGACCAAGGCGTCTTTAATTTCCCGGTAGCTCTGGGGCGTGCGTCGGATACTCAACCGGGAAATCAATCCGTCCTCATTATATGCTACTCGCAGGAAAGCTTGAATTTTTTCCACACCGGCTTCTTTGTAAAAGTCGTTTGCTTCCTCCATGCGACAATACACCGTATCGTGCCGGGTGGAAACATCCCAAATCCTGATGTGACTGTTGGTGGCGGAATCGAATTCTTCCAGCCGGCGGATTTTTTGTATTCCCTGTTTCGTCCAGCCTTCGATGATTTCCACCACTGCCGTATCGGCGAAAAAGGAAAGCGCCTTGACAACCTGATGCTGATTGTGGGCTTCCAGGTATTTATTTAAAGTTGAAACCGGTTTTTTTGAGCAGGAAAATACCAGCGCGATGAGCAACAGAAGAAGAACCACACCCTGTTTGTGATTCAGAAATTTATTCATGTCAACCTCCGGTTGTGTTTTGTTGTTCAATTGGTGCTTCTTTTCTTTTCACCTGAACCGATAAAACTGCGGAAATGTTTCGCCCGTGGAAAAGTTCCCGGTCGTTCACCTTGAAAACCAGACAGTGGTTATTTGGTGGCCGCTTCAATGATTTCAGCCATCCGTTTTACAAATTCGGTAGGTGAATCCAGGTTGCCATCAATGAGTTTCGCTCCCTCGTAAAGCTGCAGTATTGAGTTGCGCAACAACGGGTCTTTACTATTTGCCATATTCAGCCGGGACAAGTTTTTAATCACCGGGTGAGCGGTATTAATTTCCAGGATTTTCTTGGAGCCGCTAAAATCCTTGTTTAACTGTTTCATCATTTTTTCCATCTGGCTGTCCATCGCTTCTTTGCCGCTCACCAGGGTCACCGGCGAATCCACCAACCGTTTCGATTCAATCACATCTTCCACTTTTTCGCCCAGCGTTTCCTTGAAGACAGAAATCAGCGATTTCGATAAATTCTCATTCAATTTCTTCTGTTCGCTGCTTTCATCTGCTTTCAGGTCAAGGTCTGCTTTGTCAATTGATTTCAGCGGTTTCTTGTCGTACTCGGTAATGGAAGGAATGATGAAAATATCTATCGGGTCGGTGAGTAACAAAACCTCCAGGTCATTTTTGCGGAAGTACTCCAGGTTCGGATTCCGTTTTATCGACTCGCTGTTTTCGCCGGAAAGATAATAAATCTCTTTTTGGTTTTCCCTCATGCGCGAAACATAGCCTTTCAGCGAGGTGAGTTCCCCGTTCTCGGTCATAGTCGATTCAAACCGTAGCAGGTCGATAATTTTGTCCCGGTTGCTGAAGTCGGAGTTGATTCCGGTTTTGAATAACGGTCCGA
>Ga0136651_10002210_pt1 | contig 10669 bp, 9 predicted proteins | sample Mar14236cmmetaG_FD_94867 | JGI IMG/M metagenome (GOLD analysis project Ga0136651, IMG submission 94867) | Marine hydrothermal vent microbial communities from Guaymas Basin, Gulf of California to study Microbial Dark Matter (Phase II) - Marker... ...
GTCTTTGTATTTGCGGGTTACTCTACAATATTCTGAGGCTAGAAGATAAACAATTTCTCTAATTCATCTGACGCTGCCGACGAACTTCGCTGTCCAGGAGACAATAGATATCCATCCGTTCATTAATAAAAACATCACCTTGACCGGAAAAGATTATAAAGTTAACGATGTCATCCATCATATTTTTTGTTAATTTTCTTTTCATGAATGAATTCAGCTGCATCGATAATGAAATAATTTTTTCAAACATGAATCTGTCGATCGAGTTTATCTTTAAGAGATGCATTAAATAACCAAAAGCTTCGGTTGATAATACTTTCTTTTCATCGGCAGATAAAACACGATTATAAGTTTCCGGTTCTTTTTCCTCGAGAATTGCATCGATAAATAATTTCAATTCTTCTTCAGTCATCCCGAGTCTTTTTAATTTTGCTTTTGAAGGTTTATCTTCCAAAACCACATCTAACAGATCTTCAAATCTACTTGGAGACATTCTCCCATCCTTTTCAATTTTTTCTTTTAGTATCTATCTCCTGACCAATCAAATTTAGTCAAGAGTTCTTTTTCAAAATATTATTCCAAATCAAGAGATTGAGAATAATATTTGTATCTCGTTAATAAATCTTAATCATTAACGATTTTGCCACAACATTTTTTATATTTTTTCCCACTTCCGCAAGGACATGGATCATTTCTGCCAACTTTCATTTCAACTACTCTGGGTTTCAGTTTTTGTTTTTCTCCTGTCGGAGGTGGAGGTGGAGCTGTTCCAGCCTGTCTGAAAGCTGATGTTTTTGCTTTTTGGAATGCCGAACTTTCAGCATGTTGTGTTTGAGCCATTCTAAGGAAATCATTTATTCTATCGGGAGCGATCAGGTAAGTTGTGAAAACTCTTTTTGTGACATCCCGATTGATATCGGAAACGAGTGTCTGGAAAAGATGAAAAGATTCTTTTTTATATTCTATCAAAGGATCTTTTTGGGCATAGGCTCGGAAACTTATTCCTTCTCTTAAAAGATCCATTTCATGAAGATGATCCCGCCATAATTCATCGACAACGATCAGGAGCGACCTTCTTTCGATCTCTCGCATCTGTTCCGAAGAAAACTCTTCTTCTCTTTTATTATATGCTTTTAAAACAGCATCTTCAATATCTTGAGTAAGATTCGTTAAAGTATTATTCTCTCTGATCAATTCCTGCTTTTTGATATTGATATTCAAATTTGCTTTTAACCATTTTAAAATACTTTCAATGTCCCAGTTTTCCTGATATTGTTCTTCTCCAATATTATTCTCTACAAGTTCAGCGATCGTGTCTTTGATCATATCGACGATCTCGAATTTCAGGTCATATCCTTTCAGCACATTTTTCCGGTAAGTATAAATAACTTCCCTCTGCTGGTTCATAACTTCGTCATATTTGATCAGCTGTTTCCTGATCTCAAAATTGTAGGCTTCGACTCTTTTCTGGGCTTTTTCAACAGCTTTTGTCATCCAGGGATGAGTTATTGCTTCTCCGTCCTTGATCCCCATTTTCATCATCATTGGTGCAATTCGTTCGGAACCGAACAATCGCATCAGGTCATCTTCCAGAGACAGATAAAACCGCGATGTGCCCGGATCTCCCTGACGACCGCTTCTTCCTCTTAATTGGCGGTCTATTCTCCGGCTTTCATGTCTTTCCGTACCAATCACATGTAATCCGTCTTTTGGAAGTCCGAATGGATTTTCCTCCGAAATTTTATTACTGCATTTCAGATATTCTGCTTTTTCTTGCGTAACCACTGTTTTCCCGAGTTTTATATCTGTTCCCCGACCTGCCATATTCGTAGCAATCGTAACCGCACCCGGTTCTCCGGCATAAATTATTATTTCAGCTTCCTTTTCATGATATTTCGCATTCAGAACATTATGTTTGATATTCCTTCGTCGCAGCAGACGACCTAAAGTTTCGGAAACTTCGACGGAAACAGTTCCTACCAGGACAGGTTTTCTCCTTTCATGCCAATACACTATCTCATCGATAATAGCTTTGTATTTTTCATTTTTGGTCAGGTAAATAACATCATTATGATCGATCCTGGAAATGGGAAGATTTGTTGGGATAACCATCACCGGAAGTTTATAAATTTCCATAAATTCCGATTCTTCAGTAACCGCAGTTCCGGTCATTCCGGCAAGTTTATCATACATCCTGAAATAATTCTGGAGAGTGATCGTGGCAAAAGTTTGCGTTGCTTCTTCGATAGTAACATTTTCCTTTGCTTCCAGAGCCTGATGCAGACCATCGCTGAACCTTCTACCTTGCATCATTCTGCCGGTAAATTCATCGACGATCATGACTTTATTCTCAACTACAACATAATCCACATCTTTCTCAAACAGGGTATAGCTTTTCAGAAGTTGCTTGATATTATGAAGTTTCTCATTTTTATCCATGAATTTTGAGGTTGCTTCTTCCTTTAATTGCGCTTTTTTCTGTAAAGAAAGTTTTTCATCTTTATCGATTTTATCAAGAACCTCATCGAATTGCTCCATGATAAAAAGGTCAGGTTCTTTTTTTGAAACAAGATCATTTCCTTTTTCGGAAAGTTCGACACTATTATGTTTTTCTTCTACTACATAAAAAAGTTCCGCATCGATCTCATGCATTTTCTTATCGCGGATATAATAACCTTCATAATCAGATGCTAATTTTTTGAGTTCTCCCTCTTTCATCAATTTTATAAAGGATTTATTTTTAGGAGCAGACCGGCTGATCAGTAAAAGCAATTTCCCTACAACATCAGCATCATACTGGTCTTTAGCCAATTCCTGTTTGACTTCCGATAGAAAACGCTTGACCAGCATATTTTGAGCATTAACCAGTTTCAAAATTATGGGTTTTAATTCTGTATAGAAATTCTTACTTTCCTGAACCGGACCGCTGATTATCAAAGGAGTTCTCGCTTCATCAATAAGCACGCTATCGACTTCATCAACAATTGCATACTGATGTTTTCTCTGCACCAGGTTCTGCTCGGAAATTGCCATATTATCACGCAGGTAATCAAATCCGAACTCGCTGTTAGTTCCATAAGTTACATCACAACTATAAGCAACTTTCCGCTCTTCCGGAGATAAACCGCCAATATTAACTCCCACCTTCATTCCATGAAATTCAAAGATCGGACTCATCCATTCCGCATCTCTTTGAGCAAGATAATCATTAACTGTCACGAGATGAACTCCATGACCGAGAAGAGCATTCAGGAACAACGGTAATACAGCAACAAGAGTTTTACCTTCTCCGGTTGCCATTTCAGCAATTTTTCCTTCGTGCAAGACAATCGCTCCAATAAGCTGAACATCAAACGGGATCATATTCCAGACAGCTTTATGTTCGCGAATTTCATATTCAAAACCGATCAATCTGCGACAGGTATCTTTGATTATGGCATAAACTTCGGGAAGGTGTTCATCGAGAATGGCTTGAGTAAGTGTTTTCAGATTTTCCTTGAGTCTGTCTATCTCATTTCCAATTGAATTTTTCTTGTTTTCATCAGGTTCGAGTTGATATTTTTTCTGTAGTTCTGCCAGTTCATTTTCCTGGTCTTCAAGTCTGTTCCTGATATCCTGTTTTATTTCCTGTATCCTGTTTTTAAGATCATCATCGGATAGTTTTTCCAGACTCGGATAAATTTCTTTTATCTGTTCCATAATTGGAGATATTTTTTTCATTTCCCTTTGATAAGGATCTCCAAAAATCTTTTTTGTTAAACCTTTCAACATAATCTATACCTGATAAAATTTTGGACAATCCTTTTTTGACTTGTTTGTGTGTCAAATTATTTGGAGAAAAGTTCATATAGAAAGAATGGAAAAATTTAAACTTAAAGAAATTCAAAGAAAAAAAAATTTAGAAATGTAAATTCTCACGAAATCCAACCAGAAATCATTGACATAAAATAAATGAAAAAAAATATGCAATCGAAAAAGCAATGAGGTATAGTAATGGTAAATGAGAAAGAATTTCTGAGCAATGGTTTATCTCAATATGAGATTCTCAGGGACATTGGCAAAGCTTTAAGTTCATCTCTGGAAATGAATGAAGTCCTGAAAATGATCATGGATTTTATCGGGAAATATTATAAACCCTCGAACTGGTCGCTGCTACTTGTTGATGAGGAGAAATCCGATCTTTTTTTCGTTATTGCTGTGGGTGATTCAAGTGACAAGATCAAAGATAAAAGATTGAAAATTGGAGATGGAATCGCGGGTTGGTCTGTTAAAAATCAGAAAACAGTTACGATCAAAGACGCTTATAAAGATAAAAGATTTCACCAGAATTTTGACAAACAGTCAGGTTTTAAAACTGATACCATTATTTGTGTGCCCTTATTGAACAAAGGAAAAGCATTAGGTGTTATCGAACTGGTAAATGTCGATCTTTCTCTCTTTGAAGAATCATATATAGACCTTCTGGAAACACTGGCAGATTTTGCTGCTATTGCTCTTGGTAATGCTCGTTATATTGAACAGATCAAGGAACTTTCCGTGCGGGATGATTGCACGAAACTTTATAATTCCCGGTATATGGTGGAATTATTTGAGATGGAGATCAATCGTTCGAGAAGACACAAATATAAATTTGCAGCTGTTTTTCTCGATCTCGATCATTTTAAAAATGTGAATGATAATTATGGTCATCTGATTGGTTCACAGCTTCTCAGGAATATTGCTGATATCCTGCTATCTAGCATTCGAAAATCAGATTGGGCAGTTCGTTATGGTGGTGATGAATTCGTTTTGATCTTAACTGAAACAGGAAGAAAAGAAGCCTTACTTTTAACTGAAAGAATAAGACATAGATTGAATAAAACAGTTTTTTTTACTGAAGAAAATTATAATATAAAAGTCACAGCCAGCTTTGGGATCGCAGTTTATCCGGATGATGCCAAAACAACGGATGAGATCATCGGTCTGGCAGATCATGCCATGTATAAAGTTAAAAATTCAGGTAGGAATAATATCCTTGTTGCTGAAAAAGAAAATAATTTTCTGAAAAGATTAATCCTCTAACTAAATAATTTTAAAATAAGAACCGCATTCTCCATTTTCGCAGGAATGCGGTTCTCATCCTCAAAAAATTGCGGGATCTTCGTTAATAATTCACTTTGCCTGAAAGTCAGGATCAATCTGCATAAACAACCGTTTCATTGGAAGAGCTGCTGATCTTATCTCTTTTTTTGGCTCGTACCCGATAAATTGCTCTGACGCCTACTGCCTGATCTTTATGTTCATATTTTGTGGCTGTGATCACATCGACAAAAGTGAAAGAAGCCGCTTCTCCGATCATGGCTTCAATAATATAAAGAGTTCCGAATTTTTACCGCAGTTTTTACAATTGAGAAATTAGTGCCATCCTTTATATATTCGATTGCTTTATCAATATCTTTTTTATAATAGAAAGCAAGACGGATATCTATCAAAACCAGCAAGATATTTCTCAATCCAAATCAATCCCGCAGGGATTCAATGTTAATAGCCGGAGATGGAATCTCCGGTTGGGAAGAAACAAAACAGTCCCCGTCAGGATTAAATCTTTTCTCTTCTCGCGAACATCTTCCCTATCTTCATATATTCGATTTCTGCTAATTTAATTTCCAACAGAATATAACCAGGATCATCAGGTTCTTTCCAGAAATGTTTTATATACTCGAAAACATCCATTATTTCTTTTTTAGTTGGAATATCCTCGTTGAATATCGCTTGTCCGAATCCACGGATATAACCACCGTTTTTGCCATCTGAAATACTCAAACAGAACTCGATGTTATTGTTAATTTTTATTTGTTTAATTTTAGCATCTTTATTTCCGGTTGCGATAAAGAATCGATCTTGATGAAAGATCAGAGTTACAGGTCTGACAGCAGGTTTATTATTCGCACTTGTTGCCAGGTAAACGATGTTCGTGTCTTTGAAATAACTCCATATTTCTTTCTTTAATTCTCTGGTCATTTTTCTACTCCTTTTTTTGACTGGATTTCATCTCCGGCTATTGTCGGAAGATGGAGTTCAGTCGGGTATTTAATCTTGTTTTTCGTCAATTGTTCTCAACTCCAAGCTACGCTTTGAAGTCGAGTCCAATTAGACTGGATATATATTTTAATTTTTTCTCTGTGTTCTCTGCGTCTCTGTGGCTAACTCTTTAAATCGAAAACAGGAAACAAGATGATCGTTCACCATTCCTGCAGCCTGCATAAAAGCATAACAGATGGTTGATCCGACAAATTTGAATCCTCTCTTTTTCAGGTCTTTGCTCATTTCATCCGATTCTTTGGTTTTTGTTGGAATTTGAGAAAGTTCTTTCCATTTATTTTGAATTGTTTTTCCTTCCACAAATTGCCAGATATATTTATCAAAACTTCCAAATTCTTTCTGGATTTCCATGAATCTTTGAGCATTGTTAATTGTAGCGTTGATCTTTAGTTTATTGCGGATAATATCCTTATTTGTGATCAGTTCGTTAAACTTGTTTTCATCATAAAGTGCAATTTTCTCTATTTGATAATCCTCGAATGCTTTCCTGAAATTTTCTCTTTTATTCAGGACGATCTGCCAGCTTAATCCTGCCTGAAAAGCATCCAACACGAAAAACTCAAAAAGTTTCCGATCATCATGAACAGGAACTCCCCATTCCTGATCATGATATGCGATCATTAAATCGTTGTTTCCGACCCAATTGCATCTTCGTTTCATAATTGTTTTCTATGAATTGTATAACAAACAATCCTGTTTGTTTAAATTCAGTTTATCTTTTGTTCACAATCAGGATGATAATGTTACTTTTCACAATCGAGGACGATTGTATTACATTCACAAACAAAATTGTTTGTGTTACTCTACTTCCTGTTAAAAATAAAAAGCAGATATCCGGCATAAAGAATAAGAAAGAAAATGGCTTCATTTCTTGCCATTATCCTTCTTTTGCCAACAATGAAAGTAAAGAAAAGAATGATCGTGATCAGAATTAAAAGGAAGAAATCAATGTTCAGTTCGGGATTGTATTCGAGAGGATGGATAATCGAGCTTAAACCGAGAACCAGAAGAAGATTAAAAATATTTGAACCGACAACATTTCCAATCGCCAGATCATTATGTTTCTTGATCACTGCCAGAACCGAAGTCACTAATTCCGGTAGAGATGTTCCCAGAGCTACGATGGTCAGAGCAATGAATTTATCCGAAACTCCAAGCAGACGGGCAATAATTACAGCATTATGAACAACTAATTCCCCGCCAATGAAAAGTCCGATAATTCCTAAAATAATGTAAATAGGTGTCCTTTGATTGGAAAATATTTTAACATCTACTTCTAATTCTCTTGTTTTTGAAATTCTTGATACATAATAAAAAAACAAAAGTAATCCTGAAATCAGGATTATTCCATCAAAACGGGAAAGCGAACTTCCTGAAAATCCACAATTATTGCATAAACAAAAAACAAAAATTGTAGCGATCAGTAAAATGGGAATCTCTTTCAGAACCGTATTTTTTTGAACTTTTATTTGGGTGATCAAACAGGCAACACCGAGAACTACGAGAACATTAAAAATATTACTGCCGATGATGTTTCCAAAAGCAATGGCATCATGACCTTTGAAACTGGCAATTAAATTGACTATCAATTCCGGTGCAGATGTGCCGAAAGCAACGATCGTCAAACCGATTGCCAGTTGAGAGATGGACATTTTCTTTGCCAGAGATGAAGAGCCGTCAACCAGGAATTCCGCACCTTTGATCAGAACTATGAAACCGATTATTAATAAAATTATTGCTAAAAACATTTTATTCTCTTCGTAAAACAATTCGCTGAATTGTTCAACATAATATTTTGTACTTGTTCCCAAATTCCATTTGGGAACACAATTGGTAAAGAAAATTTATTTCGAACATATATATTTTTTCCCAAAAATCAAAGTTAAACTTTTAATAATTACAATCCCAAAAACAATTTGGGAATGAGGAAAAAAAATTTATTCTCCTTGTAATACAATCATCCTTGATTGTGACTTTTTCATTCAATCAAGATGATTGAGTTAATCTGTAGAACAAGATTCCGATCTTGTTCTTTTCTCTCGATTTCGGAAAATCAAGTTACATCAAATATCGATCAATGCAGTTGCTTTATACTGTGATGAGATGATCAGATTCAAATCAAAATTTATACTCGCTAAATATTCCTGCATTAAAATTCTCGCAATTTCAGGATCATTATTCACTTCACTCAAATGTGCCAGAACAAGGTTCTTCAATCCCGGATGAATTATCCGGCTGATAACTCCGACTGCTTGTTCATTGGAAAGATGTCCATGCCTGCTTTTCACTCTTTGCTTCAAATCCCAGGGATAAGGTCCTTCAAGAAGCATTTTCTCATCATGATTGCTTTCCAGAATAATAGAAGTTGCCTTTTTGAATTTTCTTAACATCAACCTGGTGCTGTAACCGAGATCAGTTGCTACTGCTAATTTTCGTAATTTATCGTCTGCTTTTTGAAAGGTAAAATTTGCTCCGTCAACAACATCATGTGAGGAAGGAAAGGAATTGATGATAATATCTCCAACCTGAAATTTATCTCCGGTCTCAAAATACTTTATTCCTTCCGGAACATTTCCAATACGATGACGGCTCGATAAAAAAGTTTGTTCCGTAATATACATCGGAATTTTAAACTTCCGACAGATAACTCCAGCACCTTTGATATGATCGCTGTGTTCATGACTGATCAGCAAAGCATTTATTTTTGTTTCATCAAGATGCAGGTCCTGTAAAAATCCGGATATTTTTTTCCCGCTCAAACCTGCATCCAACAGAATTTTCGTAGATTCGGTCCGAATCAGGATGGAGTTTCCTTTACTTCCGCTGGCTAAGACTGCTGTTTGGAACATATAATTTTCACCGCAAAGACGCAAAGGACGCAAAGAAAAATTTACAACTATTATTCACATTTTGCAAAAATGTGCTACTTGTCACTTGTCCCTACTTTATATAATAATAACGATTATTCAATTTATCAAAATCAGACCATTCCGCATCTTTGTTCTGAACAGATTCGATGATCTGCTGCACACCGGTTGTCTGAGCATCGAGATTGTCAGCATGATGGAGGACAACAGCTTCCAGAGTTTGCGGAAGCCGAACCGATGCTTTCTCAAATTCACCATGATGAGCTAAAATCAGGTGACGGAGTTTCATTAAAGTTTCCTTGGGAAAATTATTTATTAATGCTGCTTTCTCACAGATCAATTGATCTCCAAGTGAAATATGTCCGATCAACCTGCCGATCACGGAAAAATCAATAATGGATTTGATATTGTATTCATAGACTTTTCCAATATCGTGTAAGATCGCTCCGGTCAATAAGAGGTCCTTATTTACAGGATAAAGATGAGTTATAAAATCGCAGATCGTGCTCACTGCGATCGTGTGTTCGAGCAGACCTCCGATGTAATTATGATGCCAGGTTTTGGCTGCCGGAGATTTGGCAAAAAGTGTGAAGAATTCCTTGTCCTCGAATATCGAAAGTAATAATTCTTTTAAATAACTGTCATTAATATTATCAATAAATTGGTATAGCTTTTCCGATAGTTTTGTGATATCTTTGGAAGTGGCTTCAATATAATCAGAAAGGTTATATTCCTCACTTTTCATAACTCTAACTTTATTCACTGTCAACTGGATCTGGGATTTATAGCTGATGACGATTCCCTTGACTTTAATGACATCACCTTCCTTGAATTTCTCATCGATGACTTTGGCATTATTCCAGATATTCCCGGAAATGGAGCCGGTTTTATCCGCTAATTTTAATCTTAAATAAAAATCTTTGGTACCTTCCCGCAGGTCTTTTTGAACCACGAGAAAATTGGAAATTATTTCTTTATTTAAAAATTCGCTTATTTGATTTACGAAGATTTTGTCTTCCATTTTTTATTCCTTAAATTTTTATCATGTTTTTTTTAAAATATGTAAATATTCGACAGTTGAATCTGCTTTATGATCCCTATTTTCTGTTTTATCAGCTTTAAATCGTTGATATTCTTTCTTAATAATATCATAAAAACCATATTTACTCATAATTTTTCTTACTTCTGATTCTGTCATTAAGCCTTCATTATTATAACTTAAAAATATGTATTTGAATTTAGCATTCTTAATTAAATCATCAAATTCATATGTAACGGTAGATTTGCTACAATATTTTGATCGTTTGTAATTCCTTAAGCCAGTTTTTCCTTTTGGTATAAAGCTGTCATATTTCGCTACAGTATTGAGTAAATGATAGTTTGCTCCATATTGTCGTGCGTTGTATGGAGGATCAAGATACAAAATATCACCTTCGATTTTTTTAATCAATTCGTTGCTATCTTCATTATAAACTTTATGAAAATTATCATTTAATTCAAAAATTGCAGGTTTTAATATTAAATCTTTTTGAGCAGATTTTTTTAGTTTTTTCATGAGAACTCCATATAAAATGATTTAATTGTCTTTATTTATTTCAATTTGATAAGCCAATGAATAATCATGCTCAAATTTATCTATAAATTTAAGTATAACTGAACCATTATCAATGATTTCTGGGGCTTCTTCAAAATATCCCCTATATACTCTAAAAGAAGTACAA
>Ga0136651_10002211_pt1 | contig 10663 bp, 15 predicted proteins | sample Mar14236cmmetaG_FD_94867 | JGI IMG/M metagenome (GOLD analysis project Ga0136651, IMG submission 94867) | Marine hydrothermal vent microbial communities from Guaymas Basin, Gulf of California to study Microbial Dark Matter (Phase II) - Marker... ...
ACCTCTTCCGGAAGCGCAATTGTCAGTTTATTATTCTCACGGTCTACGCTGCAAACAAACTTCGCATGTAGTCTAACAGGTGCTTCCACCCATCCCCCTTCCGGAAGCGATTCCATATCCCCCATACTCTCGATTTCCACTCTTCGCATAGCATACATTACTTCCCTCTTTTCATATATAATTTCTTCTCTGCCATTGTCGCATCTCGATTCCGAGAATGGTTCAGCACATTACGGGTTTCAGGGAGGGAGCAGGAGGCGAAGGCACCCCATTGCAACCCCGCCCTGTACACCCGCCAGACTCTCCCGCAATCATTTACCGGGATTACACAGATCGAGAGTTATCTGTTTGCCACACGTTACTCAGAGGCACATTCCCAAAATGTGTAACCATCCACCCCCGCCCCAATCTCGACTTACTCAAACTCGTACACCACAGTCACATGCGCCGAGACCGTCACGTCCCCTGGCTGGATCTGTGGGGCTATGGCTGCCTTCGAAAGAGCTTCCGCATCATTAGGACTGCCCCCATAGTCTGCGTACGCCCTGTACGGCGAAAGCTGCGATCCTGTTGTCGAGATCTCAAGCGGACCAACTATTCGCACACTTGATGCGTCCGCCACAGATATCGCGTCAGCCTTTGCCTTCGAAACAGCGAGTTCGATAGCCTTGTTACGGAATGCAGTCTGCTGGTCCTTGCTCAAAGTGAACGTCACGCCACCGATCTCGTTTGCTCCGGCTCCAAGCGTGACATCGAGTACGTCTCCGACCATCTCAAGATCCCTGACCGTAACTTCCAGTGAGTTACGCACCTGAAAGCCAACGATCCGCTGATCTTTACCGCTCCAGTTGTATCTGGGCTGCACGCGATAGCCGGATGTTGCGACATCCTCTTTAGCTATTCCAAGTTTGTTGAGTGTGGCAAGCACTGCATCCATCTTCCTGGCATTCTCCTCGCTTGCGCTCTTCGCATCCCCTGCCTGCGTCACCACAGCAAGACTGACCAGAGCCTCGTCCGGCTGCACGTCAACGGTACCACGTCCGTCGGTCGTGATCACTTTCTTCTGCTGTATTGCCGGCTGTGGCTGTATCCCCATCACATCCGGGCTCCCGCCCCACAGTCCAGCCGAAGCAAGTCCAGCCATGACCAGAAGGCATGCGAGCAGTAATGCACCCATCCATCTCGTTTGGTTCTTCATATTATTTCCTCCTTTAGTCCTTGTGGGAACTGATCATTGATTTTTGATTCTTCAGCCCCTATTAAGCGTGTGATATTACAGTTATTAAGGTTTATCTTAACTACGAACCAATCTGTAGCCATTATCCGGATGGATCAGCGAGTTTTCGCCATTCAGTGGATGCCGTTCTCATTGATTTATCAGAACCACAAAAGGCGCGGGATCCAGGGCATTTGCTCACACCGGGCAGGTGAACAGAGATGCGGAAGCGGTAGCCACGTGCCAGCGACCAGCCTATTCTTCGATCACGAATGCGCCGATGTAGCCGCAGTCCTTGCACTGGTATTGAACTCCTGCCTTCAAGCCGAGCCAGTACGTGACGTTCTTCGAGCCGCATTGCGGGCAGATGAGAACTGTCTGCACAGGACTCTTCTTTGACTCAGCAAGGACTGCTGCATCCAGTTTCTCGAAATCTTCAGGTGTCTCATCCATGTTATTGTTCTCCCCCCCCACATTATTCTCATTCAGTTTCATCAGCGCTCACCCCCTATCTAAGTGTATCTGTTCATGTTCCAACCGCCTAAGCTGCGGCTATGATGCATATCAGGCCTATTACCACTACAAGGATGACTGCCACCGGTACTGCAAGCACTGTGATGATTGCATGCCCCGTTCCGAGATTTCGTGCGTGCTTGACTGCGAATATCCATATAACCACACCCCATAACCAGAGAAGGAATTGGATGCTGGCGGATACCGTCATCGCCGGACTATACATTGATAGACGTTGCATCATTGTTTGCTGCAAGAGTTCCGGGTTACCAAATGGGGATCCGAATGCTGGTGCCAGGATCATGGTTGTGACAAGTCCGACGACTGATGCAATGATCATCGGGACGAATCCGTATCCAACTAACTCAAAGACTCGTTCGAACGAACCTTCTCCTTTGAATAGCATCGAAACGGCATAGAATACAACCGCATAGATAACCCATGAGATAAATGGTGTAATAAGACTTGAGATTGTACTAAAGGTCGAAAGTGCGCCGAAGATGGCTGAAATCTCTGCTGGATATGAGGACGTCATCACTCTATATGTTATCATGGTGCAGATGGCTCCGACGATAGCTGTGATCAGCACGATCACAAATGGCGTCCTCAGGTTCACGTCTCTTTGGGATAGTTCGGCAAAGAACCTGTCCGGATTTGTCAGCATGTCAGTTATGTTGCTCATTTTTATTGCTCCGTGTTTACTTGTTCATCGATTTGGTTCAAGTTCGGTGAATGCTTCAGAAAAACGATACCAATGTTAGTGTCAGTTAGTGTCATCTTCACATCACACCTACGTATGAAAGACATAGTACGGTACCAATAAGCAAGTAAAATATTGCAGGTATTAGGAGTACCGTAATAATTGCGTGCTTCGTTCCGATATTTCGTGCATGTTTAACTGCGAATATCCATATAACCACGCCACATAACACGAGAAGAAGTTGGAGGATGCTATGTATTAGTATCAAGGGATGCATTTGTGAAAAACCCTCAAAAATCAATTCGTTCGGGGACGTAACCATAATTGCAGCAAGTCCGACTACTGATTCGACGATGCGAGGGATAAATCCATAGCCAACGAACTCAAAGACTCGTTCGAACGAACCGGTTCCTCCGAATAACCTTGAAATGGCATGGAATATAGCAGAACAGAGAAGCCACGAGCCAAATGGCGCGATAAATCCACTTATGATATGGGTCATTGCGGGGAGGAGTCTATACTCCCCCACCCCTCGCGGAAACAATGGTGCCATCACGCCACTCATCATCACGTTTGAAATGGTTGCAACGATGGCTGCAACCAGCACGATTGTAAATGGCGTCCTCAGGTTCGGGTCTCTTCGGGACAGTTCGGCAAAGAACCGGTCCGGGTTTGTCAGAACGTTTGCCATATCAATCACCTCATTTGTGCAGACTGGTCTTTTGATAGACCTGTATGAAATTGTGTAAGTATGTGGCAGCACTTAAACCTTTTGATTTATCGGAAGACTTCATGGTATACTCCATAAGCCTGCCACAGAATCGTAAATCCGGTGCGCCACTATCGCCTCGATTAATGTATTATGTCTGCTATGACGCATATCAGGACAAAACATATCAACAGCCCTGCAATCACGCTACTGGCCACCATAAAAAGCGCATCCTGCGTCGATAAATTGCGTGAGTGCTTGACTGCGAATACCCATATAGCAACACTCCACAAAAAGAGGAGTAAGCTGATGATGGCGATTACATATATTATGAATTGGGGAAGCGATGCGAGGAGCGGCAGGAGTGTGTATATGATTACGGTGTTGAAGATCGCAGAAAGGATATGCGGTACGAAACCATATCCTGTAAACTCGAGCACTCGTTTGAACGACCCAACCCCTCCGATGAGGGCCGAGAGCGCATAGAATGCACCCGTACACAGGAACCACCAGATAAACGGTGCGACGAGTCCCATGACGGGCGCTGCCGCTGTTGTGTGGAAGTAATATAACAGATCAGCGATTGCCGGGATGACGGCTGTGATCAGCACGATCACGAATGGCGCCAACAGGTTCGAGTCCCTTTCGGATAGTTCAGCAAAGAACCAGTCCGGGTTTGTTATGAGAACTTTTCCGGAATATATGGATTGCAGCACCCGTGACATCAGCATTTTCCCTATAATCGTAATTACACCATGATAACTATACTGTACATGAGATATACCGCCACAGGCAAGACAACCGTGACCGTCGCGGTTCGTCTCGAGATAGCACACGCATGTTTGACCCCGAATATCCATATAACAGCACTCCACAGCAAAAAAAGGATCCCGGCTATGTCAGACGCCTTCATAAGCGGATTCTGCATCAGCGTTTGCTTCAGGAGTTGGGGCTCGATTGCAGAGAAGTCGATACCCGGATACGCAAGCCAGACCGCAGCAAGTCCGATGACCGGTGCGATGATGGCAGGGATGAAACCGTATCCCGTAAACTCTAAAATCCGTCTGAACGAGCCAACTCCCCTAAGCAGCGTCGAGAGTGCATAGAATACACCGGCATAAAGAAGCCACGAGACTGACAGTATGACAAACCCCCCGATAACGCCAATTGCCACAGAGATTGCTGTAAACGGCACCGCAGCCCCTGAGGGTGGGGGTGTCGTCACACCGTTCACCGCCGCGATGTAGATGCCTGTGGTGATGGCTGCCAGAAGCACGATTGCGGCTGGTATCCTCAGGTTAGGGTCTCTTCCTGATAGTTCACCAAAGAACCGATCCGGGTTTGTCAGCGGGTTTGTCATGGTAATCGCTATCTGATTGATTGCTCTTGCGTAGGTATATGAGTTACTGTACTACTCCTGGTTCTACCAAATCCTCCGGGGAATCACGGATGAAGAGCTTTTATCGCCACGCCAAAGAAGTCCGCGATGCCGCCTCATTCATACCGGAGCGCACCAAGAGGCTTTAACCTCGACGCCTTCCATGCCGGGTACAGTCCACCGAGCAGTCCTGTCGCTACACCAAAACCCCATCCCAAGGATAATGTAGAGAAGGCTCGACGGTGCAAACAAATAAGATATATCTTTCAAAATAATACTATTGATAATAAACCCTCCCGCAAAACTCATAGCCCCGCCGACCAGACTCCAAAAAACTCCAAGAATCACAGTCTCGAGCAGAAACATCGTCATGATCTCCTTTCTTGATGCACCGATTGCCTTCATGATCCCTATCTCCTTTGTGCGCTCCATTGTGCGCTCCATTGTGGACATGAGCATCACGTTGAGGATGCTAACACCAGCAACGACCAGCGATATCGCGCCGATCCCCATGAGAAACTTGGAGATATGACCAAAGAACTCGTTTGCCCCTTCAAGTATCACATTCATCGCCATAACCGTCACGACCTCTTCCCGTCTGTTGAACCGGTTCTCAATCTCATCTCATAGCCACATCGAGATACTGTACAGCAGATATAATCCCACAGGCACGCCAACTGTGATCAGTGCGTTCTTTGTCGAGATATTTCGTGCATGCTTGACTGCGAATATCCATATATTTGCGCTCCACAACGTGAGAAAGGTTCCGATGACCGCGGATGCCTGCATCGTTGGGTTATTCAGGAGTGTTTGCTGAAAGAGTTCCGGATTCTCAACCGAGAACTCGATTGTTGGAAGCACAGTCACCAGCACAACAAGTCCGATAATTGCCCCAAGGATCAATGGGATGAATCCGTATCCAATGAACTCGAGACACCGTTTGAACGAGCCCTCTCCACTGAAAAACATCGAGATCACATAGAATACACCGGCATACAAGAACCACATAATAAACTGCACGATGAGCCCTCCGATGGCACCGATCGCTGCACCGATTCCAGCGAATGCTGCCGCTTCTTCTGGGAGTGTGGATGTTATCGCACTTGCCGCCATCGCAGCGGATATGGCTGCAATGATGGCTGTAACCAGCACGATTGCGAATGGCGTCAACAGTTTCGTGTCTTTTGCGGACAGTTCGGCAAAGAACCTGTCCGGGTTTGTCAGAACGTTTGTCATATCAAGCACCTCTTTTATGCGGACCGACCTTTTGATCGACCTGTGTGAACTTACGTAAGTGTGCAGAGATACTTAAATCTTTCGATTGATCGGAATACTCCGTAGTATAATTCAGGATCCTGCCATAGAATCGTAAATCAGGTGCGCCACTTGTCGCCCTGATTAATTCACTATGTCTGACAGAGTGTATGCCAGACCCCATATCAGCAACCATCCCACAACTATGCTGCCGGCCACCGTGGAAAGCGCATCCCGCATCGGTATATTGCGTGCGTGCTTTACTGCGAATATCCATATAGCAACACCCCACAACACGATGAGTAAGTTGATGATGGCGATCGCATACATCGTGAATTGGGGAAGTGATGCGAGGGGCGGCAGGAGTATGGGCAGTAGCATGGCATTGAGGATCGCGGAAGGGATTTGCGGGATGAAACCATATCCTGTAAACTCGAGTACCCGTTTGAACGGACCAACCCCTCCGACGAAGGTCGAGAGCGCACAGAGTGCACCCGCACACAGGAACCACCAGATAAACGGTGCGACGAGTCCTACTGCGATCTCTGCCGCTGCTGCACCAAAACGCTAGCACATCATCGCGGCGGAAACGGCTGAGACGATGGCTACGATCAGCACGATCGCGAATGGCACCAACAGTTACGGGTCTCTTTGGGACAGTTCGACAAAGAACCGGTCCGGGTTTGTCATGGTGATCACCATCTGATTGATTGCTCTTGCGCAGGTATATGAGTTACTGCACTACCCCTGGTTCTACCAAATCCTCTGGGGAATCACGGATGAAGAGCTTTTATCGCCACGCCAAAGAAGTCCGCGATGCCGCCTCATTCATACCGGAGCGCACCAAGAGGCTTTAACCTCGACGCCTTCCATGCCGGGTACCGTCCACCGAGCAGTCCTGTCGCTACACCAAAACCTCATCCCAAGGATAATGTAGAGAAGGCTCGACGGTGCAAACAAATAAAATATATCTTTCAAAATAATACTATTGATAATAAACCCTCCCGCAAAACTCATAGCCCCTCCGACCAGACTCCCAAAATGGTCAATCCCGCCAAGAATAAGCCTGAGATTAAGAATAGAATTATAGTAGCATTGTTCTGTAGAATTGCAAGGGTTGTTGGACTGTCTTCTAAGATAAGTGTATTTTCAAGCGAGCTAAAAACATCTAAGTTAGATGGGTTTATGTTGAAGAAATGGAGTAAAAGGCATCCTGACATAAAGCCAATGAGGTAGATCATAGTTGAAAATGTAAGCAGGAATATATTGCGCTGAAAAAGGCTATTTGGCTTCCACATCTTATAAAAAGCCTCTGCCATCTGTGCATAACCATCCGCTATTCGCGCTTAGAGTTCCAACCATATTTCATATACCAGATAAACAGATAGACCCCGCTCCCCGATATCATAGCAAATGCCGCAAGTAGAAACACATCATAGGTCTCGTTGAACTTTGTAGTTAAGTAAAAAACTCCCATATATGGCAGTGCAAAAAATAGGACACGGATCAGAAAATTAAGGATATCTATTTCATTTGTTTCTCTATCTTGTCTCCCTATACTGGATATCCACCCCATGGTTATCCCACATAATGCTCCAAGTACGATGGACAGGATGGCTACATAAGCTGGTAATTTGGCTGTAGGATAGAAGACGATGATGCCCACAATGCCAATGGTTATGAAAGTTGTCACTGCTGCAAATTTATAAAATTCCCTTGGAGTTAAGTATTGTGTCATATTGTGCCTCCTCATTTGCTAAAAAATTAAAGGGAAAATATTCCCCTTAATTGGTTACAAACCTATTCCAGCACCCACTGAAGTTCCTACGCCCGGTCCAAACGCCGTACCAAAAGCAGCACCCATTACTGTTGCATGGTACAGTCCACCAAAGACTATTACTGCCGTCGATTGCCAACTAGCGCCTTGGGATGACATATATGTAGCACCTGCCCACCAGCAATTGGCGTCGTCAACTACCGCGCCTGGCAACATCGCAACACCCATCAGTGCTATCACTGAGAGCAGGGTCAATGCAGCCACAGTCCGATCTTCTTTCGTTATATGTCTCATCTTCTGTTGATACCTCTTTGTTGTCCTTGTCAACTGCTACATTTCATACGTGAAAAGGGTAAAATTGTGATAAGGTAGCTATATTTAATACTATATAAATATTTCGTTCGATCGATCTTCACAGGAATCTTATATCTGAAAGCCTCCATGTTGCTCCCGCCGATCAACTCGAACCGAAGAACGTGCGTACCATCCGACGCACCTTCTTCTGCTTTGATCTCGTAGACGAAACTGGCGTGGTCAGATGGTCCGATAGCTCTACTGAGGTGTGGGCACCGCTTGTTACTGCGATCGCACTATCCGTATCGTGCCCAAGAGATGTACTTGCAATATACGTTCATGTCAAACGCCCCCATTTAGCGTTGCATAATAGAATTGCAAATCCAATACCTGATATGCGCACAATCATTTGTCTTGCCCTCCACGTGATTCACTGGTATCGGATCAGTTTTGGTTCTGTGAACTTCCGGGATTTTCGTATGTGAACAATTCCTCAATTGTCACACCGAAGAAGTCCGCGAGTTTGAATGCGAGTTCGAGCGATGGATTGTACCGCTGCTTCTCGATTGCGTTTATAGTCTGGCGGGTTACGCCAAGTTTCTCAGCGAGATTCTCCTGGGTCAGGTCATGCATCGCCCGGAAGACCTTGAGTCTGTTCTTCATGACACCCCTCGCCGGATGTAGTAGAGGCGGGACGCAACAAATGTGAACATCCCGACTATGAATATCAGTTCGAGAACATCACGGACATATATAATATCCGGGAAATAGTGATGTACATACATCAAGATCGCCATGATGCCTATCACAGCCCAGAATGCATTAAAACCTGTTTTTTCATTGATTCTCAGATGCATCTCATCTGCTGGAATCTCCGTCTTGCGTTTGGTCGCCCAGTAGATGCCGATAAAGACCAGCATCAAGCCAGAGAATGTGATACCTGCTCCAAGAAATTCGAGACCTTCTGCCGTAAACAAGACGATTCCAAGCAGCATAATTGCAGAGCCCCAGATGAAATGTGGTTTGCTTCGTTTCAGACTCATCTCACCACCTTACATCCTCCACTCGTAATACTGCCTCGCTACAATCAGTACGATCCAGCCGCAGCAGAGTGCCAATAACAGCGTCTCATCAAAAACCCCGACTTCGAGATATCCCTTAATCAGATATGCCAGTAAAAACACCGAAAGAGCGATGAAACCAACAGTTGCACTTCTTTCGTTGAGAATCGCCCCCCTCTCATCGGTTGAGTATGCGATCCCACGCCCCCGCTGGCCGGTATTCTCGTCAATTCGCATGAAAAGAACCACGCTTATAAAGATTCCGATGGCAAGAAGAAGGCTAAATATAGATAGCGTAACATCGATCTCGAGGTATCTGAGAATACCAACAAACAGTCCTGCAATCAGAAATCCAAGCAATATCGAAGCTAATTTCCTGAATGGGTTTTCGAATATTGACCCAAAGAGTGCGTAGGCGATGGCAATCCCGGTCAGGGCACCTGCCGCGCTGGGGATGATGCTGCCGTTGTTGTTCATGGGACTTACAAACGTGTGAATGAAGAGCACGAATATGAACGCCGCAAGAGCCGTCAATACCATCGTTGTGACATTTTTCTTCTGTTTCATTGCTACATTCTCCGCCTGTAGTACACATAGAACCCGAGATAGCAGCACAGCATTAGGCAGATAAGCACCCCTACACCGTCACCGACCTCTTCTCCACTCATCGCACCGATTACCGGGTGGTGATAGCGGTTCAGCAGCCAGAATATCAGCAGTCCGACCGCAGTCAATCTGAATGCGGTGCTCGTTGCCCTTCTATATATCTCCATTGTCCGTTCGTCGAATGACCCGGCCCTATATCGTCGTTTCGCGCTGAAGAGTATGATCATCGCGATGACAACGCCGATCAATCCAATGAATTCGGTTGATGTGAGCAGCTCGACGATCATGCCCCCAACTGCGAGTACGGTCGCTGTCAAGTGCCAGATCGTGAACATTCTCTTGTTGTTTGTGTTACCGGGCATTTTGTAATACCTCTATGCTCTGCCATCGTCCGCACGTTCCTGCAGGTGCTACTTCGACCGCGGACATCATGATCGGCAGGATATTTGTTGCACCGCGGAGGTGGCTTGCGATTTAGTTCTGTCATCTCTTCAGATACCCCGGAATATCCCTTAGCCTGATCTTCTTCCCTGACATCAGAATCGCGTTCCGAAATATCCTTGCCGAGAGTCTGATCACCACGATGACGGAGATTGCAAGTATCAGGAGGCTTGCTGCGATCTCGTAGACCGGAATACCTGTTAGCGTGATCCGCATCAGTGTTGTCGCGGGTGCCGTATAGGGTATGTACGTCAGAACCCTTGCGATGACTGAATCCGGTGCAGCGATGATTACACCGAGCAGCATTATTGGCAAAATCCCCAGCATCGTAAATATCATCGCGCCCTGCTGCGCGTCTTTCATGGTGCTTGCTGGTGCCGCAACACATGCCATCGATCCTGCGAAGAGGAGATAACCCAAGATAAAATATGGGATTGCAAGGATCATTATCAGGGAGACTTGAATCTCCTGAAATATTGCTGCTAACGATGTTGACGATACTACCAGTATCCCCAAGCAGATCCAGACACAAATTTGCAGGAGTCCGGCAGAGCCAAACCCAATAAGCTTTCCTGTGAGAAGTTCTTCAGGAGACAGTGAGGAAAGCAGGATCTCGACTGTCTTGTTCTCCTTTTCCGCAACGATTCCCTGCATCAGATACCCCGAGGTTGTCATTATCGAGAGCATCATCAGAATTGCGACCGCATAAGGTAT
>Ga0136651_10002214_pt1 | contig 10660 bp, 7 predicted proteins | sample Mar14236cmmetaG_FD_94867 | JGI IMG/M metagenome (GOLD analysis project Ga0136651, IMG submission 94867) | Marine hydrothermal vent microbial communities from Guaymas Basin, Gulf of California to study Microbial Dark Matter (Phase II) - Marker... ...
ATGCGGAACGGGCATTTTTCCCTCGACCTGCTTCGTGAGCTCAGCCGGCACGGTCTGTTCATGTTCGAAAAGCTGATCAGCCAGTCTCAGAAACAGTTACCGGGCAAAGTGGCGGAAGTGATTCTGTATTTTTCCGAAGACATTTTTCACAGCCTTGAATTCGAGATCCCGCTTACCCGCGAAGAAATGTCGCAGCTGGCAGGAACCACCAAGGAAAGTTTTATCCGGACCCTGAGCGAATTCAGGCACGACAAAATCATCGATCTTGACGGGAAAAAGATCTCGATCAAAAGCATGAAGATCATCCGCATCCTGAACGATCTGGGGTAAGTCTTTCCTGATCACCCTCAGATCTTCACCGCCGGGACCTGCAACTCTATTGCCATTTTATTGATCATGGGAACCGTTCCGGTGCGTACCCTGTTGAAACGGTCCAGTTGCTCCCTGATGGCTTTTTCCAGGATGACCTTCACTTCCCGTGCCTGCCGGGTGGGAGGATAACTGCCCCGGGATACGGCTGCTGCCAGTGAGGCCAGCTTATTGTTCAGCCGGATGGGATAGTTCAGCGGATCCTGCGGGCTCCGGTTCTTTGTCTGGTACAGAGCCTCTTCCACCTCCCTGATCTCCTCAAGGGTATAGTCGATCAATTCTTTCAGCTTGCTTCCTTCATCCGGGATTCGTTTCTGAAGGTCCTGCAGATCACCCCGCAATTTCCGTATATCCAGAATGGTCTGATGAACTTCCGATAAGGTATCCCTGATTTCCATCAGGAACAGGAACTGTTCCTTCAGACCTTCGTACGGGGTTTCCACCGCCGGATCAGGGAGAATTCTCAGGACCGTTTCGATCGAATCTTTTCCCGCCACCAGCCTGGCTGTGTATTCCCCCGGCAGGGCCAGCGGCCCCCGCGTGGTTCCTCCCCACAGGATCATTCCCGGAAAAGTTTTGGCATCGGGATATCGCATGTCCCATTCCACCCGGTTTATCCCTTTCGACACTTCAAGTTTTTCGGTATACAGGCGCACATCCTGTTCTTCAGGGATTTTTCCCGTGGTAAAGCGCCTCAGCAGCCTGCCCGTCGTATCGAGAATATCCACACGCACCGGTGTGGACGAATCGGGTACTTCATGCAGATAAAAGAAGATCACCGGTCCTGCAGGCGGATTTTCCCCTGCATTTCCCCGTCCTCCCCGGCCCGCTTCGATGCGGTAAGCCGGGGCCGGTTTGTACAGGTGAAAAGGGCTGTTCACCTGTTCGTTTTTCAGCTGGTGCAGCAGGGGCAGGTCGTCGAAAACCCACAGGCTGCGTCCCTGAGTGGCCACAATAAGCCGTTTGTTTTTGATGGTAAGATCGGTTACAGGCACCACCGGTAGATTGAGCTGAAAGGATTGCCAGGTATTCCCGTCGTTGTAACTGATATACATGCCCGATTCGGTGCCTGCATACAGCAATCCGCGACAATCCGGGTCGGCCCGGATCACACGGGCGAAATGCAGGGGATCGATCCCACGGGTAATCCGGGTCCATGTTTTTCCGTAGTCGGTGGTTTTCAGCAGATAAGGGGTGTAATCATTCCGTTTGTAGGCAGTGGCTGCCACATACAGACCTCCTTTCTCAAAAGGATGGGGTTCCATGCTGTTGATCATGGTCCATTCGGGAAGTACGGCAGCAGGCGGTGTGACATTTTCCCAGTTCTTTCCCCCGTCGCGCGTCAGCCATATCAGCCCGTCGTCCGAACCCGTCCAGATTACCCCTGGCTCATGAACCGATTCGGTGGCGGCAAAAATGGTTCCGTAATATTCCACACTGGTATTGTCTTTCGTAATGGGACCTCCCGAAGGCCCCAGGGTGGACGGATCGTTCCGGGTGAGATCGTGACTGATCACCTCCCAGCTCCGTCCTTCGTTTTCCGTTACGAACAGCACATTGGCCGCCGCATACAGGCGTCCGGGGTGGTGCCTGCTGAAGTATACCGGGAAATTCCACTGAAAACGGTACTGGTTGTCAGCGGCTCCCGATCCCATGGGATTGTCGGGCCAGGGATCGACCCGGCGTCTTTCGCCTGTACGGTGATCCAGCCGTTCGAGGTATCCGCCGTAGGAACCTCCGTACACAATTTCCGGATCTTCCGGGTCGGGGGCAATATGTCCGCTTTCTCCTCCGGCCGTTTCTTCCCAGTCATCCTCCGTGATGCCGTAACCGCGTGAGCGGTGGGCAATACGTACGGTGGAATTGTCCTGCTGGGCGGCATAGATCCGGAACGGGAAATGGTTATCGGTAGTGACCCGGTAAAACTGGGCGGTCGGCTGGTTGTAGTAAGTGCTCCATTTCCTGCCCCCGTTGAAAGTCACCTGAGCCCCTCCGTCGTTGCCTACGATCATATTGTCCGGATCGGTGGAGGATATCCACAGATCGTGATGATCGCTGTGGGGTGTGGATATGCGCTCGAAACTTTTCCCGCCGTCTTTCGACCGGTGGAATCCTACATTCAGTACATATACCACATCCTCGCCGGAAGGGCAGGCCACCACCCGGGTGTAGTACCAGGCCCTCTGACGCAGATTTCGGTCGTCGTTTACCCTTTCCCAGGTTTCGCCTCCGTCATCCGAAAGGAAAAGACCTCCTTCATGTGCTTCCACCATGGCCCACACCCTGCGGTGGTTTACAGGGGATACCGATACGCCAATGATGCCCAGAGGCCCGGCCGGCATACCCGGCTTCCGGCTCAGGTTCACCCAGGTGTCGCCTCCGTCGGTACTTTTCCAGAGTCCCGATCCCGGACCTCCGCTTTTCAGGCTGTAAGGGGTACGCGACACTTCCCACAGGCTGGCATACAGGATCCTGGGGTTGACGGGATCAATAACCAGGTCAACGGCTCCCGCCTTTTCGCTGACATAAAGCACTTTTTCCCAGGTGTCGCCTCCGTCGGTAGAACGGTATACGCCCCGTTCCGGATTCGGACCGAATACATGGCCCAGCACGGCCGCATACACCCGTTGCGGATCGGCGGGCGATATCCTGATCCGGGGAATATACCGGCCTTCCTTCAGACCACAGTATCGCCAGTGTTCTCCCGCATCGGTCGATTTCCAGATGCCGTATCCGTGCGACATGTTCCCGCGTACGGTTTTTTCTCCCCCTCCTGCAAAAACAATGTTCGGGTCGGAAGGGGCTACGGCCACCGCTCCAATGGAACCTCCGAAATAGCCGTCGCTGATGTTCTTCCATGAATGGCCCCGGTCGGTGGTTTTCCATACACCTCCTCCGGTACTCCCAAAATAATATACATCGGGGTTCCCTTCCACACCGGTTACCGCGGCCGAACGGCCTCCCCGGAAAGGTCCGATATGCCTGTATTTCAGCCGGTTCAGCAGCAGGGTGTCCATCACGGGAACCGGCGCTGCCGTTCTTTTACGTGACTGGGCTGACGTATCATTTGTTCCTGCCGGGGTTATGAGAAAAAGGAATAAGAGAAGCAGGAACATGCGACAGGAAAAGGTTTTCATGGCAAATGGTATTTATTTTCAAACAGGTTGGCGGTTTCGGTTATGAAAAACCCAAAATACATATTCTTCTTTGATATTCCACAGCATTTTTACCGTTGTGTTCAAAAAAGTCGTTTTCTTTGATCAAAAAAAAAAATGCGAAATCCGCTTTTCATACCGGTTTCTGTACTGATTGCTGTCACTTTTGCCTGCACGCCGCAAAACAAAGAGCGCGGACCGCAGGGAGTAACCTCCCGCCGGGCCATGGTGGTAAGCGCCCATCAGCTGGCTTCGGCCGCAGGTGTATCCATTCTTGAAAAAGGAGGCAATGCGGTGGATGCGGCCGTGACGGTCGAGATGTGCCTGGCCGTTTGTTACCCCAATGCCGGCAATATTGCCGGAGGAGGATTTATTGTGATGAGAATGTACGATGGAACCGTCGTGAGTCTGGATTACAGGGAAAAAGCGCCCATGCGGGCCTCACGCGATATGTACCTTGATGCCGGGGGAAATGTGGTTCCGGGGGCAAGCATCAACGGACACCGGGCTTGCGGGGTGCCGGGCACCGTTGCCGGCTTGTTTGAAGCCCACCGGAAGTACGGTCGGCTTCCCTGGAAGGACCTGGTAGAACCGGCCGTGCGATTGGCTTCGGAAGGATTCCCTCTCACGGAAAAACAGGCGGTCGATCTGAACAGATCGAAAAGCAGGCTCCTTAAAATAAACGGGCGGGAAACCGCCCTGGCAGGCAAAGGATTATGGCATGCAGGCGACACCCTGGTGCAGCCTGATCTGGCCCGTACCCTGGAAAGGATCAGGGATTTGGGAAGAGATGGCTTTTACCGTGGTGAGACTGCCCGGTTGATCGTGGAAGAAATGGAACGCGGGGGTGGCCTGATCAGCGCCGCCGACCTGGAAACCTATGAACCCGTATGGAGGGTGCCGGTTACGGGCACATACCGCGGATACCGGATCATTTCCATGCCACCCCCTTCCAGCGGTGGGGTTGGGCTGCTTCAGATGCTTGGCATGGTCGAACCCTTTGACCTGGGAAACATGGGATGGAACAGTCCCGATGCCGTACATGTGATGGCGGAAGCGGCACGGCGCATGTATGCCGACAGAGCTGCCTATCTCGGTGATCCGGAATTTGTGGAAATTCCCGTGAAAGGATTACTGAACCGGGACTATTTGAAAGACAGAATGTCCGGTTTCGATATGAAGCGGGCTGGAAATTCTCTGGATATCGGCGAAGGCGATCCGGCCATATGGGAGAGCGAAGAAACCACCCATTATTCCATTGTCGATCCCATGGGCAATGCCCTGGCAGGCACCACCACCCTCAACGGGTCGTACGGTTCGGGAGTGATCGTAAAAGGTGGAGGATTCCTGCTGAACAACCAGATGGACGATTTCAGCATCAAACCCGGATTTCCCAACTTATACGGACTGGTGGGAGGGGAGGCCAACGCCATTGCCCCCGGAAAACGAATGCTCAGTTCCATGACCCCCACAGTGGTGGAAAAGGAGGGAAAACTGTTCATGGTGCTGGGAAGTCCCGGGGGCTCGACCATTATTACCAGCGTTTTCCAGGTTCTGATTAACGTGATCGACCATCACATGAGCATGCAGCAGGCCGTGGAAGCAGGCCGGTTCCACCACCAGTGGCTTCCCGATACCCTGTACTACGAAAATCCAGCCCTTGATAATATGTGCCTGCGTGAACTGACAGAAAGGGGGCACCATGTGAGGCGCCGCGGTGCAATTGGCCGCGTGGATGCCGTGCTGGTGTGGCCCGACGACCGCCTGGAAGGAGGAGCCGACCCCCGGGGAGACGATACGGCCATAGGTTTGGAGTAATGATGAATTGTTTGAAAGGTGTATTTTATGAAAGTGTAATTTTATTTGATAAAAAGTAAATGAAAATTGTCTTTTTTTTGAGTACTTTGTTTAATATGACATGGTGAACGATATGAAAGGCGTCTTGCTCAAAGGAACCGTGTTAATCCTTTACATGGGAATGGTATGGCAGTGCAGCACGGTTCCCATTACGGGGAGAAAACAGGTGAATTTGCTGCCCGAATCGGAAATGGTTTCCATGGGAATAAGCAGTTACCAGGCTTTTCTTGATACCACCGCGGCGGTAACCCGGGGGACCGAACAGGCCCTGGTGAAAAAGGTCGGTAGAAAAATAGCAGCTGCTGTTGAAAACTTTTTACGGGAGAACAAACTGAACGATCGTTTGCGGTATTTTGACTGGGAGTTCCATCTGGTGGACAATGAAGTGCCCAACGCCTGGTGCATGCCGGGAGGGAAAGTGGTATTCTATACAGGCATCCTTCCTTATTGCCGTGACGAAAAAGGCATAGCCGTGGTGATGGGGCATGAAATAGCCCATGCTGTGGCCAGGCACGGGAACGAACGGATGAGCCAGGCTTTGCTTGTACAGACGGGAGGTGTTGTCCTGTCGGTGGCCATCGATCAGAAACCTGAAGAAACCCGGCAGTGGTTTATGGCCGCTTACGGGATCACCAGCTCCCTGGGCGTGATATTACCCTATTCCCGGGTCCATGAAACCGAAGCCGATCGACTGGGAATGATCTTTATGGCCATGGCAGGATACAATCCGGAATCGGCCATTGATTTCTGGGAAAGAATGGCCGCTGCCGGAAGCCAGAAACTCCCGGAATTCCTCAGTACCCACCCTTCCGATGAAAAAAGGATCAGGGATATGAAGGCCTTTCTGCCTAAAGCAATGAAATACCAATCTGTTCATTCCGAATGAAATCAACCGGAAAAATGAAAGCTTCCGACCACATAACAAACCGCTTCCTGTTGCCGGGAAAATGCCTGCTGATGCCGGGTGGAAAATTTTTTTTATTGAAGAAAATTAATACATTTATGCTGTACTATTCGGGCAAAGGTGTGAAACCGGATGAAAGGAAAGAAATTAATTCAGGAATTTTACCAACAAGTCATCATGTCCAATTTTACCAACAAGTCATCATATCCAAATAATCCATGAAAAGATCGGTTGTCATTCTGATTGTTATCTTGGTAATCCTTCTGATCGTTCCAACCTGCAGCTTTTTTAAATGGGCGTTCCAGCCAAAGAAACCCCTTAATGTACTTGTTATTGACAAAACCGTACCGGATCTGGAAAAAGAAGAACACCGTTCATTTTTCTGGATACTGAATCAAAACCGGTACGTCAATAAGGAATCCAACAACGGGTATAACTTCAGAAAAGACTATTTCGGATTTATGCCACAGAAGCCATTGCGAAACAAAATGTATGATATTGCCAGGGTACGACTGTCGGAGATCATTAACCTGGCAGAACAGAATGACGTTATTTATCTAACAGATACTTACGGTGTGTATTTCAATGACTGGTACAGGGGGATCAACCGCAGCCGCAGGTCGCGTATGATATACGGAGGCCTGAACAACAGCGATTACCTGTTGCTGAAGGAAATGTGCGACCGGAATAAGCTGGTGATCGCCGAATACAATACCCTGGGGCATCCCACACCTCCGCTGGAAAGAATCAAAATGGAAAACCTGCTGAATGTCAGCTGGTCGGAATGGTCGGGAAGGTATTTTTTCAGCCTCGATACCATAAAAAATCCGGAATTTCCCAAATGGATACTTGAACTTTACCGCGAACAATACCACAAAGACTGGGATTTTACGCGCTCAGGCATTGTATTTGTAAAAAACGACGACCGGGTAGTAGTGCTCGAGAACCAGACCCACCTCGATTTCGATGCTCCTTTTATCGTTACGCCGCATGAATACATGGAAAAATATGAACTACCTTATAAAATTGCCTATTCCCAGTGGTTTGAGGTCATAGAAACCGATGATAACGATGTGATCAGCTGGTTCAAGATCTACCCGAACGAACTGGGCGATTCCATTATGGTGGCCAACATCATTCCCGATATATTCCCGGCGGTGGTGAAAGGACCCGGAGATAAAAATTGCTATTATTTTGCAGCCGATTTTGCAAAAAACCCCGTCGGGATTTTCTCTTCCCGTTTCAACGGATTTGAAAAGCTGAATTGTATCAATCTCCGGTTTGATTACAAATCCACCCACAACTTTTTCTGGAAATACTACAATCCCCTGATGCGTAATATTCTGTATGATTACTGGGAGAAAAGCTGTTCGGCAGAATGAAAGGTGCGGTATGGTTTAACTGTTACCCATGGATCCATTTTAGATCATTAAAATGGATTTTTCTTATTTGAAAACTGACGGGTTCTTAGTATAGTTTTAGTATCGTAGTTTATTTGGCATGTCTTTACCCAGAAAAACAAGAAAAGGTTATTATGATCTGAAGTATGTAATGCAGGTTGCCGGAACCGATGAAAGATTTGTGCTGGAAATGTTGAAATATTTCGTTCAGAACACTCCGGTGGTTTTGCAGCGGATGAAAAATTACTGCCGGGAAAAGAACTGGAACGACCTGGCGGCCGAATTACACAAGTTTGCTCCGGGATTGAGCTTTCTGGGCATTACCTCCGTGGAAGAAAAGATCAGGCGGGTGGAAGATTGTGTTTCGGAAGGGGTAATGCATGAAAACCTTCCCCGGCTGATGGAAGAGATCGATCAAATGGGAACCGAAGTGGTAAACGTGCTAAAAGAGGATTTTTCTTTGTGATGACCGAACCAATCAATATACTGATCTGTGAGGATGATTACCTGACCCTGAAAGCCCTGGAACATACCCTCAGGAATGCAGGGTATTCCATTTTCCTGGCCAAAGACGGAAAAGAAGCCAGGGAACTTCTCAGCCGGGGGAACATCCATGTGTTGCTCACAGATATTCATGTGCCCTATTTCAGTGGCCTGGAACTGATTCGGTATGTGAGGGAAGAACTCGACAGCCCGATACCGGTGCTGGTTCTTTCCCGTGTGGGACTGGAAGACACCATCATGCATGCATTCGAACTGGGCGCCAATGATTATATTACTAAACCTTTCAATCCCGGCGATTTGTTGCTGCGCCTGAAAAAGATGATGTCACAGGAAAAATGAGATGGAATCCAGGTAACATTCTTCTGCCGTTTTTGCTGATCGTTGCCTTTGCTCCTGGTGAAGTGAAGGCGGGCCGGATTGTGACAGGCGATCCCGACAGCCTCTTCTTCCGGGCCAGGGAACTCGCTTTTCAGGGTGAATACCGGCATGCCAGGAAATGTTGCTACCGGCTGATTGACAGCTTTCCCGACTATACCGATGCCTATATCCTGGCAGGCAATACCTGGGCCTGGGAGGAACAATTCGATTCGGCCCGTTACTGGCTCAGGGAAGCTCTTCTTATCGATCCGGGCCGCCCCGATGCCATTGAAGCCCTGGCCCGGGTGGAATACTGGGCGGGCACTCCCGGAGAGGCGCTGCCGGCCATTGAGAAAGGCCTGGAAATCCGTCCCCGGCACCCCGGACTTCTGTATCAGAAAGCCCTGGTTTTTTCCCGTGAAGGAAAACGGAAAGAAACCTGGGCGGCTCTGAATGCCCTGGCCGATACGGTGCCTCAATATCCCGGTGCCGACAGCCTTTACCGGCTGGCACGGGCGGTGGTTTTTCCCTCGTCCCTTGGGGTGGAATATTATTATGATCACTTCAGCCTGCCTTACCTGAGGAACTGGCATGTGCTTTCCCTGTCAGTGGAGGGGGAGGCATGTAACAGCCGGTTCTTACTGAAGCTCAACAACGGCTACCTGGCACGACGGGAGGAAACCTTCGGCAATAATACGGAAAACCAGCTTGAACTGGATGCCTATCCTTCCCTGGGCTGCAAAAGCTACCTGTATCTCAATGCGGGGATTTCTCCCGGAAATTTTTTTCCCCGTTACCGGGCAGGAGGAGAATGGTTTTACACGATCCCGCATGATATGGTGGTTTCGGCAGGCTTCCGGTACCTGAAGTGGACCGACGGTTTTCTGTTCTATACGGGATCGCTCGAAAAGTATGCCGGTAAATACTGGCTGACCCTGCGTCCCTATGTCTTTCACAAACCATACGGCTGGTCGTCGGCCTGGTTCCTCACAGCCCGGCGCTACCTGGGCGATGCGGAGCAGTACCTGCAGGTTATGGCCGGAACCGGTACCTCTCCCGATGAACCCATGCTGGCTTCATCCGACATGGAAAGGCTCCATACCGCAATGTTTCGTGCGGGTGGCCAGTACCGGCTGGCAGGGAACTGGATGATACACCTGTTGGCAGGCTATTCACGGGAAGAATTTGCCGACGGGGAAAAACGAAACCGGTACGACCTGAGGCTGGGATTCAGATATGGTTTTTAGGAGGTTTTACTGCATGAAGAAACAGGCTGGTGCCATATTGTTCCTGATCCTTCTTCAGGGATTTTCCCTTCCGGAAAGGGAGCAACCGGTATATGACACCCTGCTTACCTCCGGTCATCCCGTTTATCTGATCCAGATCTCTTCCCGCAGGGAAAAATTGCCGGCCGAATTTGTTGCCCGCCATTTTAACCTGGACCTGCCGGTTTTTACTGAGTTCCGCGACGGGTATTACCGGTATTATACGGGGCCCTTCCCCGGGCTTGCAGAAGCCGGGACATTTGCCGATTCCCTGGGCCTGGACGATGCCTTTGCGGTGGTTTTCCTGAAAGGAACCCGGGTAACCCGCTCGGGAAGGCCCATTCCGGGAATGAAACGGGGAACCTGGATCTTTCCACCCGACAGCGCTGCACCGGCTCAGGATACGGTTATTTCCGTTGTGAAAGAGGAACCGGCCGTTGCCGATACCGCAGCGGTTGAAACGGTCCTTTCCCGGCCAGAGACGGAGGGGAACCGGCTCAGAAGGTTCATTGCCGAACGCGATTATGGCCGCTCCACCGTATTCGTGCTGATCCTTTACGGGGTGATCATCTACTCCATCCTTACCATGCTGGTCCTTCTGGTGGTGATCCTGATCAACCGGAACCGGAATGAACGGCTGGCAAAGATGGAAGAGAACCTGAAGGAAAAATACCAGCGGGTGCTGATGAACTACCTGTTCGACCAGGAACTGCCCGAAGGAGTACCTTTGCGTTTGCAGAAGATCGCTTCCAATTCCTTTAAGCGGAAAATTCTGATCGACCAGATGATCGACCTGAGTGTGAACCTTAGGGGAGAGGCCGCCGAAAAACTGCGCGACCTGTACATACG
>Ga0136651_10002216_pt1 | contig 10654 bp, 11 predicted proteins | sample Mar14236cmmetaG_FD_94867 | JGI IMG/M metagenome (GOLD analysis project Ga0136651, IMG submission 94867) | Marine hydrothermal vent microbial communities from Guaymas Basin, Gulf of California to study Microbial Dark Matter (Phase II) - Marker... ...
ATTGCTGAGAAAATGCTTATTGAAGAGGCGATAAGGATCGCAGATGAATGCAATGCAGATTATTTAGAGCTCAGATACTTAAATAAAAATGAGAACAATCTGAACCCTGCCATAAACAGTAACTATGTGACTTTTATACTGGATTTGGACATTAATACCGAAGTTGTGTGGAAAATATTCAATAACAAAGTGAGAAATGCGATAAGAAAAGCAATCAAATCTGGTGTTAAAATTGCGAACGACGGCCACATTGAGGAATTTTACGGTCTTTATACGAGAAATATGAGAGATTTAGGGACACCTCCACACTCATTTGCATTCTTCAAGAATTTACTGCAAGAGTTTCCTGAACATACGAGAGTGGTGAGCGTGAAGTATGATGGAGTGAGTGTGGCAGCAATGCTCCTTCTGTATTTCAAAGACACCATAATTTCAGGCTGGGCTGCTTCGGACAGGAGATATCGGAATGTCAACCCAAATAACTTGTTATATTGGGAGGTCATCAAAGCGGGTTGCGAAGCAGGTTATAAATATTTTGATTTTGGTCGCAGTTTGAGAGGTTCAGGGACTTTCAAGTTCAAGAAGCCATGGGGTGGGAAAATCAAACAACTTCATTATCAATATCATTTATTCAACAACGGAATGAATATGCCAGATACGAGCCAATCAAATCCTAAGCGCCAGAAGTTTGCAGGAATATGGGGGAAATTGCCGCTTAAACTGGCAACGGCGATTGGTCCTTTGATAAGGAGAGGGATACCATGACAAAAGACGGTGGTAGTGCTGTCTGAGAACGGTAGACGAAATGAGCACATAACTTTTTAAGTGCAAAGAAAAAAATAAATCAGAGATATAAAATGATAATAAGAGCGATATATGAAGATGGGGTTTTGAAGCCTTTAAAGAAATTGGATTTGCCTGAAAGAACGGAAGTGAGAGTGATAATCAGGGGAAGTTTTAGCAAATTGATTGAGGAACTGGGAGAAATCGAAGCGAAGGAAGATATAGATAAGGTTTTAGGGGGAATAAGGAATCGGAATTACGATTGAGGACTTATTTTAACGTAAGGAACAATTAAAAAGAAAAAGAGAAAGCTCAGAGAGTGGGGCGGAAAGAATCAGCAAAAACAAGAAATAGATGACAAAACGAGACTTCACTTTTTCCAAATATGTGGGGGAGAAGCTGGGGGAGTATTAAAATAAATTAAAAATGGTTCAAATGGAATTGGATTTACATGTGCATTCAAGGTATTCATTTGACTCGATCTCCAATCCAGAAAAGATTTTGAAAATTGCTAGAAAAAAGGGGCTGGATGGGATAGCAATAACTGACCATAATACGATTAAAGGGGGTATTATAGCATCACAGGTGAATATCAAAGATTTCTTTACAATTATTGGTAGTGAAATTGGAACAGAAGCTGGGGATATTATTGGCCTATTCTTAAATGAGGAGATTAAATCAAGGACTTTATTAGAAGTAATAGATGAGATTAAAGCGCAAGATGGAATTGCAGTGCTTGCACATCCATTTAGAAGAGCAAATGAAATAAATGACGGGGTTATCAAAAGAATAGATGTTATAGAGGCGTTCAATGCAAGAAATAAAAAATCTGCAAATATAATGGCGAAAAATCTTGCCCTTAAACACAACTTGCCTATGATTGCTGGAAGTGATGCGCATTTTTATTTTGAGATTGGGCGTGCAAGAACAATTATTAATGCAGATGACCATGAGATTAGCAACATTAAAAGATCTATTTTAACCAATAATACAAAACTTAGTGGAAAAGAATCCTCCTATTATATCAATTTATTTAGCAAATCAATCAGAATCATCAAAACCAGGAAATTACCTGAACGCTTTCGTATATGGTCAAAATTGAAATAGGGTGAAAATGAGTGCAATAATAACTAATGCTAATCGTAGAGTTGGTCTCTATGCTGTAAGAGCGCTTGGAATAGAGGGTATCGAAGTCACTGCTACTGAGGAGAAGAGCTGTTGCAGGAAGCCATTAGCTTTCCTTTCGAAATATTGTAAGAATGGTGTGTTGACTCCTAGTGTAAAAGATGAGGAAAATTATATTAAGTTTATGTTAAAACTTTCAAGAGATCATGATGTCCTGATTCCATGCTTAACAGACACCATGGAGCCTATTTCAAAACATTTATCTGAGTTTGAAAAATATATAAATGTGCCAATACTTAAATATGAGCATCTTAATAAAGCACTGGATAAGGCGCTTACGCTTAAAATTGCAATGGAGAATGATATACCTTGTCCGCACACTTTTTTTCCACGGAATATAGAGGATATTAAGAATATTCCTAAGGATATGTATCCCCTGGTCATAAAATTCAGAAGAAGACATGCATCAGGCGTGGCTTATGCCTATACTCCATCCGAGCTGATAACAAAATATAAAGTAATGCACAGAATTGAACCATTTCCTTTAATTCAAGAATATATACCAGGAACAGGGGTTGGATTTTTTGCATTGTTCAACAAAGATTCAAAAGAGAGAGCGGTATTTGCCCATAAAAGAATACGTGAATATCCCATTACAGGCGGAATCTCCGCTTATTGTGAAAGCATAAAAGACCATAACTTACAAAGATATGGATTGAAGTTATTAAAATCAATGAACTGGTACGGAATAGCAATGGTTGAATTCAGACTTGATAATCGTGATAATCTACCAAAATTGATGGAAGTAAATCCTCGATTCTGGGGCTCTATGTCCCTTGCAATTCATGCCGGTGTAAATTTCCCATATTTATTATACAAACTTGCGGTTGATGGAGATATTAAACCTGTTTACTCTTATAAGGTTGGAATAAAAACACGTTTTCTTTTTATTGATCTATTGGCCTGTATCCAAAGTTTTAAGAACGATTCCAATAAAATTCGAACTATATATAATGTATTCCAACCTTTCTTTGATAAACAATCAAAATACGGAGTGCTTTCGTTAGATGACCCTAAACCTTCGGTGCAATATATTATAAATAGAATCCAAGAACAATTGAGGAAAATAACAGAAAGGAAAAAGATCTCTTAATAGAACAGTGGTAACAAAATGAACTTAGATTTCTCTTTGGCTAAATACAAAGAGCTGTGCGAAGTTATATCTAAATCACGATACACACCACTAACAATTGAAAAATACCTTCTATTAAAAAATAAACATAAACCCGAAGCTTTTGTCATTATTCGACATGATGTGGATAGTCAACCCGAATATGCATTAAAAATGGCAAGACTGGAAAATAAATTTGGTATAACCTCATCTTATTACTTTAGGTATATTAAAAGTGTTTTTCGGAAAGATATTATGGAGGAAATAGCAGGATTGGGGCATGAAATAGGATATCATTATGAAGTTTTAGACAAAGCAAGAGGAGATTTTGAGAGAGCAATAGAGATATTTGAAGAAGAAATAAATAAATTCAGACGAATTTATGATATCACGACAATAGCTCCACATGGTAGTCCATTAATGGGTTCTTTAAATGCCACAAGTATTCCTGGCATATGTAATATAATAAAAAAACTCATAAGAAGAGAAAATGTTTTCACTCGGTGGGATAACAGAGATTTATGGAAAAAATATGATTTCAGAGATTATGGTATCCTCGGTGATGCGTATCTTTCTATAGATTTCGGTAACATACTTTATCTCTCGGATACTGGTAGGGACTGGAGTAGTAAACACAAAATGAAGGATTTAGTGAGGGGATCAAATTTCGAGCAGATTATAAGACGAATAAGAAATACGGATGATATTATCAACCTTATAAGAGCGGGTAATCTGAACATGTATATATTAACTCACCCAAATCAATGGAAGGAGACATTCGGGGAGTGGTTGAACTGGCTCCTATTTCAGCATATCAGGAATTGTGGGAAAACTATTTTAAAATTATACTATAAAAAGATCAGTTAGTCATGCTTGAGATAACAGATTCTCCGGATGTGAAACAGTGGAGTGAATTTGTGTATAATCATCCACATGGCAATATATTCCAGACACCGGAGATGGCGGAGGTGTATCGGAGAACGAAGAATTATGAACCCATAGCGCTATCTGGGATGGACGAAAATGGAGAAATTGATGCTATTTTATTAGGTGTTATCAGAACAGAAAAAAGTGGCTTGCTAAAATCATTAACATCGTGGTCTATGGTGATTGGGGGACCTTTATTTAATGACAACAATATTTGCAAAGACATTTTAAGGAACTATGATCAGAGAGTCAATAAAAAAGCAATTTATAATGAGATTAGAATGTTAAATAATCCAGATATGCTTGATAACATTTTGACATCTCAAGGCTATTTTTTTGAGGATCATTATAATGCCTTGATCAGAATAGACAAACCGAAGGAGCAATTATGGAGACAACTCAAAGAGGATAAAAGGAAAGGCGTAAAAAAAGCGAGGAAATTGGGTATAGTTATCGTGGAGAGCACAGAGAAAGATGATTTGGAAATCTTTTACAATCTCCTGAGAGAGACATATAACAGGGTGAGAATGCCTCTTCCCCACATCTCCTTCTATGAAGCAATATTTGAAATCCTAGCAAAACAGGGGAAAGCTAAATTTTTATTTGCCAAATATCGCGACGAATATATAGCAACACAATTGGCGTTGATATATAAAGATACAATTTATGCGTTTGTGACAGGTGCAATTACAGAATACCTGAGATACCATCCTGGAGATTTATTGATATGGCACCTGTTAGAATGGGGAAGTGAAAACGGCTTCAAAGTATTTGATTTTGGTGGTGGAGGAACACCCACTAAGAATCAAAATATAAGATATTATAAATCACGCTTTGGAGCAGTCTTCCCTAATTATGGGAGATACAAAAAAGTATATTCTCCAATTAAAATGAAAATTGCTGAGAAGGGATTTGAAATATATAGGAAAATCAAGTATTCAAGTGGAAAATAGAATGGGATTAGAGAAGAAAATTTTAAAACCTCTTGCAAGGGTTACACCATTGTCTAAGTTGAGAATAATGCTATTTAAGTTATGTGGATATTCCATAGGTAAAGATGTTTTTATAGGGGAAGATTTGATAATTTCAGATAACCTTCATGATAGAAATGTATTCATTGGTGACCGTGTATCCATTGGACCAAGAGTAACCCTTGTAACTTCATCAGCACCAAACTTATCAAGGATAAGACCTTATGTGAAAGCGGTGGACGGTAAGATTAGAATTGAAGATGATGCTTGGATTGGAGCAGGTGCAATAATATTACCAAATGTCACGATAGGAAAGGGGGCTGTTGTTGGAGCCGGCGCTGTTGTTATAAAAGATGTGCCACCATATACGGTAGTTGCAGGTGTTCCTGCGAGAGAGATTAGAAAATTGAATGTGGAAAAATGAGACCGAATCCGAATTTGATACCACGATTCAATCTTGATTACAATTTTAAGGATTTTTATTACGGCATTAAAGCAATTTTTTCGGATGAAAAAATAGACCTGAAACCATTAGAATCAATATTTGGTAGAAAAACCTTTTTGTTCACAAATTATGGTAGAAGCTCATTATATGTTATATTACAAGTATTAAATTTACCAAAAGGTTCAAAAGTAGGGGTGCCTCTTTATTCATGCACAGTCGTATTTGATGCGATTATAAAAGCCGGATTCGTTCCATGCTTTATTGATATAGACCTTAATAATTATACGATTGACCCAGGGGATTTAGAAGAAAAGATAGAAGATTTAAGTGCGGTTGTTGTTATTCATACATTTGGGCGCCCTGCGGATATGGATAGAATAAAGAAGGTGGCTGGAGGTAAACCTGTTATTGAGGATTGTGCACATTCATTATTGAGTGAATATAAAGGTAAGAAAACAGGAACTTTGGGAACCGCCTCCTTTTTCAGTTTATCAAAATACATTTCAGCGGGTGAGGGGGGTATGATTATCTTAAATGATAATGAGTTAACAGAAGAAGTTAAAAAGAAGATAGAGATTTTAAATGGCCATTCAATTTTAGGAGAGATTAAGCACTCTTTGATCGTATATGCGAGGTCATTTTTCTATCACAAACCATGGTTTGGTCTTTTTGCACTTTCAATGGGGTTATCCATGGAGGACAAAGTAGATTTGATGAATAAACGAGGTTTTGAGATATCTGGGATAAGAAAGAGCGATTTAAGGGTTTTTTTGAAGAAAATATCTTCTTTTAAAAGGAAAGTGAATATACAAAGAAAAAATTCGTTCTTTTTATTGGAAGAATTAGAGAACACATCGTTGGTATTACCGCATGAAAACAAAGATACCTATTGCAATTATTATCTTTTTCCAATAAGATTTGAAAACAAAAAGAAAAGAGACATGGCTTGTGACCTTTTGAGGGGGAGAGGTGTAGATACTGCGAAGTTATATAGTGAAACACCATTAAAAGCGAGGTTATATTATGGATATAAAGGGGATTGTCCAAATGCTGAAAAACTCGCTGAAACACTATTAATTATCCCAAATTACTATACGCTTACTCCTGATGAATTGAAGAGAATCTCTAATAGTATTAAAAAGGTTATAAAGTTATTATGAGGATAATGGTAGGAATAGCTCACCCAAAACAAGTGCATTTTTGGAAGAATATCATAAACAATTTGGAGGAGGATGGACATGAGGTCAAGGTTGTAGCACGGGAAAAAGATATTACATTATATTTGTTAAATGTTTATGGCTTTAAATATGAAATAATAGGTAAGAACTATAAGGGATTGATGAGAAAGGCGTATGGACTGCTCGAAAGCGACTTTAAAGCATTTAAAGTTGCAAGGAATTTCAAACCTGATATTCTTTTGGCGGGGTCACCTGCATTGGCTCATGTGAGTAAAATAATTGGAAAATCACATATAGATTTCATTGATACGGAGCATGCAAATATTGCCTATTGGCTGACTTATCCTTTTTCAGATGCAATATGCACACCTTCATGTTTTAGAAAAGAAATTAACTCTGATAAGCATTTAATATATAATGGATATATGGAATTAGCTTATTTGCATCCAAATTATTTCAAACCAGATGCAAGTGTTTTGGATGCATTGGGATTGAGCAAAAATGATAAATTTATGATCATGAGATTTGTTTCATGGGGTGCAATCCATGATGTTGGTCAATACGGCATAAGTCCGAAAATAAAGAGAGATATTGTTTCAAAATTGGAAGAATATGGACAGGTTTTCATTACATCTGAGGGAAAGATAGAAAAAGAACTTGAAAAATATAAATTGGAAGTAGCCCCGGAGAAATTTCACTTTCTACTTTATTATGCGCAGTTGTATATGGGAGAGGGAGGTTCTACTGCTACTGAATCTGCGATTCTTGGCACTCCCTCCATACATATCTCAAGCACTGCTAAATATTGTGGGAATTTTGAAGATTTACATAAAAATTACGGACTTATCTACACATTCTCTAATGGCCGGCAGGCGTTAGAGAAGGCGATAGAAATACTTGAAGACCCCAATTCAAAGAGAAAATGGAGACAGAGGAGAGAGAAAATGCTGAAAGAGAAAATAGATGTCACTGCATTTATAACGGATTTTATTGAAAACTTCCCGGAAAGCTTTTACGAATTGAGAGAGAAAGAACTCGAGAATAAATGTTCTCAAGGGTTTTGATATTAGCACCGCATACGGATGACGGTGAACTCGGTTGCGGAGGGACGATTGCGAGATTCGTTGAAGAGGGGAAGGAAGTGTATTATGCTGCTTTTTCCGTCGCTGAGAAATCCGTTCCTGAAGGTTTTCCCAAGAACATATTGGAGACGGAAGTGAGAAAGGCAATGAAAGTTCTTGGAGTTTCAGAAAGTAACTTGCTAATATACAAATATGAGGTCAGAACATTCTCTTATCATCGCCAGGAAATCCTTGAAGATATTATTTCGCTGAGAAAGGAATTACAACCTGATCTTGTTTTTATACCTTCTCCAAATGATCTGCATCAAGACCACAAGGTGATAGCGGAAGAAGGAATCAGGGCATTTAAGAAATCTACAATTCTCGGTTATGAGATGCCCTGGAACAATATAAGCTTTAATACAATATCTTTCATTCCTCTCGAGGAAAGGCATATCAAAAAAAAGATAGATGCGCTGCGATGCTATGAAACGCAGAGATACAGGAGCTATTTGAACGAGGATTTCATAAGGAGTCTTGCAAGAACAAGAGGAACGCAGATAGAAGTGGAATATGCGGAAGCTTTTGAGGTAATAAGATGGGTGTTCAGATGATGAGAGACATAACTGTGATGGTCACAGCATCAGGCGCTCCTGGCGCTCCTGGGATAATAAAAAGTCTGAGATTGAATGGTGAAAGGAAAATCAGAATTGTTACAACAGACATGAATCCGGAATCTTATGGATTATTTGTTGCAGAAAAGGGTTATGTTGTTCCACCTGGCGCATCAACAGAATACATTCCTAGAATGCTAGAAATAGCAGAAAAAGAAGAGGTTGACGTATTGCTTCCACTATCTACATATGAACTTATGCCCCTCTCAAAAAATAAAGCTAAGTTTGAGCGTATTGGCACGAAAGTAATGGTTTCAGATCCAAAACCATTAGAGATAGCAATCAACAAAGGTAAGTTGTATGAGTTCTTAAGAAGGGAAGAAATACCTACACCTGATGCCATTATGGTCAATAGCCTAGCTGAGTTTGAAAGAGCTGTATTTAAGCTGGGGTATCCTGATGTTCCTGTATGTGTGAAACCACAGATTAGCAAAGGAGGTAGAGGGTTTAGAATATTAAAAAAAGATATAGATAAAGTGGATTTACTTATAAACTACAAACCAGATAACACGATTACGACACTTGAGGACATCATTTCAATACTCGAGATTGCAAATCCGTTTCCAAAGCTAGTGGTAATGGAGTATTTGCCAGGAAAGGAGTATAGTGTGGATTTGCTTGTGAAAGAGGGAGAACCATTGATAACAATTCCGAGGTCAAGGGATTTAACGAAACTTGGGATCTCGTTCATTGGGACCGTGGAAGACAACAAAGAGATTAGAGAGATGGCAAACAAAATTGTAAGAGCAATAGGCTTGGATTACAATATAAATTTACAATTAAAATACTCAAGTGAAGGGATACCAAAAATTATTGAAGTCAATCCAAGAGTATCTGGGACTATTGTGTTATGCACTGGTGCCGGTGTAAATATGCCCTATCTTGGTGTGAAAATGGCTTTAGGTGAAGAAATACCACAAATAAAACCAAAATACGGAACAAAAATGATAAGATACTGGGAAGAAGTGTTTATAACTCCTGATGGTAGTTCATATAAGTTGAATGGGTGAGAACATGAAGCGGTGGCACAAATATGAGCAATATCTTCTGAAAGGAGACTGGCATGTGCATACAAACTACACAGATGGAAAGAATACAGTATTTGAGTATTGTAAACAGGCAGAAAAAAACGGATTAGAACTCATTGCATTTACAGAACATGTTAGAAAAAAATTAGATTATAACTTCGATAAGTTTTTAGCAGATGTATATGCAGCAAAGGATAAATTCGATTTGGAGATATTAGCAGGATGCGAGGTAAAAGTATTAGATAGCGAAGGAACTTTAGATGTCTCAGATGATATTTTAAAGGAATGTGAGATTGTTTTAGGTGTATTTCATAGGTTTGAACCCATAGACAAAAATGCATATCTTGTAGCATTAAAAAAAATGCTGTCAAATCCAAATATAGACATCTGGGCACATCCAACACTCTTTGCAAAAAAGAATAAATTCACATTAAATTATAAGGATATATTCGCTATTGTAAATTTATGTTTGAAATATAAGGTATTAATTGAAAAAAATATGAAATATGATGTTCCAGATAGCTTATTCCAAGAAATTGCATCAAATATGGGTTGTAAGTTTGTAAATGGGAGTGATGCTCATCAAATAAGCGAGTTGCTAAAAATTGGGAAGGGAAAATGAACGAAAGTAATACTATTTCAATACACTATGACCACATTGATCATTATATAATCTACGGTATAAACCATTTTATGCAAAAATATGGAATTCAATTTAGCTTCAATACTGAATCCAAAATAAATATCGTGTATGGAGACACTTCTCAAGATATAAATGGATTTAATATTTACATAAGCAAAAATGAATTGGGAGAGGGTATTTGCGGTTATTTGAGGATTGAGGATGAAAAAGTGCCTTTATTTGAGAAACCCATGAGACTGGATGAAAGTGGTGATAACTTAGTGGTGTTTGTTGATGACAAAGGTGATGAATATCCCTGTGTGGTGCTAAATAATACCAGTATAGCAGTCGGTTTTGATATTTTTAATGAAGTAGGGAATATATTGACGGGATATTTAGAGCATTTCTGGAAAATGAAAGAAAACAAACATGAAAAACTTGCAAAGATACCCGTGGTGGATTATTACGAGAAAATATTATTTGATTGTCTCTTGTTTGCCTCCCAAAGATTGAATCTCTCTTTGAAATACAAACCTTTCTGGCCTGATGGCAAAAAATTCGCAGTTTGCCTGACGCATGATGTTGACCGTGTGCATAAATCTTATCAATATATCACTCATTTTGTAAGAAATATAGGAAAAGGAGATTTTCGCTCAGCAATGAACCAGA
>Ga0136651_10002218_pt1 | contig 10650 bp, 7 predicted proteins | sample Mar14236cmmetaG_FD_94867 | JGI IMG/M metagenome (GOLD analysis project Ga0136651, IMG submission 94867) | Marine hydrothermal vent microbial communities from Guaymas Basin, Gulf of California to study Microbial Dark Matter (Phase II) - Marker... ...
CTTCCCCTTCGGCCGTGTCAAACTGACCATCGCGCATCATGGTTCAGCCGCCGGTGACGGCCTCGAATATACCGGTAATCCATGCGGATTTTTGATCACCATGGGCGGTAAGACGATGTATCATCCGGGCGACACCGGTCTGTTTTACGATATGAAACTTATTGGTGAGATGAATGATATCGATCTGGCTTTCCTGCCCATCGGCGACAACTTCACCATGGGTGTCGATGATGCGGTTAAAGCTGTCGAGTTCCTGAAACCCAAAAAAGCCGTCCCGATTCATTATAAAACCTGGGAAGTGATCGATACCGAGCCGGCCGAATTTGCGGAAAAGCTCAAGGGTTCGAAAACCGAAGCAGTTATTTTAAAGCCGGGCGAATCTGTCGAAGCATAGTATAATAAAAAAGAAAATGATGTACGCGGGAGGGGCGGCTGGAAGTCTGCCCACAATTTAAAAGTTGAGGTATTACTTTAATGAAACGCCTTAAGAAAATAATATTATGGGTCTTAGCAATAGGAATTATCGTTATAATTCTTGCCGTGGCAGGACTGGCCTTATTTTTCCCGAAGGAAAAAGTGAAAGCCATGGCGATCGAAAAGATGTCCGCCGCGTTCGACCGCGAGGTGACTATTGAGGCAATCTCGGTCTCTTTTCTTGGCGGAATCGGGGCATATCTGGAAAATATCAGGATATCAAACCCTGACAAATTCGAGGAGCGATATTTTCTCGAGGCTAAAGCGCTCGATGTCAAACTACGCTTCTGGCCGCTACTTAAAAAACAGATCATTGTCGATAAACTGATTCTCGTCAAACCGAGGATAAGTTTACGCAAACTGACCGACGGGACGGTCAACTACAAATTCGGCGCGGTCGATTCGCTGGCTCCCCCAGTTGTAAAAGAAAAACTGCCGGAAGAATCGAAGCTGGCGGTTTCGGCCATTTCATTCCAAAATATGGCAGTCAAAAAGGGTCGGTTAACTTATATCGATGATTCCTCGAAAATTCAAATCCTGGCCGTTGACCTTGATTTGGAATCCAAAGTGGAAACGGCCCGGAAGGCCGTGTTCAATTCGAGCGGCAAATTCAGTATCGACTCATTGAATATTGTCATGGATACTGTAACCTACCCGGCTATGACTGTTAAGGTAGATTATGATGCAGTTTATGATATGGGGGAGGACCGTATACAATTAAATGAAACCGGTCTGAAGATAAACGATATTAGATTAAAACTTAAGGCCGAAGTGCCCCGTTTCTCGGTTCTCGACCGTGCCGATCTGAAAGTCACATCGGGGAAAACGGCTTTTAATGATCTTTTGAAAATCCTTCCGGATCAGTATAAATCAATGTTCGATGCTTATAATATCAACGGCAATATTGAATTAACGGCTGACATCATTTATGACGAGAAAACCAAAGACACTATTCAGTATTCAGGAAATCTGACCCTTTCCGAAATCGGTGTTATGATGAGTGAGTATCCCGGGCAGATCAAATTGAGCGAAGGAACTGTCGAATTCAAAAATGACTTTGCCTCGGTAAATATACCAAAGATGACGTACGAAAATAACCCGCTTCAACTAACCTGCAATGTCAGTGGTTTTGATAAACCGAAAGTTGACGGCAGTGCCAAAGGAACATTTGATCTCGCGGCGATGGGGCCATTTTTATCCGAATCGGGGAATACTCAGTTATCCGGGAGTATGACTTTTGACATGAAATTCGCCGGTCCTGTCGAGCAATTGGGTAAAATGAAACTGCAGGGCGATCTGGGTATAGCCAATGCTGCCTATTCGGCTGAGACTCTGCCGGAGCCGATTCAGTCATTAAATCTGGAAGCGAAAATTGATGATCGTGATATAAATATCGAAAATATGGCCGTCAAATTCCCGTCTTCGGATTTTGTACTCAAAGGCAAACTGACCGATGCTTTCCCATATTTCCTTCCGGGATACGGGGAAAAGGCCAAAAAACCTTTCCTCAGTTTCGAGATGAAATCGCATCGGTTGGATGTCGACAGACTTTTTCCCGAGGCGGCTCCCGGCGAGGGTGTAAACCTGGCCGAACTTCCTCTCGATTCACTGCCGCCGATTATTCTTCCCGATATCGATGGTAAGGGAATCGTGAATATTGACACACTGATATATTCAAAGGTCGAGTTCACGAATTTGAAAGGCGATATCGATATTAAGAATCGGATTATCAACGCCGCCAATGTAACCGGTAAGGTTTATACCGGAAGTGTAAACGGCCGGGCCTCGATTGATCTGAACGATTTCGAGAATCCGAAATATTCGGGTCAGTATGATGCCAGTGATGTCGAGGTCAATGATTTCCTGACCCGATTCACAAGTCTGGGCGGGCACCTTTTCGGTAAAGTCAATATGAAAGGCGATTTTGATGCTTCCGGCTGGGAACCGGAGGATCTGATAAAATCGCTGACGCTGGACGGTTCGGCGCTGATCAATCAGGCGAAACTGGTCAATTTCGATCTGATTAATAAAATGGCCCAGAGTTTCAACTTTAAGGCCGGACGGGAAGAAACGATCAAAGATCTGGCCAGCTCATTTAAGGTCGAAAACGGCCGCGTGATTTTCGATGCCTTGACCTTTTTCAATAATATGGGCGACTGGAATGTTTCCGGCTCGGTTGGTTTTGACGGCAGTCTCGACTACAGCGGCGATGTTCTTCTGACCGAGAAAATGAGCAGCGAATTGCTGTCGCAATCAAATATGATATCCGGTGTCGCCGGCATGCTTCAGGAAAAGGAGAGTGGAAGAGTCCGGGTTGGTTTCAAGCTGGGTGGGACGTACAAAAATCCCAAACCGACACTTGATCTAACCCCGGCCAAAGATAAGCTTCAGGATAAGCTTAAGGACAAAGTCGGCGACGCCCTGAAGGGATTATTCGGAAAGTGACAAATTTAATCAATCGCTCATTATTGCCGATACGTATTAATAATCGTTATGATTTTTAAAACTGTACTCGAAGATATAAAAGCGATTTATCGCAACGATCCGGCGGCAAAGAATATCGAATTTTTGCTTTATCCCGGATTCCATGCGATATTTATTCATCGCTTTATCCACGCGCTTTTTAAGCTGGGAATCCCGTTTTTCCCGCGCCTTATATCTCAGATCTCGCGGATGTTTTCCGGGGTGGAGATTCATCCGGGCGCAACTATCGGCAAAGGATTTTTTATCGACCACGGAGCCGGTATCGTAATCGGCGAGACGGCCGAAATAGGTGACAACTGTGTCATCTTTCATAACGTCACTCTGGGCGGAACCGGGCACCACACCGGCAAACGTCACCCGACTATCGGCAACAATGTTCTTATCGGAACCGGGGCCATTTTGCTCGGGCCGTTGACTGTTGGAGACAATGTTCGTATCGGCGCCAACACTTTCCTGTACATGGTCGATATTCCCGACAACTGTACAGTTGTCGGGACGCCGGGACATATCACGCGAATGAATGATCAGGCGGTAAGTATCAAGCCGAAACGTACCCGCTACCCGGTCGAGGAACTGATTTAAAAACCGCCTTCACGGCGTTTTTTTATTGCTAATGCCGGATTCGGCTTTCTTGAACAGAATAAAACGGTACACGGAATCGGGCAATCTTTTTAATTGACAATTATTTATAAAAAGCTATCTTCTTCAGTTAACTTTTTTCCATAATATTTAGAAGAGGTTACAATGCGCTGGACGCAAACATATATACCGACTTTAAGAGAGCAATCATCCGAGGCTGAACTGATTTCGCATCAACTTCTGCTGAGAGGTGGTTTTATCCGCAAACTGGCCGCCGGGATTTATATTTATCTACCACTGATGCAACGGGTTATCGAGAAATTCTCGAGAATTGTGCGCGAGGAAATGAATAAATCCGGGGCAATCGAGATTACCATGCCGGTTCTTCACCCGGCCGAGGTGTGGCAGGAATCGGGCCGGTATGACACTGTCGGCAAGGAACAAATGCGCCTCAAGGACCGCCATTTACACGAAATGGTCCTCGGCGGAACCCATGAAGAAATTGTAACTTATCTATTGCGCGGCGAGCTTAAAAGCTACCGCCAACTGCCCTTAAATCTGTACCAGATACAGGTTAAATTCCGCGATGAAATTCGCCCGCGATTCGGCCTGATGCGCGGCCGCGAATTTATCATGAAAGACGCTTATACATTCGACACCGATGAAGATTCGTTCATGGTGGCCTATCAGAAGATGGTCGATGCCTATTTTGCGATTTTTAAACGGGCCGGCCTGGATACGAAAAAGGTGGAGTCGGATACCGGCGCCATGGGCGGCAAAGCGGCCCATGAGTTCATGCTGATTGTTGATACCGAGGGCGGCGAGGAAGTGATCATGTTCTGCGACAAATGCGATTATGCCGCCAATATTGAGAAAGCGACCTTCCGCGAAATAAATCCCCCTGAAGTTGATAACGAGGTGCTGGAAAAAAAGGAAGTCGATACGCCAAATGCCTCGACAATAGAGGAAGTCACCGCATTTTTGAAGGTCGATGCCACACGGCTGGTGAAAACTCTAATCTACCTGGCCGATGGTAAACCGGCGGCGGCCATGATCCGCGGTGACCGTAACCTGAATCTTACCAAGCTTAAAAACCAGCTTAATGCGATCGAGATAGAAAGCGCCCCGCCGGCGGTGGTCGAAGATGTTACGCAATGCCCGGTCGGTTATGCCGGTCCTATTGAACTGCCCAAAGATATGCCGATTATTGTGGACAACGAGGTTTCGAAGATGAAAAATTTCATTGTCGGCGGCAACAAAAAGGAAACCCATATTATCAATGTTAACCTTGACCGGGATTTCAGGGCCACCGCGGTGGCCGACATTATAGACGCCCCGGAAGGGGAGATGTGTCCCCATTGCGATGGCAGGCTGGTTGCCAAACAGGGGATCGAAGTCGGAAATACATTTATGCTGGGGACCAAATATTCGGAGTCAATGGGCGCTAAATTCCTGGATGCCGAGGGTAACGAAAAACCGTTTATCATGGGTTCCTATGGAATCGGGATAACACGGACACCGCAGGCGGCGGTGGAGCGTTATCATGATGAAAAAGGGATCGTCTGGCCCAAAAATATCGCCCCTTATCTGGTCGAAATAATTCCTCTCAATTATGAGAAGGATGAGCACAAAAAGGCGGCGGAACAAATCTACGTGGAGTTGGTTAATAATAATATCGACTGCTTACTGGATGACAGGCCGGAACGCGCCGGCGTCAAATTCAATGATGCCGATCTGATTGGAATTCCACTGAGAATTATTATCGGGGACAGGGCCCTGAAACAGGGCAAAGTCGAATTAAAGGCACGGGGCGGCGATGAAGTTGTTATGGCCGATCTGGGAGACGTTTTAACTGCCGTAAAGGGGCTGTTGGAGCGTATAAATTAGAATAAATAATTTGCATTAAGCGGGTTGTTTTGTTATCATAATTAGTTATTCAGTCTTTTGAATGGGATTGCCCGTCAGATTGAATCCGGCGGAGAAAATGAATGTCGCTGAAGAAAAAAATCGAAGAATTGATTACGCCGGTAATTGAAGATGAAGGTTATGAATTGGTGGAACTGAAGCTTTCACGCTACAAAAAAAGCAGCCGCCTGCAGTTGTTTGTCGATTCCGATCATGGAGTCAATATAGACAATTGCGCCCGACTGTCAAAAGCGGTGGAACCGGTTCTGGAAGGCGAGGACATGTTTCCTTACGGTTATGTGATCGAGGTGTCATCGCCGGGACTGGATCGTCCCCTGACCACGGCCCGCGATTTTAAGCGTCGGATAGGAGAGCGTGTCCGGATATATTTTAACGACACTGACCTCCCGCCCGCCGAGGGCGAACTGGTTGCCGCCGACGAAAGGTGCATTGAACTTCGGATCGACGACAACAGCAGTAAATATGACCTGGTCAATATCAGGATGGGAAAAATTATTTTTTGACGGAGATAAAACAGATGGCCTATCACATAGTTGAATCTTTAGCATTAATCGCCCGGGAAAAAAATATAGACCTGGATACGGTTATTTCTAAAGTCGAGGAATCGCTTCTGGCGGCGGCCAAGAAAAGATATCCGGAAGCCGAAAATCTGTCTTTTAAGCTCAATCGTCAGAGCGGCGAGATCACCATGATCGCGGTCAAAAAAGTGGTGGATAAAGTAACGGATAAGATGACGGAAATCTCGCTGTCCGAGGCCAAAGAGATGGACGACGATGCAGAGCTCGATGATGAAATGGAAGTCTTTCTGGAAGTCGATGAGGAATTCGGCAGAAATGCAATAGCCACGGCCAAACAGGTCCTGATACAGAAGGTCCGCGAGGCCGAACGTGATAAGATTTATGACGAATATATCACCCGTGTCGGTCAGTTGGTATCAGGAACGGTACAGCAGATCGATAAGGGCAACCTGATCATCAATCTCGGTAAAGCCGAGGCTGTCCTGCCTATAAAGGAGCAGATCCCGCGCGAAAAATACCGCCAGGGGGACCGTATTCGCGCTTATATTCTGGATGTGCAGAAATCCGTGGCCGGACCGCAGGTAATTTTGTCGCGGGTCAGCAATGAGCTCCTGCGCAGTCTGTTTGAACTTGAAGTGCCTGAGATATTCGAACGCGTTATCGAGATCAAAGCGATCGCCCGCGAACCCGGGGAACGTTCCAAGATCGCCGTCTATTCGGCTGATGAGCGGATCGACCCTGTGGGCGCCTGTGTCGGTATCAAGGGTGTCCGGGTGCAGTCGATTGTCCGAGAACTCAATAATGAACGTATCGATATTATCCCGTTCAGTTCCAATCCTGAGATCTTTGTGACACGATCCCTGGCGCCGGCCAAAGTTGTTCAGATAGATTTCTTTGAAAGCGAAAAGGCCATGACGGTTGCGGTCGAGGATGACAAGCTGTCGCTGGCCATCGGGAAAGCCGGGCAGAACGCCCGCCTGGCGTCGAAGCTGACCGGATGGAAGATCAATATCATGTCCGAGAGCGATTACAACGAGATGAAAAAACGCGAAGCCGAAGAGATGGTACCGGTTGGGAATCTCGAGGGTATCGGAGCCAAGATGCAGGAAAGACTTGTCGAGGATGATATTAACACGGTTCAGCAACTGGCCAAAGCCAATGTCGAGCAGTTGACCAAACTGGATGGTATTGGTCAGAAGACTGCAAAGAATCTTATTGAAAGGGCCAAGGCCTTTGTAAGTGAACTCGAGCTCCAGCGGGCCGAAGAGAAGAGGCTTCGTGAAGAAGCTGAAGCGGCAAGAGAAGTTGAGGAGTCTGGTAAGTCAATAGAGGAAGCCGATAGCGGAGAGCCGGATTCGGACGATAAAAAAACGGATGAAAAGACCGACCACAAGGGGGAAACTGTCATCGAGAAAATGGAAGATAACTAGGTCCTGGAGGGACGCTAATGGCTAAGAAAAGATTATACGAAGTAGCAAAAGAATACAAAATATCGTCAAACGCACTTTTGACTATTTTGCGTAAGCTCGGCTTTGAGCCAAAGTCTCATATGTCGGTCGCCACCGAAGAAATGATGGGGGCGATCAAAGTGAAGTTTGATGCCGAGAAGGCTGCGGCCAAAAAGGATATCGAACAGAAAAGGAAGCCGAAGCATCCCCCCAAAGCCGAGAAAAAAGCCGGGGCAACCTTCGATGAAAGACTGGCCAAACTTTCCAGTGCGCTGAGGAAACACGATAAAGGCAAACGGAAAAAATTCGACAAACGCAAAAAGAGTAAAGACGCGCGTCGAGTGGACCGCAAAGCGGTCGTCAAGAGTTTCCGCGCCACCATGGCCTCGATGGGAACCGGGAAGAAATCAAAGAAATACAAAAAGCGCATCAAAGGATCCGATCTTGAGTCTATTCCCGATGAAAATATGATCGAGGTCAATGAGTTCATGACCGTCGCCGAATTGGCCCGCACCATGGACATGAAACCGGCCGAATTGATCGCCACCTGTTTCAAGCTGGGTATGATGGCCTCGATAAATCAGCGGCTTGATATGGATACTATCGAGGCGCTGGCGCTTGAATGCGGATATGGAATTAAAGAAAAGGAAGAAATCGGAGTCGAGGCGCGCGAGGATGAGGACGAAGAGCATCTCGAAACAAGATCGCCGGTGGTCACGGTTATGGGTCATGTCGATCATGGTAAAACATCGCTTCTTGATTATATTCGCGAAACCGAGGTTGTCGCCACCGAGGCCGGGGCGATTACCCAGCATATCGGGGCCTATGAAGTTACCGGGCCGACAGACAAAATCGTTTTTATCGATACACCGGGTCATGAGGCTTTTACCGCCATGCGTGCCCGCGGGGCGCAGATCACCGATATTGTCGTTCTGGTGGTCGCCGCTGATGATGCCGTGATGCCGCAGACGATAGAGGCTATCGATCATGCCCGCGATGCCAATGTGCCGATTGTGGTCGCTATCAACAAGATCGACAAACCGACGGCGAATCCGGACCAGATCCGTCAGCAACTCTCCAAGCACAACCTTATGCCTGAAGAATGGGGCGGCAAGACGATCATGGTCGAAGTCTCCGCCAAGACCGGCGACGGTATCGATACTCTTCTTGAGATGATCGAACTGCAGGCGGAGCTCCTGGATCTCAAGGCTGACCCCATGATCAGGGGCCAGGGCGTTGTGGTCGAGGCTAAACTGGAAAAAGGGCGTGGTCCCGTAAGTACGGTCATCATACAAAAGGGCCATATTGAAGTCGGTGATCCGATTGTGGCCGGAAGCTTCTATGGCCATGTACGTGTAATGCTTAATGACCGTGACAAGCCGATGCAACTTGCCGGGCCGGCCACGCCGGTTCGAATCACCGGTTTGGGCGGTGTCCCGCAGGCGGGGGACAGCCTTATTGTTGTCAGCAATGACCAGGAAGCGCGCGAGATTGCCCTGAAGCGAACACAGCTAAGACGTGAGCAGGAAATACGGCGAGGATACGGCCGGGCCACGCTCGATAAAATCTACGAGCAAATCAAGGAAGGTCAGGTCAAGGAACTGCGTTTGGTTATCAAGGCTGATGTTGATGGTTCCGCCGAGGTGCTGGCCGAAACGCTTGGGAAAATCGTAACCGATGAAGTCAGGACCGTGATAATTCACAAAGGGGTTGGCGCCATCAATGAATCGGATGTTCTTCTGGCAGCCGCCTCGAATGCTATCATTATAGGATTCAATGTCTCACCCGACGGCCGGGCCAGAGAAGCGGCTATACGGGAAAAGGTCGAGATCAAACAATACAACATCATCTATGAAGTGGAAAGCGACATCAAAAAGGCGCTGGAAGGTATGCTGGCGCCCGATATTTCCGAGGAGTTTGTCGGTGCCGCGGAGGTCCGACAGATCTTCAAGGTTCCCAAAATCGGTGTTATCGCCGGGTGCTTTGTCAAGGAGGGGACCATTCATCGAACCGACAAAGTTCATGTCGTCAGGGACGGCCGGATAATACATACCGGTAATCTCAGTTCATTGAAACGGTTCAAGGATGATGTTCGGGAGGTCGCCAGCGGGTACGAATGCGGAATCAGTGTCGAAAATTACAATGATATCAAGATCGGTGATTCGATAGAAGTATATAAACTGGTCGAAACGGCAAGAAAACTGAATTAGATGGGTGCAGGTTGGTTGTTGGTACAGTTGTAGTTGATCTGAATCTTCCCGGAGTAAACTCATTAAAAGAAAAAAGAGGGAGGCTCAAACCGCTTTTGGCAAAACTACAGAGTCGGTTTAATATATCTGTGGCCGAAGTAGGCCTGAACGACAGTTACCGAAGCGCACGTCTCGGCGCCGCGCTGATCAGTAACGATAAGGTCTATGTCGATCAGGTGATTGCCAAATTAATAAAGGTTATCGAAGCTGCTCCTGAAATTATCGTGATCGACTACCGGGTAGAAATGTTATAGGTAAAATAATGCGCCAGTTTAAAAGATCAGAGAGAATACGCAGCCAGATGTTGAGGGATATTCAGTCCCTTCTCGAACATGAAACCGCTGCCAAACTTGAATCGTTGGTGACATTTACCGATGTTGAGATAACCAGTGACCTGAAGTTTGCCAAAATCTTTTACTCGGTTCTGGGCGACGACAAGGCCAAGGAAAAAACATCGAATTACCTGGGTAAAATAAGGGGACGGGTTCAGGCTCAACTGGGACGGATGCTGAGAATAAAATATACCCCGGAAATAACTTTCGAATTCGATCCTTCGATCGAGCGCGGGATGAGAATTGAAAAGCTGCTCAATGATATTTCGAGAGATAATGACAGTGAAGACAAAAAAAATTCATAATGATATCGAGGCCCTGATTCAAAAGGCCGATAATATCCTGATAACATCCCACATGGAACCGGATGGCGACTCCCTGGGATCGCAGCTGGCGTTGAGGCGGTATTTGATCGGTCTGGAAAAAGAGGTCGATATTTTCAATCAGGGTCAGATATCGCAAAAATATGAATTTCTTCCCGACATCGAACATGTAATTGATATCGATACCGGGGGTACGAAAGAAGCCTCGGAGAAATACGACCTGGCCATCGTCCTTGAGTGTCCCGATACAGAAAGGACGGGAGATGTCAGGCCTCTTATTGACCGCGCAAAAATGATTATAAATATCGATCACCATC
>Ga0136651_10002219_pt1 | contig 10647 bp, 8 predicted proteins | sample Mar14236cmmetaG_FD_94867 | JGI IMG/M metagenome (GOLD analysis project Ga0136651, IMG submission 94867) | Marine hydrothermal vent microbial communities from Guaymas Basin, Gulf of California to study Microbial Dark Matter (Phase II) - Marker... ...
CAGAACGGAACCAACACCCTGCTGGATAATGCCCCCAGCACCAATCCGAATTACGAACTGTACCAGTTGCTGCAATCGGTTGCCTCCATGGGGTATGTAGTGGTGATAGCCGATTACATCGGGTTCGGGGCAAGCGAACAAATCTTTCACCCTTACCTTCACAGGGAATCCACCGTACAGTGCCTGGTGGATATGCTCAGGGCGGTGGACGAATTCTGGGAAGATGTTTCTACCGAAATTACTCCGTTGAACAGCTATTATCTGATAGGGTATTCCCAGGGAGGATGGTCAACCCTGGCCCTGCTCAGTGCACTGGAAAACTAATACAGCCAGGAATTTCATGTGGCAGCCTGCGCTTGTGGAGCCGGACCATATGATATGCGTTATTTCCACGACGAAGTGATGTCATTGGAGGAATACCCTTCCCCGGGATTTCTGGCCTACGTCTCCAAAGCCTATATTGACCACGGGATTATTAATAAAAGTCTGGACGGTCTTTTTCAGTCGCCTTATGCAGCAAGTATCCCACAATTATTCAACGGTTACCATTCCATCGATGAAATCCATTCAGCCCTGACAAGCCACCTGGACGATCTGTTTATTCCCGCCTACCGGGAAGGATACCTCACCGGACCTGATTATGCAGATATCCGTTCTGCCATGGAGGAAAACAGTGTTCCTGCCTGGCACAGTGAAGTCCCCCTGCTGCTGGTTCACGGAGGGGAAGACGATTGTGTTCCCACTATACTTACCCACAGGCTGTATGAACAGATGATCCAGGAGGGAACCAGCCCCACCACATGCAGTAAGATCATCCTGGAAGGGAAAACCCACGGGGAAGGGATCATCCCTGCGTCGGTCGAGGGTTTGCTCTTTTTTCAGGAACATTAACCGCATCATGTTCACTGACAGGTCTTGTTTGTTAAAACGAATGTTCCCAAAAAAATCCCCCTGACGGGGGAAATTTTTTCTGAGACTGTGTAAGGAAACCGGTGATCTCGTGCATATACTCCCTGTTCACTCCGGTAATCAGCCTGTTTGGCCCATAACCTGAAGCGTGCCCGGGAGGCAGCCTGTGGGCTACTCTACCAGATTATACTTGGGCGGACTGAGCCTGTTTTCCACCAGTCCTTCTCTTTTCAGTTCTTCCATATATTTATATCCCTTGCTGTACGAAAGGGACAGGCTTTTCAGTATCTCACCCAGGTAGCTGGTTTTGTGCTTTTTCAGATACTGGATAATAGCTCTTTTGGTAGGATTCTTGGTTTGAATGGCAAAATTCGTGTTCATTTTCTACCGGTTTATTGATAAGTCTCAGATGATGTGTTTATTATTTAGACGCAAAAAACCGGTAAAAGGTTGCTTCAATGAACACGAATTCAAAAAGTAATAATATTTTGTATTTCAGTTTTTTAATAAATTTTAGTCGAATAATGGACGAAAAAAGTCCATTTTTAGACCAAAAAAGCTTTCCGCTCCGGTTCCATCAGGGTCCCGGTCAGTCTGTCTGTGAATTGCTCAATTCTTATGTTGAACCCGGAATATTACAGGCACTGGTTCAGAATCGACTCATACAGTTCCTGTTTCCCACTGACCTGTTCAGGTTCTCCGAATTCTTCAGTCAGCTTTCGCAGGTCTTCCAGTTTGAGATCACCTTTTTCAAAAGCATTTCCGGGCCCGCTGTCGAAAGAAGCATATCTTTTCTTTCTCAGGGCCAGGTAATCGGTCTGATCAAGTACTTTCCTGGCCACCTGGTAAGCTCTGGCAAAGGCATCCATTCCGGCAATGTGGGCAATGAACAGGTCTTCCTGGTCGGTCGAATTCCTGCGTAATTTGGCGTCGAAGTTAATGCCTCCCGTTGTAAAACCGCCTGCCTGTATGATCACCAGCATGGCCTCAGCCAGCTCGTACACATTGATCGGAAACTGGTCGGTATCCCAGCCGTTCTGATAGTCACCCCGGTTGGCATCGATGCTACAGAACAGACCTGCATCCACGGCCAGTTGCAGCTCATGCTGGAAGGTATGTCCGGCCAGGGAGGCATGGTTCACTTCAATATTCAGCTTAAAATCACCCGCCAGGTCGTATTGCTTCAGGAATCCGATCACAGTGGCCGTATCATAATCGTATTGATGTTTGGTGGGTTCCATAGGTTTCGGCTCAATCAGAAAAGTACCCCTGAAGCCGTTCCTTCTGGCATAATCCCGGGCCATATGCAGGAACCTGGCCATATGTTCCGTTTCCCTCTTCATATCGGTATTCAACAGACTCATATAACCTTCCCGGCCGCCCCAGAAAACATAATTCTCCCCTCCCAGGGCGATGGTAGCATCCAGGGCATTTTTTACCTGGGCCCCTGCCTTTGCCACCACCCTGAAATCGGGATTGGTAGCGGCTCCGTTCATATACCGTTTGTGTGAAAACAGATTGGCGGTACCCCACAGCAGCTTAACTCCTGATTTCTCCTGCCATTCCCTGGCATAATCGATCATGGCCGCCAGTCTTTTTTCCGACTCCTTCAGGGAATCGGCCTCATCCACCAGATCAAAATCATGGAAGCAGTAATATGGCAGTCCCATTTTGGTGAGGAATTCGAAGGCGGCATCCATCCGCTGCCTGGCCCTTCCCAACGGATCTTTATGGTCGTTCCAGGGAAGGTCACGGGTTTCCTTCCCGAAAGGGTCCAGCCCGGTGCCGGTCAGGGTATGCCAGTATGCCATGGCAAAACGGAAATAATCTTTCATGGTTTTTCCTTCGATTTTCTCATCCGGACGGTAATATTTGAAGGCCAGAGGATTTTTTGAATCTTTTCCTTCATAGGTAATTTCCCCTATCCCGGGAAAATATTCCCTGTCACCTGTTAAATAGCTCATAATCTGGTTTTTGTTGTTAGAAATTGTAGAAAAATACTGTATCAAAATGTTTGCGGAGTTTTCCACTTTTTAAAGCTAAACACCTTTTTTTAAAATTAAAACGATTGTTGGAAAATTGGCTTGTTACCAGACAATTTGCCATTCCGATCAAACGGATTGATGCGGAAGAAAATAAATAACGGATTGTGATTATCCGAAAGAAAATATATTTTTGAACCTTTCTGTCAAATTTAACACATCGAAAATATGGAATCAGCATTTAATCTGGGATGGATCGATTACCTGGTCATGCTCGTGTATTTTTCCTTTGTGGTCGGTATTGGCTGGGCACTCAAGAAATACATGAAAAATGCCGTCGATTTTCTTGAGGCCGGACGTTCCCTGCCGGCATGGATTACCGGACTGGCTTTTATTTCGGCCAATCTGGGAGCTCTCGAGGTAATCGGCATGGCAGCTTCAGGTGCCAAATACGGTATGGCCACTGTGCATTTTTACTGGATCGGGGCCATTCCTGCCATGGTATTTCTGGCCATCTTCATGATGCCCTTCTATTACGGTTCAAAAGCCCGGTCAGTCCCCGAATACCTGAAACTCCGGTTCGATGAGAAAACAAGAGGCTTCAACGCCTTTTCCTTTGCAATCATGACCGTCCTGTCCTCGGGGATCTCCATGTATGCCATGGCCCTGTTGGCTCAGACACTTTTGCCCTTTCGTTTTGAGCTCGGTCCATTCAGCGAGTTTGATTTTTATCTGGTGTTTGCCGCACTGATCGTGCTTATATATACTTACCTGGGAGGACTTACCTCAGCTATATACAACGAGGTGCTTCAGTTTTTCCTGATCGTGATCGGGTTCTCCCCGCTGGTTATCCTGGGCCTGGTCAGGATCGGAGGATGGGAAGGCCTGAAGGAACAGCTGGAAGTGGTTTCCCTGGCCCATGGTTTTGAAAAGGATGCGTTCATCAGCACCTGGAAATATGCCGGATCACCCGATGCCGATCCGCTGGGGGTGGAATGGTTCGGTGTGATCATGGGTCTGGGATTTGTCCTGTCCTTCGGTTACTGGTGCACCAACTTCCTGGTAGTCCAGCGTGCTTTGGCAGCAGGCTCCATGGCTGCAGCCAGAAAAACCCCCCTTATTGGAGCTATTCCAAAGATGCTACTGCCCGTGCTGGTCATTGTGCCCGGAATGATTGCCATTGCCCTGACCTATATGCCCGATAGCGGTTTCACCCTTCCCACCAAGGAAGGCAGCGACTTGCTCAACTATGATATGGCCATCCCCGTGCTGCTGAAAACCTATTTTCCCACCGGTGTGCTGGGGCTGGGGGTTACCGCCCTGCTGGCCTCTTTCATGTCGGGTATGGCCGGAAATGTATCGGCTTTCAATACCGTTTTTACTTACGACATTTACCAGAGCTATATCCGCCCGAACAAGCCCGACAGGCATTATTTCAGGGTGGGTCAGCTTACCACGGTTTTCGGGGTGCTGATCAGTATTCTTGCGGCCTATGTGGCAAAAATGTTCAATAATGTGATGGACTTTCTTCAGCTGATCTTTGCCTTCATCAATGCGCCCCTGTTTGCCACCTTCCTCCTCGGTATGTTCTGGAAGAGAGCAACGGGCCATGGCGCGTTCTACGCTCTGATCGGAGGAACACTGGCTGCAGCCGTACATCACGGACTGACAGCTCCGGCCGGGGCTGATTCAATGATTAAAGGAGGCTGGCTGGTGGGAGGCGTCGACCATGTGTTAAAAGCCTACCCGAGTGAAATGGCACAGAATTTCTGGACTGCCATATATGCCTTCAGCATATGTCTGGTTCTGACCATTATCATCTCCCTCTTCACACGACAGCTGAAAACGGAAGGACAGCTCAAGGGTCTGGTATACTCCCTTACTCCCAAATACAGGGAAAAAGGACTGGCCTGGTACAGAAAACCCGAATTCCTGGCTGTTATCGTACTGGCCATTGCCCTTGTGTTCAGTATTCTTTTCTGGTAACCATTAAAACAATACCAACATGGGATTAGACATAAAAATACCGATTGGATTCATGTTCAGCCTGCTGGGTTTGCTGCTGACCACTCACGGAATAATAAGCGCATCGAATGAAGCCCTTTATGCCCGTTCCCTGGGGATCAATATCAACCTGTGGACCGGGATCTTTATGCTGGTGATCGGAATCATTCTTCTGGCTTTCAGCAGGTTAAAGATATTTAAAAAGAAGCTGGAAGAAAACATCAGAGAAACGGAAAAATCAGATTAAGCATATCCCGTACATGCCCGGTTATTCCCGGCCCCTTTATGGAATCAGTCATTCCATTCCGGCCAGGGATTCATAATGCCGGAAAATCCTGGTCAGATCATCGGGGTTCTCCAGGTCGGGGATGTGTTTCTCTAGGAATTCTCCCATTTCCTTCTGATGATCAGGAAACAGCTTGAGAAATGAGCGGGTTCTGGTCCGGAGCTTCTCCGGTTCTTCGCCCTTCGGCCTTACCATGATGTACGTATTGTCAACAAACTCATCGTAACGGCGGTCGGGGCTGTAGGCAGCCTCATAATCGGCCTCCCTGAAACGCTTTTCAAATACCTGATACACTTCAAAAGCTGTGCCTTCATAGATCATTCGCACATATCTCCTGTCGTCCGGCCCTTTGACGGGTTTCTTTTTGAACACCCAGAAATGGCCGGAACGGTCACCCTCTATATAAAAACGGGACACCATTCTGTCGGAAGCCAACATAGCTTCTCCTGATGGAGAAAGGAATATGAGTTGTTCATTGTAAGCATCATAGTTGATCTGGATATTACGAAATACGGAACTGTCATTCAGGACAATAATGCCTGGTTTCCAGTCCTGGAAAATGGTCGGCGTTCCTTTTACCCCTTCATACCTCGTGTCAAAGGTCAGAACATTATCAATCTGGCGGAGATTTAACAAATCCTTTATTGATCTCTGGATCTGAGTGGTCGGAGGAGCATCCTGGGCAAAAGCGATGACAAACAAACCAAAAAGCTGGAAAAGAACTAATAACTTTTTCATTTCAGTATTATTTTTCGTATTAATATTAACATGTAGGTCTGTATTATCAAAATTAACAGGTTTTTTTACATCAATTGTATACATATCCACCGAAAAAATACGGGCTGCTTTTTATATTATATTTGCTTTGTGCCGCAAGATTTATGCCATCAAGTTAGAGGAAAAGCGGTTTTTCCATTAACTGAAAAAGAATATGCTGAAAATTACAGCCGATGAACAGATACCCTTCCTGCGAAGTGTGCTGGAACCCTACGCCAGGGTGGAGTATCTCCCCGGAAATCTCATCCGGAAAGATCATCTGAAAAACACCGATGCTCTGATTATACGTACACGTACCCGTTGCAACCCATCTCTGTTGGAAGGAACCCGCATCCGTTTTATTGCCACAGCCACCATTGGATATGATCATATTGATACGGGATACTGCAGCCGGAAGGGAATTGCCTGGGCCAATGCTCCGGGATGCAACGCCTCATCGGTAATGCAATATATGGCATCGGTTCTGGCTTTTCTGCACCTGCAGAAACACATTTCCTTCAGCGAACAGGTACTGGGGATCATAGGAGTTGGACATGTTGGGAAAAAGGTGCATCAGCTGGCCTCTCTGATGGGCATCCCTGTCCTTCTGTACGACCCACCCAGGGCACGTGCGGAAGGCCGGCAGGGTTTCAGTACCCTGGATGAGATTTTCGAAAGAGCCACCCTGCTCAGTTTTCATGTCCCCCTGAACCGGAAAGACCCTGACAAAACTTACCACATGGGCAATGCAGAATTTTTCAAGCGTATGCAGCAACCATTTATTCTGATCAATACAGCCCGGGGGGAAGTGCTCGAAACCCGTGGAGTACTGGAGGCCATGGAATCAGGGAAGATAAAAGCAGCCGTTCTGGATGTATGGGAAAATGAGCCGCATGTGGATTCCACTCTGTTAAAGAACGCTTTGATCGCCACATCCCACATTGCAGGATATTCCACAGAAGGAAAAGCCAACGGAACAGCCATGTCGGTCCGTTCCCTGGCCCGGCATTTCGGATTGCCTCTTGAAAACTGGTATCCGCATCCCCTTCCGGAACCCGGTAATCGGGATATTTTCCCTGAAGGAAAGCATGAAACGGAAATACTCTGTTCCGCCCTGCTCAAAGCCTATCCGGTTCAACAGGATTCGCAGAAACTGAAAAATAACCCGGGTTCTTTCGAGCAACTTCGGGATCATTATCCAGTACGCAGGGAATACGGAGCTTACCGAATACATATTCAGCATCACCATACCGGTTTCAGAAAGAAATTGTCAACTTTGGGATTTGAAATCAGATGACCACAACACAACAGAATATGATGAAAGAGAAAGCAGATATCGGACTGATCGGTCTGGCCGTCATGGGCGAAAACCTGGTTTTGAACATGGAGAGCAAAGGTTTTCATGTATCGGTCTTCAACCGGACCATTGATAAAGTGGATCGTTTCACCGCTGGACGGGCCCGGGGGAAAAACATTACCGGCACCCACAGCCTGAAGGAACTGGTAACCACCCTGGAGAAGCCAAGGAAAGTGATGATCATGGTAAGGGCCGGCAGGGCCGTGGATGAAGTGATCAATGAACTGGTTCCTCTGCTCGAGCCGGGAGATATCATCATTGACGGAGGAAACTCCCATTACCCCGACTCGATCAGGCGTACCCGTCAGCTGGAAGAAAAGGGATTGCTGTTTGTGGGCACCGGCGTGTCAGGAGGAGAAGAAGGAGCCCTGCAAGGACCCTCGATCATGCCGGGAGGTTCGGAAAAGGCATGGCCCCTGATCAAACCCATCTTTCAGTCCATTGCAGCCAGAGTCGAAGGAGTTCCGTGCTGCGAATGGATTGGAAAAGACGGGGCTGGACATTTCGTCAAAATGGCACATAACGGAATCGAGTACGGTGACATGCAGCTCATCGCCGAATCGTACCATATGATGAAGGAAATGATGGGGATGCAGGCGAACGAAATGCACCGGGTATTCAGGGAATGGAACCGGGGGGACCTCAACAGTTACCTGATCGAGATCACCGCGGCTATCCTGGCATACACGGATGATGACGGAGAACCACTGGTTGATAAGATCCAGGATGCTGCCGGCCAGAAAGGAACGGGAAAATGGACCGGCATCACCGCACTGGATATCGGCGTACCACTGACACTGATTACCGAAGCCGTTTTTGCGAGGAGCCTTTCCGCACGCAGGGAAGAACGGGTAACAGCTTCCGGAATCCTCACAGGTCCGGAGGCCCGGTCATCGGTTGACAGAGATTCCTTTATCACTGATCTTCAACAGGCATTGTATGCTTCCAAAATAGTATCCTATGCCCAGGGATTTGCCCTGATGTATGAAGGGGCCCGGGAATACGGATGGGAGCTGGATTACGGAAGCATTGCCCGGATGTGGAGAGGGGGTTGTATTATCCGTTCGGCATTTCTGGAGAAGATCACCGAAGCCTATCAAAAAGATCCCGGTCTGACGAACCTGCTTCTGGCACCCTATTTCAGAAAAACTCTGGCAAATGCCCAGCAGGGATGGAGAAACGTTACTACTACCGCCCTTCGGAACGGAATTCCCGCACCCGCCATGGCTGCCTCCCTCACCTATTACGACGGATATCGGTCGGCCCGCCTTCCCGCCAGTCTGATCCAGGCACAACGCGATTATTTCGGGGCGCACATGTACGAAAGAACAGACAGGGAGAAGGGAAGGTTTTTTCACACCAACTGGACTGGCAAGGGAGGAAACACATCTTCAAGCACTTATAACGTATAAAGCACGCGCATCACAAATCAAAAAGGGAAAATGGGAAAATACTAGCCGATATTTCCTATTTTTGCCAAAAATTTTCTCAATATGGAACAATCAGTGATTCAACGTGCAGCAGACAACATCCGTATCCTTTCCCTGGCTATGGTTGAAAAAGCCAAATCGGGACATCCCGGGGGAGCCATGGGAGGGGCCGATTTTATCAATATTCTTTATTCCGAATTTCTGAATTTCGATCCCACCGATATGCAATGGATCAACCGCGACCGGTTTTTCCTGGATCCCGGGCACATGTCGCCCATGTTGTATGCTGTCCTCACCCTCACCGGACATTTCAGTTTTGAAGACATTAAAAATTTCAGGCAATGGGGCAGCCCCACACCCGGCCACCCTGAACTGGACCTCAAAAGGGGCATTGAAAACACCTCGGGGCCGCTGGGACAGGGACATGTCATGGCCGTCGGGGCAGCCATAGCAGAAAGCTTCCTCACCCACCGCTTTGGAGAATGGATGTCGCATAAAATCTATACCCTGATCTCCGATGGGGGCATCCAGGAAGAGATTTCGCAGGGGGCCGGAAGGCTGGCCGGCTACCTGGGGCTGAGCAATCTGATCATGTTTTACGATTCCAACGATATTCAGCTGTCGACCGAAACCAGTGACGTAACAAGGGAAGATACGGCCAGGAAATATGAATCCTGGGGATGGAGGGTTCATACTATTGACGGGAATGACCCTGAACAGATCCGCAGGGCTCTGAAAACCGCTGTGGAAGAAAAGGAAAAACCCAGCCTGATCATCGGGAAAACGATCATGGGAAAAGGAGCCGTTACCGAAAACGGGCAAAGTTTCGAAAGGCAGGTTTCTACCCATGGTATGCCTCTTTCGGCTGCCGGAGCTTCCTTTGAAAAAACCGTTGAAAATCTGGGAGGCGATCCGGATAATCCTTTCATGATCTTTCCCGAGGTAGCCGATTATTATGCCAAGGTTCTGCAAAAGAAAAAGGAATATGCTGCCTGGAAAAAAGAGGAACAGGCCCGATGGGAAAAAATGAACCCCGAACTGGCGGAAAAACTGGAACTTTTTTATTCGGGAAAAATCAAAGGAATTGATTTCTCTTCGATCGTACAGAAGGAAAATATAGCCACCCGGGCTGCTTCGGGAGCCGTGCTGGCTGAACTGGCCGGCAGGGTGGAAAACCTCATTGTAACATCGGCCGACCTGTCGAACAGCGACAAAACAGATGCTTTTTTGAAAAAAACATCGGCATTCGGCTACCAGGATTTCAGCGGATCGTTCCTGCAGGTTGGCGTTTCCGAATTAACCATGGCAGCCATGGTTAACGGGATGGCCCTACATGGGGGAGTGATCCCCGTATGCGGAACGTTCTTTGTATTTTCCGATTACATGAAACCGGCTGTACGCCTGGCCGCCCTGATGAAACTTCCTGTCATATATATCTGGACACACGATGCTTTTCGTGTGGGAGAGGACGGTCCTACCCACCAGCCTGTGGAACAGGAGGCCCAGATCAGGCTAATGGAACAATTGAAAAATCATTCGGGCAAACGCAGCATGCTGGTTTTGCGGCCTGCCGATGCCAGTGAAACCACTATTGCCTGGAAAATGGCACTTGAAAACCGGGAAACACCCACCGCCCTCATCCTTTCACGCCAGGGCATTACCGATCTGCCCGTACAGAGAACAAGTAAATACGAAAGCGCCCTGCAGGCCCGGCTGGGAGCCTATGTCGTAGAGAAACCCGAGGGAAAACCCGATGTGATTCTGGTGGGTAACGGATCGGAAGTCTCCACCCTGGTAGCAGGTGCTGACCTGCTCAAAAAAGAAAAAGGACTGAAGGTACAGGTAGTGTCGGCCATTTCAGAGGGGTTGTTCCGGGAACAGCCCGAAGAATACCAGAAAGAAGTGATCCCTCCGGATGTTCCC
>Ga0136651_10002221_pt1 | contig 10647 bp, 11 predicted proteins | sample Mar14236cmmetaG_FD_94867 | JGI IMG/M metagenome (GOLD analysis project Ga0136651, IMG submission 94867) | Marine hydrothermal vent microbial communities from Guaymas Basin, Gulf of California to study Microbial Dark Matter (Phase II) - Marker... ...
ACAGCAGTCCTTACAGCCTTGTCTATTGCTTCCTCTATATCCATCTCACCGAATTTGCCCTCCAGAATCTCCTCGGCTACCTTAAAACAGATTATTTCTCTGCTAATTCCCTTTTCTTCAAGCTCAATAATCCTTTCAGCCAGCCCACTAACACCCATCAGCTTTTCAACTCTCTCGGCCATGTTCTTCGCTACCGGAATCTCCACATGAGGCTCTGGATCGAGTCCCTTCTGCCTCGCCAGTTCCGCAATTCTGTAAACATGCTCAAGCTCGGTTAAGAGTAAATCATGATATTTTCTGATTTCTTTAATCCTCCAGAAATCCTCATTTGGCTCCGAATCGAAGAGTGGAAAGAAGGCATCAAGAGTGAGATTCATCTCTACCGTATAAACTTCCGTGAAAATAAAGCTTCTGGATGCTTGAAGTGATATAATCTATCTTTTTCTATTCTTTGTCCCTTACAACTCTAGCTCTATACTTGATAAGATTCTAATGATTTTTAAAATTTAATTGTTAATTTCCACAATAATTATGAACTCATTCAGATCACAACAAATTTTAAATACTGTATGGTGAAGGAGGGTTAATGGGTTTGATACCAAGACACGAAAACCTGTTTGGATTTTTCTTCGGTTTTAGATATAGCTTTAGCTTTTAAAGGAGGTGACCTGCATTGGCTTCGGGCGTTTGTATATGTCTATGGTCTAAAAATATAAGAGGTGTTTTATATGTTAGGTAAAAGAAGAAAAATGCGGAGAATAATGAAAAACGGAAGGTCAGTAATACTCCCAATGGATCACGGAATTACCCAGCCGGAGAAAGGGATCGAAAAAGTGGACAGGGTTGTTGAAGAGGTGCAGGAATACGTTGATGCCATAATCGTCCACAAAGGAATCGCAAAGAGATCAGCAGTGATCGCAGACATGGAAGCTGGGCTTATAGTGCATCTTAGCGGTTCCACGATCTGGGCTGAGGATCCGAATGACAAGCGAATCGTTACCAGTGTTGAGAAGGCGATCTCGCTAGGAGCGGATGGAGTTAGTGTTCATGTGAATGTGGGAAGTAAGACCGAGGCCAGTCAGATCGAGAGGCTCGGAGAAATCTCTGAAATCTGCGACTGGTACGGAATTCCGCTGCTTGCGATGATGTATCCGAGGGGCAGTATTGAGGTTAACACCGAGACTGTTAAGCATGCGGCGAGAATCGGATATGAACTTGGTGCGGACATTTTGAAAGTTCCCTACACGCTCAGGTTTGAGGAAGTGACAGCAGTATGTGATGTGCCGGTTGTTATAGCGGGAGGTAGCAAGGGGAGCGAGTACGAGCTATACAGAAGAGTTGAGGATGCCATGAGCAGAGGTGCTGCTGGAGTGGCGGTGGGGAGAAACATATTTAACAGCAGCCGACCATCTAAGGTTGCCAAAGCATTGCACATGATAGTCCATAACAACCTGCGGGCAGAGGATGTGATGGAGTATGAAGGAAATATGGTTGTTGGCTGAGACGGAAAGCTGGGAAGATGCTAAAGAGATGCTGAAGGATGCAATCGAGATTGGATTTGATGGTGCGATAGTCAGGGAGAAGTTTCTAGATAAAGCGGAGAAGCTTGGGAGGATGAAGCTCGTCCCTCTTGAGAGGTCGCTGATAAAAGTAAGCTCCGCCGACGATCAGCTTAAGGCTGTTGAAAGCGGTGGTGTCGTAGTCCTAAAATTCAAGGACTGGAAGGTGATTCCGCTCGAAAACATCGTGGCGATGAAAAAGGGAGGGAAGGTTATTGCTGCAGTTGAAAGTGTTGATGATGCAAGGCTTGCTCTCACAACTCTGGAAAAGGGAGCAGATGGTGTGGCGGTTAGCGGTAACAGAGAGGAATTGAGGAGATACTACGAGATCGTGAAGGGGCAGAAAGAGGGTATTGAGCTTGTAAGAGGCAAGATTGTGGAAATAAAGCCTCTCGGAGTTGGTGAGAGAGTTTGCATCGACACCGTATCGCTGATGACTCCCGGAGAGGGTATGCTCGTCGGAAACAGATCTGCTTTCATGTTTCTCGTTGCGAGTGAGAGTGAAGAGAGCGAGTATGTTGCTTCAAGACCTTTCAGAGTCAACGCTGGAAGTGTGAACGCTTATCTGAAGGTTGGGGACAAAACAAAGTATCTTGCCGAACTCAAAGCTGGAGATGAGGTGGAGATCGTCAGGTACGATGGGAGAGTGAGGGAGAGCTACGTGGGGAGAGTTAAGATCGAGAGAAGACCACTCATACTTGTCAAAGCGGTCGTGAACGGAGAAGAGGGAAGCGTTATCCTCCAAAATGCTGAGACAATAAAGCTTGTTGCCCCGGATGGAAAGCATATTTCGGTTTCTGAGTTGAAGGAAGGAGATGATGTGCTTGTGTGGATTGGTAAGAAAGCGAGACACTTCGGTGTTGAGGTCGACGAGTTCATCGTGGAGAGATGAGGCTTGTTGCTACAGTTTCAAGCCTTAAGGAGGCGAGGCTGGCTGAGAAAGCTGATTTAGTTGAAATCAGACTTGATCTGTTTGATGATGTTGAGAACCTAATTGACGAGATAAAAAAACTCGATAAAGAGATAATCGCGACCTTGAGAAGAGAGAGGGACGGTGGAAAGTACAGGGGTAGGGATGAGGAAAGAATTCAGACTCTGAAATGGTTTGCTGAAGAGTGCGATGCGAGTTATGTTGACATCGAGTGCGATATGCCCGATTCGGCTTTCGATTTTGATTGCACGATAATTGAGTCCTACCACAACTTTCAGAAAACACCGGAATATCCAGAACTGAAAAAGATTGTTGAGGACAGGAGAGGGGACTTTGTTAAGATCGTAACGATGGGAAGGAGCAAAAAAGATGTTGGAAAAATTGTCAAACTTCTTATAGAGTGCGACGACATCATAGCTTTTCTGATGGGAAAGGAATTTTCCTTTACCCGTATTATGGCGGTCTTCTTGGGCTCTCCCTTCATTTACTGCTACGTAGGTGAATCCAAGGCTCCGGGTCAGATTCATCTGGATGACGCCTACAGAATACTGAAGATTTTGGGGTGATATTTTGAAAATTTTGATTTACGGCGTTGGAAACATGGGGAAACTTTTCAAAGACCTGTTTTACAGCAGGGGATACTATGTCAAGGGATACGATGTTGTTGGGGAGAGGAGAGATGTTGACAGTGTTTCGGGTTTTGACGTTATTTTTGTCTGCACACCGATGGACAGTCTGAAGGAGTCAGTTGAGCATTTAAAGGGGGAGGCAAATCCTGATTCCCTTCTTGTTGACATATCTTCTGTCAAGAAGATTTCAGTTCCGATTTTTGCAAGCTCTGGCTTTGATTTTCTCAGCATCCATCCGATGTTCGGTGGGGATAGCGAGATAGCCCTTTCAAACATAATTGTGGTTCACGAGTCGGGGAGGGAGGAGGAGAGAATAATACTCGATGAGTTCAAAAAAAGCGGGGCGGTGATAAGCAGGCTGGACGTTGAGGAGCATGACAGAAAGATGGCAGAAATTCAGGGTGTGACTCACTTTCTGCTCGTCTCAATGGCGGACTTTCTGAGGTACGACAGAGAGGAGCTTAAGTACGCATCACCCATTTTCACGGTTCTTTACAAGCTTGCAAGCAGAATCATCAATCAGAACTGGGAGATGTATTACAGGATCCAGAAGAATGCCGAATACATCAGGCAGAGATTTCTGGAAAGAGCACTGGAGATACACGAAAGGATGAAGGACAGAGAAAGTTTCAGGAGAATATTTGACGATCTCAGAGGAATTTACACGGACTACGAGTCGAGCACCATAATTCTGGAGGCATACAAGGCAACAAAGAGGGCCGAGAGCATTGAGGAACTCAGAGGACTTATAAGATCCATTGATTCGCTTCTTTTGAGATTGATAGAGAGGAGAGTGGAAGCTGCAAAGGAGATAGCGAGAATAAAGGCTGAAAAGGATGAGCCGATAGAAATTAAGGACGTTGAGGAAGAGAAGATCAGAGATGTGATTTCGAGGACGAATCTGAACCCGATAAGGATAAAGGAAATCTTTGAAAATGTAATGGCTCTCACAAAGGAGGAGGAGTACAGGGTTGCAGGGATAGAGAAAACTGTAGCCGTTCTCGGCCCTCAAGGAAGCTATAGTGATGAGATGGCTCTTAAGACCGTTGGTTCGAGGACAACCTTAAGATATTGCGCCACGACGGATGAGATAATAAAGCTGGTTGAAAACGGTGAAGTTGATTTTGGCATTGTACCCATAGAGAACTCCGTCAACGGAACGGTTCTACCTGTTCTTGATGCTCTAATGAGTCATGACGTCGAAGTTTTTGGTGAGGCCAAGCTTGAGGTCAACCACTGTCTCGTGGCGAAGCGCAAAATCGAGCTCAGGGAGATAAAGACCATCTACTCCCACCCTCAGGCTGTTGCGCAGTGCATGGGCTTCATAAACAACTATCTCCCCAACGCCAGCATTCGCTACACATCTTCGACAAGCGATGCAGCGAAGATGATCGATGATTACTCTGCTGCAATAATGTCCGAAAACGCGGCAAGATTCTACAGGCTGCATGTGCTGAGAAGGGGAATTCAGGATCTGAAGGGAAGGAACATAACGAGATTTTATCTGATAAGGCGGAGAACTGGTAGGAGGGAAGGTAAGATTACATCCCTGTTCTTTGGAGTTGAAGACAGGCCGGGGGCGCTGAAAGATGTCCTTGAGGTGTTCTACAGGAAAGGGTTTAATCTGAGGAAGCTGGAATCGAGGCCTGCTGGAACGGGACTGGGAGATTACGTTTTCTTTGTCGAGGTTGAGGCAGCACTCAGCGATGAGGATCTAGAGGACTTGAAGGGTGTTACATCCTTTTACAAGGTTGTTGGAGTCTTTGATGAAGTTAAAAGTCTGAAGGTGTACTCTTAATCCAATTTTTGCTGCAATACAATTTACACCACTCTGTAAAAAAGAGCATAGAGAATCACCGCAACTATCCCGATAATTTTTAGAATCCTGTACTTGTCAAAATGCTTCTTTCCGAAGAGATAAAGCGTCAGATAGGAAAACAAGATCACAGCCAGAAGATTGAGATGAGTTGAAGACGTCAGGTATAGAGCAATGCTCAGCAGAACCCCGAAGGGTGATAAATATCTCAGGAGGCCTAGGTAACCCCTACCGTAGGTTACATCCAGAACAGAATAACCCTTTTCAAAGTTCCTTGGCTCCGGAACCTCATCGATGGGAATTTCGGGGAAGATCACTCCAACAAAGCCGCATCTATTGCACCTGTAACTGTAAAGGGCGCCAGATGCAACTGCTGCTGGAACTGACAGGTCAGGGGATACATCTACGCTGTTGCAGATTGGGCAGATTCTGACGTAATCCTGTGTCATTTTATTTAATTTTGCTGTGAAGTATTTAAGCAATTTACCATGTTTCATAATGGGTGAGCATGCTAACAGGATACCTGCTCCTTCTCCCAGGCTTTTCAGCAGGATGACCTATGGGAACGATGGCCATCGGTCTCACAAACTCTGGAAGATTGAGAATTTTAGATACTTCGCTCTCATCGAAGGCCCCAACCCACACCGCACCAAGTTCAAATGCTGTGACTGCGAGTAGCATATTTTCCACCGCAGCAGTGGCGTCCTGCTCCGCATAAAGCTTCCCTCTCTCCCCGTAAACCCTCATGCTTCTGGGATAGTTTGCACAAACTACGACAACAACTGGAGCCTCAGCTATGAACATCTGCTTTAGCGCTGCTTTCGCAAGTCTGATTTTTCTCTCCTTGTCTCTCACAACCACAAAATCCCTTGCCTGCAAATTTCCGGCTGATGGAGCAGCGTTAGCAGCTTCCAATATCAAATTAAGAGTTTCGTCGTCAACATCCTCATTCGTAAACTTCCTTATTGAGACTCTCCTGAAAATCAAATCGAGTTTCTCCCTCATAAAATAATTTTTGCAAGAGGTTTAAAGAATTTAATGTTTCAGCCTGTCCTGCAGTTCATGGAAGAATCCTCTCGGCATGAGAATTCCAACAGCAATCAGAATTGCGTAAAGCACTATTTCGTCATTGATCGGCAGCGATGCCATGCTTATCAGATCCCTCAACCACCAGTTCTTGGCAAGGTAGATGACAATTGAACCAATTAAAGGCCCGTATATCGTTCCAAGACCGCCAAGCACTGCAGAGAGTATCACGAGGAGCATGAGGGGAATGTCATACAATTCGGGGCCGACAGTATATCTGTAGTTCACAATTGCCGCTCCCGCTATACCAGCAAAAAATGAGCTCAAAATGAATGCCAGAACTTTGTATCTGGTCGTGTCTATCCCAATAGACTCTGCAAGCTCCTCGCTGTCCCTCACAGCCATGAACCGAAGCCCTATTCTGCTCCTCACTATCTTGAGCATTGCTGCAAGGGATACGAGAAGGAGAATGAGGGCGAAGTAGTATTTCGATAATGTGGTATCGAACAGAGCATATCCGGCTATCGAAAAGCCCTCTTCACCCCCAAAAACATCTCTCCAGATGAACACGGTTTGCATGAAAACGAGGGGAAGAATTGCTGTTACAAGAGAAAAATAGTACCCTCTGAGCCTTAGGGTAATGACTCCTATCACAAATCCAACGAGGGCTGCAGCAAGACCGCCGACGATTATTGCCACCGCCGGATGAACTGCAATTCCAATCCTAAGTGGGGTTTGGAGGAGTGCTGCAATGTACGCCCCCAGTCCCACGAATGTTGTATGACCGAGATTAACTTGACCCGTATATCCGACCATCAAGTCCCAACTTATTACGATGATCGCAAAGAGGTATGTGAGGCCGATGAGATACAGATAGGCTTCGGGGATTACAAGCGGTAAGGCTGCAGAAATTAGGATTAGAAGAACCGCGAAAAGTGTGGATATCTTCATTCTTCCACCCCGAACAATCCTGTCGGCTTAACAACCAGAATTGTGACTATCGCAAGCAGCATGACGAACTCTGACCACCTTGCTCCGAGAAATGTTATTGTCACAACCAGAATGTAACCAACTATGAACGATGAGACTATGCTACCCCTCAAACTGCCCAAACCTCCAAGTATAACTATCGCAAAGGCGTAAATCAAAGCCCTGAGCGAGGTTTCGGGGGATATTGCGAAAATCTGTGCGTAAAGGATTCCAGCAAAGCCTGCCAGAATCGAAGAAAGAACCATCACCAGAATGAAAATTCTTTCAACATCTATTCCGATGAGCATTGCAGCTTCGCTATCCTGCGAGGTTGCAAGTATTCTCTTCCCGATGCTTGTTTTTGAGATCACAAGGTCAAGGGAGACCAAGGATACGACGGCAAGGATGAAGGATGTTACCCTCATATTGGTGACCTTAAGGTTGTTTAGCTCAACCACCCCCTTAACCAGAGGAATTATCGAAATCCCTCTGTCGCCAAAATTTACGAGCAGAATCTGCTGAATCAGAAGAGCGAGAGCGAGTGTTACGATTATGACCATAACCTCGTTTTTGCGAACAGGACGGGTTAGCGAGTAAACAAGTATTCCGAGAAGTCCAGAAACAGCTAAACCAGCAAGAATGCTGGCGTAAACATTAACTCCGCTGCTTATCAGCATAAAAGCTACATAGGCTGAGCAAACAAAGGCTGCACCGTGTGCGAAGTTCAGGATTCGAGAAACTCCAAAAATTAAGGAGAAACCTGAGGCAACAAGCCCCCAGATTCCTCCGACAACCGCGCCGAACACTATGATCTTCAGCAGGACATCTATCATGTACCCCGCAGCTTTTTCAGTGTTTATTTACCTTACTCATTTCTCGATCCACGGCGGAAGCTTGAACTCTCCATTCGCAACGCTGTCTGGATAGATTATGTACTGCTTTCCGTCCTGCCACTGCGATACCCAGTTCCTGACGTACTTATCTCCCCACATAAGGTCGTGGTTCTTGTAGAAGGCGATAGGTCTTGTCAGTTCAGCAGGATTTGATGCATCGAACTTCTCAAGGTACTTGACAAGCACGTCAGGATCGAACGGATCCTTTTCTCCGGCTTTAGCCGCCATCTCAACTGCCATCTTGTAGAGGTAGACCGCATCGTAAGCTCCATACGCCTGATGGGATTCAGGGTAATGGCCATATTTCTTCTTGTACGCCTCCACGAATTCTTTACATTTTTCCGTTGGAGGAGCCGTAACGAGGGCACCACCATCAGCGATGAATATCTCGTAGTTCGCCATCCCGTTCGTCTTGTTGTAGAATTCAGCATCAATTGCAGCAAGATCGTGTCCTGCAAGAAGTAGATTCGGCTTCAGCGTAGCCCACTGCTTCGCCAGAATATCCCCCGTACCCGCAATTGCAAGTATCGGCATTATGAGCTCCGCATCCATGCTTTCGGCGTCCTGAATGAGCTGCTCGTATTCCGAGTATCCCCTCGGAACTCTAACGTCTTTGACGATCTCAACCCCTTCCGCTTCGAGAAGCGGTTTAAGTGCCTCTACAACCGGATCCGTCCACACATGCTCGTCCCTGATTATGTAAACCTTGCTGACATCGTAACCGCTGGCTTTCAAGAATTTGACCATATCGGCCAGATCAAGGGCGAAGGTTGAACCGTTGTTTTGCGCAATTCTGAACCAGTACTTGTACCTCTCGTAGTTCTCAGCCACCTTTTTAGCATGCGCAGGTGATGAGGCATCAGCAAGGAACAGGGTCTTTGTCTCTGCCATCGTCTCCATCATCGTGAGCATTACACCGCTCGAAAATCCGCCGATAATAACATCCGCGTTCTCTATGGTTGCCAGCCTCCTGAATTCTGTAGAAGCTGTATTCGAGTCGAGCTTCGTGTCACCGACAACAACCTCGATTGGATACCCGAGTATGCCTCCCTGAGCGTTGATTTCCTCTGCTGCAAGCTTCACAGCCTTTTCCTCTGCCATTCCCTCGGGAAGAGACATGGGGCCTATTACCCCAACCACCACCTTCTCCCTTTCAGCCTTCTGCCCACTTTGCACACACAGAGACGTGATAGTAGCGAGCAGTATTACTGCTGTTAGCACAGCTTTAGCATATCTCATGTTGTGGATGAGCACAGCAAAGTATTTAAACCTTCCCCAATCACTACAGACATGTTAAAGGTCAGAGACGTGCACAAGAGTTTCGGTGAACTAAAAGTTCTTGAGGGCGTAAACTTCGAGGTTGACAAGAGTGAGAGGATCGGCATAATTGGTCCCAACGGAGCCGGTAAGACTACGCTTTTCAACATCATTTCAGGGTTTCTCAAGCCAGATGGCGGCAAAATAATCTTCAAAAACAGGAACGTTGTCGGTTTAAGGCCGAACCAGCTTGCAAAGATGGGTTTAGTCAGAACGTTCCAGATAGTCAAAGTTTTTGGCAACATGACTGTCGAAGAGAATATGCTGACCATTTCATCAGACCTCGACTATCTCAGAGAATTCGGACTGTGGGAGAAAAGAAAGGATGTGGCGGCAAACTTGTCCTACGGAGAGCTCAGAAAGCTCAGTATCGCCCTTGCGATAGCCTCAAATCCAAAATTGCTTTTGCTCGATGAGCCCTTCTCTGGGTTAAGCCCCAAGGAGGCGAGGGAGTTAGCAGACATAATCAGGAGCATAAACCACAATGGTCAGTCAATTGCCATAATCGAGCACAGACTCAGTGATCTCTTTGATGTTGCCGAAAAGGTTCTTGTTTTGAATTCGGGAAGGATAATATTTGAGGGTCAGCCCGATGAGGTCGTGAGGGAAAAATCTGTTATAGAGGCATATCTTGGTAAGAAGTATGCAAAAGCATTTGCTTGAAGTCGAGAACCTGTATGCTTACTATGGCAAGGCCGAAATACTGAGGAACGTAAACATCCATGTTGAAGAGGGAGAATCCGTAGCTGTTTTAGGGCCAAACGGGGCTGGTAAGACGACACTCTTCAAGTCAATCTGCGGGCTTGTGGAAACGAAGGGGAAGATACTATTCAACGGAATGGAGATTTCTGGATTGAGGCCCCATGAGAGGATCAAGCTCGGAATTGCCATAAGTCCTGAAGGGAGAAGACTGTTTCCCGAAATGTCAGTTGAGGATAACCTGCTGCTTGCTGGAAACGGTGAGAAGCTCGAATTTGTTTACGATCTTTTTCCGAATCTGAAAGAGAAAAGGGGGCAGCTTGCGAAGAACATGAGCGGTGGTGAGCAGCAGATGATTGCCATAGCCAGAGCGTTGATGCTCGAACCCAAGCTTTTGCTGCTTGACGAACCCTCTATGGGTCTCGCCCCCATTGTGGTTGAAACAATAGCAGAGGCAATCGAGAAAATTAGGGAGGAGCTTGACATATCCATCCTTATAGTGGAGCAGAATACGCAGATGGCTTTTGATGTCGCGGACAGGGCCTATGTACTGGCGAGCGGGGAGGTTGTGAAGGAAGGTGAGATTGGTAGTTTGGAGGGAATAGAGAAAGATTATTTCAGCTAGTTTTATTATCCTACTCCGCTTTTAAGCTACCAAAAACCTAACGTCAAATATCAATTTTTTAATTATATTAGATGTAACCTGTGCAGATCTCCGTATCCATCAATTAAAGAGTTAAATCACTTCTGTGCAAAGACATGGTAAGGAGGTTACTGTTCCTGCTGCAGATAGTCATACTGTTACACC
>Ga0136651_10002224_pt1 | contig 10642 bp, 10 predicted proteins | sample Mar14236cmmetaG_FD_94867 | JGI IMG/M metagenome (GOLD analysis project Ga0136651, IMG submission 94867) | Marine hydrothermal vent microbial communities from Guaymas Basin, Gulf of California to study Microbial Dark Matter (Phase II) - Marker... ...
ACCGCAGCTGAAGTTATTCCTGTAACAAAAGTTGACGGAAGAATTATCGGGACCGGGAAAGCAGGTCCTATAACAAAGCTTCTAATTAAAAAATTCAGAGAGCTTACCGAAAAAGAGGGAGTTCCTGTTTATGAATGATTAAAATAAGGAGGAAAAAATGGCAAAAATATACTATGATAGTGATGCAAATATTGAACTTATAAGACAAAAAGTTGTAGGGATAATTGGTTATGGCAACCAGGGACATGCTCAGGCTCTTAATTTAAGGGATAGTGGGGTTAAGGTTATAGTAGGTGAGCTTGAGAGAAGTCCGGGTTGGGAAAAGGCAAAAGAGGCTGGGTTTGAAGTTATGTCTGCAGCAGAAGTTGCAAGGAGGGCAGATTTTATCCAGCTCCTTATCCCTGATGAATATCAGCCCGAAGTTTATAAGAAAGACATAGCTCCTTTTCTTGAAGAAGGAAATGTCCTTGCTTTTTCTCACGGGTTTAATATCACCTTTCATCAGATTGTGCCTCCTGAAAATATTGATGTTCTTATGGTTGCACCTAAAAGCCCTGGGGCTCTTTTACGCCGACTCTATCAGGAAGGAAGAGGTGTTCCCTCTCTTGTAGCAGTTCATCAGGATGCTACAGGTAAGGCAAAAGACCTTGCCTTATCCTATGCTAAAGCTATAGGTTCTACGAGAGCAGGGGTTATAGAAACCACCTTTGCCGAGGAAACAGAAACTGATCTTTTTGGAGAACAGGTGGTTTTATGTGGAGGAGTTACCTCTCTTATAAAAGCTGCATTTGAGACTCTGGTAGAGGCAGGATATCAGCCAGAAATTGCTTATTTTGAATGTCTTAATGAATTAAAACTTATAGTTGATTTGATTTATGAGTCAGGAATTAGCGGTATGAGAGAGGCTATAAGTAACACCGCTGAGTATGGAGATCTTACCCGCGGTCCAAGAATAATAAATTCCCAGGTTAAAGAAGAGATGAAGAGGATATTAGAGGAAGTGAGAACAGGGAAATTTGCCAGAGAATGGGTTCTGGAAAACCAGGTAAATCGTCCTGTTTATACTGCCTTGAGAGAAAAAGATAGAGAACATTTAATTGAAAAAGTGGGTGCGAAGTTAAGAGAGATGATGCCCTGGATAAAAGGGGAGGGTAAATGAAACAGCACCTTATATCTGTAGAGGTGGAAAATAAGTTTGGAATCCTGGCAAGAATAGCCACTCTTTTCAGTGCGAGAGGATATAACATTGATAGTCTGGCTGTAGGGAAAACCGAGGATCCAACAGTTTCACGAATAACCATGGTTGTTCCAGGAGATGATCAGATTATAGAGCAGGTGATAAAACAGCTTCGTAAACTTATAGATGTTATAAAAGTTGTAGATCTGACAAATCAGTCCACTGTTACAAGAGAACTTATTCTTGTAAGAGTTAATGCCAAGGGAAAAGATAGAGACGAGATAATGAGACTGGCACAGATTTTTAGAGCTCGAATAGTTGATGTGCATCCTGAAAGTTTCACTCTTGAAGTTACAGGTGATGATGAGAAAATAGAAGGTATTCTGACTTTGCTGAAACCTTTTGGGATAAAAAAGCTTGTCAGAACAGGGAAAATTGCTTTACCAAGAGAAATTAAAAAGGAAGAGAAAAAAGGAAATGAGAGAGAGAACACTGGTATTGATAAAACCCGATGGGGTATGTAAGCGTTTGATTGGAGAGATTATAAAAAGGATTGAGGAAAATGGCTTCAAGATAGTTGGTTTGAAAATGGTCAGACCGAGAAGGCAGGAGATTGAAAAATTCTACGAGCCTCATAAAGATAAACCCTTCTTTCCAGGACTTGTTGACTTTATGCTGACGGCTCCCTGTGTTGCTATGGTGGTGGAAGGAAAAAATGTGGTGAAGAAAATAAGGGAACTTATAGGGGAAAGGGTCCCAAGTGAGGCAAAAAAGGGTAGTATCAGAGGTGATTTTGGTTCTGATGGAAGGAGAAATGTGATTCATGGGTCCGATTCTTCTTCTTCAGCAGAAAGAGAGATAAACTGTTTTTTTTCAAATGAGGAAATATTTTCCTACGAAGAGGAGGACTGGTTAAACAGCGAACCAGGTTAAAGCAATGCCAGAGATACTTCCTTTTAAAGGGATAATTTACAACAAAGACAAGGTGGGCGATATAAGCAAAGTAGTGGCTCCTCCTTATGATGTAATTTCACCTTCGCAGCAGGATTTTTATTATAAGCTGCACCCTTATAACATAATAAGAATTATACTGGGCAAGGAGGAGCCAGGAAATAACTTAGAGAAAAATAAGTACATCCGTGCGAAAGAATTTTTTAGAGAGTGGTTGTCTCAGGGGGTATTGATAAAAGAAAAAATTCCTTCAATTTATGTTTATTATCAAAAGTATGCAGTGGAAAGAGAGGTGTTTGAGAGGAAAGGCTTTATTTCTTTGATGAGGTTGGAGGATTTTTCCTCAGGAAGCGTTTTTCCTCATGAGGAAGTTTTTCCTGAACCTCAGATGGACAGGTTGCGCCTTTTGAGAAGTTGTAATGCTAATTTTTCTGCCATATTTTCCCTTTTCAGTGATCCTGAAAGAAAAATAGACTCTCTCTGTAAAGAAGAGGAAATTATATTTGAATTTGAAGACTTTGATGGAATAAATCATAGATTATCTGCCATAAGAGATAGTGGACTTATTAAGGAGATTTGTTCTTTAATGAGGGAGAAGAGGATATTTATCGCTGATGGACATCATCGATATCTCACCTGTCTCAGGTTCAGGGAAGAAATGAAGAAAAAAACTGGCTTTCCAGCTGGAATAGATTACACGATGGTGTATTTTTTAAATATGGATTCAGGTAGTGTGACTATACTTCCTGTTCACAGACTTATTGGGGGTCTCGAGCAAGATGAACTTGAAAAAATTGCAAGAGGAATGGAGGAATTTTTTCAGGGAAAGCCTTTTGGGCGGTTTGAAGAGGAAGAAGATGGCACATATAGAAGCTTTCTTTCCATGGTAAAAAATTCTAACATTCCGGGAATGTACACCAGAAAAGGAGGATATTTTCTTCTCTTACCCAAGAGAGATGAACTTTTTTCAGGAAAAATTAAGTCAGCAGTTTTAGATAATATCCTCAAAAAGATTATTAAAAGAAAAATAAATATCCACTTCACCACAAGTAGTTTTGAGGCAGTAGAAAAGGTTAACAAAGGGGAATTTCAGATAGCTTTCTTTCTTCCTCCAACAAAGGTTGAAGAAGTGAAGAATGTTGCCCTTGCCGGGAAAAAAATGCCCCCCAAGTCAACCTACTTTTATCCCAAGCTTTTATCCGGTCTTTTAATACGGGACCTTGAAGATGCAGTCAAGTCAGGGATCTGAGAGTGGTTACAAAAACTCTCTTGAAAAGGTAAAAAATTGGATTTTGTTGAGCAAAATCTCATCTTATGGATTTTCGGGTATTAATAATCTCGTGGAGAAAGTGGGTTCACCAGATGAAATAATTTCTGCCCCTCTTGAAAAAATCAAGCACGTTTCTAAAATAGAAAAGGGCACTATAAAACTTATAAGAAAGAAGGCTTTAGAAGTCTCTCTTGAAGATGATTACCGGTTAATTCAAAAACATAATGTAAAGCTTATCAAGTACACGGATCCATCTTATCCTGATAGCCTTAAAAATATAAGCGATCCACCTTTTTTAATTTATCTGCGGGGTGAACTTAAAAAAGAAGATGAAAAAGCTGTAGCTCTGGTAGGAACAAGAAGGGCAACAGCTTACGGCAAAATTGCTGCAAAAAAACTGGCAAGAGAGCTTGCGAGAGCTGGTTTAACCATAGTTAGTGGTATGGCAAGAGGAATAGATACCTGTGCTCATGAGGGAGCGCTGGAAGAGGGAGGAAGAACAATAGCGGTGCTTGGGTGTGGAGTTGATATTGTTTATCCTCCTGAAAATAATTCTCTGATGAAGGAAATAATAGGTCATGGCGCAGTTATCTCGGAATTTTCCTTAGGGACAAAACCTTTTGCCAGAAATTTTCCTCGACGCAACAGAATAATAAGTGGCTTAAGTAGGGGGGTGATTGTGGTGGAAGCTCCTTTAAAAAGCGGTGCTTTAATAACCGCAGATTTTGCTCTTGAACAGGGAAAAGAAGTATTTGCGGTTCCGGGGATTATAACAAGCCCCTATTCTAAAGGAACAAACAGGCTATTGAAGGAAGGAGCAAAAGTTGTAGAGGACGCTGCGGATGTACTTGAGGAAATTGGGGTATCTTTTTCAGATATAAAAATATCATCTTTTGACAATCAGCTATCCTTTGAGGAGAAAATTGTGCTTGATGAGCTTACAGCAAAGCCTTCTCATATAGATGAACTAATTAAAAAAACCGGTTTGCCGGTAGGCAAAATTGCTGACATTTTGATAAAACTTCAGTTGAAAGGTATGGTTAAAGAACTGCCAGGAAAATTTTTTATTAAAGAGGTGTAAATGAGAAAAAAAGAGCCAGAAAATCTTGTTATAGTGGAATCTCCTGCTAAAGCCAAGACAATAAATAAGTTTCTTGGTCCAAATTATAAAGTAGAGTCCTGTCTTGGCCATATTAAGGATTTGCCAAAAAACAGTTTGGGTGTGGATATAAATAATGGTTTCAAGCCAACTTATGTTTTGATTCCCGGAAAAAAGAAAGTGGTGGAGAAGCTGAAAAAACTCAGTAGTAAAGCAGATAAAATTTTTCTTGCAACTGATATGGATAGAGAGGGGGAGGCTATCTCATGGCATCTTTCTCAGGAATTAGACCACAAAAACAAATTTCGCATAGTTTTTAACCAGATCACAAAAGAGGCTTTGCAGGAAGCCGTAAAAAATCCTGGTCAAATAGATAAAAATAAGGTAGATGCCCAGCAGGGGAGACGCATCCTTGATAGGTTGGTGGGATACAAGCTTTCACCACTTCTTTGGGATAAGGTAAAAGGAGGACTTTCTGCAGGAAGAGTTCAGTCAGTAGCAGTGAGACTTCTCTGTGAGAGAGAGGAGGAAATTGAAAAATTTGTTCCTGAGGAAAGATGGAATATAGGAGCTGTTTTTAAAGGCAAAAAGGGAAAGATAGAGGCTTTACTTTACCAGATTAACGGTAAAAAAAGAGAGATTAAAGATGAGAGAACCTTAAGAAAGTTAGTGGAAAAAATAGTCCAGGCAAATTATAAGGTTTTAAGAGTAACAAAGGCTCAAATTAAAAAATCTCCTTATCCACCCTTTACCACCAGCACTCTACAACAAACAGCAAGTTCTATTTTGAGATTTTCCCCGGCCAGAACAATGAAAATAGCTCAAGACCTTTATGAAGGGCAGGATATAGGAAGTAATGAAAGAGTGGGGTTGATAACTTACATGCGTACAGATTCAACTCGTATAGCAAAAGAAGCTCAACTTTCTGCCAGAAAGTGGATAAAGGATAACATGGGTAAGGATTTTATTCCACCAAGGATACGAGAGTATAAAAACAAAAAAACCTCACAGGATGCTCATGAGGCTATAAGACCGACAAGGGTTGAGCTTACTCCAGAAAAAGTTAAAAATTACCTTTCCCCTGACCACTACAAACTTTACAATCTTATCTGGCGCAGGTTTGTTGCCTCTCAAATGGCAGATGCTTTGATAGATAGGGTAACTATCAAAATTGAGGGTGATTTCGGAGGAGAAAAATACAAATTCAAAGCTGAGAGTAAAAGATTAAAATTTGCCGGATTTTTGAAAGTTTATGAGGAAGAAAAAGAAAAAAGTAAGAAAATGCTTTCTTTGCAGGAGGGAGAAAATTTAAAGCTGGAGAAAGTAATTTCAAAGCAGACTTTTACTCAACCTCCTCCTCGTTACACCGAGGCTACTTTAATAAAAGCCCTGGAAGAAAAGGGAATAGGAAGGCCAAGCACTTATGCTCCAATTATATCCACCATTCAGCAAAGAGGATATGTAAGATGGGTAAGAGGCAGACTTTTTCCTACACCTCTTGCTCGAATTGTCAATACTCTTTTGATAGAAAGTTTTCCCTCTCTAATAGATGTGGACTTTACTGCTAAAATGGAGGAAGGACTTGATGAGATTGAACAGGGAAAGGAAAAGTGGACAAACCTTGTAAGAGATTTTTATGAGAGATTTCAAAAGGACCTTGAGAGAGCCCAGGCTCGGATGAAAAACATAAGGGAGGAAGGACTTAGGACAAGTTCTTTAAGATGTGAGAAATGTGGCAGAGAGATGGTGGTCAAGGTAGGAAGGTTTGGAGAGTTTCTTGCCTGTTCAGGTTATCCTCAGTGTAAAAATACAAAGCCACTTGATCAAAGAATAGGTATGAGGTGTCCTTTGTCTGGATGTGATGGAGAGATTATAGAAAAAATAACAAAAAAGGGTAAAAGTTTTTATACCTGCACAAATTACCCTCGATGTAAGTTCATTTCCTGGGAGGAACCGGTAGACGAAATGTGCCCTTATTGCGGTTTTACCTATATTGTAAGAAAAAATGGGGGGTTTAAGTGCCCTAAATGTGGGGAAAATATAAAAACCACTGTGAAAAAAGAAGAAAGGATTGAGGGAATAGTTCATGAAATAATTAAGTTGAGGAGGCCAGGGTTTGCAACAGATAATTTCTGATTTTTTAAACTACTTAAAAGAGGAGAAAAACCTTTCTTTGTTCACAGTTAAAGGATATATTTCAGATATAAAGGATTTTTTTAAATTTCTGCAGAAGAAAAAGAGGAAAATAGAGGAAATTGATTATTCTCTCCTGAGAGAATATCTGAGATTATTGATGGGAGAAGGCAAAAAAAGCTCTACTGTGGCAAGAAAAGTCTCCTCTTTGCGATGTTTTTTTGACTTTCTTAAAAAGAGAAAACTACTTGAAGATTTCTCAGTTTCTGTTTTGCGTTGTCCGAAGATAAGAAGAAAGATACCCTCATTTTTAACTGAAAAGGAAATGGAGGAAGTACTTGATGGAGTTCGGGGAGAAGGGTTTTTTTTCTGGAGAGATAAAGCTATGCTGGAGCTTGCCTATGCGACAGGTATGAGAGTATCAGAACTTGTTGGGCTTGAAGTAAACGATATTGATTTTTATGCAGAGATAGTTAAAGTTAAAGGTAAAAGAGATAAGGAGAGACTTGTTCCGGTGGGAAAATACGCTCTTTCTGCAATAAAAGAGTATCTTAGATGGAGGAGGGAAAAAGTTTCTCCAGATGAAAAAGCTCTTTTTGTTAATAGATTTGGAGAGAAAATTTCTGATAGATCCGTGAGAAAGAGATTAAAGATGTACATTGATAGGGTGGGGATTGAAAAAAACGTTACTCCCCACACGCTAAGGCACTCTTTTGCCACTCATCTTCTTAATCGAGGGGCTGACCTTAGAGTAGTTCAGGAACTTCTCGGACATGAAAGACTTTCCACTACTCAGGTTTATACACATATAACTCCTTCACGTCTTAAAAAAGTTTATTTAAGATCGCATCCTCGTGCTTAGGATATAAAAAAGAGGGGGGGCAGCTTTGTTTAAGGGAACAACTATTCTGGCAGTTAGAAAGGGTAATAAAGTAGCTCTGGGAGGAGACGGACAGATAACTTTTGAAAATATGATAATGAAGCAAAGAGCAAACAAGGTGAGGAAACTTTACAGAGGAAAGGTTCTTGCAGGATTTGCGGGAGCAGTAGCAGATGCTCTCACTCTTTTTGAGAAATTTGAGAAGAAGATAGAACAATACCAGGGAAATCTTCAGAGAGGGGCTTTAGAGCTTGCTAAAGAATGGAGACAGGATAAAGTTTTAAGAAGACTTGAGGCTTTAATGATAGTTGCAGATAAAGAAAAGACACTTTTAATTTCAGGAAGTGGTGATGTAATTGAGCCAGATGAAGACGTAATTGCTATTGGTTCGGGAGCAGGTTATGCTCAAGCTGCTGCTAAAGCTCTGCGAGAAAATACAGATTATGAACCGCGTAAAATTGTAGAGATATCCATAAACATTGCTGCTTCCATTTGTGTTTATACAAACAACAATATAATAGTGGAAGAACTTTAAAGGTGAAGCTATGAAAGAACAATATTTGACACCCTCAGCTATTGTGAGGGAACTTGATAAATATATAATTGGTCAACATAAAGCCAAAGTAGCAGTTGCCATAGCCTTGCGTAACCGCTGGCGAAGGCAAAAACTTCCTGAGGATATGAGAGATGAGGTTGCTCCTAAAAATATAATTATGATAGGCCCTACAGGAGTGGGTAAAACAGAAATTGCGCGAAGATTAGCTCAGCTTGCTGAGGCTCCTTTTATAAAAGTGGAGGCAAGCAAGTATACAGAAGTCGGTTATGTGGGAAGAGATGTTGAATCAATGGTAAGGGATCTTGTTAACACTGCGGTGCACATGGTTAAAATGGAAATGATGCAGAAAGTGAGAGAAAAAGCAGAGCAACTTGTGGAGGAGAAAATACTGGATATATTGCTCCCCTTACCTCAAAGAGAGGCAGAGGATGTTCAGGAGAAGGAAAAAATAAGAAGGTCCGAGATTACAAGAGAAGTTTTAAGGGAAAAACTCAGAAAAGGAGAGCTTGAAGAAAGGCTAATAGAGATTAAAGCCAGGGATAAATTCACGCCTGTTATAGAGATATTCAGCCCTCTTGGTGTGGAACAAATGGGGATGAGTTTTCAGGATCTTCTCGGGGAAGTTGTTCCTTTAAGATCAAAATCAAAAAAGGTTCCCATTAGAGAGGCAAGAAGGGTACTTCTGGAAGAGGAGTCGCAGAAGTTAATTGATAAGGATAAGATGATAGAGGAGGCTATATGGAGGGTTGAAAATTCCGGAATAATATTTATTGATGAAATAGATAAAATTGTAACTACAGGAGGAACTGAGAGAGCTGATGTTTCAAGAGAAGGAGTTCAAAGAGATCTTCTCCCCATAGTTGAAGGAACAACGGTAGCTACAAGATATGGTGCTGTGAAGACTGACCATATTTTATTTATTGCGGCAGGAGCCTTTCATGGTTCTTCTCCTGCTGACCTTATACCTGAACTTCAGGGAAGATTTCCTATTAGAGTTGAGCTTGACAGGTTAACCGAGAGCGACTTTGAGCGGATATTGACAGAGCCCAAAAATGCTTTAATAAAGCAATATCAGGCTCTTTTAAAGACAGAAGGAGTTGAGCTTGTGTTCACTCCGGATGCTGTAAAAGAAATTGCCTCCCTTGCCTATCTTGTAAACGAACAAACGCAGGATATTGGTGCAAGAAGACTTCATACAGTGATGGAAAAGCTTTTAGAAGAGGTGTCTTTTAAAGCGCCAGAGCTAAAAGGAAAGTCCTTTACAATTACAGCAAAATATGTAAAAGAAAAATTAGAGGATATAGCCCAGAAGGAAAATCTGTCAAGATACATACTTTAGTATAAAATTGAAAAGGAGAGGGGATGTGTAAATTCGGTGAAAAGAAAGGCTTCACTTTGATTGAACTTCTGATGGTTGTTACAATTATTGCCATCCTTATAGGTATTGCTGTTCCTAATTTTACAGGGGCCTTGACAAGAGCTAAGATAGCAAGAGCCTTTGCTGACATGCGAAGTCTGGGCAATGCAGTAGAGATGTACTGGATTGACAATGGGAGCTATCCTGATTCAAGCAGCGATCTTGTAACACCGGGGTTGGTTTATATTACAACTATCCCCCAGGACCCTTTTAATATTAGTAAATCAAGGAGCATTGAGGAAGGAGCGCTGATAGAGGGAGGGTTTGGATACTATACAAGTGGCGATAGTGCCTGGCTTCTTGTTTCCAATGGTCCTGATATGTCTCCTGATATTACATCAGAAGATATAGACTGGACAAAGAAGATGGTTGGTCAGCTTGGTGGATGGGAAGGAGCAAAAACAGGTTATGGCTGCAACTGGTATGACCCTTCCTCTGGAATAAACGCCACAGGTGATCTTGGAGTTTGTGGACCTTAGAGAAACTAAACAAAAATAGAAGTTAAGGAGAAACTAATGTGTGGTATTGTTGGATATACGGGTTTCAGGAGTTGTTCTGATATCTTATTAAAAGGGCTTAAGTGTCTTGAATACAGAGGTTATGATAGCTGGGGCTTTACTTTCGTGGTGGGGAAGGAACTTTTTACCATAAAAAAGGCAGGAAAGATATCTGAGGCAGAAAATATTATAAATAAGTTTCCAGAGGAAAGTTTTTCCGGGATTGGTCACACCCGCTGGGCAACTCACGGTTCTCCTAATGATATAAATGCTCACCCTCACCTTGACTGCAAGGAAAAGATTGCTATCTGCCACAATGGAATAATTGAGAATTATGGGGAGCTCAAAAAGTGGCTTCAAAAAAGAGGACATATATTTAAAAGTGAAACAGACACAGAGGTGATAGCCCATCTTCTGGAGGAGTTTTACCAGGGTGATATGCTCTCTGCTATTAAAAAGGCTATGTTGAAACTTGTTGGAGCCTTCGGTCTTGCCATTATCTCAGGTTATGAACCAGATACTTTATATGGTGCAAGAAGAGGAAGTCCACTTGTTGTTGGTATAGGTGATAGGGAGATGTTTTTATCATCTGATGTCAATGCACTTGTCACCCACACAAGAAAGGTAATTTATCTTGATGATGATGAGATAGTAAAGCTTAC
>Ga0136651_10002225_pt1 | contig 10641 bp, 9 predicted proteins | sample Mar14236cmmetaG_FD_94867 | JGI IMG/M metagenome (GOLD analysis project Ga0136651, IMG submission 94867) | Marine hydrothermal vent microbial communities from Guaymas Basin, Gulf of California to study Microbial Dark Matter (Phase II) - Marker... ...
CGCCAATAGTGCCCAAGGCACAGGATTCAGAGGCCAGCACCCAGCCGCTACCGTTGAGTTTCCCGATACAGAGTGGGCGAAATCCCCAAGGGTCTCGCACGCCATACACTGCGTCGCGCGTTAGGATGGTCAGGGAGTAAGCACCCTGAGCCTGTCGCATGAAATTCTCTATACGTACTTCCCAGGAGTGACCCTCTGCGCCGGCCAACATCTGGATGATGACTTCGGTGTCGGAGGAAGAGGTCAACCCCACTCCCCGTTGCAAGAGTTGGTGACGGAGTCTGGGGGTGTTGGTCAGGTTCCCATTGTGGCCGATGCCTAGCGGACCCAGCGCAGTCTCCAGCAGATAGGGCTGGGCATTGGTCAGGCGTGCGCTGCTGCCCGTCGTCGCATAACGGGTGTGTCCGATGGCGTGGGTCCCGCGCAGGATGCTGACGTTGTCCTCGTTGAAGACCTGGGAGACCAACCCCAGCCCTTTGTGGATGTGGGCGATCCCGTGGTCTACCGTGCAGATCCCCGCGCTTTCCTGACCGCGATGCTGAAGCGCGTATAGGGCGAAGAACGTCAGCCTGGCGACGTCAAAGCCGGGCGCGTAAATGCCGCAGACACCACAGGCCTCTTTCATCTTCGGATCACACCTGTACGCTCTGATCAGCGCTGTGAAGTCGCTCACGTTGTCTCTGTTGTTGCTCTGCTACTCTTGCGCGGAGCGAGGGGTTCGTAAGGCCCAGGATCTTGGCTGCCAGCAGAGCGGCATTCTTGGGCTCCAGCACAAGCGCGGGGGCGACCCCTGAAGGGGTCCTGAGCGAGGAGAAGATGTCGGCGCCCGCGAATTTGCTGGAGTAGGGGGGACAGGCGATGACAGGAGACTGGACGGCCGCATCCACCATCCCACTGAGCGCGTTGCTCCGTCCTGCCACCGTGATGAAGACCTTGGCCTGTGGCCTCTGTTCATATTCAGTCAGCATCTGAAGCAGGTAGGCTGGAGTCTTGTGGGCCGACGCTATCCGTAGCTCCCAGGGGATGCCGTAGATATCTAGCGCCTGGGTGATCTGTTCTGTGAACTCACGATCCGTAGGGGATCCCATGATGATGATGGCCAGCATCGCTTCACCTCCTCACTCTCACCTTGGCCCCTGTCGACAGACTATCCTTGATTAGAAGGGACGCCTGGCGACTCAGGGTGTTTCCAGATAGCGTCTCAGCAGCCCACGGATGCGCGGGCCTGCCGGATAGGTCGCGGGTTTGAACTGCTGTCCAGTAAGCCCCTCGAAGAGGGCGATGTAGCGCCGGGCTGCTTCCACGATGATGTCCTGGGGCAGTTGTGGGATGGGACCATCGCCCCGGTATCCCTGGCTGCTGTACCAAAGCCGGACGAACTCCTTATCCCATGACCTGGGCTGTCTGGCCTTCATCTCGTCAGCACGCCAGAATCGGCTTGAGTCGGGCGTGTGTACCTCATCGATAAGCATGAGAGTGCCGTCAGGTGCACGGCCAAATTCGTATTTCGTGTCTACAAGGCAGAAGCCCGCGGCACGAGCTACATCCTGGCCACGTTTAAAAAGAGCCAAGGCTGCTTCTTGCACGCGCTCCCAGGTGTGGGCATCCAGGAACCCACGTTCGACGACCGCAGAGCAGGTCAGGCGCTCATCGTGCTCCCCAGGGCCGGCCTTGGTCGTCGGCGTGATGATAGGCTCTGGGAGGGGATCGTTCTTCTTGAGCCCCTCGGGGAAATGGTATCCGTAGATCTCCCGATGGCCCGCGGCATACAATGTCCATAGGGATGTCTTGGTCGAACCTGTGATGTATCCGCGCACGATTACTTCAACGGGCAGAGGGTTGCACTCTCGGACCAGGCTCACATTGGGGTCTGGTACTTCGAGGAGGTGGTTGGGTATGATATCGGTGGTTTTTTCGAACCAGAAGGCACTGAGCTGGTTCAGGACCTGGCCTTTGTATGGAAGCGCTGTGAGGACGACGTCGAAGGCGGATAGGCGGTCGGTTGTGACCACCAGGCGTTGTGCGTTGGGGAGCGAAAACGACTCTCGGACCTTGCCGCTGTATCGGTTGTAAGGCCACTCAACCTCGAGTGTCTTCAGCACATGGGGCAAACTAGTCCGTAGGATCTCTTCTTCTATCACACTTTCCTCTCCTTCTCCTTCAGCCTTCGGTTGTCGTTCCCTGTCTAAGAGCGTGGAAGGTGCTCAAAGCTGGGCGGCATATGCGATACCCCGTTCGAACAGGGCCAACCCCAGTTGCCCGCTCTCACCTCGCGCGCGGTGGGGGTGTTGCTCCGGCACTATGTGATCCTCCGGATGGGGCATCAGACCTAGCACATTACCTGCTGCGTTACAGATCCCCGCGATGTTCGCGGTAGAGCCGTTGGGGTTGTCTGGATACGTGGCTACCCCTCCATCCGCGGTGGTGTAAGTTAGGGCGATCTGACCATGTTCCCGCATCCGTGCCAGCGTTGTATCGTCCCGAGGTATGAAACGCCCCTCCCCATGTGCCACGGGACAGTAAATACGCCCATCGAGGCCCTGGGTGAACACGCAGGGACTATGGGGGTTAGGCTCCAGCCAGACCCAGCGGCACTCAAACCGGTTCGACAGATTGCGGGTAAGAGTTGCCCGTGGCGTGCCGTCAGGAGGACCTGGGAGCCATCCACTCTTGACCAATGCCTGGAAGCCGTTGCAGATACCGATCACGGGCTTACCGGCTTCGATGAACGTGGTAAGCGCGTCCTGAAACAGCCATCGCAGATCCATTGCCCACAGACGTCCTGCTCCCAGGGCGTCTCCATACGAGAAGCCCCCAGGCAGGACTAGCATCTGGTAATCGTGCAGGCGATCGGGCTGTTCGCGTAGTGCATTGATGTGCCATATCGATGGGCGCCCCCCTGCCAGTTCTGCTGCGCGGGCTGCGTCTCCGTCACGGTTTGTACCTGTCGCCTGGAGGATAAGAACCCGTGGATGTGTGATCAAACTATCCCCCTTACCGAGCTAGATGATCTCGCCGGATTTCCATGCTCGTGTCAGTTCGGCTACGTCCAGGGCTAGCAGGAGTGTGGTACCATCGAACCCATAGATGGTGAGCTTTGGCTCTTGCACTACCTCCCCGATCCTGGCGATGGGATACGTGTCGAAGAGTGCCTCAAACCCGGCAGCTTGCTCCGGGGTCACTTCCACCAGCAGCCGCCCGCTGCTTTCGGCGAAAAGCGCCACCTCTGGCTCATGCACGTCTCGCGAACGGGGCAATGCCTGCAGGGATATCGTCAGTCCTGTCCGGCCAGAGATGCACATTTCGGCAGCCGCCACTACCAGTCCCCCCTCGGACAGGTCGTGAACGGCGCAGGCCCTTCCCTCTCGAATGGCAACGTGCAGGGCATGATAGGCTGAGGGCGCTTCTGGCACTGGTGCGGGAGGGAGGCCCGCCAATCCGTCACAAAGCCGGGCGTAGAGCGATCCTCCCAGCTCGGCTTTCGTCTCACCGATGATGTACAGCCAGTTCCCTGGCCGCTTTAGATCGGCTGTGGCGATATGGCGCACATCTGGCACCATGCCCATCGACGAGATCAGAAGCGTGGGCGGGATGGTGCGTTTCTTGCCCTCGGCGTCCACGAACTCGTTGTTTAGGCTATCCTTGCCGGAGATAAATGGCGTGCCGTAAGCCAGGGCCGCATCATGGCATCCCTGCACCGCGCGGACCAAACTCCCCAGGCGATCGGGGTAGTTCGGATTTCCCCAACAGAAGTTGTCCAACAGGGCGATGCGATCGGGATCTGCCCCTGCCGCGACAACGTTGCGGACGGCCTCGTCAATCACGGCCCAGGCCATCGCATATGGGTCGATCAGTCCATAATGAGGATTGATGCCACATCCCAGGGCAATTCCCATGTATCCCTCAGCATCAGCCGGTTGGATGACAGCGGCATCGGAGGGTCCATCATTGTGCTGTCCAGTTAGAGGCTTGAGCACCGTACCTCCCTGGACTTCATGGTCGTAGCGCCGGATCACTGCCTCTTTGCTGGCGACATCGGGATGTGCCAGTGCCCGGAGCACCAGCTCAGCGAGAGTGGACTCGCTCGAAGGTGACCATGCGGGCAGGGTAGGAGGCTGCCACCGGGCCACCAGGTTGGGTTTGGGCCACCCATGATGAAGGAACGCCATAGGGAGCTCTGCCACCGTCTTCGGGCCGTACCGCACGGTGAGAGAGCCATCCCCGGTAAAATGCCCGATGACGGTCCACTCGACATCATAGACCCGGCACAGGTCCGCCAGTCTTGCGAGGTGTCGTTCGGGTACGGCGAGCACCATGCGCTCCTGTGCCTCAGACAGCCAGATTTCCCAGGGACGCAGTCCCGGATACTTGAGCGGCACACTCGCGAGATCGACCTCCACACCGAGCTCTTCGCCCATCTCGCCGACGGCAGAGGAGAGCCCCCCGGCTCCGCAGTCTGTTATGGCTGTGTAAAGCCTTTCATCGCGTGCGCGCAATACCACGTCGAGCACGGCTTTCTCGGTGATGGGGTCGCCAATCTGGACCACACTCCCCACGGTCGAGCTGGTGTCATGACTGAGCTCGGCAGAGGAGAAGGTGGCCCCATGGAGACCATCGCGACCGGTGCGCCCACCCAGGACCACGACACGGTCGCCGATGGCTGGGTGGCGGGGATGGCTTCCCTGCGGTGCTATGCCGACGCATCCGCAATAGACCAGCGGATTGGCGACATAGCCTGCGTCATAGAGTATGGCCCCCGCCACGGTTGGAATGCCCATCTTGTTGCCATAGTCCTCGATCCCTGCCACCACACCACGCGCCACGCGGCGTGGATGCAACGAACCTTCAGGTATCCGCGAGGTGGGGGAGTTCAAAGGGGCAAAGCACAGTACATCGGTCACGGCGATGGGACGGGCGGAGACACCTATTACATCGCGAATCACACCACCCACGCCAGTGTTGGCGCCGCCGAAGGGCTCGAGGGCCGAGGGATGGTTGTGAGTCTCGACCTTAAATGAGATTTCATGGACTCCATCGAAATCGACGATGCCAGCGTTGTCCACGAATGCTGAGCGCACCCAGGGTCTGGCAAGCTTCTCGGTGGCAGATCGCAGGTATGTGTCGATGAGACTGTCGATGACCTGCGTTGTCGGTGCCGTCGGTGCGGGGGGGGCGGACGTAGTGGTGGGCTGAGGTCCCTCTTGGTAGGTGATGACCGCTTTGAATGTCTTGTGCTGGCAATGCTCGGACCAGGTCTGAGCCAGTGTCTCCAGCTCTACATCGGTGGGATCCCGCCCCCAGGCCTTGTACTGGCGCTGAATCGTCTTGAGTTCCTGAAGGGACAACGAAAGCACCCTCTCTGTACTGAGTGCCACAAGGGCCTCATCGGATAGGCCGCGGATCGGTATGATGTCCACCGTGTCGCTGGGCAAGGCTTCGGGCACAAACTCAGGCATCAGGGCTTGGTCGATGGTGTAGAACTGGATGACTTCGTTACAGAGGATCTCTTGGGCAATGGTGTGAAGTGTCTGGTCGCTTGGATCCCCTCCGAGTGTGTAGCGCATGCCCGTGGTCGCGCTGTCCAGGGCGGTGATGCCAAGGAGATGAGCGCGATGCAGGAGGTGATCAGCCACAGGATCCCGCACCCCAGGATGGAATCCCACCTCGATAGTGTGAATCCCAGGTGCTTCAACAGGAGGAACGGAGATAGGGCTGGCGTGGTAAGCCTCAACGATGGGGTCTATCAACAACGTGGTGGCGATCAGATCAACCTGTTCGGCACTTAGAGGGCCTCTCAGGAAGTAGAGGCTGCTGACACAGACACTCTCTACGCTTTCGATGCCGAGTTCTCGGATTTGATCGAGGAGAGTGTGCGCGCGGGCATCAGGTCCGCTCTTCCATGAGACCTCAACGCGGTAGGTCTGTCTCAAGCTCCCCCCCTGACCTTTCCCTGGCGTCATCATCACACTCGGTGGTGCCGCTGGTAGCATGATGGCGTTTCCCCCAACGCCGTCCATCTTATCCTGACCGGCTAATATCATGATACACTGGGGCGCATTGGTGTCAAGAGCATGTTGTGTCACGACAGCTTGCCGCCGGGACACAAGACATCGAGAGATTATTGGGCCGCTCACTGGCCGAGCGCCTGAGTTTCTCCCTCACTTTGAGACAGAGGAAATGGCTTCGCTACCCACTGCGGTACGGCAGTCGCACGTTGAGAGGTCGATGAGCAGCTACGCAGCGTTCAGGAAGTCCTGGATGAGTACCAGGGCCTTGCGGTGTAGTTCTGGATCTGTGGCCCTGAGCCAGCAGATCTGGGGATCGCTCAGGCGGAACCAGGTGTATTGCCGCCGGATGAAGGCATGGGTGTCGCGTTTGATCTGCGCTACGACTTCCTCAAGCGAACGCTCTCCTTCGAAGTATGGGCGAAACTGGATGTATCCCAGGGCTGACATGGCGGGGAGGCTCCAGTCATAGCCTTCCTCGAGGAGGCTCTGGACCTCCCCTAAGAGGCCAGCTCCCATCATGGCGTCTACCCGGGTGTCCGCGCGGGCATACAGTGCCTGCCGTTCCATGGTGAGGCCGAGGGTGAGGGTCCGGTAGGGTGGGCGTCTTCGCCTTCGCTGTTCCGAGAAGGGCCGACCAGTCTTCAACGTGACCTCCAGGGCGCGTATGACTCTACGGATGTTGCGCGGGTCGATGATATCCGCTGCAGCAGGATCCAGCCAAAGCAACTCAGCCCACAGCGAGTGGGGATCCTCATGCGCTCTCTGTTCCAATCTACGACGTAGCTCTGGATCGGGGGGGACCTCCGGAACTTGCCAACCCTCCAGCAGGGCACGGATGTACTGTCCGGTACCTCCCACGATGAATGGCAATTTCCCCCTAGCGGCAACATCCTGGATCGTCTGACGGGCTAGTTGAAGGAATCGCGCCAGACCAACCGTCTGATCCGGATCTGCGATGTCGATGAGGTGATGTCGGACACGTGACCGTTCCTGTGGCGTGGGTTTGGCAGTGCCAATGTTCATCTTGCGATAGAACTGATGTGAATCCGCTGAGATGATCTCTCCCTCCAGTTGCTCGCCCAGGGCCACACCCAGGGCGGTCTTCCCGACGGCCGTGGGACCCACGATCACGATTATGGGAATGTTATCCGTCACGCCTGCCCCTTCCTGTTTCACTATCGCGCCACCCCCTAATTCTAGCTGTTCCAGGCCGTAGGCCAATGTCCACCCTGGGGAGCTTGCGGGACCCGAAGATTACGCTATCATCTTGATGTTGGTACCGTATCGAAGCGATAGGCTGCTCAGGATGTAGTGCCGTGAAGGTTGTGGATGTGAACGAACGAACCAAGGGTGAGAAGCGGGTTCACGCGATGTACTCGCAGCTTGATGACCGCTGGCAGCGCATCATGCTGGGGGAGAGCAGCACAACCATTGGTGCTAATGGCTGCCTGATCTGTGCTGTAGCCTCTGGTCTGACAGATCTGGGGATCACGATCGACGGGCTCCCACCCGATCCGCCCCGGTTGAACCGCTGGCTGGCGCGACACAAAGGGTTTGCGGCGGCACGGGGGCAGAGTCGGGAACGAAATCTCTTCGTGTTCGACTCGCTTGGCCCCTTGGGGGTCAGGATGGTTGAGTATGTGGATGCACGAACTCGTGCCGCGCCGCTGGATCGACTTCGAACGGCCTTGGAACGCGATGACCAGTTCGTGGTGATCCATGTGGACTTTTCGCCGGGCGGAGAGACGCAACAGCATTGGGTGCGGGCGTTGGAGTGCTATGACTCGGATGTCAGGCTCATGGACCCCTGGGTCAAGGGTCCCCTTCAGGAGACCTATCTGATGACCCGCTACGCTCTCCCTTCATGGGACGATCCCTCGCGGGCCATTTATCGTATGGTCGTTTATCGCCTCGTGGGATTGGCTTTGACGGGCCCTATGCCTGGTTTCCCAGCTCAGCAGTATGTGCAAGAGCGCCTTGACACTTACCTGCCCTACGAGGTGATGCCTGGAGGCATCATTTGAGGGTCCCCCGTCCGAAGGACGAGTTCTTCCGGCGGGCCGTCGAGATCCCGGTAGAAGGTTATGCGCCCTGGTTGATTGTAGGCGTCAACTGTGATAGCCACGAAGCTCAGATGCCAGGTATGTACGGCGTCATCTATATGCTCTCCCAGATAGGCCCGGGCTACGTTTCCCATGTGAAGCCGTTTTCGCCACGTAAGGCTCTGTTCGGGTGTTGGACCCGTGCTACCGCGGCGTGTGCGAACCTCGATGAAGTAAAGATCCCCACCACTGCGGGCGATCAGGTCGACTTCTCCATAGGTACACCGCCAATTGCGGGCGATCAGCGTCAGGCCATTACGTATCAGGGCCTGCGCTGCAATCTCCTCGCCATATCGACCAAGGCTGACTTTGGTGCGCGACATGCTGTGTCCAATGATAATCTTGGCATCTCCTTCACACAAGCCCAAAGCCGCCGGCAGACGTTCTCTGTTGAGATGGGAGACGTAAGGAAGGAACCGCTTCCCTGTCCGTACGGAGTTGGGGAACAGGGACACTGTGACCGCCATGGTGTGAGTGATTGATCGCTGCACCGGAAGGATTGTGAGCGACGATAGAAGACACGATGTTAAGTGTCCTGGGAGGAGAGGAAGTTGGATCGGTGGGTGAAAGTGTTCATGGGCTTGATTGCCTTGGTCTTGATGTTGTTCGTGGTCGTCGTGGTGGTTTCCTACCTGCGGCCACCCGTGGCGCCGCCTACGGTGATCACACCAACTCCGAGGCCTCTGCCATCCACGCTTTCCCCTGGATCGGTGACCCCTGTGGCGGCAATATCACCGTCACCCTCCCCAGTTCCCACACGACCACCAACGGAGACGCTATCACCAACGGCAACGCCCCATCCGACGACAACACCGCGTCCGACGGCGACGGCAGTGCCCAGCGTTACCCCGTCCCCACCGCCAATTGTCCTACCTGTTGGTCCTACTCTGCCAGCGTGGGCAGCCACGCCCGTCGTTTCATCAGCCGTCCCCCAGCCGCCGCCTATGCCAGCGGCGGCTCAACCTGAAGGCACGATTAACATCCTGCTGTTGGGGATGGATCGTTTGAGTGGCGAGACTGTGGCCCGCACCGATGTGATTGTGATCGCTTCTATCTTCCCCGAAGTGCCCGGTGTCAATCTTCTTTCGGTGCCAAGGGATTACTACGCCTGGATCCCGGGGTGGGGGCTGGATAAGATCAACACAGCATATTCCCGAGCTGGCAAGATCGGATACCCCGGGGGTGGTCCGGCTCTGATCAGGGCTACGATCGCCTACAACTTCGGCATCCCGATTCACTACTACGCGATGGTGGATTTCACAGGGTACCGGCAAGTTGTTGATGCGGTGGGTGGTGTGGACGTCGTTGTAGAATGTCCGTTTCACGACACCTATCCCGATCCAGAGTCGCCAACAGGGCAGACCGACATTGACCTGGAGCCCGGTGTCCACCATCTCGATGGTAAGTTCGCGCTCTGGTACGTGCGTTCACGTTGGAACACTTCAGACTTCGATCGCCATCGGCGTCAGCAGCAAGTTCTCCTGGGCGTTTTACAGCAGGCCAGGAGTGCTGGGATGTTGTTGCGCATCCCTGAGCTGTGGCAGCTCTATCAGGATTACGTGGAGACTGATCTGGGTCTGCCCGAACTGCTCTACCTGGGCACGGTGGCCTTGCGACTTGACGAGCGGGATGTACACAGCTACTTCATCCGAGGCTCACAGTTGATCACGCCTTGGACCGCCCCCAACGGGGGGTATGTGCTCGTGCCTGACCTTGAAGCCGTTCAGGCCTTTGTGCAGCGGGTCATGCAGCCCCCAACTGAGAGCCGCATGTCGCGACAGGCGCCTCGGGTGGTGTTGGCCAACGGGACCGGCAATCCAGCCCTGGGTGATGTCGCGGCCTACCGCCTTCGGTTAGAGGGGTTTGAGGTGACGTCGGTGACCGTGGTGCCGTTTGAACCGCGTACCCGGGTGGTTGACTTCACCACCACGTCCAAAGGCTCTCTGTTGCCGAAGCTGGTGAACCTGTATCGGCTTCAAGCCGGCGACGTAACCTCGCAACCCACGGCGGATCGCACCGTCGACTTCCAGGTGATCTTGGGGGCCAATTATAATCCCTGTGTGGGGACAGGTACGGCCTACTGGCGCGCCACACCTACCCCTTCACCGGTCCCCTGATCTTGGTCTGTTAAGGCCCTTCGCTCCATCCTAGCTCTCATGTCATGGCGAGGTGATCACACCGCCACAGCGGTTGAAGTTTGCGAGGTGTTCCTCCTCTGTGACGGCGAACAGGTGGCTGCCGTCCTCCTTGGTGCAGTCGACCATGAAGAAATGGTAGTCAGTCTCGGCTGGAAAGGCTGCGGCTCGGATCGCCTTCAGCCCTGGGCTGGCGATCGGGCCTGGCGGCAACCCTGGGTGTCGGTAGGTATTGTAGGGGGATTGCACCTCGAGGTCCTCCAGCAGCAATACGTGTTTCCACCAGGTTCCCTCATCCTCACGGTATCCGAGGGCATACTGTACGGTGGGGCAAGCCGACAGGAACCATCCTTCCCGCAGGCGATTGTAGTAGACGCCGGCGATCACAGGCCTCTC
>Ga0136651_10002226_pt1 | contig 10640 bp, 8 predicted proteins | sample Mar14236cmmetaG_FD_94867 | JGI IMG/M metagenome (GOLD analysis project Ga0136651, IMG submission 94867) | Marine hydrothermal vent microbial communities from Guaymas Basin, Gulf of California to study Microbial Dark Matter (Phase II) - Marker... ...
GGGATTGAGGGATTAGCAGAGGGATATTCCATGCGATTTGTCGATTACCAGTTGGTCAACCGGCCTCCTGGAGCATATCATCCATTGTCCTGGCTGCGAGTTCTGCAAAGACTGGATCGTTGATGTGGAAACCCGCCTCCCTCACCTCCACCCCGGGGTCCAGATCCTTTTGCAGTATCTTCAGGAACTCGTCGCGGAGTCCAGGATCGTATAAAGGCCCGCCCTCGCGATCAGCCTCAGACCATCCTTTCATGGGGACCAGCATCCTGACCCCTGAAACATCCCTGTTGAGTTTTCCGGCCATTTGCCCGGCAATCACCCTGGTCTCTTTCATACTGAGCCTGACCGCGGAACGAAAGTCATAAAAGAAGATGTTCCTCCCCCTGAACTTCTCGGGGATCTTGTCCCGGGTAAACTCCAGTACCGCACAGTCAAGCCCACCGGGGATCACAAGGCGGGGAATACGATGGCCGGGCACAGGCTCAAGCCTTTCAGGGCCTATGCCGCTGCAGTATCCGTTCATCAGTTCATCGGCAAGCTCATGGGTTGCAAGGTCTAATATGCCGTGAAAATACCCCTCTGCGGCAAGCTCTTCCATGGCCATACCTCCCGTACCATTGGCATGAAAGGCCACCACCTCATAGCCTAACTCTTCAAGAGAGCCTTTGACAGCCTCGGCCGCCCTGGTAATAAACCCGAACATGGTGAGGGCAACACGTGGTTTCACCCCCTTGTTTTCCCATCGGTTCTTAACCATCCCGGAAACGGCGCCGGCCGCCCTGTCAAGTATCTCTCCGATAATACTGTTCACACCCAGGATATCTGCCACGCTGTGCATCATGGTTATATCTCTGGTACCCACGCTCCTTTTCATATCCCTGGATGCCACGGTGGAGACCATCACCTTGGGGACGCCCAGGGGGAGCACACGCATGATGCTTGTCCCCATGTGGGTGCCGGTCCCGCCCCCCGCTGAGATCATTGCGCATACCTTCCCCTCCCTGTACAATTCTCCCACCAGGGCCTTTGCCCGGTCAATCACGGCCTTGATGGCATTATCGCGGCCCCAGGGGAACTTCCCCTGATGCTGCAGGATCTGTTCATAAAGATCGTGATCTGCGGGAAAGGGGGACGGACTCCCTGTGCCCACGTTAATGGTCAGGGTGGGAACCCCACGCTCTTCGATACGCTCCTTGAGGAAGAGATGTTCCTCACCCTTTGAATCAAAGGTCCCTACAACCGCAACGGCACTCTCCTTCACCACAGTTTTCCTCCATTAAGACCTGTCCGCTGGCACCTCAATCCCTCAATTTCTTAACCCCAAATTCATTCACAGCGCCCTCATCCACTCCGGCCTGAGGGCGATATCGCCCTTGAGAGCGCTGTCTATCTGCTCCAGTGCAATCTGCTTACCCTTGGGCAGTCTGGCCTTGATGGGCAGATAGTTGGATGCGTGATTGGAGAAAAAGAGGCCCCTGCTCAGGTTAGTATGGGCGATCATCTCCCTCAACTCCATCAGGAGCTCTCTTTCGGTTGGAACCTGGAAGGCCCCGCTCCGGTACTCCTCGTAGAGGGGGGTCCCGGGGATGAGCATAACGGTGAGTGCGCCCACATAATTGGGATCCATCCGGCTTAAGAGCTCACCCGTAGCCCTTGCGTGCTCAAGGGACCTCTCCGGTCCGGCAATGCCTAAGAGCACGGTGACGGAGAGCTTTATGCCTGCCTCCCTTACCTTTTTCCCCATGTTGATGAGATGCTCGGGACTCGAGCCTTTCCGGATCTTTTTAAGCAGCCCTTCATCCCCGGTCTCCACACCTAAGTAGAGTATTCCAAGGCCGTTGTTTTTAAGGGTTTTGAGCTCTTCGAGGGTCTTCATCTTGATGCTTTTGGCGTTGGCATAGGCACCTACCCTTTTCACCCAGGGGAGGTGTTCCCTTATCCGGTCCAGTATCCAGATCAACCTCTTCTGGGGGATAATCAGGGCGTCTCCGTCCATGAGAAATACCCTGTCCTGCCGCTTCATGTACCTGGCGGCAAATAGGATATCCCCTAAAATGGTCTGGTCGTCCTTGATCCTGAACCTTTTGTCCGTATAGGTGCCGCAGAAGGTGCATTTGTTATGGGAGCAGCCTACCGTCACCTGCAGCAGGATACTGTAGGCCTCACTGGGGGGCCTGATGCAGTTTCCCTCGTAGTGCATTTCCTCACTTTCAACAGCTTGTTCCATCTATAGTCATCCTTTCGTTTCTTACAATTATCTCTTCGGTCTCTATCCTGGACTGAAAAACGGCCCTTTCTGTTCATAGCCGGCGACTTCCCAAATACCTGTGCAGCTGAGTCCCGTAGTTGGGGGCCAAAGGCCCGATGAAAGGCTTTTGCCACACATTCATCTGCAGACCAATCGTTAAGATATTACCTGCCGGCACGTTATCAAGGGGTTTTCAAAACCCTTTGCGCAGCAACCTGGCATAGTAGGAACCCGAGGTATACAGGGCGGCCGCCGGATTGTGGCCGAGGACCCGGTCCTTTGCCACAAGGGTGGTTGTCAAGGCCTCGCTGTACTTGAAGAAGAGGGAGTCGTGCCCCACGCAGAGCCCCACCACGATATTGAAATCGGTGTTTTCCCGGTTGAGTATGGCCGCCTGGACAAGGGGGTTGCACATCGATTCGAACCGGCCTATGAGGATTTTTTCCTCATCCCTGATTCCCAGGGTTTCCTTGGGTGTGGCCCCTGCCTTGCACACCACAGACACCACCTCAAAACCCTGGGCCTCCAGGATATCCGTCAGGGCCCTTGCCTCCTTGTATAGCCCGGCGCAGAATGCGATGCCCAGCTTCTCATAACCCATTTTCTCTGCAAACTCACATATCTCCTGGACCCTCGGTTTGACGGGATGAAACACGTAGGGCTGGATATCTCTGTCGGCATAGCATTCTGCCTCCTGAATGGATGCCATCCTGGCAAACTGCTTAAGTTCGGGTTTCTGGTATTTTAGGGTAACTTCTTTGATCAGATCCGTGTAGTTCCTGGTGGGGCAGAACTCCGGTCCCCTTCCATTCTCTTGAATACAGATTCGGTCCTTGAGAGAACACTTGGCGCACTGAGGTCTTTTCCGTTGTTTCATGATCGTTCCTTTTCCGTGGTTAACAGGTTCATTGCTCTGAGATCAGCGGATCATAACAGAAACTATCTCGGATTTAAAGGGCCGTTTGTTGATAAACCCAGGAGAGAGAAAGCCCCAGTTTTCCCTTGACAGGACAGCTCACCTTCATGGTATGTATTGCGGCGATCGATTTCAGATTAAGTCCTGCGGGAGATGCTTTCCTCCGGAACAGTCAATTTGTCGAAAAATAACAGATAACGGAACAGCCAATGGAACTTACACAGGAACAGATAGATTATTGCATGGAGTGCGGAGTCTGTACTGGAAGCTGCCCTGTAAGCCGGGTACTGCCCCAGTTTTCACCGAGACAGATGATCAAGCGGGCAATGGAGGAACCGGATGGTGATCTCACCCGGGCCAGGGAAATATGGGCATGCCTGACCTGCCAGCGTTGCAGCACCAGGTGTCCGGTGGCAATCGATTTTCCGGAATTTATCCGCTCATACCGGCAGAAGGCCCGGGGCCGCGGAAATATCCCCCTGGAGAGCCATCACGGGATGATGCAGAGCATCGCGCAGATCCAGATGGGTGAGACGCAACAACAGCGCACTTCATGGGCCAAGGGTGCGGGTGAGTTTGCCGAAAAGGGAGACTACTTCTACTTCGTCGGGTGCCTCCCCTATTTCGAGGTGATCTTCAGTTATCTTAACATCTCTCCCATTAAAAGCGCCCGTGGCGTACTCGCCCTTTTGAACAGGATGGGGATTACTCCGGTTATCAGTAATGATGAACGATGCTGCGGACACGACGCCCTGTGGAGTGGAAATGAGGCGACCTTCCTCCACCTGGCCGAGCGCAATCTGGAGATCATTAAGTCCTCCGGGGCCAGGACGGTTATCTTCAGTTGTCCCGAGGGTTACACCACCTTCAAGGACTACTACCCGAAGTACCTGGGTGATCTGCCCTTTGAAGTGATCCATATGACCGAACTTCTGGCCCGTGAACTGCCGGAGGCGAATCTGTCTTTCCGTCCGTCTGACAATGGGGCCATTACCTATCACGATCCCTGCCGTCTCGGGAGGGGGTCAGGTCTCTATGAAGAGCCCCGTGAACTCCTTGGGCTCATCCCCGAGGCAAGGCTTCTTGAAATGGGCCGCAACAGGGAGAACTCCCTGTGCTGCGGCACGAGCGCATGGATGGAGTGTTCGAACTGTTCAAAGGCCATGCGGATTGAGAGGCTTAACGAGGCCATTCAGACAGGGGCAAAGACCCTCATAACGGCCTGCCCCAAGTGCCAGATTCACCTGACCTGCGCCCAGGGCACCGCGGAGATGGATCTGCGGGTGACCGATCTGTACGCCTATCTCTTGGACAGACTGGATAAGGCTGAATGAACATAAACCCTCCCGCTTCCCATGTCCGCGGGAGGGTTCCACATAACAGACAGGATGTTATTTTGATCTGAGAAAGGCCTTCACAAGTCTGAGCCACTGGGTTTCTTCCAGTTCCTCTGATATATCCTCAACGGAGATCCCACCGTCGGCGGCAATATTCAGATCATCATTGGCCATTGAAAAGAGCCTTTCCTTCTCTTCACTGGTGAAGGTATGGGCCTCTTCGCCGTAGTAGAGGTCCTTAAGGTTTTTCCGGAGCCTGGTAGGTTCAACAATGGCGAACCACCCTTCCTCATAGGGAGAGGCATTCACGAGCTCGGGATGGTCCAGCAGCCTGTCGTTAATCCGGGTGACAACACCGTCAACGGGGGAGAGTATCCCCGCGCTTTTCCCGTTCCGTCTTACACCAAATCCCGCCTCGCCCTGTTTGAGTTCGTGCCCTATTCCCGGCATTTCTATGCCGCTGAGCTTACCTATAAGCCTCCGCGCAAAATCGTCAAGGCCCACTCTCACACGGCCACCGTACTCAGGCCTGGCCCAGGTATGACCTTCGTGGTAGTAGAATCCGTCTGCCACCTCAAAACCGGCCACCTGTACAGAAGCCGAGACAGCCATAGGTTCTGACTGCAGGCGTTGCTGCATCATCCGGTCAAAAGAACAGGTGCCGCACTCATATGCGTTGGGACATAGCTTGCGGCCTATCTCCCCTGTAATCATATACCGGCATTTCCTGCTTGAGGCTGGAAGCATCATCATCTTTTCCACCCATGTGGCCGTGAATTTGTCCGGCTGAGCCTCCGCGGGTTTCGCTACCATACTCTCCTTCTGACGGGCGACCTTTGTCTGCATGGCATGGTCGTACACACAGGTGGGACAGTCATAGTTATTATCGCACAGCTTGTAGGAAACTACCCCTGCCTCCATCCATACGCACTTCTTCTTTCCCGGCGGAACGATCTTCATCGATTGAACCTTTCCTTTTCCTGGCATTTTCTCACCCTCCTGATGGTTTGTAGAGTTATAAAAGATCCTCTTATCTCCTGTGGTTTTGCTGTTTATAAAGCAAAGGCCGTGCCAACCTGGACCTGGCAGGAAAAAGACGTTTTAACTGGTTGATTCAACGGGAGATATTAATTCTGAACTTCTCAGTGAGCCACTCTTGTGGCGATAAGTCGGTATGCCTAAAATCCCCACATAAATAGATCCCTTTATAGCTCATGTGGACCCTACCTGCTGATTTTGCAGTATCTTTTCAGAAGTGGTGGAAATAGTGACATGTGTCTAATTTTGCGGCACATATAGGTTGGGCTCCACCCGGCACTTCTCCAGATGCCACCTGAAAAGCTCGAAGCAGGTGGGACAGAAATCTGATCGCTTGAGATCGGTATCGTTGATCCTGGTGGAACTGTACATGACGCATCGTCGATTCCTGCAGTGGGTAAGGCCGAGGCTGTGCCCTAACTCGTGCATGGCGGTCTTTCCGATTCGAGCCATGAATAGATCACGATCCGGGTCGTGCCCGTAGAACTCTGGCCGCAGCCTGTACGTGGAGATCAGCGCGCACGGTCCTCCCACCTGGGCCAGGCCAAAAACATACTTGAGGATCGGGACAAAGAGGTCCACCTGGGTGACGGCAAGGAGTCTGATGCAATCATGGGGAAACTGCATAAGACGCTTCAGGATAACCTTTGAGTTATACTGCCCCCTTTTTTCATCAAAGGCATAGGCTGGAATGTCCATTTCGGGGATTATTGTGTACGGCATACAGGATCGGGTGGAAATATGCTCGGCCACGTGCCTTATAACGGTGCTGTCCATGGCACCCAGACCGCACACGGCAAGGGATCTGAAAAGGGCGGGCCTACCCCTTTGTGATTCCATATCTTTCTATCTTGTTGTACAGGGTCTGACGATCAATACCCAGATCCCGTGCTGCCCTGCTGATGTTCCAGTCGGCATCCTCCAGGACTCTTTTGATATGTATTTTTTCCATGGCCCTCAATGACTTGGGCAGTTTTTCCACCATGGACTCCCTCCCCTTGAAAGGCAGGTCCGCCGCTACGATCTCCCTTTCTCCTCCAATCACCAGGGCCCTCTCTATAACGTTTTCCAGCTCCCTGACATTTCCCGGCCAGTCGTACTCCACCAGCAGTTTCATTGCCGATGGGGCGATCCTGACCTCATCCCTGTTCAACTCCAGGCAGCATTTCCTCACGGAGGCCCTTGCCAGCAGGGGGATATCCTCCTTTCTTTCTCTCAGTGGAGGCACATGTATCGAGATCACGTTCAGCCGGTAAAAGAGATCTTTGCGGAACCTGTTTTCAGCTATGGCCCTTTCCAGGTCCCTGTTGGTTGCGGCCAGGATGCGCACATCCACCTTTATGGATTCCTCGCTCCCGAGGCGGGTCAGTTCCTTCTGCTGAAGGACCCTCAGCAGGTCCACCTGGGTCTTAAGACTGATATCCCCGATTTCATCTAAGAAAAGGGTCCCTCCATGGGCCATCTCAAAACGCCCCCTCCTGGTATGTTCCGCACCAGTAAAGGCCCCCTTTTCATAACCGAAGAGTTCGCTCTCAAGGAGCGATTCGGGCAGTGCCCCACAGTTCACGGTGATCAGCGGCATGTAGCAGCGCCCGCTGTTCCCATGGATGGCCTGGGCGATCAGCTCTTTGCCGGTACCGCTCTCACCGGTAATAAGGACGGTGGAATCTGTGGGAGCCACCTTCCTGATCATCTCAAAAATCCGCTGCATGGCATCGCTTTTGCCTATGATCTCATCAAACTGGTCCCGTTTTTCCAACTGCTTCCGCAGCAGGATGTTTTCCAGGACCAATTCCTTATGCTTTACTATTTTTTTAATGAGGATCTCTATCTCATCGGGATCAAAGGGCTTTACCAGATAGTCAAAGGCCCCCTCCTTCATGGCCTGGACCGCGGTATCTACCGTGGCATAGGCGGTCATCATGAGGATTTCAGCCTCAGGTCTCACCTCTTTCAGGTGCTTGAGAGTTTCAAGGCCGTCCATGCCCGGCATCTTGAGATCCAGTAAGATGATCTCCCACGGGTCATCCCTGACCATGTCTATGGCCTCCTGCCCCCCGGCAGCCAGTCCAACCTCATAACCGTCCTCTTTTAACCAGTCATTCAAACTTTCCCGCATGGCTTCTTCATCATCAACAACAAGAATACGGGGCATCTTAGACATTTTCACCTCCACCTTGATATTTCGTGGTATCAGCCGTCATGGTGTGAAAGGGCACCTCCCATCATGCTTGAACCTTGGCTTGGGGCGTACCCACACCCCTTTGGTCATTGGGCCTTTTTTCCACGGGAAGAAACACCCTGAAGGTGCTCCCCTTCCCCGGCTCACTCTCCACCTGAATGGTGCCGTTGTGGTTTGTGATGATCCCGTACACCACTGACAGGCCCAGGCCAACGCCCTTTCCCTCCTCTTTGGTTGTGAAGAAGGGCTCAAAAATACTCTTCTGATCCTCCTCCAGGATCCCATATCCGGTATCTGAGATGGCGATCTCTAAAAAACCCTTCTTTTCCGACAACCCGACCCGTATGGACAGAACGCCCCCACCTTCCATGGCCTCTGAGGCATTGCTTATGAGGTTCAACAGGACCTGCTGGATCTGCCTGAAATCGCACCTCACCATGGGCAGGTTCGGGGCTATCTCGCTCCTCCACACGATCCCTTTCAACTCCAGGTCGTGAGAGGTGAGGACCAGGGTACGATGAACGATCTCATCGATCTTCTGCGGCTTGATTGCTTTCCTTGTCTGCCGGGAAAAGGCGAGGAGATTCTTCACGATCTCTCCGCACCTACTCATCTCCGATGCCATAGTATCCAGGTATCGTGAGATATCGCCCACCCTGTCCCCGGAGAACCTGCCCTTTTTCACAAGCTTCATCATCAGTTTCACGTAGGTCAGCACTGCCGCTATGGGGTTGTTTATCTCATGGGCAATGGTTGCGGACAGTTTACCAAGTGAGGCAAGCTTTTCTGAGCGGATCACCTGTTCCTGGGCCTCCTTGAGTTCCTGGTAGGCCCTGTTTGCCCCCTGGTACAAGATGGCGTTGCGCACGGCCATGCCTATCTGGTTGCCGATGGCGGTGAGGAAGTCCACATAATCCTCGGAAAATTTGAACCGAGAGCGGGTACATACGCACATTACCCCCACTGGATCCCCCTTCAGGACAAGGGGGATATAGACCGTGGACTGGATACCCTCCTTTACAAAGGAGTCCACATACGGGGCCGTTGAGCGGAGGGTGTTATCCACAATTCGGGCTTCACAGGTAAGAACGGTCTTTCCCAGGAGACCGTCTCCCACCTGGCGGGATTTCATATGCTCCTTTTCAATGAATTCCGGTGAAAATCCCCTGTGAGCCGCAAGATGAAGGATTTCTCCATCTTCGTCCAGAAGATAGATTCGGACACAGTCAGGTCCCAGGACCTCGAGCATCTTGTCGATGGTCCTGTCAAGGACCTCGTTCAGGTCAAGGCTGCTGCTTACCGTCACGGAAATGGCGTTGAGTGCGGCGAGCCTGATGTTCTGTCTTTTCACCTGTTCCTGGGCGCTTTTCCTCTCCGTTACATCCCTTATGATCATTACATAGCCGATAACCTGGCCGATTACATCGAAAATCACACTGGATGTGATCACAGCATCAAAGGGACGGTCTCTTTTACCCATGAGACGGGTTTCAAACTCCGTGACAAAGCCTTCCCTGAAAAGCGTCCTCTGAAACAGGTGGAGATCTTTACGGTTTTCAAAGAGATCCATGGCAGTGCCCTGGGAAAGAAGCTCATTCTTGGACCTGTATCCCAGGATATGGAGTCCCGCCTGATTGATCTCCAGGATCCTTCCCCTGGGATCCGTGTGGATGATAGCATCAAGGGAACGCTCAAATATGGTCCGGTATCTCTCCTCTGATTTTTCCAGCTCCCTCAGCCGTTCGTTGAGTATACCCTCCAGGTTGCCCGACATCCTCTTCAGTTCCTCTTTCAGACGCTCCTTGACCGTGATATCTGTAGCGGTTTCCAGGACATAGGCGATCCTGCCCCCCTCATTCATAACGGGCGTGGCCTTTGTCAGCATCTGGGCGATCCTGCCGTCCTTCATTACAACGGTCTCTTCGCTCGTATGCGGCTGACCGTCCCTGAAGGTCTTTTCTAGCAGACAGTCTCTGCATTTTCTGTCTCTCTTCTTCCAGACCTCATAACAGAAAGCATCCTGCTGCATTCCGAACTCATTCCTGAAAAGGTTGTTGGCCATGATGATCTGATAGTTACTGTTAATGCCAATAACATAGTCGGTGACACTATCGAGAAGGGCCTGATACTTTGTTTCCGATTCCCTGCGCCTTTCTCTCTCGCACCTGAGACTCTCGTGGGCCTGCTCTATCTTGCACATGAGGAGTTCCGGGTCCAGGGGCCTGGCCAGACATCCGAAGGCTCCTGCCCTGATACCTTCGGCGGCCTCACGGCCCGACCCGTGGTCCGTGAGCAGGATAACCTCTGTATCCTGGTCTTTTTTCTTAATCTTTCCGAGGAGTTCAACCCAGTCTGTTCCTGATATCCTGGTGTCCAGGACCACCACGTCCACGGGCTCCTCATCCAGAACGCTTATGCAGTCATCACCATCCGACGTCTCAAGGGAAACCATACCCCTGTCGGCAAGATCTCCTTGAATGAACTTACGGAAGTCCTCGTCGTCATGGACAAAAAGGACGGTGGCCTCTTCAATGCTCATAGGACTTAACCCCCAGATGTTGCGATCCGCAGAATCGTTCAGTTCCTCAGCCCAAGGATCTGGATAGGATTACATCATAAAGGTAGTGGCCGATCAAGGGAAATGATGGCGCAAATACCTCTTGACAAAAAAACGCGATTTCTAATATAAAGCCGAATCGCTGTTACAACCTTTCATGCTCTTCCTCCCATTATGAAAGGTAAGGTTTTTTATTGATTATCATTGCCTGTTGATGCAAAAGACTCAAGGCATCCATGAGGAGTCAAAAATGAAGTCAGAACAAGGCCTGAAGGTCGAGGGATCTGTGATGGTTGTTGGCGGAGGTATTGCCGGGATGCAGTCGGCCCTGGACCTGGCGGATTCGGGTTTTTACGTTCACC
>Ga0136651_10002228_pt1 | contig 10639 bp, 9 predicted proteins | sample Mar14236cmmetaG_FD_94867 | JGI IMG/M metagenome (GOLD analysis project Ga0136651, IMG submission 94867) | Marine hydrothermal vent microbial communities from Guaymas Basin, Gulf of California to study Microbial Dark Matter (Phase II) - Marker... ...
CACCATACCTCTAAAGATTAATTCTTCTGTTATCGGTCCGATAAGTACCGCTATTACTGTAAACAAAACTTTTTGAGAAAAATCGAGGTTCTTTATGTTAAATCCAACGTAATTTTTATCATGAACCGGAAAAATTAACCCGATCAACATCATGAGTACGAATAATATTGGAAACACCTTTAAAGACCATAAAAAATCTCTGAGAAAACCGTCTTTTTTAAACCATGCTGTCAATACTTTTCTATACTTTGCAATTATTGTGACTATTATTAGGGAGTACAAGTACCATATAAATGAGACTGTACTTATATGTTCAAAGTTTATAACCTCTGTTTTGGATGGTAACAAAACCAAAATCCCATGAAAATTATTTCGAAGACAATGAAAATCAAAATATCCTTTAATCTTATTCTATTCAAAAGATTCCCTCCATCTTGATTATAACATCAAAAACCTCAATTAAAATTAGATTTTTTCAGCTCTAATATTCTATCCCTTAATTTTGCCGCATCCTCATACCTCAATTCACTTGCTGCCTTGTACATTTCCTCTTCAAGAAGTGAAATATAATCATCTATTTCCAAATTTTCACCCATTTTCAAAACCATTTCAACTTCCTCTGAAAATTCCTCATATTTTGTTGATTCTTCAACCCTGAACTGTGCAAACATATCCTCGTCGAGAGGTTTAACCACACTTTTTGGAGTTATGTTATGTTTAAGATTGTACTCCATTTGTTTCTTTCTACGCCTGTTAGTTTCATTGATTGCCCTTTTCATTGCATCAGTAACCTTATCAGCGTATAGAATTACTTTACCATTGATATTCCTTGCAGCCCTTCCAATCGTTTGAATTAAAGTCGTTTCAGATCTCAAGAATCCCTCTGCATCTGCATCAAGAATAGCGACAAGTGAAACCTCTGGAAGATCCAATCCCTCACGCAATAAATTCACACCCACTACCACATCTATTTCACCACTTCGAAGTTTTCTCAGGACCTCAACCCTTTCAACTGATCCAAGCTCTGAATGAAGATATAAAGCCCTTATTCCCATTTCTCTTAAATAATCTGATAATCTCTCCGCCATCTTCTTTGTGAGGGTTGTTACCAATGCTTTCTCATTTCTAGATTTCACAACTCTTATCTCTTCCAGTAAGTTATCTATTTGATTTTCTGTAGGTCTTAAGATCACTTCTGGATCGACCAATCCTGTTGGACGAATCAATTGCTCGACTATCTGGGAAGAAACTTCGTGTTCATAGTCCCCTGGAGTTGCCGAAACGAATATAATTTGTTTAACTTTTCTAAGAAATTCTTCAAAGGTCAATGGCCTATTATCATAAGCGCTCGGGAGTCTAAAGCCATATTCCACTAAATTCTTCTTTCGAGATTTATCTCCACGATGCATAGCTCTTAACTGGGGAATCGTTATGTGAGATTCGTCTATGAATACTATTAAATCTTCATCAAAATAGTCTAACAGCGTCCAAGGAGGTTCACCGGGTCTTCTACCATCAAAATGACGTGAATAATTCTCAATTCCATTGCAGTAACCAAGCTCGGATAGCATCTCAATGTCCTGAAGTGTTCGTTGTTCTATTCTCTGCGCTTCCAACAGCTTACCTTGACTTTTGAAATATGATATTTGATCTTTCAATTCTTTTTTTATCGATTCAATAGCAAGTTTTATCTTTTCATCGGTAGTTATGTATTCCTTCGCAGGATAAATTACTATCTTATCATATTCCTCCAATATCGATCTATTCAAAGGATCGAAGGAAAGTATTCTCTCAATTTCGTCGTCAAAGAATTCTATCCTTATACCAACTTCCTCGTACGAAGGAATTATTTCCAATATCTCGCCCTTCAATCTGAAGGCACCAGCTTTTGACAGGTCCTCAGTCCTTTCATATTGCATTTTCGAGAGTTTTTCGAGCAATTTTCTTCTTTTTATTTCTTCTCCAACGGCCAATCTTAAATTTAAGGATCTGAAATCATTTGGATCCCCAGATGCGTAGATACAAGAGACACTTGCTACAACTACTACATCGCGTCTGGTTAAAACGGATCTCAGTGTCGATAATCTCATCCGCATTATAATATCGTTTATATCAGCGTTTTTTTCTATGTATAAATCTTTAGTGGGGACATAAGCTTCTGGTTGATAGTAATCGTAATAACTAATGAAAAATTCTATCTTATTCTCTGGAAAAAAACTCTTGAATTCCTTATATAACTGGGCAGCCAACGTTTTATTGGGAGATATCACAAGGGTAGGACGCTGCAATTTTTCTATGACATTGGCCATCGTGAAAGTTTTGCCAGAACCTGTCACACCCAATAGGGTTTGAAACCTATACCCCTTATTTATTCCTTCAACCAACTTTTCAATTGCCCTTGGTTGATCACCCATAGGGGTCATATCGCTTATCAATTTAAATCTCACTCTATTCTATAACCTCCCTTAAATTCTCAGTGAAAGCATCAGAAGGAAGTTGTTCCAGGAGTTCTTTGAGATTGTCGATTTGATTTTCCATGAAGTATCCCATTGCCAAAAGTTTCATACAATCCAACCATTTTATTTCCCTTTGAGGAAGTGATTGAAACTTGTAGGATTCATCTACTAACTTGCTAAAATCTTGCGCTGCAAAAATCAAGTTATTCCAGTCTGAAGTTTCCCAAGCTGTTATCAGTAATCCAAGATAAGCATCAGCGTTCTGATGATTGTAAAATAGCGATTTATGAAAATAATCTTCAGCAGTTGAATACATTCCTTTCAGTAAACCTACCCACCCAAACCCTTCAGAAGCTTCCGATAACTCAATGGGATTGCTTGAATTATTCATAATTATTATAAAATAATTTTCAGCGGAATTTAAGTCTCCATTTTTTAAACTTCTATACCCTTCATCCAGATAATTTACTGGGCCACTGCAACTCCATAGAAACAGTAAGGATAAAAATAAGGCAAAAACAATTAAAAAAGATCTCAGCTTTAGTCTCAATTTCCACCACCTCTCGATGAGAGTGGTTCAATAGTTTCGTCGCTAGGATTAAATAGATACTCATCGAACAGAATAACATCATCCTGAGCAAACATGTAATAAACTCCTTCTCTTTGCTTTTTAATTTGTGAATTCGGTTTTTCATCGAATCCATACTCAACAACGGTTATCAACACTTTACTACTAACCAAGCTTTTCTGAGAGATCAATGAAAAGACTTCGAAAGTCTTGGAATAGCATTTTTTATGTCCAATCGAATCCTGCACAGTTATATTCAAAGTAGTTGGCCCTTTCAACGGTTCCACGTAAACAGAAAGAATGCCATGTTCTTCATCGAAAGCATGGGTAACTGTTGAATCACAATTCACATCGATATTCACCGGCAATTGATCGGAAAAAATCTGAAATTTCAACAGATTTGAATTCCCGTATATCAAGTAATCTGGAACCATTACCTCATTTATACTGATATTAGGTGGTATGGTTGTAAAGCTCCAGATAGGGCTGCTACTGATTCCACCTTTTCCATCGTTTGCTATTATCTTCCAGTAATATTGAGTATCATAGTTAAGATCATCAATATGATAACTAGATGATGCATAGTTTGATTCAATCAAAGGTAGGTTTTCACTATCTACTCCAAAATAAATGTCGTATTTCAGTATATCTCCATCTGGATCATCACATTTCCATGAAAGAGTGACACTCGTTGGAACATCATTTTCCAAATCACTCGGTGAAGGCGAGAATGGCTCAATTGGTTTATCGTTGAAAGATAAATCAATGTTTATATCATCGCCAATTTCTTCAATGTTTCTAACCAATATACCAGAATAATCCTGGTAATAATTACTACTTGGTGAAGTTAACGGTGTAAACGCTGTCTTATTTTCCACACCTGGGAAAGGGTCATAAGAGTCACCAAGATTATTTTTCTTTTCGAGATCAAAATTTCCATCTGATTGCTCAAGAGCGACCATATAATGCCCTGATGGATCCAATCCTGGGTACCATTCTTCAGTGTTATCGTACTTGTTCTCATCAATATGGTAGATGAGTAATCCCGATTCAGGAAGATAAGAATCGAATCCTTCCAGTTGTCTATTTTCCATTAAAAAATATTCCTTAGAATTTCCAAAGTCATCTTTATATATTGCTATCAAATTCCCTTCTTTCATCACTGGTGGAAGTAATTCATTGATTTGACCCTCATTCAATATCTCTGCATTATACCATCCAGTTTGGAGCTTACACCAAGCGTCGAATCCCGCTGGTGAGCCTCCCATTTGGTTTTCACCATTCCAGGCTCCGTATGCCATTAGTGACCATTTGCCCAATCCGTAAGAACTCTTATCTTTATCGTAAAGGTCTGGTAAGCCTAATACATGTCCCATCTCATGACAGTAAACCCCTATTGTCATATCATTAGGTTCTTTCCAAAGCTCTGGTTCCATTGCGTAAGATTTGGCATAAACTCCATCGACAGATTTAGGGAAGATTGACCATTCGTGACTCCAAATATCTGTCATTCTACCAGTGAATTCTGCTCCCGGACCCGCATGAACAACAAGTAACATATCTATATAACCATCTTTATCGTTGTCATATTTCGAAAAATCAACGTAAGGATCAGCAACTTCTATGGCATCTTCAACAAGTTTCTGAGCATTCTCAGGGTAATCCCCAAGACCATAGTTATCATTAACATAATATGAATAATCATTCGGAGCTCTAAACCAACCATAAATATCCATGACTAAATTTATCTTTCCTCTTGATATCCACGAATAGTATTCTTTAATGCTTCCTCTGTTGGTACTACCAGAATACTTGGCGGTCCAATTCAACCCTATAGAGTTTGCAAGGTCCTCAAAAAAAGACTTTTCAACCTGATGTGGATTATCTGAAAAATCCACTAAAAGCATCACTGCGCGAATGGTACCCGTTAAACCCTTTTCCTGAACTCTCAGAACATCACGTTTGAGTACAGTATCGAACACAATTTTCAGGTCTTTAGTTTCACCAGCACTGAAAGCATGCTGAGGAACTTGCAGTACGCCTTTTGCAATTTTATCCAAAAGTTCAGGATGCGGTGGCATCGAAGAAACAACGGTGGGAGAAAACAAAAGCACAAGAAGCAGAAATACGAACAATTCTCCAACCACTTCAAATCTTCTTCTCAATGGAAATCACCTCATAGAAAATACCACCACATTTGTGGTGGTATCTCTCTTGAAAAAATCATTTTTCAAGTTCACTCAAAAGCTTAGATAAATCTGCTAAATGACTTTTCTCCTCTTTTATTATCTCATCGATTATGGTTTTATCAGGTACCAAAGCTTCTATCTCATCGTAGAATATGATACTATCTTTTTCAACATCTATGGCCATTTTCAAGGCATCTTCTATCTTCTCCGGGATTTCGTTCGTGTTGATTTTGGGAAATATTGAAACCTGAGCAAATGAGGTCAGATAACCCTTTACTTCTTCATTAGCCCAAGTCGATAATTCTACTGGACTGATATTCCTGTATTTTTCCAGAAGTGATCTGAAGGTATCGATATGATCCCTTTCTTGTTCAGCCAGTCTGATGAACACTTTTGATAACTCATTATCCACTTTTTTGGAAAGTTTTGAATAGAACTCATATCCAGCAGCTTCAATTTTCACAGCAACATCGATCAAATCAATCAAATCTAACATTAAAAAACACCCCCATTTTCATTAAATTTTCATCAAGTTCTTATGTTTTTCATGTAAATTCTCCACTAATTCATCCAATTCTTTTAAATCTGAATCCTTTGGATACCCTTTTATCAAAACTGGTTCAAGAAACTCCACTTTTAAATTAGTCAACAATTGTTTGGTTTGATCCACTATTTTACTCCCCCAGCCATAGGAACTTATCAACGAAATGAATCTCGTTTTTGGCCTGAGTGCGTTCAACAGAAATACAACATTCGCAGCATAAGGATGTAAGCCGGTCAGAACTGTTGGTGAGGCAACAATAACCGTGGCAGCATCTACAAGGGCCATGGCTATTTCTCCAAGATCGCTCACAGTCAAGTTAAAAGGTTTGACAATTATATTTTTTCCCTCAAGTTTCTTTATCAGATATTCCACTGCTACCTTTGTACTGTCGTGCATTGAGACATAAACTATAACCACTTCATTTTTTACCTCATCTGAAATCCAATCTTTATAGGCATTGATTATAAATTCAGGATCATCGTAAATCGGTCCATGGCTCGGTGCTACGATTCTGATATCGTACTCGTTCAACCTCTTCAGATGATTTTTTATCATATTTCTAAAAGGCATCATTATTTCAGCGTAATATCTCTTTGCAGACTCATAAACCTTTGGTTCCTTCGAAGCAAATAATTGACTCGTTGCTAAATGAGAGCCTAAAAAATCACAGCTGAAAAGTATACCATCTTCCCTTAAGTAGGTGAACATAGTTTCAGGCCAGTGAACCCACGATGCTAGTATAAACTCAAGTGTCTTATTTCCTAATGATAAAGTGTCTCTATCGTCTACAATTAAAAATTTTCCATCTTCAATCATCAAGAGATCTTTTAAAAAGCCTTTGCATTTTTGATTTGTGACCACTTTAGCCATTGGAAACTTCTCCAGCAATGTAGGTATAGCCCCCGAATGGTCCTGTTCAGCGTGGTTTGAGATTATATAATCGATCCTGTCCAAACCGATCTCTTCCAAATTTCCTAACAATTCGTGAACTTTTGAAGGATCCACAGAATCTACCAATGCCGTTTTTTCACTACCAATTACAACATAGGAATTGTATGTGGTTCCATCCGGTAATGGTATGAGTTCATCGAAAAGTCTTCTATCCCAATGACGCGAACCAACATAATAAACACTATCAGTTATTTTTTTTGCCATGATTGATCACCCTTTTCATAAGAATTTATCATCGATTAGTCTGATATCAACTCTATGGCAACTCCAGCTGTTCCCGGACCAACATGTGTGGTTATAACTTTTCCCATCAAAGATGTTGGTAAAACCTCGGTGATTTCATAATCTTTGGATAATCTCTCTGCTATTTCTTCAGCTTCTTTTGGAGCTGCTGCACTCACTGGCATCAGTTTCAATTTTGAACCTTTTGGTATCAACTCATTGACCTTTGATGCAAGCATTTCCAGTGCTCTCTTCGTTCCACGAACTTTTCCAAATGGTACTAACCCACCTTCTTCATCTATGAAAACCCCTATTTTTAGTTTCAACATACCCCCAATAAATCCTTGAATCTTGGATACTCTTCCTCCTTTGACCAAGAAATCAAAATTAGATACATAGAACGCTGCATAGAATCTCCTGTCTCGGACATTATTGTCTATTGTTTCTATTGTTTCCTCATAACTCAATCCTTGCTCCAACAATCTGGCTGTCTTTAATGCTATCAAGCCAAGAGCTGCGGACGCGACTTTGGTGTCTACTACATGAATTGGAATATTAAAATTCTTCGATGCCAGAGAAGCAGAATTGTAGGTTCCAGAAAGTTTTGTAGAAATACACAATACGATTATCTTCTCATAACCTTCATCGATGAATTTCCTATAGAGCTCTTCAAAATCTAACGGAGAAGGTTGAGAAGTCTTTGGAAGATTTTCGGCCTCTGATATTCTCTTATAAAAATCTTGTATCTCATTACGGTTCCATGTATCTTCCTCAACATCACCATTGGGCCATATGATTTTCAATGGTGCTATTGAAATGTCATATCTCCTTGCGAGATCTTCAGGAATATCCGCGGTACTATCTGCAATTATCTTAACTCTCTCCATATTTCACACCTCCACTCAGCCTCTGACTTTCATCTAAAACTTTCAAGTGCCAGGTCTCATTCAAACTCACAAGATAAAATTCTTTCCCATCAAACATCACTTTGTTAATTGAGGCGTTATCTATTTTAAATCGCTTATTTTCGGTAACAGGCATCTTTAAAAGCCAACATATTAAAGTTTTCAACCAAAGCGCATGGGTTACTATTACTATGTTTGAATCTTCACGATGTCTTGCGACTATTTTTTTGAAGGTTTTAACGGCTCTAAGTTGTACCTCTGCAAGTGATTCCAAACCGTTGATTTCAGCATAGGGATCAGTCTGCCATTTTTCAAATTCATTTTTGAATTTGGATAAAACCTCTTCCGTTTTTTTACCATTCCAAAGCTCTATCTTTCCCTCCCTCAAATTATCGATTACAGTCAATTCAAGATTTAATGAGTTTGCTATTATTTCTGCAGTTTCATAAGCTCTGGAAAGTGGGGAAGAATATACGGCATCGATTACACAGTTTTCAAATACCTTTGCAGTGGCTTCTGCTTGTCTACACCCAAACTCATTCAAGGGAATATCCGAATTTCCTTGCCACATTTTCAATCTATTCCAGTTGGTTTCCCCGTGCCTTACAAGATATATCATGGGACTCTCTCTCCTTACTTGTTGATTATAAAATAATAGTATCACATTCTCTATTGTAATGACAAAATATGTTGTAGAACGTATACCCGTCTAAAAGCCCATTTAATGCAGAGATACAGACGGTATATGGTACAATAATACTGTACAAAAATGATCGTTGATTAAAAATTCATGCTAAATATCAAATCGCCTATCATTTTGTCTGGACCCCAAAGTATCGTAGAAATATTCTTGTTAATGACATCCGCAAGTCTCTCGTTGATATACTTTACAATACATGCAATAAATATGGCTTTGAGATTTTAACATTGGAGGTAATGCCAGATCATATACATATAGCAACACATGGAAATGTTTCTTCTGAAACGATTAAGGAGTACATTGAAGGATGCCAAAGATAGTGAGCAGAATTCTTAGCATTAATTAAGAAATATACCAAACGTACAAAATATCGTCCTAAAGATGGACATTTGACTGTCATCTGGAAAAAGCATGGGATTAGACTCATTACACTTGCTATTGATCTTGGAGTATCAAATTTAATCACTGCCGCAGATGGAGAACATAGTTTCATAAATCCATATTATCAAAACAAAAGCTTAAAACATCAAAATGACTTCACAGTCTTTATGGCGAAGAACGAAACTTTGTCAATGACTATCTACACAAGACATCAAAAAAAGTAGTTGACTATTGTCTAAAACATAGGATAGTAACGATTGCAATTGGGGCAATGCACAAAGGAATCACAAAAATGAAAAGGAGTGAAATTATGAGAATAGTTGCGATTAATTCTAGTATGAGAAAAGGAAGAACATACGAGCTACTGAATAATGTTGTTTCAAAACTTCCATATGATTCAGAAATAATCAATTTGAAAGATTACAATATCAAGTTTTGTCTTGGGTGTGAGAACTGTTTGAAAAGAGATAAATGTGTCATAAATGATGATATGGAATTTTTAATGAATAAGATCTTAGAGGCAGACGGATTGATCTTGAGTTCACCTGTTTATATTGAAAATGTATCGGGACTTCTGAAAACATTTTTGGATAGAACATGTAAATGGTATCATAGACCACCTTTATTGGGAAAGCCAGTTCTGTTGGTTGCGACTACTGCCGGCAGTGCACTGAAATCAGTATTAAACTATATGGAAAAGGTTGTGATTTCATGGGGAATGAAACCTTGTGGAAAAATAGGAAAAAAAATTTCTGAGAAGAGAGAAGTAAATGAGAGAGATATAGAAAAATTCATAAAAGCCCTTGAAAACCCAAATTCAAGGGAGTACGTTGGATTAATTAGATTAATGAGATTCCAAGTTCAAAAGGCTATGGCAAAAAATGTGATAAAAATAGACAAAGAATATTGGAGAAGAACAAGGCTTCTTGAGGCAAGATACTTTTATGAAATAAAAGCAGATCCTCTATCACAGTTGATTGCAGCGAGTTTTGGAAAATTTCTTTCAAATAAAATTGGTGAAAATGTTGCTCAAAATTCTTTGAATTTAGATTAACCAAGGCAGTCATCTTTAGTAATTCACTTATCGTTTCATCTCTTACTTATCTCTCTCTTGAAAGTTTTTTCAATATAACTGTACAATCTTCTTTGATAATACATTTGTCAAGTACATCAAGATTAATATCAGTATGAACAAATGATCTGGATATTTTTCATGGAACTACACCTCCTTTTGGGTTTGTTTTCAAACAAATTTTATCAAGGTACAGCCCTTTTTTCTATTTCTCCCCTTCCTGTCTTATCGTTACATTGGTCTTGATTAAAAGATTAAAACTCTTTCCGTTGTTCATGGCGGATAAAGTTGCAAAAAATTGATTTTAATTTGTTTTGGTGATAATATATTCAACATAAGGTTATATATTTTTAATAAAAATAGTATATAGAAATCGGTTGTTGATCGGTGTTCTCGATAGGGGGGATGCTTATGCCAGGTAGAAAGATCCTGGGGTTTGTGGTTTTATTGATCATATTTCAGGTATTACTGTTTCCAGAACTGATAATCTACAAAGCTGATACCTTCAGTGCTTACAGTACATCCGAATACAGTGGATGGTATTGGTGAATAAAGATGCTTATCTTGAATGGTACTGGTTTCCAATAAGAAATCTTCCTGAAATTTTCTACATTAATTTTCACCTCAAAATGTCCAACAAAGTTGATGGTG
>Ga0136651_10002231_pt1 | contig 10628 bp, 16 predicted proteins | sample Mar14236cmmetaG_FD_94867 | JGI IMG/M metagenome (GOLD analysis project Ga0136651, IMG submission 94867) | Marine hydrothermal vent microbial communities from Guaymas Basin, Gulf of California to study Microbial Dark Matter (Phase II) - Marker... ...
GCATTATCTTTTTTATAACCTGAAATTCTGTTGTCATAAAAAATATGAATTGTTTTACCAAGGGGACATGTAGCCTTTCTACTTAGTTATACAAAATTCCAAGAGATATTTTGGCTCTCTTGGCTTTTGATATTTTTAAAAAATCTGCAAACATTAAATCATTGTCTGGGTTTTTTCTGACCCCTTGTATTAACAAACGATAATCCACCTCATACGTGCGAAAATTCACAGCGTTACGGTTGGTGATGTTGATTTTATAATCTTTGTCTTCAACATACAAACCAACAATTTGCATTATCTTTTTTTTAACCTGAAATTCTGTTGTCATAAAAAATATAAATTGTTTTGACAAGGGGACATGTCCCCTTGCTACTTAGTTATACAGCATTCATTGAGATATTTTGGCTCTCTGGGCTTTTGAAATTCTGTTGTCATAAAAAATATAAATTGTTTTGACAAGGGGACATGTCCCCTTGCTACTTAGTTATACAGCATTCATTGAGATATTTTGGCTCTCTGGGCTTTTGTTGTCGGTTAAAAAAGCCACAGCCGATGTTGATCTATCCCACCAGTAGCTCTGAAACTTTTCAACATCACGGAAAGTCTCTAAACTGTTATCATATTCATCGGCGCGGTTCTGCACGTCCACCCATAATAACGGACTCAAATAATACATAGCTTTGCAACCTATAACTTCTAATAATAAAGTTGCGTCCTCTGTTTTCAAATCTTTAAACTCAAAATTTGCCCGATCAAGATGAGCCTGAATCCGCTCGTCTTTTAACTGCATTTCAAATAAAGTTCGTAACTGCTCTATTGTTATCATAATAAATAATTATCCGTCATTGCGAGCGTTAGCGTGGCAATCTCCTGGGGGTTTGTCTACACCCCAAGAGATTGCTTCGTTCCTCGCAATGACGGGATTATGCGAGCGAAAAACACCGTCATTGCGAGCGTTAGCGTGGCAATCTCCTGTTATTATCCGCACCCTACGCTTTGGTAATTAAAGTTATATATTTATGAATATCAAACTCATAATCAGGATGACAGACAAATTTATAACGCAATGAACTGGTTTCATTATCATACCAACGAATCCTTTGGATCTGGGTGCTGATGCCAAATACCATATTTTTCGGCAAAGTTGCCAAAAAAGTATGTTGTGGAATGTTATATTGCGGATATAATTTATAACCTGCATATTTATTTATGCCACCATGAATCAAAGCACCAGAACCAGGATAAGCGGCACTGGCTTCGAGCTGATATTGATCGTAATCAATCGCCGACATAAAAATAGTTGCTTTACCGCCTTTGATTGCATTGTCAAGGTTTTTAACTACCTCTTGCAACCTTTCAATGACGGTTTTATGTGAGGTCAGCTTAAAAGTTTTTTTATGCGGCACGGTGGATTCTTGTGCCACTTTTAACCAGCCTTTTGATAATTCAGCAAAAGGGGCGGTAGCTGCCACATTATCAGCGGTGCCTGCAAAGCCTAAAAATGCCAGATCATTCATAAAAGTTGTTGAGAACCCCTCAAATGTATCTTTTTCAAAGTTTTTGTTGTCTTTGTTGTCAAGCAAAGTCTCGTTTAGAATCCTGGCATTAAGCGACACACCATTTGTCATATTCAAATTACAACCCAAACTTTCAATCTTTTTCATATTAGCGCTAGGCACCGCAACCCCTGATGTATGGCGGTTCAAAACCCCCGTGCCAATATCAAAGCCGGTTCTTTTTTTGGTAAGCTTGCCTGCTATATCAACAGTCACATCTTTTAAAATAGAATCTTGCTTGATGATAGCTGCGATAAAAGTGCGTCCCTCTTTGGGGGTTAACATGTTATCAAGCGCGACATCTTGCGGTGATATGTTGCCTGCTTTGGCAATTTGCATTAAATCTTTTGGCATTATAATATACCCCCTGCACCGTTATCTTCTGTCTCGCTTTTGGTTATGTTATCATCTTGCTGTGATTTTTTAACAGCCTCGCTTAATTCTTTAACCGACTTTTGCAAAGTTTCAACTTGATCTGTCAAATCGTGGTTTGCTTGTTGCAATGCCTCTGTTTGGGCGACAGCCTGTTGAGATACTGCCTGTTTTTGCAAAGCCTCTGCCACTATCACCTGCACCTGCTCGGCATTCATACCTGTTGTTGATCCACTCATTTTATTACCCTCATTTGATTTAAAAAAATGACCTTTGTTAAAAAACTTAGCCAAGGTCTTAACTAATAAACTTTTATCAAAGGACTGTCCCTCTTTTTTTCCAGCATATCCTGCCATTGATATGCCTTTTAACTTACCACTTTTTAAGGCTTGTTGAAGTGGCTTTGAATCTATTTTGATTGCCACAGCCCATGAGCCTGCCTTTTCATCTGGGAATGTAGGGTCGCCTTTTTTAACTAGCCAACTTTGGGCGACATAAGCATCTTCATTTTTAAAATTATGGTTAGTATCAATATTGCGATTTTGATTTTGTTTCATAAACCCATAAGCTGCCTTTTTTATCGTCTCGCTATCTGCATATTCGCCGTCCGTATCAACCTCATCTGGGCTATATACTATGGAGTAGACAACATTTTCTTTTTTATCCGTTTTCAAAACTGCCAAATCTCTTGACAGCGACCACTCCTCTGATCCGTCATTGCAGCGACTGCGAGTGTGGCAATCTCTATCATTTTTCTGGTCTTGACTTTTAAAGATAAGAGTTTTTTTATTAGCACCTGCTGGCACCAAAGATATATGTGTTATTTGTAAATTAGTTAATTGTGTTGGCATAGTTTTTTTAATTAATAGTTAAAAGCCAACAAGGGGACATGTCCCCTTGTTTAAAATAAAAGAGGGGCATTAAATGCCTGTCCCTCTATTGCTCTGTATTGGTAAAAGTGCATATTATAGTGTTAAGTTTTTTGTCCCTCTACCCATATAGCCGTATATGGGTAGAGATAGATTTTTTTATTCATATAATATCCGCCTATGAATGACAATACTTACAAACCAGAGCTTTTATCAAAACAGACTCTAAAGACTGATGAAAAAGAGGGCAACTATATAAAGCCGTGGATAGACTATGACGATTTACATAATTTTTTCTATTATAATGTTTATCACCAACGGTGCCTGAAACTAAAAGCCAAGGTTTTATCCAATATTGATGTTTGCGATTTCGATAAAAGATTGCCTATGTGGGCTGATAGTCGCAATTTTTTATATAATTTTGTATTGGGGTTAGAGACTTTCGGCACATCTTTTATTGAAAAATGTGGCACTGACACAGATTATTTTTTATATAACATTCCGGCTCATCAAGGCAGATTAAATCTAAACGGCGATATTTTTCAAAAAACAGAAGGAAAAGCCAAAAAACTCAACGGCTTTTTTGCCACTTATGGATCGCTTAAATCTCGTGTATATGGTGAGCCTGATTATTTGCCTGTTCTCGAGCAGATAGACCTTACAAAAATGGCAGATGTATATAATCAAAAGTTTTTTATCAATGGTGCGAGACCAGGTTATGCAGTGATATTTGAAAATAGTTCACCCAACGAAGAGCAAAAAACAGCTTTTAAAGAGTTCTTTGGGGGATCGTTTAAGGGTTTTGATAACTCACATAAAACATTGCTCGCCCATACCGGCAAAAATGCCGATGGTAGCCCCGCCAAAATACGATTAGAAGAGATGGGTAAAGTTGCTGACATATCTTTTAAGACTTTAAAAGAGGTAACCCGTGATGAGATTATAGCCGCTCACTCTGTGCCACCGCGCTTAGTAGGTGTGGCATCAGCTGCAACACTCGGCGGTAGTGGCGAGGCTTCGGCTCAATTACACTCTTTTAATGAGTTAGAAATAAAACCTAAAATGAAATTCTTAGAAGAGTTTTTTTTAAAGCACGATTTAAAATTAAAAATCAAAAAATTTGATACCACATCTTTAAAAGAGGACGCCAGCTTTATGGCATCTTTGGTGCAAAGCGGTATATATGAACCTGCCGAGGCACGCGAGAAACTAGACTTATAAACTATGAAACTAATACCAAAAAATTATAAAGATGAATTAAAAACAATTGACGCGGCCATCGATAGTCGTTTTAACAAACTCAATGATTTTGATATAAGTTTGTTGCCACACAAAAATATGAGTTGGCAAAGGCTTAAATCCATAGCTTATATTTATGACTTGAAACTGCCTGATACAATAGGAAAATATACCGCCAAAACTTTGATAAAACAAGCATTGCAAAACTATAAATACATCGGATCAGCTTATGCTTTAAAAAAAATATTAGACGCATTATTTCCTGTAATTCAACTCCAAGAATGGTTTGAATATGGTGGCGAGCCATTTTATTTTAAAATAAAATTACAATTAAGCCGCTGGATTGCTTTTGAAAACAAATTATTATTTATTTTGATGGATGTAATCAATAAAAATAAAAGTTATCGCAGCAAATTAGAGAGCTTGGATTTAAAGTTACCGGATATGCCGTTGCCCTATATAGTATCAGCAGCCGCCGTTATGAATTACAAATTTTAATCAAGCAAGGGGACATGTCCCCTTGTTAAAAAAGCAAGGAGACATGTCACCTTGTTAAAAAAAAGGGGACAAATATGCCACTAATAGCAAGGGGACATGTCCCCTTGTTAAAAAAAAGGGGACAAATATGCCACTAATAGCAAGGGGACATGTCCCCTTGTTAAAAAAAAGGGGACAAATATGCCACTAATAGCAACGCCACACAACGATGGCAACGACATTTTAAAAGATAAGTTATACAGCATTATAACAAAATTTGCCCTGGTAGATGTCGAGGATGAGGTTTATTTTGTTGATGATTTAACCGCCGTATTTTTTGATGCAGACGGTTTTTTATGTTTGTTACTTGATATTCCAATTGAAATAGATTTTACCAAACTTAACCAAAGTGTGCAGATTTTAACCAATGAAGATGTCATAGTTGCCACAGTGGAGACGCCACAGGTAGTATTTGCCAAGAATATCGGCGGTTCGCAGTTAATAAAAATAGAAATATCAGGCAAGGTTGCTCGTGTATTTTTCAAAAAAGATGATTACTTAACTTTGTTAGAGCTCGAAGAGATTCATTGTGTAACGGATATTCAGTTGGCAGCGGGAATTATAAGCAATTTTAATTTCCGCATAAAAAAAACAATAGAGGAGTCCCTATGATAGCAAAATTTACAAACATTAGATCGTATTTTGATATGTTGTTATACGGTCAGCAGACTTTGAACGATGTTGATGTTGACGATGATGGTAGTGGTGGTGACGTTTTGTTGCCAGAGGATGTAGTGGAACAGGTAACGCAAGTGTCAGATTTTGATATGGCACAGAATTTTAACGATGAATTTTAATGTAGGGGCGGATTCCATATCCGCCCGCTAATAATAAAAAAAGGTAAATAATTATGAGTTTAAAAAACAGATTAATAGCACTGATTGAGGCTATTGCAGTAAAAATAAAAGCGATAAGTGCGGCTTTGATTGATGACACGGCAGCGAATACAATCACAGACAAAACATATTCAGCAAAGCAGATTCACGATATGTTGAATGTTTTAAAAACGGATATTTTGGGAGGTGCAGATACGGCGAATGCTTTATCAACCATCGCTAAGATAAAAGCCGAGTTAGAGGCAGACAATACAGCCGCCGCCGCTATCACAGTTGAAATTGGCAAACGCTTATCAAACGAGGCAACAACCTATACAGCAGGCGAACAGGATCAATTCCGAGCAAATATAAACGCCCTATCAGAGGCAGAGGTAGATCAAAAAATAACAGATGCCGGGGTATTAGAGGACTTTGATATGGCACAAAGATTTAATGACGAATTTTAATTTAACAAGGGGACATGTCCCCTTGTTAAAAAAGCAAGGAGACATGTTGAAATAAACAAGGAGACATGTTGAAATAAACAAGGGGACATGTTGAAATAAACAAGGGGACATGTTGAAATAAACAAGGGGACATGTCCCCTTGTCAATAACTAAACAATAATCATGGACTTTAAAACTAGATTTACAGATTTGATTATAACCATAGCCGACAGATTCAACAATCTAATTGTTGATGATATGGGTAATGTGGTTAAAAAACCTGATCCTGTGAGTTTGACTTTTGAGCAAAAACAACAAGCCAAACTCAAAGATTTAAAATTGCAAAAAGCGATCTATGTTGACGACAACTGGACGGACAATGCTAATGCGATTGCAGATGGAATAGCTTTGTCACTTATTAGCACTGACAGAGTATTAACACAAAACGAGCAGGCTCGCAAAGTGCAGATTTTATTAAGATTGCACTGGCTTTATAAAATAAATGCGATTTATACAGGTTATGTTATCGCCATCAATAATGCCACAACAGCGGCACATTTGGATAACATCATATATGATTTTAGCACATGATCCGTCATTGCGAGGCACGAAGCAATCTCATAAGGGATAGACAAACCCCATGAGATTGCCGCGGTCGCACGCTCCCTCGCAATGACGGATTAAAGCAGAGATTGCCGCGGTCGCACGCTCCCTCGCAATGACGGATTAAAGCAGAGATTGCCACGGCTACGCCTCGCAATGACGAATTATTTTTTTATTAACAAATTATGAAAAATAGAACTTTATCAATTACCACCGGCACAGCGCTTATCGGCTCGTTTGTTTATTTGTTGTTCTCTGCGAGTAGTTTTGTGTTTAGTGATGCTGTGAATATTAAAGCGGACTCTGTTATAACCACATTAAACAGCAATTCAATGAGTGTTGTAGTGCAAGATTTAGAAGTCAAAAGACAGATTCGCGGCACAGCATTAGATGATATTAATAAACTACAAATAAATAACACGGATTTAAATATTATCAGCAGCACCGATAGCATGCTTGAGTATACAATACCTTTCACACTACCTGTTGGTGATTATCAATTAAGAGCATTTCTTTCTGATGGCACAGATAAAAAATTAAGTGATTTTAAGGTATATGATTGTGATAATTGTGTGATATATCAAGGATGCCTTTTGTAATTGTAGGGGCGGACCTATGTGTCCGCCCATTGATAATAATTTTAATAACGAGGAAAAAACATGGCAACATTAAAAGAGGCGGTAGGAAACCTTACCGAACAAGCGAGGATTTTAACCGAAGCGGTTGAAAATAAATTAGGTGATATCAATACCGAGGTCGCAAAAATCCCCCAGGCGGTATCTGATTTTACCGATGCAGGTGACATTATAATAGCCAATATCAACGGCGAATGGGTCACGATCAAAGGCGGCTTAGACATATGGGCCGCCCAGACAAAAATAGAGCTGGCATTACCCATCGGCACGATAATAACAAGAGCCACCACCGATATTCCAACGGGCTTTTTGTTGTGTGATGGCAGCGAATTAGACCGCGATGAATTTGTTAATTTATTCAATGTCGCATCAAATGATGGATTCAAAGCCTTTGGCATCGGTGATAGTGCAACAACTTTTACCTTGCCTGATTTACGCGGACGATTTATCAGAATGCAAGGCGGCAATTCTGCGGATTTTGGTGTTATACAGTCAGATGGCTTAAAATCACATAACCATACTGTTGGAGGAACTAATAGTATTGCAAGAAGGGCATTCAGAGATGGCAATATTGACGGTATATCCCACGAGAGCAGTTCTTGGGATGCAGATTATTCTGGTATGGATAACACAGGCGGCAAAGAAACACGTCCTGTGAACATAGCACTAAACTTTTTAATAAAATACTAAAAACATTAACATCGTAGGGGCGGATTCCATATCCGCCCGCGACAAAACGGATAAAACAAAACTTCGCGGATATAGAATCCAAACGGGCGGATATAGAATCCGCCCCTACATTGTTTTAATTATTAAAGTAACAATTTTTAACTTTCAACGAACGAGGATATAAAATTATGAAAATATACAATTACAATAACAAAACAGGTGAATACCAAAACAGCACGCAGGCACACAAAAACCCTCTAAACAAGGATAAATTTTTAATCCCAGCATGTGCCACAACAACCTCGCCACCACAAATACAAGACGGCAAAGTGCGAGTTTTTAATAACAACAAATGGCAACAAATAACCGACAAACGAGGCACAGTTGCCTACACAGCCGACCGACAAGAGATAAAAGTTGATTATCTCGGCGAGTTAAAACCAGAGCACTTTAAAACCCAGCCTGCAAAGTCCGCCGAATTGATAAAAACCGAAGCTATTGATAAACTAAAATCCGACCGCAACCGCGAGTTAGATAATTTAACGATAACCCACGAGGGCAACGAATATCAAGCTGACGATAAATCCCTGATAAGAATGCAAACAAAGATCAATGCCAAAGCAAGCAGCGATAAAATAAGCTGGATTTTAAAAGACAACAGCATCATAGAAATCACCGAAGCGGATTTAAATAAAATCTATAAAAAAGCTGATACTGCAATTAGCAAAATAAAATTAAAATATAACGAATTAATAAAAAATGGAAAATAAAAAAACACCGTCATTGCGAGGGAGCCTAAATAGTTCCGTCATTGCGAGGCACGAAGCAATCTCATAAGGGATAGACAAACCCCATGAGATTGCCGCGGTCGCACGCTCCCTCGCAATGACGGATTAAAGCAGAGATTGCCACGGCTACGCCTCGCAATGACGATTCTTGTGCCGCGGTCGCACGCTCCCTCGCAATGACGGATTAAAGCAGAGATTGCCACGGCTACGCCTCGCAATGACGGATTCTTTTGTAGGGACATAAAATGACAGCAATTGACAGTTTTAATAGAATGATAACAACCGACCGTGGAAGCCGTGTTATGCAACCGCACTTTGGCAGCAGTTTATACAAACTAATTGACAGAACGATAAACGATGAGTGGGTTCTGGACTTTAAAAGATATTGTCTGCAAGCTACATGCGATCAAAACGGCAAACTATGGGATAACCGAGTAGAACTTGAAAATCTAAATATTGATAAAATTGATAACAACAACAGGACTCTGGATTTAACTTTGACTGTGAAGCTTAAAAATGAACCATTACAACAACTTAACCTATAACAAGGGGACATGTCCCCTTGCTAATATAAATAAAAGCAATCTCGCAAGGGATAACGGATACCATAAACCTATAACAAGGGGACATGTCCCCTTGCTAATATAAATAAAATATGAATAATTTGCCACAACCTACGGTTATTGAAACGATTGATTATGATGTTATAGTAGCCGACATTAAAAAATATATAACCGCCAGCAAACCTGACTTACAAATTGTCGAGTCAGATGATTATGCCACAATGATCGAGGCTTTTGCATATCGCGAGCTCCATTTGCGGGCTAAGCTAAATTATGCCATAACTCAAATGTTGCCACACTTATCAACAGGCGCTAATTTGGATAATTTTATTGCAGCTTTTTATGGCAATATTACAAGATTAGAGGGTGAATCAGACACCGATTTTTATAACCGTGCTAAAAATAGTTTATACAGCCACAGCACCGCAGGGGCGAGAGGGTCTTATATATTCCACACCAAATCATTCAGCCGGTATATAACTGATGTCAATGTAATTAGTCCATCGCCTGGGGTAATTAAGATTTATTACAAAGAGCAGGACAAAAAACAAAACGATGATCCTTATAAAATCACAGTGGCAGATTTGCAAGAGGCATTATCATCTGACAAAGTCCGCCCCTTAACCGATAAAGTCGAGGTTTACCGTGCCACACCACACGAGGTGACCGTGCATATAATGGTTTATGCCCGCGATATTTTTGCAGAGCCTGACATAAGTGACATATGGGGCAACACAGATACAGACACAACCACAAATTCAGCCGAGTATTATAAAATAGGTCGTGATATAAACATTTCAAATCTTTATCATTGGGTGCACGATGCCCAGAGCACCCCACTTTATAAAGTATCAGCAACACCTGATAACAGTATAATTTGCCAGCCCCATGAGTATCTAATTTTAAAACCTACCTTTGAGGTGGTTTATGTATAAAACAGTTAATATTAAACTGACAACAATAAACTTCTCTATTTTGACAAGGGGACATGTCCCCTTGTTGGTTCTTATGGGAAGCAGAAGACATGTATAAACTATCAAACAGATCAAAAAATAAATTGCAAGGTGTTCATCCTGATTTAATTAAAGTTGTCAAAAGAGCGATTCAAATATGCAAAGTAGATTTTGGGGTATCAGAGGGATTACGAAGCTTTAAAAGACAAAAAATAGCTTTTAAATCAGGTTATTCAAAAACCATGAACTCACGGCACTTACAACAAAAAGATGGCTATTCTCATGCAGTTGATTTATTTGTGTTGGTGGAGGGCAAAATAAACTGGCAACACAAACATTTTCGGTATGTAATCCAAGCTATGATGACAGCCGCCATTGAATCTGGGGTGCAAATCAAAGCAGGTGGTTTATGGCGAGATTTTGTTGATAGTCCGCATTTTGAATTGAATCGGACATATTATTTGTAGGGGCGGATTCCATATCCGCCCGTTTTGTATTTTATTTTTTAAGAGGAAAATTATTATGTTATGGGAATTTTTAACAACTGCTATCAAGCCAATTATGGATATCATCGATGGCATGA
>Ga0136651_10002232_pt1 | contig 10627 bp, 8 predicted proteins | sample Mar14236cmmetaG_FD_94867 | JGI IMG/M metagenome (GOLD analysis project Ga0136651, IMG submission 94867) | Marine hydrothermal vent microbial communities from Guaymas Basin, Gulf of California to study Microbial Dark Matter (Phase II) - Marker... ...
CGGTGGTGGTGGCGGCGGCCAAGGCCGGGGCGGCCGACAAGGCGGCGGACGAGGTCAAGGAGGAGGTCGAGGCCGCGGGGGCGGTCAGGGATTAGGTCCTGGTGGCCAATGCACTTGTCCGTCATGCGGCGAATCTGTTCAGCATCAACAGGGCGTTCCCTGCTTTGAAATGAAGTGTCCCAAGTGCGGTGCGGCAATGTCAAGAAAACAATAAGGAGACTCTTACAGTTTTGAAAATAGCAATTGCCAGCGGAAAAGGCGGCACAGGAAAGACAACGGTCGCAACCAATTTGGCTTATGTCTTGGCTAACAAGGGGAAAAGAACTGTTTATGCCGACTGTGATGTTGAAGAACCAAATGGTCATCTTTTCTTAGAGCCGAATTGGAAGCAGTCCTTTGACGTTACCGTAAAAATTCCTCAAATCGATGATAATAAATGTGATTATTGCGGAGAATGCTCCAATATCTGTCAGTACAATGCTCTGGCTGTTTTATCCGATAAAGTGTTGGTGTTTCCGTCACTTTGTCATAGTTGCGGCGGCTGTTTCAATATTTGTCCCCAAAAAGCGATTGAAGAGATAGATAGAACGATAGGCGTTGTAAAATCCGGAACCGGTAAAGGTGTTATTACCTATGAGGGAAGACTGAATATAGGTGAGGCGATATCACCGCCGATTATCAAATATCTCAAAGATTTAGTAGGGCCGGCTGATTTTACAATAATTGATTCCCCCCCCGGGACTTCCTGTCCTGTTATTGAGGCTATCAGAGATTCCGATTATGTAATATTGGTAACCGAACCGACCCCGTTTGGCTTAAATGACTTAGAACTGGCCATAGGTATGGTACGTGCACTTAATCTTCCATTTGGAGTTGTCATTAATCGTCTTGGTATAGGTGATGACCGAATTCACGCCTTCTGTAATAATCAGGGAATAGATATTCTTATTGAAATACCGAACGACCGCAAAATTGCTGAAGTCTGTTCCGAAGGAAAACTCATTATTGACACGCTAGTTGATTATTCGGTTTACTTTGACACTCTTATTCGGGAAATATCACGCCCCCTGAAGGCGACAGGAGCATAAGGATGCTAACCTACGAGTATAAATGCAAAAAATGCGGCCTGCGTTTTGAACAACTGCAATCAATTACTGAGGAACCGTTAGCTGCATGTCCGGAATGTGATGGTCAGGTGCATCGCCTGATCAGTGGCGGGATTGGATTCATTGCCGGCGGGGGCAAGTATCAGAATAAAGTACAGAGGGGACATAATTGTTCATTGGAACAGAGCGGCAGAACCTGTTGTGGGCGCGACGAACGCTGCAACACGCCTCATTGTGAGGAGCAATAATGCTTCCTTCTGGCTATCGATATACCTATGGACCTGTTCCATCCCGGCGATTGGGAAGCTCTCTGGGGGTTGATTTGGTTCCTTTTAAAATCTGTACTTACGATTGTATATACTGCCAATTAGGACGAACCACAAATAAAACAATCGAAAGAAAAGAATATATTCCGACCGAAAAAATCATAGCAGAAATAAGGAAAAGGTTATCGGATAATTTAATCTTTGATTTTATCACTCTGGCCGGTTCGGGAGAACCGACATTACATTCTAATATCGGCCGAATTATTCAAACTATAAAAAGCTTAACATCAATCCCGATTGCGGTCATTACCAATGGTTCTCTCTTATCGGAAACCGAAGTTCAGGATGCCCTGATGAAGGCGGATCTGATTATTCCTTCGCTTGATGCCGGAAGTGAAAACCTATTTCAAAAGGTAAACCGCCCTCATAGGGATTTGGACTTCAATTCAATGATTAACGGAATGTGTGAATTCAGGAATCGATTCAATAAAAGTATCTGGCTTGAAGTTTTCCTGATTTCCAAAGTCAATGATCCTGTCCCGGAAATTGAAAAAATTGCCAGCCTGGTTAGTCGTATAAATCCGGACAAGGTCCAGCTGAACACTGTTGCCCGGCCGCCTGCCGAGGAATACGCTCAGCCAATTTCTACTGAAAGTCTGATGGCTATAAAAAATATATTCAAGATAGAGACTGAAGTAATTAATGGTTCGAAATCCAATAAATTACAATCCACATTGAATATGGCGACAAAAAAAGATGAAATACTGACTTTATTGAAAAGACGTCCCTGCACCGCCAGGAATATCGCTGATGGTTTGGGAATGAGTGTCAATGAGGTGATAAAGCAGCTTGATCTGCTATTAAAAAGGGATATAACGGCCATCAGATTCGGCAATGACCGGTTGTTTTATAAAAAGAATAGGGCATAATGATAAAAGAGATTGCAATAATCAGCGGAAAAGGCGGAACAGGAAAAACAAGTATAGTCGGCTCACTTGCCTATCTGGCGGAAAACAAAATTATAGTTGATTGCGATGTCGATGCTGCCGATCTGCATCTCATTCTCAAAGGAAAAAATAATTTATCAAATGATTTCATTGGTAGTCAAAAAGCGGAAATGGTTCCGGATAACTGTAACGGTTGTGGCATTTGTATTGAATATTGCCGCTTTGATGCAATTAAAGAAAAAACAGATACTTCTGCCAATATCACTCAATTTTATGTTGACGAAATTTCCTGCGAAGGTTGCGGAGTTTGTGCCAAATTCTGTCCCGATGAAGCGATTAAACTAAAAAATCATGTTAGCGGCAAATGGTTTATAAACGAAACCAAATATGGACCTTTGATTCATGCAAAATTGGGGATTGCCGAAGCTAATTCGGGAAGATTGGTTTCTTTACTAAGAAAAACAGCCCAGGATATGGCCGAGAAAAATAATTATGAGATGATTTTAATCGATGGTTCACCGGGGATCGGTTGTCCGGTAATTGCATCATTAACAGGAGTTAACTATGCTCTTATTGTCACCGAACCGACTGTTTCTGCCATACATGATATGGAAAGACTGATTGAACTGACTCAGCATTTTGGTATCAGAGCCGGTATATGTATTAACAAATATGATATAAACCTGAAACTATCTGATACAATTGAACAATTTGCACAAAACAAAAATATGAAAGTGTTATCCAGAATACCTTATGACGTCGGTGTAACTAAAGCTCAGATTGAAGGTGTCCCTTATTTGGAATACACAAAAAACGGCATATCAAAAAATATTTATAAATTATGGGAGAATCTAAAGCAAGAAATAATTGCACCCAATAGCAAAGCTGATAATGAAAATAAGAAATTAATACAATTAGATAAACTATTTTAAGTAAGGAGTATGGGAGTATGAAAATTGCAGTACCAACAGCAGAAGGACTGCTTTGTGCGCATTTTGGACATTGTCAACAATTCACACTTTTGGAAGTTGACTCCGAGGAGAAGAAAATAATAAAATCCGAAGCTCTGACTCCTCCTCCGCATGAACCCGGGGTGTTTCCATCCTGGCTTGGCCAGTTGGGATGCAATCTTATAATTGCCGGCGGTATGGGAGGACGGGCCATTGATATGTTCCGACACAATGGCATTCAGGTTGTTATCGGTGCACCAAGCAGAAAACCCGAGGAGGTTGCCCTGGCCTACTTAAACGGCGAGCTTATGACCGGCACCAATCCGTGTGATGAGCCCGCATTTCATAAAGGAGATCACAAGGGATGTTCTCAAAAATAGAATCTTTGTGATAAATTACAGATTCCCTTTTGATGACAATATTTAATGATTACAAAAGAACAAAAAGATCGCTTGAAAATGAAGGAACAAGAAATTGCTGATAATATGCATAGCATCAAGCATCGTATTGTAGTTTTCAGCGGTAAAGGGGGTGTTGGTAAAACTACTGTAAGCGTAAATCTTGCCTATGGACTTCGCACCCGTGGTTTTAAAATAGGAATATTGGACGCCGATATAACTGGCCCAAATGTCCCCAAAATGTTAGGTCTATGGGGTCAACCATACGGTAAGGATAAGAGATTAATGCCGCCAATATGTCACGATGTGAAAGTGATATCTGCAGCCAGCCTTGTTTCACCTGATGAGCCAATTGCATGGCGCGGTCCTATGCGTTCAAAACTTCTATATCAATTTCTTGGCGAGGTTGAATGGGGTCCGTTAGATTTTCTTATTGCAGATCTCCCCCCGGGAACCGGTGATGAAATAATCACATTAACTCAACAAATGGATCCGGATCTGGCAATAATTGTAACCACTCCCCAGGAACTATCACTTATTGATTCTGCGAGAGCAATAAATTTGGCCAAGAAAATAAAGATTCCAAAGATAGGTGTCATAGAAAATATGTCAGGTTTTAGATGTCCTGAGTGTGGTAATAAGATTGACCTCTTTGACTCAGGGGGAGGAGAGAAGCAGGCCGAGCAAATGAATGTATCATTTTTGGGAGCGTTGCCAATAGATATTGAAGCCAGAAAAAAAGCAGATAAGGGTAAACCAATAATCTTGGATAACAGAAATGCCGATTTGTCGACAGCAATTATGGAGGTTATAGAAAAAGTGGAGAGTATGTTAGAAAATACAATCTAGATTCTATTGCACCTCCAATTGAAAAAAGCCGTGATCCTTAGAGCAGATTGCTTTTTGGATTTTTTTGCTATTAGTATTTATAACTAATTTATGAATTATAGCAATAGATTACGCCTAATTCCAAGCTATTTGTGAAGTTAGCCAATTCTCTAGGCGGCGAATCCCAGCCTCTCCGCCATAGATAATTTTAAATGAGGAATGACGAAGCGAAATGCCAGGATATGTAATGGTTACCCAAATTATAAGACTATGTTTTTTCACTCAAGGTTTTAATATGGATGCCAACAATCTGTGAGAGCGGAACCGTTTCTCTTGAATTTTCCTTAATCGAAACGACCTTCCAGCGTTTTTTAAATTCCAGTTTTGGATGCTCCAGAATAATATCCCTTAATTGGCCGTCCCTATTAAGAAATATATTGGTTTTTGTTTTAAGGCGAACGGCAGCCTGTATTAAGGAAGAGGTTATAAGTTGATTTAGTCGCTCTCCTTCACAATTCTCTTTACGATTTGATTCGAGCAGGCCAATTATTTCTTCGAGGGCAATTTCTCCTGAACTTTCAATTTTTTTCAATAGATTTTCAACAGCTTTATGATAATAGCCGTCGATTCTATTTGAAAGCTGAATTAGGGCCACAATAATAATAATAATTTCGTTAATATCCAAATGATTCAAGGGAAGCCTGGCATATCGGCAAAGCGTATAACCACCTTGATCTCTGTCAAAATAAAGAGGTATGCCGGCTCGGGAAATTTTATCAATATAACGATATGCTGTCCGTTCAGAAATTCCGCATACCTCTCTTATCGACTTAATGCTAACACTATTTCTATTATATAATAGATTGACTATAACAATCAGTTGATTTAAAGCACTCATTTTAATGGGGAATCTTGATGAGTCCCCCTCCTGTAGTTTTAATAATCAATATCATTGGGGATTAAAAACCGGTTATTCCATATCATAAAAAGTTGAATCCTCACCTCCCAGAAATATAAATGTTGTATCAGAAATTGTCTGACCTTCTCCATTTGGAGGAGGCGCCGGGGTTGGAGTATCCCCGCCATCCCCTTCGGCAGATATAAGAAATGGTATAAAGAGGGTACAGATCAAAACGATCAGCAATATTGCCGTTAATGACCGCCCCCGTGCGATTGAGTAGTTTGATTGGCAACTCATTTTGCCACCTATGCGTTTAAGTGTTTGAAATACAGATAAGAGGGATTCAAAAATTATGCCGAAATCTCGCTACATAAAATAACTGTCTCTATTGAATTGATTAGCAATAGATTGGATAGAATTAACTCAATAACATTAGATGCAATAAACCGTTTTTTTAGCCAAATATGATGATAGTGGTTTATTAATGATTAAAATGAATAGGTTACGGTTGCCAAAAACTTTCAAAAGTCTGGCAGATGGCAGGAGTAGAGATTATTTTATTTTGATAAATTGAATTTTTTTATTTTTCTGCGTAATGTGGTTAGAGGAATACCGATCACTTCAGATACTTTGGATTGGTTCCAATCATATTTTTGAAGGAGTTCATAAATCCTTGTCTTAAGAACCACATCAGATTTGGCACCGATTGCTTTAGTAATTGGTGCCGGAAGGTCCTCTATTTTTATTTTTTTTCCTTTATGCAGAATACAAAATTGTTCAATCAGATTTCTTAGTTCTCGAATGTTGCCCGGCCATTCATAAGAAAGCAGACAATACATAACTCCCTCAGAAATAACTGGACGTTGGCTCTCATTTGGTGAAAAGGTTTCCAGAAAATGATTAACAAGCAACGGAATATCATCGGTCCGGTCTCGAAGCGGCGGCACCTCGATACTAATCGTATTAATCCGGTAATAAAGATCTTTTCTGAATTTGCCCTTTGCAACCATCTCTTCCAGGTTTTTGTTAGTCGCATATATATATCTTATGTCGGTTGAGACAGTTCTATTGCTGCCGACCTTTTCAAATGTTTGATCTTCAACAGCGCGAAGTACTTTCGCCTGGATTTTAAGCGGCATATCACCAATTTCATCAAAAAACAAAGTTCCCCCATCGGCCGCCGAGAACTTACCTTCGCGCGGTTCGACATCAGTAGCGACTTTTTTTGCAACACCGAATAGTTCACTCTCTATTAAGGAATCAACTATTGCCGTACTATTTAGTCTAATCAGCGGCGCCTTCGCCCGTAAACTTAACCGGTGAATCATTTCGCAGATTAATTCTTTACCGGTTCCGCTTTCACCCAATATTAAAATACTGGCCTTGGTTTTTGCTATTTCCGGCAGTTTGGCAAGAAGCTGTGACATTATTCGTGAGCGGTACACGAGTTGCTTTTTTAGGCCGAGACCTTCCAGTTGATTTCTTAGCTGTTGACGCGAAAGATCAATATCTCTATAACCTTGAATTGTAGCTAATACGTTTGAGATAAAATTCGCAATTGATTTAACAAATAATATGTCACCTATATCAAACAATCCCGGTATGGTGTGGTGATCAAGGTACAGCACTCCGATGTTTCTATTTCTAATTGATATTGGTAAGCAGATTACCGACCGAATATTATGAATAACGATGCTTTTATAATGTTTTGTTCTTTTGTGATTTAAAGCATCTTCTATTATAAGCGGCCTTAATTGTTTTGAAACATAGGCCGGAATAGAGCGGCTTATTTTTTCGATATCCTCAAGGCTGGCTTTATCACAATTGATGGAAAATTTTATGCGCAGTTCTTGGGGATTATCACTCCCCGCCATTAATATGGCACCTCTTTCGGCAGCGGTCTCTTCAACCACAAATTGGATCAGTTTCTTAACAGCTGTTTCATAATCGCCGACATCATTTAAAATTTCTGAAATGCCCAAAATGATTTTTTGTATACGATAGGAATCGTCCTGATTGGATTGCAGGGAAGTCAACTGTTGTTTGATGCCGTCTTTAAGTTGTTTATTATTTAAGTCATCTGCTATTTGTTCGGCATGTTTAAGGAATTTGGCCGCCAATCTTGGCTGCATACCGGATAGGTAATGATCGGCTATTCTCCGGCATATTTGAAGAGCGAGGAATTTATGACCTGAAGAATCAATAATTCTGAAGACATTTTTTAGTAAAACAACACTAATTTTCCGTTTGCGCAGTTTCTGCTTGCGGCATATAACCAGTTTTGACAGGGCCCTGAAGACGGGGGCTTCATTATGTTTAATTAGTTTTCGAAGCGGTTTGGAGATTTTGAGAGCTTGAGCAGCAAATTTCTCCTCTTTACCTAAAAACAGATAAAGCAGTGCCACTGCACTATAATAATAGCATTTTGATTTGATCAGATCTTTATAAACCGATAATAATGCTTTGCTCTGTTCACGAATATCATAGGATTCATTGTTAAGTATTTCGATCAGTTTAAGTTCGGCAAGTGATGCCTCATCTTGCAGATCTGCAAGAAAATCTCTGGCTCTCTTAATATGATTAATACATGCGGTTGTTTTTCCTTGGTATAATGCAATTTCGGCCTGAACAAAATCGGCTTTAGCCAAACTCCTGATAGGATCGTTATGGTGAACAAACCGCCTGCCGATTTCAAACGCTTTACAGGCGGTCTGTAAATCCCCAAGATTGCACATGGCAGTACCTTGACAAAAATAATATTTTTGTTTGGTCAATCGATTATTTTTAAAGGCATTGGATGCGCGGAAATTTTCCAGGTAATATAACACATCGCGAGCATTGTTAAGACGAGAGTGAGTTAGTGCCAGCGTTATGTACACATTGCTAAGAATGGTAAAATCAGATTTTTCGCCTGCAACATTGAGGGCGAGTTGACCGTAGTTAATAGCGTTTGTATAATCAGACTGCTCAAAACACAGAAGGGACAAATTATTATAAGAAACTGCCAGATTTATATTATAATTACCTTTCCTGGCTAATGCCGCGCTTCTCAGGAGAAATTTTTCAGATTTGGAATAACTGCCCTGCCTCCAAAAAATCATCCCTCTGTCATGATATACTTTTGACAAAAGTCTGTCAAAAGAATGAATTTTGGATAGTTTTTCTACCTTATTCAGAATGTTCAGACTCTGGTCATGTTTGCCTTCTTGTGCTATGACCCATGCTTTTAGTCTTAAAAAATCCCCAAAGAAATCGTTTTGTTCAAGTCTTCCTGATCGCTCCAATCCCTGATCAATCCAGATAATGGCTTCGGCAAAGCGTCGCCTGGTAATTTCCAAAAAAGATAGACGGTATAAAAAATCTAAGGATGCTTCTTCATTCTCTTCTGGTAATTTTAACAGCTTTTTTAAAAAGGTTATTGAATCCTTGGGGCGACCTAAAAGAACCGCAAGTCTAGACAGAGCATTTAATATTCCCATACGAAAAACCACGGGGAAGTCGGTTTTGCTCTTGTCTACTTGCGTTAACGCTTTTTTTAGCAGAAGATAATTCATTAGGGTCGGTAATTTTTGGGGCTCCTCATTTATATTTTGAGCCAGATTCTTAATAAAATCTAAATCATCATTCTTATTTACATCATAACACGGAAACAGTCCTTCCATAATTAGGCGATTGGCATATTCATAAATTTCGGTCAGCAGATTATCTGGAACGGTAATCTGCCAATAATAATCATACAGGACAATATCTGATTCTTTAACAAGTTGTTTAAGTATTTGAAGGAATCTTTTAGGATTTATTGATAAAAAATCATTCAGGTCTGTTACAAATTCATCGTTTAAACCAAAGATTTTATTTTTTTGAAAAAGGAAATCCTGCAAATCTTTATTTTTTTTTGATCTCTGAGATTTTTCTGTCCAGTATTTAGAAATAAGTTGAGCCGCCAATAAGGTTCTCTGTAATGTTTCCAATTTCTCTTTTGAAATTATTTTATGATTCGCCAAAGAATTTATAAGAATTGCTGGTCTGGAGGTAGAATTCGTAATGGTCAAGTCGGTAATCAGTTTTTTTATATTTTTTCTTATGATGGTCGGTTCAATTTGTTTAGAAATTACATTATTTTCGTAATGACCAACGCACTCTTTCAAAAGAATACCTATTGAGTAGCAGTCGGTTTGACAGATAATTTCCCTGTTTTCAATTATCTCGGGGGCAATATGTTTTGGTGAGCCAAATATTTTTGCCATCGGGGAGGTGTTGGAGGGACATAAAAAATCGAGATCTATTAAATTTATAATTGTTCGGCCATTCTTTTTCCCAAGTATAAAATTGTCTAACTTTAGATCACAATGCACCAGATCCAATAGATGTAAATAATCAACAATAAAGCAGATCTGGATTAACGAATCCGGGAATGATTCCCAAAAGAACTGAGGCGTTATAGAATGCCAATGAGCAGAATCCAGGTAGGGGTATTCTATCAATAAATTGCCCTTAACAACGGTTTTTCTTTTTGCGGTGATTATTCTTTTTGTTTTAATATTCTTTTGTGCCTTAAACGATTTTAGAAGAAAAGAGTTTTTCGTATTGCTATCCAATTCTTGAATGGAAGAGATTGTTTTTACAATGCAGGATTCCCCCGATCTATTCTCTAATGCCAGCCAGGTTTGAACCAGGCTATTTTCGGATAGCAGGTTGGTAAACGTATAATTCTTTGATTCCGGCTTTGTATTCAATGCAGTACGCTCATCTGACATGGTTTCTAAACAATAATAAAATTTAGTTGATTTAAACTGAATGTCAAATGCTTTAATCTGGTTGAGACATTCCATATTTTAATTATATAGGGATAATGAATTCTTTTCCACTGACAGTTTTTGTCAGGGGTTGATCTTATACTATTTCTGGGATAAAAATAGATTAGCGGGGTCGGGAGCCATGCCCTTTCATGGAAGAGTGGGGCAGCTAGAGATACCATACCGACTCCGCTATAATTTTCAATTAACATAGATAAAAAAGGTCATCTAACCTGAAAAAATATGGAACAGCAGCAGTTTAATGGTTTGCGATATAGAAGTCTCTCTTGGATTTTAGCCGAATTTGTCCATGAATAGGAGCAGGTCGGGAGTCCTGCCTTCTCTAAGGTGATATTTGTTAATATGTTGAATAAAATTGGATTGCAATGTAAGTCCAAGAATTACAGCAGTTTAGGATTTTTGTTTGTTTTTGTC
>Ga0136651_10002234_pt1 | contig 10625 bp, 7 predicted proteins | sample Mar14236cmmetaG_FD_94867 | JGI IMG/M metagenome (GOLD analysis project Ga0136651, IMG submission 94867) | Marine hydrothermal vent microbial communities from Guaymas Basin, Gulf of California to study Microbial Dark Matter (Phase II) - Marker... ...
CCGGCAGAGAGCTGAACACGCCGCTCTGGCCGGCAATGACGCAGCGGTCGCCGATTTCCACCCCGCCCTGAATGCCCACTTGCCCGCCGACCACGCACCAGGACCCAATACTGGCACGTCCCGCGATGCCGCACTGAGCGGCAATCAGCGTGTGCTCGCCTATGGTCACGTTGTGGGCGATCTGCACCAGGTTGTCTATCTTGCAGCCGCGCCCGATCCTGGTTTCATCCAGTGCGGCACGGTCAATGGTGCAGCACGCACCGATTTCCACGTCGTCGCCAATCACAACGCGCCCGAGCTGGGGGAACTTATGGTGTCCCTCGGCGGTGGTGACGAAGCCAAAGCCCTCGGATCCGATGACCGTGCCCGAGTTGACAATGCAACGGTCGCCTATCTCGCAGTCCGCCAGCACTCTTACGCCCGGGTGGATTATCGTTCTAGCCCCGACCATCGTGTTCTCGCCGAGGTAGCAACCCGCGCCGATGCGGGCACCGGTCTTGACCACAGCATGCGCCGCTATTACCGCATACTCGCCCACGTTGACGTTCTCTCCTATCTTCGCCTGGGGGCTGATAGTCGCCAGGGTGCTGATGGCAGGTTCGGGCTGAGGCTTCTGGGCAAGGAAGTGTTCAATCACATGCACGAATGCCAGGCGCGGGTTTCGGACAACGATGGCATTGTCGAATGAGCCCGCCAGCTCCTGGGTAGTGATGACCGCAGCCAGATACTCGGTTTTGGCCTGGCGTACAGACCTTGCCGAATCAGCAAAGGCAATGCAGCCGCTCTCTGGCCGCTCCAGGCTGCAAACGCCTGAGATCGGGAGTGCCGCGTCGCCTCTCAGCTCGCCACCCAGTATTTCCGCCAGCTGGCTCAGCGTGAAACTCATATTCTCACTCCAATAGAGGCGAACAGCTCGTCGCGGAAGTCGGTCAGGAGCTTAAACTCATAGTAATTGCGGAAGATGTAAGTTATGCCGTATTCGTTGAGGTCTTTGAGCTCGGATTTGATGTAGTGCTCACCGGAAATGTAGAAGTCCTCGGCTATGCTCACACTTCCGCGTAAAACCGGGCTATTCAGCTTAAAGTCGTAAGCGCCTTCAAGACTGGCCAGACCTTCCTTCCTGACCGCCAGGCCAAGCTGCGGTTGCAGCTCAAACTGGCCCGGGAAGAAGATGCCGTGGAAGAACACATCAGCACTGCGTCCTATTCTCACACCTGCAGTGAAATCGAATCGAGCCTCCCCTTCTTCACGGTTGAGGTCTACTCTGCCGGTTGCCCCCAACCGGAACCTGGCGGACTCCACATCGTAGATTAGAGAGATGTCCTCTCTCACGGTGAATAGCTCCACAGTGGCTGTTGGCTCCATCACTTGGAGCGGTTTGGCGAACTCAATCTCGCGCGTAAGGTAGTCCTCAATAGCGTGGGCCTTCGCTTCCACAAAGGTGACAGGCAGTCCGTGAAGCGCCTGCAAGTTGGCGCTGACCACGCTGCCAGCATCATTCACCTGCAGGTTCAGCATCGTAGAGGATCGTATCTTCACGAAGTGCCTCTGCACCACGCTGGCTCCTTCTTGCGGTATCAGCGTCACATACACGCGGGTCGTCTCCGCCGGCAGCACGAGCACCAGTGGGTCAAAGTCGCTGTAACCGATCTGCTGCCGGAACCACTCCTTGGCCTCTCTCATCGTCATGCGCTCTACCCAGGCGGCGTCGCTGTAAGGCGTGCCGCCGAAAGCGCCCATTAGCGCCGTCTGGAGGCTCGCGCGGTCGCTGCCGGTGATGTCACGTAGTAGCGGCGTGTCCGAGCGGAAGCGGAACTCAACCTCAAAACCCTCGATTCTGTCTCCGCTAAGGCGGATGGCAACGTGACATGTTGTGGTCTCACCCGGGGAGATCCGAAGCTCCGACAGCGTCATTCCGCGCTTGCTCAGAGCGAGGTCAATGACGCTGCTTAAGGTTGAGACGATCTGTTCTCTGTTTGCTTCTATCTGTGCGATAGACCCTTCAAGCTGCTCTATGAGGGCAAGTTCCAGCGTGCGAGCGATTGCATTGTGGACCTCATCCGCCACTTTCCCGGTGGGTTCGTCATCTTCCCACTCGAGTTCTAACTTGATTGCAGCGACGCGAGGCGTCTCAGCCCCCTCGCTCTGCGCGGGCGCCACGTGGCAGACGGCGATAGTGCAGAGAATCGCAGCCAGCGGAATGCAGATCAGCCGCATACTCGCAAACTCCAGAAGGTCAACTAGAACATCTCGCCAATGCCGAAGTGAACACGTGAGCCGCCGTCAATCAGGTCCCATCCCATATCCAGGCGGATGGACCCCAGTCCCAGGGCGGGGACGCGGAAGCGCACACCGATTCCGGCAGTGCGGGCTGCATCGGTTTCAGAGAAACTCTCGCCGCACCATGCCCAGTCAGTGAATACAACACCGGTGAAGGTCTGCTTCTTGTCCAGGGGGAAGCGATACTCGGCGTTGAGCAACAGCATCTTGGTACCCAGCAGGTCGTCTTCCGGCCTGCCGCGCACTGAGTTGACTCCGCCCACCCGGAACTCCTCAAACACCGGGACATTGCCCTCGGCAATGCCGATCTTGGCGCGGAGGCCGAGCGTGTTTTTCTTCGCGTGGGGCATAAACACGCGCCCGTCCAGCACGTACTTGCGGAAATCAAAGTCCCCGCCGAAGCCCGCAAGTTGAGCGCTCCCGCCCAGGTAGGTGCCATTGTGGGTGGTGAACACGTTGTCGCGCGTGTCGTGGGTCATTCCGAGCGTTATGCTGCGGGTCTGACCGGTCTGCTCCAGGCGCCTGCGGCGCTCGGGGCCGTAGTCGTGGAAGGGGTCGCCTTTGATTACATCGTAGTCGTAATCTGTTACACCCAGCCCGATAGTCCCGGAGAGCTCCGTGTTGAAGTGATGCCCCCATGTCAGACTACCCCCCAAGCTGGAGACGTCTATTTCGCTCTCAATGGGCGAGCCTGGATTCCGCTGCTGGCGGTAGTTGAGGTCGTAAACGCTTGCAGAGAAGAAGTCGCTCTCGCTCAGGTACGGGTCGGAGTAGTCCACTTGGTAGCCCGGGTTGTTCTTGCTGAAGACAACAATGGCGGATATGGTCTTGCCCTCGCCCTGGAAGTTGCGCTCGCTGTATGAGATCGTGCCCTGCAGGCCATTCACGGTAGAGTATCCCAGTCCAATGCCTGCTTGCCCCGTTGGAGCCTCGGTTACCACGAACTTGAGGACAAGGTTGCCGGGCGTAACTGACGGTTCCATCGTGGGCTCAACCTGCTCAAAGATACCCATGTTGTAGAGGTCTTGCATGGCCTTCTCAACTGCGCCTTTCCTCAGAAGCTCACCCGTAACCACTTGCCTTCCCACTACCATCCGCAGCAGCGATTCCTTGGTCTTCTCGTTGCCTTCAAAGGCAATGCTGTCCACCTTACCCTCGCCAATCGTGACGTAGACGGTGCCTCTATCCTCTTCCAGGGTGCTCAGGGCGAACTCTACAATGTAAGCTCCCACATAGCCGTCTTCCGAGTACTTGCCCAGTACGCCGACCGCGATATCATCCTCCAGCTGTCTGAGGTTGGTGACTTCTCCCGGCGTCAGCGTGATGTACTCCTGCAGCTCCTCGTCAGTGTAGATGGTGTTGCCGCTGAACTTCACCTCCCGGAAGACCGGATTCTCCAGCACTTCAATCACCAGGATGGTCTTGCCTTCAAAGTAGTCCAGCGAGAGCCTTGGGGGCTCTTGGAAGAAGCCGGTGGCGTACAGCAGCTCGGAGTTCCGGTTCAGCTCGGTCAGCACGTTGCCGGTGATTTCCTGGCCGGGCTTGATAGTCAGCGCGTCCAGGACAATGCTCTGATCGAGGTGCTTGAGCCCGACCATTTGGATGTTGTTGATGACAACCCCTTGGGCGTAAGCCGGGGCAGGCGGAGCTGCCATCTCCAACAGGAGCAGCACGAGAGCGAAAAAAGAGATCTTCGCGAAGTTGGCGACGGGCATTTGTCCCATCCCTCCCTCCAGGATGTGTGATAACGACCCAGGTATTATAGCAGTGGGTGTGGCTACTGCTCAAACTCTTGCTCAATCATCACCAGTAGCGCGAGCGCATCCAACGAGGCGGAAGCCTCTGTCTCCCTGCTGGTTTCGGGCTCGCTGTGGGCAGGGGATGGCTCCAGCGGAGCGCGCGTTGCCGATGCTGGCGCGCTTCTCTCGTCCTCCGCCGAAGGCCGGGGGGATCTTGCAGCCAGTATTCTCTTGGTTGGCCGTGGGCGCGATGGCGCCTTCTGTATGGAAGACACCGCGGCGCTGCTGGTTGGTGGAGGGACAGCTTCCAACGTGGTTGGCGGCGCCACCTCGTGAGGCTCCGCCGTGACCGGCGGCATTAGGGGCTCCCCCTGCAGCGCAACCGTATAGGGCTGCTGCCCAGGTTGCAGGAACACGACGGCAAGCATCACTGCCAGCACTGCTGCCGTGGCAATGGCAACAGGAACTAGCAGGGCTATCCGCCGTCTCGGTGCAGCTTCAGATCGGAGAGCCACCCGCAGCTCCGCTTCCATGAGCTGCAGTTTGCGTTTAACCGCTTCACCATCACCGGTCTCTAATTGTGAAGAAGCTTCGTTCCACCAGCGCGCGAGTTTTTCCATCCGCTCTTTGTTCATAGGCTTCCAGTAAGCCATTATCGTGGCCCCAGGCTTGAAGTTAAAGCCGGGGCAAGCGTCACTGTGTGCTAGAATTAGGTTTCACGGCCACACCTGTCTGGGGGGCACTATGAAGGGATCCACATTCAAGGCTTGGGCAGTGTTTGCAGCAGCAGTGTGCACTTGGCTGCTGCTGGCCGCCCTCACGGCATCCGCAGAGCTGGTGAACATTGGCATTCTGCACACAAACGACACTCGCGGCCGCATACAGTCCTACTACTATCAGAGCAGCAAGCCACTGGGCGGCTATGCTAAGCGAGCCATCTACTTCAAGGAAAAGCGGCGCCACCAAGGACTGCGCTGGCTCACCTTGGACGCGGGGAACGCACTAGGATACACGCCTCTGAGCTACTATCTCGATGGCTACCTGGATGTGCGGTTGATGTCAATGCTGGATTACGACGCAGCGGGCCTCGGGCCATTTGACTTCGCCATCGGACGGCAGAAACTCGCCGAGCGCATCAGCGAAGCGGCTTTCCCTTTCTTGAGCGCGAATGTCCTGGACCAGGCAAGCGGCAGGTATCTGGGGGAGCCATTCAAGGTGATTGACCTGGGGGACTTTCGGGTGGCGCTACTGGGTTTAACTGACCCAAGCGCGCCATCTCAAGTGCCTGCGGCCAATACTTCCGGCTTGACCTTCCGCGACCCTCATGAAGTTGCAGCGGAGTGGGTGCCGCAACTGAAGAACCAGGCGGACACGATATTCCTGCTGTCCACACTGAAGCTGTCCGACAACATCCAGCTGGCGGTGGCGCACCCCGAGATATCCGTCATCGTCAGCGGTGGGCAGATGGCAGCCCTGAGCGTTCCCCTGAAGGTGGACAACAGCCTGATAGTCCAGGCCGGCTTCTGGGGCGCTAAGGCTGGCCTGCTCAAGATCACGTTTGAAGGCGACCGCCAAAACGGCTACAAACTGCGCTACTTCGACGAGCACCTGGAGGAGCTTGGCGGACGCTGGGTGGAGAACACAGATTACCTGGCAGTGATTGCAGAGCACAGGGCCCACATGGACGAGCAGCTGGATGTGGTCATCGGGAGCCTGGCAAGCGCAATGCCGCCGGACAAGCTCACGTCCTTTGAGACTCTGCTGGGAAATCTGTTCGCTGATGCAGTCCGTGAGGCCAGCGAGACGGAGATTGCATTGCTTGAGGCGAGCGCCTTCCGGGGGGGGCTGCCGGCTGGGCCGATTACGCGCGGCGATCTGTTGAAGGCCTACCCGGGCGAGTCACGTATCGTGAAGGGCGTTATGCGCGGGGCTGATTTGCGTGAGCTACTATCACAGGGAGCCGAGAACGTCGGTCGCGGGAGCTTCCTGCAGGTTAGCGGCGTGAGTTTCGGCATCTTTGGGGGGGAAGCTCACAGTGTTCGCGTGGGCGGGGTCTCTCTCCGGCCCGAAGCGGATTACACAGTTGCCGTGACCGACCGCATGGCTGAGGGTTTGGCCGGACTGACGGCAGTGCACGCTTTGAAACAGCGTCAGCTCTATCCCTACCTGGTGCGCGAAGTTGTGGAGGACTACCTGTCCGATCGCAGCGAGTATTCGCCCGAACTGGAAGAACGGATCAGCTACTTCGCCGAGCAACCGGAAGAGAGGTTGTCGGAAGAGGCAGAGGCTGAAGAGCCATCGCCGGAGAGTGTCACGGACGAAGCGGAGGAGACCCCGATAGAGTACGAGGCGGAGGAAGCGACAACGGAGGTGCCTTCACCTGAAGAAGGCGCACCAGGGGAGGAGGCCGCCCCAGACGAATACGAGGTGATTGTGGAGGAAGAGACGGACCTTGGATTGGCTCCTGCGCCGGAGGCGGAGGTCGAGGAAGTCGCAGCAACCGAACCGGTGGTGGCGGATCTTCCGCCCGCCGCGCCCGCAGGCGAGTTCTCCATCGGCTCTACAACGGTGGAGATGGAGGGCCTCACTTACGACTTCGGGGTGAACGAAGTGACGCTGGAAGGCCAGCCGGCGATCCAGCTCGTTCTCAAGCTCAGCAATACCGGTGAAACGCATAAGATGCTCAAGTTCCCCACCGGGCAGCATTACGACTTCAAGGTCTATAGGGACGACAAGCTCCTCTGGAATTACGCGTACAACCGCTATTTTACGGAGGAGGGATCATCGCTTTCGCTGGCTCCCGGCGACGAGGTCGTTTTCCGGGCTTACTGGGACGGCACCGACAACAAGCGAATGCAGTTGGAGGAGAACCTGTACCGCTTTGTAGCGGAGCTAACAACCACGCCGGTGCAGGAAGTCTCGTTCATCGCGCTGTTTGCTCCTCTGGTCAACTGACACGTAAATGCCTCCCATCATCGATCGTGCCGTAATAGTCGTTGCAGTACTCGTCGGCTTCATGGCGATGGCTGACACGCTTGCGCTGTCCATTCGCACCAGCGGTGCCATCACCCGGCGGCTGGCTTCCTCCATAGCGCTTTTCAACCTGATCATCGTTTTCGCGCGGCTTTCCAACATGATTCAAGCTCCCATCGTGGGGAACATGGCCGACAAAACGGTGGTGCTCGACCCGGTGCTGCGCGACGCGATGGTTGACGCGCTTCTCTGGAAGATCCACTTCATCATCCTGGCCACGACTGTAGGCACCTTGGTTGGCGGATTGCTGACGCCTACGTTCGTACGCATTTTCACCAGGATGCTGGAGGTGTTTGAGCAGGTCAAGACGCTACCACGTGTCGTGCTTTATGTCATGCACCCGAAGCGATGGCTGCACGCCTACAAGTACTTCGTATGGCCGTTCAACGATCGCCTGGCCGGGTATATCAAAAGTGTCCGTCGGCTTCCGCTGGATTTCATTGCCTTCATGGTGCTGGTAACTGCGTTCTATACGGTGGGTGTGCTTTCCACGGTCTATGCTGGCGCGCTCAACCCGTCGCTACGAGCTACTGCCGTAACGCTTTCCGGCATCGTGAACGGCATCGCCACCTTCCTGCTTTTCATCCTCGTTGACCCGCCTGCAGCCATGATTACCGACCAGTGTATAAACGGCCAGCGGCCACTATCCGATGTCAAGACGATGAACCTGAGCCTTGTGGTTGCACGGTTCATCGGCACCATTCTGGCGCAATTCATAGTGGTGACCATGGCTCACTACGTGATGTACATAGCGGGCTGGGTTGACCAGCTATTCTAGAGCGATGCTTGAGCGACCGCGTAAGCTACCCGTGATTGTAGGCCCTACTGCGTGCGGGAAAACGTCCTTGGCGCTGTCCCTGGCGGCGCGTCTGCCGCTGGAGATTGTCAGTTGTGACTCGCGCAAGGTCTACCGGGGGCTCAATCTGGGTTCTGCGAAGCCAACGGCTTCTCAGAGGGGGCAGGCGCGTTTCCATCTTCTTGACATTGCAGAGCCAGCGGAACAGTTCTCGGTTCAAGGCTTCTTGCTGCAGGCCCATAAAGCTATCACGGATATCCGAGAACGGGGGAAGATCCCCCTGCTAGAAGGCGGGACAGGCCTTTATATAGAGGCCCTGCTTGGAGGCTTCGATTTTGGCAAGGCGCCTCCGTTGGAGAAGCTGCGGCAGCTCTTCAGCCAGGCGTGGAAGCGAGACAGCCAGCAGCTTAGCTTGCGTGTTCGCTCCGTGCCTGGGGCGGAAGGGGTTGACTTGCTGAACCCCCGCAGGGTGATCCGCCTGCTGGAACGGGTGCTGATATCCGCCGAGGAAACGGATTCTGCTCGCTTGCTTGAGACCCTTGGCCTTGCCGGGGCTTTGGAGGAGGTTCTGGAGGTTCGCAGAACGCTAACAGCATCCAATCGGTCTGCTTTCCCCCCGCTGGAAGCGATGGGATACAGGCTGGAGGTCAAGAAGGCAGCACTGGACGCCCGCATCCACGCCCGCACGGCGACAATGCTGGAAGCAGGGCTGGTGGACGAAGTCAGGGCGCTGCTGGAGTCTGGGGTGCCACCGGAAGCGCAGTCACTCTCGGGAATCGGTTACTCCGAGGCGGTGGGCTTTCTGCAGGGCGGTCTTTCTTTCCAGGAGCTGGCAGAGCTGATAACCATCCACACGAGGCAGTATGCCAAACGCCAGGAAACGTGGAACCGCCGTCGCTTTGGCAGTTTCACCCCTCTCGCGTTCACCACGCCCGCAGAGCAAGCCGAGGCGGCAGGCTTGATTGAGTCCGATATCCGCCGGGAGTACGGCTTGCCGGACTGAGCTACCGGAACTCGCGAGAGTCGAGCACAATAGTCACCGGCCCATGGTTTACCAGTTCCACGTCCATCATGGCGCCAAAGACACCTGTTTTCACTTGGAGCCCGTACTCGCCAATCGCCTTGCCCAGGTCCAGCACTATTGCTTCAGCTGGCTCCGGCGCCATCGCGTTGATGAACGAAGGGCGGTTACCCTTCTTGACATTGGCGCAAAGCGTGAACTGTGAGACGAGGAGTATCTCTCCTCCAATGTCCAGGGGCGAGAGGTTCATTTTCCCATCATCGTCAGGGAACACCCGTAGCTGGGCGATACGCTTGGCCATCCAGGTGAGATCCTCCCTGCCATCTTCTGCAAAGACGCCCACCAGAACCAGGAAGCCTCGGCCTATGGTCGCGACCGGCACACCGTCTACTCGCACTTCGGCACGGTGCACACGCTGGACGACTGCCCGCATTAGCCTTCCTCCTTCGGGTGTTCCAGTATTCGCTCTACAGCCATTACGTCTTCAACGCCGCGCAAGGCTTCCAGCACTTCCTGTAGCTGCTGCCTGTTGCGCACTTCCACCATCAGCTGGAAAGTAGCAAGCTCGTCCCCATGCATTACGCTGGGGTGGAGGTTCAGGTTACCGCCGGTGAGATTAACCGAAAGCTCGGACAGTTCGCGCATAACGTCAAACAGCAACCCCACGCGGTTCAGTGCCGTAATGGCCAGGGCTGTTGGGTAATAGATATCCTCAGCATCCTCACTCCATTCAACCGGTATCACCGTGTATTCGGTCACCTTGTTGCCCTGTGGGCACTGAGCGTGGTGTATCTCAACCCGATGCTCTTTGCGATTGTCCAACCCAAAGATATCGTCCCCTGGAACCGGAGTGCAGCATGCAGCCAGCTCCACCTTCCGCCTGAGCGTACGGCCGCCCTTGCGGGCGATGCCCAGTTCACCCGCCGGGCCAACGGCTGTGTGGAAGGGAGACCGTCCCCAGGACGATGCAGGCTGCCGGCGGGGATGCAGCGATTCCTGCATATGCATGTGCTTCAGTTGCTGGACTACTTCGTTCGCCATTAGGTTGCCCACTGCAATGCGGTCAAACATGTCGTCTATCTTGCGTATATGGAGTATCCTGAGCAGCTGCATTAGCTTCGTGTTGTCCATTAGATTGAGCGGATACAGCCCTTCCTTTGCTATCTGTTGTCGCAACAGGAAGCGCCCCATCTCCACCCGTTCCCGTCGGCTGCGGGAGCGGAACCAACGCTTGATCTTCATCACGGCCTTCGGGCTCTTCACGATATTGAGCCACTCCGGCTGGGGGTTAGGTTTGCCCTCAGCGTTCTTCACAATCTCAACCACATCCCCGTTGTCAAGCTCGTAATCCAATGGCACCGGGACGTTGTTCACTCTGGCGCCCTGGGTGCTGTGTCCGAGGTCGGTATGTATGAAGTACGCGAAGTCAAGCGGGGTGGAACCCTTGGGCAAAGAGACGACCTCTCCCTGTGGTGACAGTACAAGCACTTCTCCCTCGGTCAGTGAGGCCCGCGTCTTCTCCACAAAACGCCTGGAGTCGAGGTGCTCTTCCGACAGGTCCTGAATGAACTGGAACCACGAGAAGGTCCTGCTGAGTTTGCCCTGGGACGACAGTTCCTTGTACTTCCAGTGGGCGGCAACACCGTGTTCCGCGACGTCGTCCATCCATGCTGTGCGAATCTGTATCTCAGTTATCTGCCCACCCTCCCCCGCGACGGTCGTGTGCAGGCTCTGGTAGCCATTGCTCTTCGGGGCA
>Ga0136651_10002238_pt1 | contig 10614 bp, 12 predicted proteins | sample Mar14236cmmetaG_FD_94867 | JGI IMG/M metagenome (GOLD analysis project Ga0136651, IMG submission 94867) | Marine hydrothermal vent microbial communities from Guaymas Basin, Gulf of California to study Microbial Dark Matter (Phase II) - Marker... ...
CGGACCTGGAAGCGTTGCGCGAAGGCATTGGGCTGCGTGCTTTTGGGCAACAAAACCCGTTAGTGGCCTACCGCAAGGAAGCGCACGATATGTACGAGGCCCTGCTGACCAGTATTCAGCAGATGATCGCCCGGTCTGTCTATCTTGTGCCGCGGCCGGTTGCTTCTCAACGGCGGCAGCAGCCACCAAAGACACGTTCCGGACAACCATCTCGTGCTGCGCCCAACGAATTGCCGGGGCGCAATGATCCCTGCTGGTGTGGCAGCGGCCTCAAGTACAAGAGTTGCCACATGCGCCTGGATCGGGAGAAGCGGCGAGGAGCGGGGACGTCCCCTCCGCCGCGCACGCCTCCTGGCAAGAAAAAAGTCCGGCGCAAAACGAGACGGAGACAGAGGAGGGGGACTAATGAGGGAAAGGGCTTGTCCTGAGCATAGTCGAAGGGAACTCGACCTGGCGGGTCGCCTTATGGCAGATATGGATCCTCGATTGCTCGAGTTCCTGCAGAGCAAAATCAACTCTTTCGTCAAGTGGGATCTGGTTTGCTTCTTTTACGATAATCCGCATACGACGGACACGGCTGACAACATTGCCCGCTATGCCGGCCGCAATGCCGGAACTATTCACACTGAATTGGCTGAACTGTCGCAGGAGGGAGTGTTGGAGGAAAGCCAACTGGGTGATATGACCATCTACTCGCTGGCCTCAGATCGTCAGACCAGAGAATTGTTGAAACAGTTCGTGCAGGCCTCCGATGACCAACAGTTTCGAGCCAAGGCCATCTACCACATCATGCGAAGGACGCAGTGATGAGCAATGGGCAATTGCTGGTCGCTGACTGTTAGGAAAGGAGAGGTTCATGGAGCGGATGAAGACGGGCGTACCGGGCCTGGATGAGATGCTGCACGGTGGTTTCTTGCCCCAGACTGCCAATCTGGTCGAAGGCGCGCCGGGCACAGGCAAGACGACGCTGGGAATGCAATTCATCCATTATGGCATAGCGGCCTGCGAAGAGCCGGGATTGATCTTGACTTTTGAGGAATTTCCATGGCAGTACTATCGTGATGCGGCCAGTTTTGGGTGGGATTTCCGTCAGATGGAGCGAGAGGGGAAATTGCGTGTGGTGATGAGTAGCCCAGAGGTCACCAAGACTGACCTGGAACAGGTCGGCGGACGAATCGAACGCCTGGTACGGGAGATGGGCATCAGGCGGGTTCTGATAGACAGCCTTTCACACTTTGAGCGTCTCAGCGAAGAACCGACGCATCTGCGAAGCATTGTCTACGGATTTGTCAACTCACTAAAGCGCGAGGGCCTGACGGCCATGTTGACACGGGAGAGCGTGGCGTTGTTGGGGGAGACCGAAGGAACGGATGACACACTTGCTTTTATGGTTGACTCCTACGTTCTTCTCCGTTACGTCGAAATCGAGAGCGCCATACGCAAGGCGCTCTTGGTTCTCAAGATGCGGGGTAGTAATCACGACAAGGGCATCCGCCAGTTTGAGGTCACTCCTCGGGGGATCGAGGTCCGCGCGCCGTTCGAGGGGCGGGAAGGGATTATGAGCGGCAGCCCTCGGCGGATGGTCGACTCGTTTATGCAGGCATTTGTGCGGCGTTAATATAGAATTATCGCACAGGATTTGTGTCATGTGCGAGAATTTTTTCAGGACACGAATTACACAGATGGACACGGATAAAAAGAAAAAAGAATCAGTAATGAAAGCAATTGAATACATATTGGCTATCTATTCGTGGGTTGTCATTGGGATGCTGGTCGTTTTCCTGTGGCGCATTGCGTATTTTTTTGAGAAAACCTCGGGCCAGCGGGTGGGTTATCGTTTCCTGACCCTGCCGTCTCTGTTGCTGGCAGCCAGCGCGATCTACTATCTTGTGTACGGCGGGGGGTTCATTGGGCAACCTGCCGGCGATATACTGCTGTTTAGTGGTGGTGTTTCGCTGTGCCTGTTTGGCTTGCACCTGCATAAATTGATGATCGGAGAACGGCAATGATCTTTCTCACGGCATCCTTGGCGCCCGTGGGGTTGCTGGCTATTGCCTACCTGAATTCTCTCTTTGGCGACTTGAGCAAGCGATTGGGTTCCGTGACAAAGATGGCAGATTATCATCGCTGGTTCGTGGTGGCCAATGGTTTTATAACCCTGGCGGCGGTCATCCAGATGGTGCGGGGCACCGCTGCTCTGGCGCCCGAGCGTGCACCGCCTATTTTGTTAGAGCCCTGGTTTGCATTGATATGTTTCTACATTCCTTTAGCCGTGGGGGTGACCATTGCTCTTGTGCTCATGTGGTACTACTGGGGATGGATCCTGAGGGAGAAGGTTGATGATCAATGAACAATGAACAATGAAACAATGTGACCAGATGATGATGGGCAATACGACAATATGTGACGAAGGAGAACAATCGGAGAGGCTGCCTAGCCTGCGCTCCCAACTACACGCGCTGCCAAAGATAGATTTACACCGTCACCTGGAAGGCTCCTTGCGGCTTCAGACCCTGGCCGAGATTGCCCAGGAGCACGGGATTGATCTGCCCAGTTACGACATCGAGTACCTGCGGCCCTTTGTGACGGTTACGGGCGGGCCGCCGGATTTTCATCGCTTTCTGGAAAAGTTTCGTCTCCTGCGACGTTTTTATCCCACCCAGGAGGCTGTCGAACGAGTGGCCTATGAGGCGGTGGCCGACGCGGCAGCCGATAATGTCAAATATCTGGAACTGCGCTTCAATCCGGTCGCGCTGGCCCGGGCGCAAGGGTTTTCGTTCGACCAGGTGACTACCTGGGTGTGCGGTGCTACAGCCCGTGCCCAGCGTGATTGTGGCATTCGCGTCAATCTGATCCTGCAGATTGGCCGGGATGAGGACCTGGACACGGCGTCGCAGATCGCCGACGTCGCCTGGGCCCACCGGAAAGAAGGCGTCGTCGGTCTGGACCTGGCCGGTGACGAGGCGCGCTATCCAGCTCGCTGTTTTTCTCAAATTTTCCAGCGAGCGCGACGGAAGGGGTTGGGTGTCACAGTGCACGCTGGAGAAGTCGGGAGGGGCGAGAACGTCCGTGAGGCCATCGAATTACTAGGGGCACAGCGCATCGGACACGGCGTGCGATCAATCGAGAACTCGGAAGTTGTGCGACTGATCCGTGAGCGGGGAGTGGCGCTAGAAGTCTGCCCGACCAGTAATTTGCAGACAGGGGCCGTACATCGTTTTGGGTGGCATCCCCTTCCCGACCTGCTGGCGCTTAACTTGCGCGTGACGATCAACACCGATGACCCTAGCGTCAGCGATACGACGCTGACCGACGAGTATCTGACCGCCATGCTGGCGATGGGAGTGACGCTGGAGCAGATCAAGCGCTCTATCGTGGTAGCCGCCGAGGCTTCATTCCAGCCGCCAGCCGAGCGCAAGCAATTAGCAGAGTGGTTTCGTAAAGAGTTGGAAATGACCAATGGACAATGAACAATGAACAATGAAACAATGCATACGGAACTTGTTCGTGATCAGATTGCAGTGTTGATTGCTGCGGGGTTGCAGGGTGCGCAGGAGGAAGGTGCACTGCCGACGTTCGAGATAACGCCGGTCGTCGTGGACCGCCCGCGCCAGTCCGGCCACGGCGATTACGCTTCACCGGTCTGCCTGCGTCTGGCGCGAGAGGCGCGGATGTCCCCCCGTGAGATTGCTAATCGCGTGGTCGAGCATATCCCACCGGCCCCGTATGTGGGTCAGATTGAGGTGGCCGGGCCGGGGTACATCAACGTCACGCTAGATGCGTCCTGGCTGACAGCGCAGGTGGAAGTGATTCTGGCCGCCGGGGAGCGGTGGGGTAATGTGGACATTGGCCAGGGACGGCGGGTGCAAGTCGAATTTGTCAGCGCCAATCCCACCGGCCCAATCACTGTCGCCTCCACCCGCAACGCGGTCATCGGCGACACTCTGGCTAACGTGCTGGCGGCGGCGGGCTACGAGGTTGAGCGGGAGTACTATGTCAACGACGCCGGCTCCCAGGTGCGCAAGTTCGGCGCGAGCATTTATGCCTGTTATGCCCAGGCGTTGGGCCGGGATGAGCCATTTCCAGAGGACGGCTACCACGGGCACTACGTTGTGGAGATGGGGCGGCAGATGGCCCGGCAGTACGGCGACCGGTATCTCGACCTGCCCCGCAGAGAGGCCGTGCGTGCTTTGGGAACGGAGGGCATAGCGCGCATGGTCGCAGAGATACGCCAAGACCTGGCTGCGCTGGGAGTAGAGTTCGATACCTGGTTCCACGAAAAGAGCCTGCACGAATCAGGGCTTTTCGACCGCACGCTTCAGATGCTCCGAGACACGGGTTACATCACGGAGCGTGACGGCGCGGTCTGGTTCACCTCTCCCGACCTGGATGCAGACGCAGTCCTTATCCGTTCCTCTCAAGTCATACCGGAGCCGGACGAGCGGCCCACCTACCTTGCCTCTGACGTGGCCTACGTATGGAACAAACTGGTCGAGCGCGGCTTTGACGTGGCCATCTACGTCTGGGGGGCCGACCATCACGGTGACGTGCCCCGGGTGAAGGCGGTGACAAAGGCGTTGGGGCTGGATCCCGAGCGGGTGATACTCATCATCTATCAGATGGTCAATCTGAAGCGGGGTGGCGATGATGTGCGCATGTCGAAGCGGGCCGGAGAGTTCGTCACACTGCGCGAATTGCTCGACGAGGTTGGCCCGGACCCGATCTACTTTTTGCTGCTCACACGCACAGTTGACGCGACGATTGATTTCGATCTGGACCTGGCGGTCGAGCAGTCGGATAAGAACCCGGTGTACTATGTCCAATACGCCCACGCCCGCATCTCGAGCATCCTGCGCTACGCCGCTGACCTGGGGTGGAAGCCGCAGGCGCCAGGCGACGTCTCGCTGCTGACTCACGAGAGCGAACTGGCGCTGATCCGCAAGATGCTCGAGTTGCCGGAGGTCGTGGCGCTGGCGGCAACACAATTAGCCCCGCATCACCTGACCTTTTACGCCCACGACCTGGCAGCTGTGTTTCACGCTTTCTACCGCGACTGCCGCGTCGTCGCGCCGGAGGAGCCGGAGCGGACCCAGGCCCGGCTGATGTTGACGCGAGCGGCCCAGCTGACGCTGGCGCAAGCGTTGGGACTGCTAGGGGTGACTGCGCCAGAGCGGATGTGAGTTGGGTGACTGGGGGATTGGGTGACTGGGGGATTGGGTGATTGGAGGATTGGTGAATGGGATTGAAGCCGGATCACTGGATTCGTAAGATGGCGTTGGAGCAGGGGATGATTGAGCCGTTCGTGGATGGGCAGGTGCGCGATGGCGTGATTTCTTATGGCCTCTCGTCTTATGGCTACGACATCCGCGTGGCCGACGAGTTTAGGATTTTCACTAATGTTCACTCGACTATCGTGGATCCCAAGCAGTTCGATTCCCGGTCCATGGTGGATTTTAGAGGAGATTTGTGCATCATTCCCCCCAACTCCTTTGTCTTGGCCCGCTCTGTGGAGCGAATGCGTATGCCGCGCAATGTGACGGGGATCGTGTTGTGCAAGAGCACCTACATCAGAGTGGGGGTGTTAATTCCTACCACAGTTCTGGAAGCCGGTTGGGAAGGGGAGATCACGCTAGAGATCGGCAACGTTACTCCGCTGCCCGCCCAAATCTACGCCAATGAGGGCATAGCCCAGATACTATTCTTCGAGGGAGACGAGGAGTGCGAGACCTCGTATGCCGACAGGCAAGGCAAGTATCAGGCACAGCAAGGGGTGGTGTTGCCCCGGCTGTGACATTGACGAATGTGGGATTCTTGTTATAATGCGCTTGGGCGGTTAGCTCAATTGGTCAGAGCGTCTGGTTTACACCCAGAAGGTTACAGGTTCGAGTCCTGTACCGCCCACCACAGGTGGCGTAGGATGGACATCCGCAGAATATTGCTAGAGAGCGGGGCTTTGCTTACTGGTCCCGCCGCCTGCACGACGAAATTGACCGGCGGGTGGCAGTGGACTTTTTGCCATACAACGAACGAGAATTCGCCGAGATTCGGTGCCACAGCCGGCTCGTCCGCCACGTTCTGCGCACGGGAAAAGTGCTCTATGAGAAGCCCAACTGACGAGGCACGCCGTTGGCTCACCCACGCCCAGGACGAATACGGGGATGCCCAAGGCCTGAGAGAGCGCGAGCGTTTTTACCTGGCCCTCTTTCACTTCCAGCAAGCGGCCGAGAAAGCGTTGAAAGCCTTTCTCTACGCCCATACTGACGACCGTAGGGTTTTTTTTACCCATTCCGTCCTGGAACTGAACTGGTCCAGGCTGCTGTTGTTCTTGACCCCTCCCTGGCCGACCTGGAGAAGGCCAGCCACCTGGATCAGTATTACATCCCCACCCGCTACCCGAACGGCCTCCCTGGAGGAGTGCCGTCCCGCTTCTATACTGATCCCGATGAGGCCACTGAAGCATCGGACTTGGCCCGCCGGGTCATCGAGGTCGTGGCCCGGCGGCTAGGAGAGCAGAAATAACTTTCACAATCTACGAAAAAGGAGTAGCAGCGATGAAACTAGATCCCGAAGCACGATACGCCAAGACCCACGAGTGGGCCCGGTGGGACGGAGAGGAGATCGTCTGCGGCATCAGCGACCACGCCCAGGAGTCCCTCTCCGACATCGTATACGTCGAACTCCCCGAAGTCGGTGATACCTTTGCCAAAGGGGATGCTTTCGGCGTCGTCGAGTCGGTGAAAGCCGCCTCTGATCTCTATGTACCTATGGGCGGAGAGATCATCGCCATCAACGAGGATCTGGAGGACACGCCGGAACTGGTCAACCAGGATCCTTATGACGAAGGCTGGATGATCCGCTTGGCCCCGTCCGATCCCGTCGGATTTGATGACCTGATGGACGCTGACGACTATGAAGCGTTCGTCGCAGAGGAGGAGGGGTAGGGGCGGCCCTTGCAGTCGCCCTCTTCGGAGGGCATCCGCAAGGGATGGCCCCTACAGAAACATTGGCACGGAGGTGCTATGCCATACATTTCTCATTCCAACAAGGACCGGGATGCCATGCTTGCTGCCATCGGCGTCCGATCCATCCGAGATTTGTTCAAGGATGTGCCGGCCTATGCCCGCTTCCCCGAGTTGGCCCTTCCGTTTGCCCTCTCAGAGATGGAGGCGCGCTGGGAATTGCAGGCGCTGGCCGGAGCCGACTTTACCGCCGCCGACTTTGCCTGCTTCCTGGGGGCCGGCGCCTATCACCACTTTGTCCCCGCCGTGGTAGACGCTGTCATCAGCCGAGGAGAGTTCTACACCGCCTACACTCCCTACCAGCCGGAGATCAGCCAGGGCACCCTACAGGCCATTTTTGAGTACCAGAGTATGATCTGCGCGCTCACCGGCATGGAGGTCTCCAACGCCTCCCACTATGACGGAGCCACTGCCACCGCCGAGGCGGTTATCACCGCCGTCAACGTCCACCGCCTGAAGCGGCGCAAGATTGTCATCTCTCCCTGGGTGCATCCCGAATACCGGGCCGTGGTGCGCACTTATACCCAGGGAATGGGGCTGACTATCGTGGAGAACGGCGGATCGCAGAACAACAACGGATTAACGGATCTCCTCGACGATGGCACGGCCTGTGTCATCGTCCAGTACCCTGACTTTTTGGGACGTTTCGAGGACTTGGGCGTCCTGGCCGAGGCCGTCCACGCGGTTCGTGCGCTGCTGATCGTCGTGGCCAACCCCATCGCGCTGGGGCTGCTCAAGCCGCCCGGAGAGTTTGGGGCGGACATCGTGGTGGGCGAGGGGCAGGGGATGGGCGCGGGGCTCAACTTTGGCGGGCCGTACCTGGGCTTTTTCGCCACCCGTAAGAAGTACGTGCGCAAGATGGCCGGGCGCGTCGTGGGCCAGACGGTGGACACGGAGGGCAACCGGGGCTTTGTCCTGACGCTCTCCACCCGCGAACAGCACATCCGCCGGGAAAGGGCCACTTCCAACATCTGCACCAACCAGGGCCTCGTGGCGCTGGCAGCGGCGGTCTACATGGTGGCGCTGGGCAAGACGGGGCTGCGCCGGGTAGCCGAGTTGAACTATCACAAGGCCCACTACGCCCAACGACGGATTGCGGGAATCGACGGATACTCTGCCCTTGACGACAAGCCCTTCTTCAACGAGTTCGTGGTCCGTTGCCCGCAGCCGGTCAAGGAGATCAACGACTATCTGCTGGACGAGTGGGGCATCATCGGCGGCTACGACCTGGGGCGCGATTACCCTCACCTGAAAGACCACATGCTTGTGTGTGTGACGGAGATGAACCCCCGTGAGGATATTGACACGCTGGTGGAGGCGCTGGGGGAAATGAACAATGAAACAATGAGCAATGAACAATGAAGAAAGCCGGATGTGGTCGTTAATCGGTGAGAACGTCTTGTTCCGGGGGGAGGAGAGATAGGCGGCGGAAGCGGTGGCCCAGTGTCAGGCACAACAACTCTGCGCCGGAATGATGCGGGTTCGATAAAGTCTCAAGAACTCGTGCTCGTTTTCATTTAGAGGAATGGGACTGTTCAACAGATCCTCGTACTTTTCGAGAACGTGCGTGGAGAGTCGACGCAGAGCCTGTTCTTCCGTTTTACCGAAAGTGTAAATAGCCAACTCTGGCACGCAGACGGAAAACCCAACAGGTCGTTCATCAAGCACCTCGACGGTGAACAGGTCCTGGCCAGTCATGGAGATGGTATATGTTTCGCAAGATTGTTTCATTTCGTTCACCTCTTTGGGCATCTTGTGAATGATAGCACGTTTTATCAAAATGGGCAAACCACCAGAGAAATGAGAGTATACCTATGCCTGAATCACTGATCTTTGAAATTTCCCACCCCGGCCGGTGCGCCACTGTGCTGCCGGAGCCAGACGTGCCGTTGAGTGACCTGCCGGAGGAGTTGGTGCGCGACGGTCTGCCGCTGCCCGAGGTCGGCGAGCCCGACCTAATCCGCCACTATACCCACCTCTCCCATGAGAACTATGGGGTGGACGTTGGCTTTTACCCTCTCGGCTCCTGTACGATGAAGTACAACCCCAGGATCAACGAGGAGGTGGCCCGTCTGCCGGGCTTTACTCATCTCCATCCTTATCAGGATGAGGAGACGGCGCAGGGAGCACTTTTTTTGATATACCACCTGCAAGAGTTCCTCAGAGAGATTGGCGGGTTCGCGGCGGCCAGTTTGCAGCCGGCGGCTGGGGCCCACGGCGAGTTGACCGGCGTGTTGATGATGCGCGCCTATCATCTGGACCGGGGGGACGTAGAGCGAGACGTGATATTGGTCCCGGACTCGGCCCACGGCACCAACCCGGCCAGCACGAGTATGAGTGGCCTGCGCACAGTCGAGATTCCTTCCGATGAACGCGGCAACGTGGACCTGGCGGCGCTGGAGGCAGCCTGTGATGAGCACGTGGTCGGAATGATGCTGACCAATCCCAATACACTGGGGCTCTTCGATGAGCGCGTCGAGGAAATCGTCGAATTGGTACACGGCTGCGGGGGATTGCTCTTTGGCGATGGGGCGAACATGAATGCACTGCTGGGCGTCTGCCGGCCGGGTGACCTGGGCTTTGACGTGATGATGTACAACCTGCACAAGACCTTCAGCACGCCCCACGGCGGCGGCGGGCCAGGTGGAGGAGCGGTGGCCGTGGCGGAGCATCTGGCCGATTTTCTGCCTGGTCCTATCGTGGCGGTGGACGCCGAACAGTCGGACGACGAGGCCGAGTTCTACACATTCGTCAGCCCGCCCAAGTCCATCGGTCGAGTGAAGGCGTTCTACGGCCAATTCGGTGTGTTGGTAAAGGCCTACACCTACATTCGTATGCTGGGCCCGGAAGGGCTGCGCCGGGTGGCCGAGTATGCCGTGCTCAACGCCAACTATGTGATGAGCCAGGTCAAGGATATCTACACGGTGCCCTACGACCGCATCTGCATGCACGAGTTCGTCCTGGCCGGGCCGCCCAAGGATGTGCAGGCCGCCGGCGTGCATACAATGGACGTGGCCAAGCGGTTGATGGATTTCGGCTTTCATCCGCCCACGGTCTATTTTCCCTTGATCGTCCCCGAGGCGCTAATGATTGAGCCGACGGAGACGGAGAGCAAGGAGACATTGGACGCATTCGCCGAGGCGCTGGTGCGCATCGTCGCAGAGGCCCGCACAGACCCTGACCTACTCCACGAGGCGCCCCACAATACGCCGGTGCGGAGGCTGGACGAGGTGCGGGCGGCCAAGGAGTTGGTGCTGCGCTCCAAGTAGGGGGATAGCCCAGTTGGTGAGAGCCCATCCCGTACCTGGGATGGGCTCTTTTTGCGCTGCCTGGCGAATGAATTCGCGGCAACATCTGCCCAGTCGCCCTACGGCGACTGGGACAATCGGCGCAGGCCGATTTTGCAAGCGTTACACGCGGTTTCAACCGCCGTGCGGCCATCCCCGCTGCCTGGCGAATGAATTCGCGGCAACATCTGCCAAGTCGCCCTGCGGCGACTGGGACAATCGGCGCAGGCCGATTTTGCAAGCGTTACACGCGGTTTCAACCGCCGTGCGGCCATCCCCGCTGCCTGGCGAATGAATTCGCGGCAACA
>Ga0136651_10002244_pt1 | contig 10599 bp, 9 predicted proteins | sample Mar14236cmmetaG_FD_94867 | JGI IMG/M metagenome (GOLD analysis project Ga0136651, IMG submission 94867) | Marine hydrothermal vent microbial communities from Guaymas Basin, Gulf of California to study Microbial Dark Matter (Phase II) - Marker... ...
GATTCCCCGGGAACAGCAAAATTCTGTTCATCTTTTACAAGTACGCTGATCTCTGAATAGGTAATGTTATTATCAGCATAAATAGTATCAGGATCTGCATCTATCCATTCAATATGATAAGAAGGTAGTTCGATAACTCTAACCTGAATGCTGGTAGTTGTATCTTCTATAGAAGCTTGAATTGTGGCGATACCTAAATTCCCGTTGTCATAATATTTTGCTGTAGCTATGCCGGTTATATCCGTAACTGCAGTTCCATCGACAGAACCAAGATCTGTCTGGAAAGAAACAGAATAACTTTCTACGGGATAACCGTTATCGTCTACGATATAAGCGTCAATTTCCGAATATGTGGCATCATTATCGTCAGCATAAATTGAATCCGGAATGGCAAGTAATAGATCAATATGACAAGAAGGTGTTTCAATGATTCTAACATTAACTGTTACAATTGTATCAGGAATAGATGCTTGAATTGTGGCAGTTCCAAGTTCTCCATGATCATGAAAATTAGCAGTTGCAATGCCATTCTGATCCGTTGTCGCAGAAGAAACAATTGAACCTAAATCCGAATCAGTTTGAAAATAAACTGTATCACCAATTACGGAAAATCCATTTTCATCGACAATATATGCTTTTATCTCTGAATATGTAGCATCATTATTATCCGCATAAATTGAATCCGGAACTGCAAATAGTTGAGCAATATATTTTTTTAGGGCTGCCGGTTTCTCAATTATTCTAACAGAAACAGTTTCTGAAGAATTGGCAATCGTAGCCTGAACTGTCGAAACACCAACAATACCACGATCTAAAAATTCTACTTTAGCTACGCCATTGCTTTGAGTAACAGCAGTAGCATTAATATTAGCAAGACTATCCTCAAGGGTTTTAAAGGTAACTGTTTCTCCAACAACAGGATTTCCTGCATTATCAACAACAGTCGCTCGAATCTCAGATTTAGTTGTATTATCATTATCAGCATAAAGAGAATCAGGAAAAGCACTAATGCTTTGAATAATATAATCAGGAAGTTCAATTACTCTTTTATCACACGCAGTAAGAATAAGTATAGCAATAATAATCATTGAAGAAAGTATTAAGGTAATTTTTTTTGCTTTCATATTTCCTCCTATTCTTTTTCTTTAATCAGCTTTCTTTCCAGCCTTTCATCAAGATCAAACTCTACAGTTTCTTCATTAAAATCTACAATTCTTGGGGTTATTTCAATGATCAGATCTGTATTGTTGACCGTGCTGTATTTATGCTGGAAGAATTTTCCGATAAAGGGAATATCACCCAATAACGGAATTTTATTGATTTGATTTGTAATGGTTGAATTTAATAATCCACCAACAATTATCCTTTTACCATCCGGAACAGTTACTGTTGAAGTTGCTTTTCTAACTTTAGTTCGGGGAACATAACCTCCCACCAGCTCAATAACAGAACTTACTTCAGGTTCGATTTTCGTAGTGATCTGTCCGTCTTTATTAACTGATGGTTTTATTCTCAGGATGATCCCTACATTTTCTCTTTCTACCTGAATCTGTTTGTCATTATCTGTAACAACAAAAGGAACAACTTCCCCGATATGAATTTCAGCTTCTTCTCCGTTTAAAGAAACAATGCGTGTGTCTGTGAGAAGTTGAGCTGCATTGTTTTCCATAAGCCAATCGATAGTAATATCAAAAGCAGTTAATTGACGACTGAAATGTCCAATATCATCCAGATCACCTAATTTCTGGAAATATTGATCATTTGGTAATTCACCTAAGGCATTTCCTTCCATATCACCATAAGGAGTTGCTCCGGTATCGTCATTAAAATCGTATGGTAAGCCAACTCCTACTGCATTGACCGGATCCTCGGCTAAAATTGTGGTCAGATGATTAAGTTTAGACCAGTCAACACCAATTTTTTCAGCTTCGTTTATGGATATTTCTATCAGTCTGGCTCTGATCTCGATCTGTTTTTGAGGAACATCGAGCTGTTTGATCTTTTTGCTGATATCTGCATAGGTTTCAGGATTAGCTCGGAGTAAAAGTGCGTTTTGACCTTCCACTGCAACAGCAGTTCCGGGTAAAACTTCCAGAGCTTTGACAATTTTTTCTACATCGATGTAATTCAGATTTATAATATAAGTTCTTTCACCGATTTCTTCTTCGATCCTTTTCTTATCACCAACGAGGAAGGTTTTATCACCAACGAGACGATATGAAAGACCGATCGATTTTACGACAAGAGCAAGGGCTTGTTCGATAGGAACATCTTTTAAATGAATTGTAATTTTCTTTTCATCGGATTCGACTTTGTCTTCCGAGATGGTTTCCATTGATAAAACAATGTTACAACCACTAAGTCTCGCCATTTGGGACATAATATGCGAAACTGCTGCGTCTTCTGCGTCGATGCTGACCTTAGTATTCAGAAGATCGATTTCTTGTTCATCGGAAAAAAGATTACCGACCATAAACAAAGAAACAACTAGTAGCAAGATAAATGCTTTTACTTTGAATTTCATATATTCTCCTTTTTTACCAATTATATTCTCTTGATTTTTTTGATTTTTTTGTGCTGATCTCAACAGGTTTGGGCGGGATTTTCTCTGTTCTCAAAGAGGCAGTAGTTCCCTGGTAAGAATACAGTATCTCTCCATATAAAATATCAATGATCTTTCCTTTTACAAATTCATCACCAATTTTATAGTTTTTGGTTAAACCCTGATATGATACTGTTGCAAGTTTGTCTCCAATATCAGGAATGATCGTAGATTCCAGGCGAACCATACTCTCTACTTCTTCTCTCCACTGTTTTTCCAGGTCTTTCTGGGTTCTAACGATCAGGTTCTGTTCCAGAGGATCTTTGGCAACACTAAAAACAAATTGCTTTCTATCATTTATAGATTGTTCGATATTCTCAATTTTCCCAAGCAGACCTTCGCTGAGTGCTATCTTTTTATGTATCGATTCATCAGGAACATCATTACTGATTTTATAGAGGTAGTAATCTTTGATTGCAAAGGCAAGTATCAACAATATCACCAGGGCTATCACAAAATCTTTGATGTATTTTTCTTCCATTTATGCCTCCTTTATGATCTTAAATGTGGAGAGTTCTAAAGTTACTTTATATCTGGTTGCAGTTTCAATATCAGTTCCGACTTTTTTCTTGTCTGCTCCAATTGGACGAACCTCTATGGTTTTCACTTTGATAATATAATCAAAACTTTCGATATCTGCCAGAAGTTTACCTAATTGGATATAATCACAATTAAGTTCCATTATATATAATTGTTCCAGGAATTTTGTATCAACTGTTGAGATAACTTTTGGAAAGAAAGAATGTACAGCTATCTTATATTTATCTGCCAGATCAGCAAGTTTCTTGGTAAATTCATTCACTTCATCAGCACTATACTCTTTCTCTTTTGTCATGCTGTTCATAATTACTTTTGAGACTTGCTGCAACTGCTCATTAAGTACTTTAGCACTATTCAGTTTTTCCTGTTCTACCTTGATCTTTCTATCAAATTTTTTAATTCTATTGATCTTATCATAAACAATGTTGCTGCTGAAATAAAAAAACATCATGGCGATAAGAACCATTATTGCAAACAGGATCAAGTATTTTTGTCTCATCCTCTCCTCCTTCCCTTCTTTTCAAATTCTTTTGCCTGGCAGTCAATCTGAAAACGCAGGATTTCGACTTCTTTCTCAAAATCACGATATGATTTCACAAATTTAATCTCAGGAAAATCGGAACTGATATGAGAGTTGGTTTCTAATTTTTTTATAAAATCATCGATCAAATCAAATTCTTTTTGTTCTTTATCTAACTTGGTTATACCGAACAGACTCAAAACATTATTTTTAAATGAAAAATGAGTGATGGCAATTTTATCAGCTGTGATCTCGGAAAAGGCAACTAATTTTTTTGCCCAGAAAATCCTTTCCGTACTTATTCTTGCCATTCTTTCCAGATCATGATTGGTAAGAAATTCTCCACTGACCTGATAAGCTTTGATCTCTTTATCAATATCCGAAAGAAGTTCTTTGCGGTTATCGATTTTCGCATTCAGGTCATAATTAATATAAAGAACAAATGCGTACAAAAGGATCGTGATCGCGATAAAACAGATTGCCGTAGTTAAGAAAGTATTCCTTTCTTTTTCAATCTTTCGTCTCAATTCTCCATATTTATTTAAATTTATTTTGAAAAATAATTGGCTCATATAATCTCCTCTATTCCGGTCTCATAGCCAAACCCAGAGCCAGAGCAAGCTGTGGATCCTGTCTATCTTTAAATTTTTCCGGCATTTCCAGACTTGTATAAGGATTAAATACTTCTGTTGGAATATTCAACTGTTCCTCGAGATATTCCGGGAATCCCAGTAATTTAGCTCCCCCGCCGATCAATAATATCTTTCTGAAATCACTGGTCCCGGCTTCTTTAACATAAAACCGGAGAGAACGCTTAACTTCCATAGAAATCTGTTCAACTGTAGATTTTTCAGTAATATCCAGAGCGATCATCGAAGTGGTATCAACAGTATCTTTTTCTTTTTTCAAACCGTGTTCAAGTTTATATTGCTCTGCTTTTTCATAGGTTGTTTTTAATCTTTTCATTATGTCTTTTGTGAAATGATAACCACCCCAGCCAATGTCCCGAGCAAAGAATTTTGCACTGGGACCATAAATAACCATATTTGTTTTAAAGGCTCCAATATTCAGGATTACATAAACACCGTCTTCAAAAAAAGAATTAAAGATAACACTATTAGCAACAGCAAGCGATTCTATATCAACTATTCCCGGAGAAAGTCCAACTGAGGTTAGAATATCGGAGTGTTCTTTTAATAATGTTTTTGTCGAAGCTCCCAGCAGGATATTCATATTGTTCGTTTTTTCCTCGACATTCAGCACCTGGTAATCGAGTAACATTTCCGCTCCACTGATAGGCAGATGTTTTTTTGCTTCAAAAAATAAAGCGGATTCCAGTTCTTCATCCGGTAGGAAGATCGTTTTGATCTGTTTTATACTTGTATTATCACCTCCAATGGACGAAACCACATGCTTTGCCTTTTTGGGATTGATCTTTAAAGATTTCAGCATGGAAGACAACACCGGAGTAAACCTGTCCGGAGAAAGGTCTGAAAGAACCGGTTCCATACCTTCCGGAAGAGTAGATTTGATCTCGTAGTTCAATAACTTGAAACCTTCATGCAGCTTTTTCAGATGCACCAGTTTAATACTGTGAGAACCAATATCCAGACCGATTGATTCTTTAAATTTAGTCTTTTTCTTTTTTGCCATATCACCTCACATCTTGAATTATTATATTAACTATTTTTTATTTCGGCGGAATTTTCAACATCCAGTTTTCAGCTTTAAAATCTGAAAGAACAGTATCACCAAAACCTCGATATATTTGCGGATAACAGGGTGGCTGGACAAAGAGAAATCGGTTGTCATAATAATAATCCTTGTCATAACCACAACTGGGATGATTTCCACTGTAATGATAATCTTCAATATCCCAGGGACTAGGGCTACTCAATCCCTGTGGATGATTAAAAGGATCAGAACCGGAACGATGGACAAATCCCCTTCTTCTTTGAGCGATTGCACCAAAAATATGGATAGCACCTCTCTCGGTCGTTATATTTGCAGCAGATTCCGGCCAAATCGGATTGTAATAGGGCCAATCTGTTCCATAAGGAATTGCATAAGTAGGTCCATTATTGGGAAAAGAATTTAAGTACCCATTGTCTTCATAAGGAAAACCGCACATATTGTAGGGAGCAACCGGAGCAGCTCCATGTAAATTAAAATCTTCAATGTTGGGGGGAACGAAAGTATTGGGTGGATAAATAAATTTATGGAAATCAATAAATGAAAATAGGGTGTCATCTCCAGTATAAGGACTCATAGCCCTGAAATCAGGAGTAGAACCATGCATATGATGATATTGGAAAGTAAAGATCCCATCATAATGACAAGACTCTATTCCAAATAAACTTTCATTGCCATCAGCAATGGCAGCATAAGCTCCATATAAATAAATGTCATTACAATTATCGGTTCTAACTACCATATCATCAAATGGATCTTTATGTTTATATCTGATCAGGATTTTTTGTTCCGAAACAAGCCCAAAATAATCATCTCGATTCGGATTATCTTCATCATCCGGAGAGGTACCTATTGGAGTTCCATCATACCAGATATCACCAACTACAAAAACAGTATCAGCGCTTCCCCATGTTTGTTTTCCTGCAACTACTCCTTCTATCCAGAGTTCACTTTCCATCCAGACACATTGATTACTAATCGTTCCTGAAGGACCGGAAGTCCAGAGAGTATCATACATGGGGATGTAGTTAGTCCAGAGATGATCGGTATCTTCAAACCAGTTAAATCCTGCATTTGTAACAGCATTTGCCCAGGCTGGAGTATGCGGATACCAGCTATAAACACCAAATGTATCGATTCCAACAAATTCTATATCACCGTACATTGAACTGTAGGTATTTCCGTCTAATTTTACATAGACAATTTCCTTGGTAGAATCAAAAGGTCTAATCCCATTTTGTTTTATGTCATTCGCTGTAGGTTCAAAAATAATAGAAGCAACTTCCTCCTGCCATCCACCCTGAAAAATCTGGTCCATGGGAGCTTCGGTATCAGGAAGATGAGTTCCTTCAGGAAACTTTCTAAATATCCCGGCAGTTGAAACCATCGCATGAAAAGTGGGCCATCCCATATTATTTCCACCACCGGCTTGTTGAATCCAGATATCACTGTTACTGTGAACAGGTCCGTTAAGAACATCCGGTCCCCAGAATTTTACAGGATCATCAGTTCCTTCTGCATTTTCTGATGCTTCTTCATCCGAAAAATACTGGTACTGGGCAAGACTTTCGTTTCTGAGAAGTCTTTCAGAGTATCTTTTAATGGGAGAATAGTTCGTTTTTATAAAAATCCTCGATCTTCGAGCAGATGCAAGAGAACGAATGGCTACAGCTTCAGCAGTAGCATATCCCATAAAATTAGAAATCATTGTATATTCTTTTTTATTTTCAATAGTATAAGTTGTAATTCTATCATTTGCTAAAATTTCAACTTCCCTTTCAGGCAATGGTTTGTTCTTATCATTCTCCAAACTAAGCTGTGTTCTTACAGCTTCACTTCGTAATAATAATTCTTCCTGTATTTTATCATTCTGATATTGGGTTTGAAGATGATCATTTTGAACCAGATTTATTAAGGAAAAGGCTGAAATGACAGAAACCAAAACCACGATCATGGCAACGAGCATTAAAATTATTGCTCCTTTTTCATTTTTGATAATTTCTTTCATTTCATCTCCCTTATTTTATTTAAGCACATAATGACTATTCAGGCGGAATTTTCATGTGCCAGTTCTCAGCTTTGAATTCCGTTAGAACATTTTCACCAAATCCTCTATATACTTGAGGATAACATGGTGGTTGAACAAAGAGAAACCTGTTATCATAATGATAATCTTTATTATATCCTGAACTGGGATGTGTTCCGTCATAATGATAATACTCTAAATCCCACTCGGTTTGATTTGGATGATTGTAAGGATCTATTCCGGAGCGATGTACATAACCTCTTCTGCGTTGACCAATTGCGCCATATATATGGATTATACCTCTTTCGGTATCAATATCAGCAGCAGATTCGGGCCAGACAGGATTATACCATGGCCAGTCTGTTCCATAAGGATAATTATAATTTGGACCAGTATTGGGATAGACATATGCTGGACTTTCATAAGGATATCCACACATGTTATATGGAGGTTGCGGTGCTCCCCCATGAAGGTTGAAACCGGTAATTTCCGGGGGGACAAAGCTGCTGGGAGGGAAAACAAATTTATGAAAATCAATATAAGAATAAAGGACATTACCTCCTGGAGCATATGGATCCTGAGCCATAAAGTCCGGTGTTGAACCATGGGTGTGATGATATTGGAAAGTAAAAATACCATCATAATGGCAGTAGTAAATTCCCTGCAATTCCTGATCACCTTTTCCGATAGCAGCGTATGCTCCATACAACCAGATGTCTTCACAATTATTATCTATGAGGATCATATCATTAAATGGGTCTTTGTGTTTGTACCTGATCAGGATCTTTTCTTCGGAAACTAATCCAAAATAATCGTCTCTATTGGGATTTTCCTCGTCATCAGGAGGTGATCCAACATTTGTCCCATTATATGTTATATCCCCGACAACAAAAATCGTATCAGCACTACCCCAAGTTTGTTTACCTGCAACTTCTCCTTCGATCCAGAGTTCGCTTTCTACCCAGACACATCCATTATTTACGGTTCCGGTAGGACCCTGTGTCCAGAGAGTGTCATAGATGGGAATATGATTTGTCCAGATATGATCAGATTCCTCATACCAGTTTCCTCCTGCATTGACAACAGCATTAGCTGCAGCGGCATCATCGGGAAACCAACTATAAACATTGAATTGCTCTATACCGGTTAATTCAATCTCACCATACATAGAAGAAAAAGAGTTGTTATCAATCTTGACATATACTATATCTTTTGCCGGATCGAAAGGTCTTTGTCCGTTAGTCCTGAGATCGTTTGCATTTGGATCGAATATAATAGACGCGACCTCTTCTGCATATCCTCCCAGAAAAATATCATCCATGGGAGCAGATTGTTCAGCTGGTTGATGAGTATCAAAATCCATGATCCGTTTTGATGTTGTAACCAGCGCATGAAATGTTGGCCAGCCATAAAGATTTCGGATCCAGATATTATCATTTGAATGAACCGGACCGAAAAGCTCATCAGCACCGTAGAACCTGACAATTGCAGCCTCTTCTCCCCCATCCTCATTCTCTGATTTTTCAATGTCGGTAAAATATTGGAATTGAGCCAGACTTTCATTTCGAAGTAGTCTTTCAGAATACCTTTTGATTGGAGAAAAGTTCTTTTTTGTAAAAATCCTCGCTCTTCGAGCTGAAATCAGAGAGCGAACAGCAACGGCTTCAGCAGTAGCGTAACCCATAAAATTTGAAAGCATGGTGTATTCTTTTTTGTTTTCAATGGTATAAGTTGTTGTTCTATCTTTAGAAAGAATTTCTAATTTCCTGTCGGGCAACGGTTTATTTTTGTCATATTCAAGACTTAGATGGGTTCTGATAGCTTCACTTCTTAAAAGCAATTCTTCCTGGATCACATCGTTCTGATATTGCGTTTGCAGTTGATCGTTTTGAACCATATCTAGCAGAGAGTATGTAGAAACAATAGAAACAAGAACAACGATCATAGCAATAACCATCACGACGATCGCTCCATTTTCATTATTTATTATTTCTTTCATAATTAATCCTGACTACCGGAATTAGCAAGATACACTGAAGTTTTGTATGTAATTGTTTTTGTATTTACTTGAGTATCTTCTTCGAGTGATTGGCTCTCTAATTTTTCCCTGAAGCGAACTCTTGCTTTGATCTCTATACCCAACATATAAATCTTGTTATTAACTACTTTTTTGGGAACAAAAAATAATTCCAGAATTTTAAATTGTTGATCTCCGCCAATTTTTCTCGCTGTTTTGGGAAAAACCAACTCATTGGTATATGTTTTTATCCCGTATTGACCGGAAACTCTCAGATGACCCTTATCATCCAGAAAAAATTGAGAATAATAAGGGACTCCCGGATTAAGATTTATTGGTAAGATCGTGATCGATTTTCCCGAAATACCAATTGTTACCTCTTTTGCTGTCAGTAATCCGATCAAACCTTCTTTTTCATTTTCCGGACTATAAAAGCTTCCGGTAACACTTTCTTTTGCATAACCGTATCGCATTGTTTCAATGGCATTAAAAAGTTCTTCCTGAAGTTGTGTATATAATTGTATTTCCTGGTAAGTTGTAACAAAATTCGTGATAGCAAAAGTCAGGATAACAATAACGAGGATAGAAAGGGGAAGAGCTACAACTAATTCTGCTAAGGAGTAACCATTCTGTTTTTTTAATCTGATCATAATGTAAATTTTCTATAATAGTCTTCTCTTAAAACTACCTCTTTTTGCTCTGTTGTGTGTGGATTAAAGAATGAAGAAGAAGCTTCTTGCCATCTAACAGTAATCGTTACTTTATCATAGACAACATAAGGAGCGATTTCCAAGTCGGAATGAGTAGTTTTCGAAGGAGACATGACTTGAGCCCAGAGAGGATTTCCATCTCTTTCATCCAGTATAACCTGCCCTGAAATTCCAGCTATATTTACAAACACTTCACCTTCATTGTACTTGTTATGAAATTTTATCTGTTCCATTCTATCGGCAGCAATAAGAAGTGCTGCTCGATAGTGATAATTTTCTGTTGCTTTTTTCTGGGCGTAAAAAGTGCTGATAAAAATTCCAACTAAAGCAACTGTAACAATCATCAGGGCAGCAATTACATGAACAAGACCAAATCCTCTTTCAGAAGTAATTTGTCTGAACATCAGAATCCCACGCCAGAAACGAACATTTTCGGATTATCGGAAACTTCCTGAGCAACGAGTCGATCCAGTAAGCCATTCATGACATGAC
>Ga0136651_10002246_pt1 | contig 10596 bp, 7 predicted proteins | sample Mar14236cmmetaG_FD_94867 | JGI IMG/M metagenome (GOLD analysis project Ga0136651, IMG submission 94867) | Marine hydrothermal vent microbial communities from Guaymas Basin, Gulf of California to study Microbial Dark Matter (Phase II) - Marker... ...
GACGTGGATGGAACGATCTCATCGTATGCGTGGAACTTTGGTGATGGGACGACATCCACAGGGGAGACGCGGTATCATCAGTTCATGTCTCCCGGGACGTATAACGTGGTTCTGACGGTGACGGACAACGATGGAGCGACCGACACGGAGTCACATGTCATCCAGGTTGGCCCCACCAATCAGCCACCGACAGCGGCATTCAACTTCACGCCGAGCAATCCGGTTGTGGGGGGATGGGTTCAGTTCAATGCCTCCGCATCGAACGACGTGGATGGAACGATCTCATCGTATGCGTGGAACTTTGGTGATGGGACGACATCCACAGGGGAGACGCGGTATCATCAGTTTATGTCTCCCGGGACGTACAACGTGGTTCTGACGGTGACGGACAACGATGGAGCGACCGACACGGAGTCACATGTCATTCAGGTTGGCCCCACCAATCAGCCACCGACAGCGGCATTCAACTTTACACCGTCCTCTCCGGGTGTTTCCAAGTGGGTGCGTTTCGACGGAACGGGGTCTGTTGACACGGACGGGTCGATATCAAACTATTCCTGGAACTATGGGGACGGAAGCGCAACGGGGAATGGAAGTGTGGTCTACCACAAGTTTGCTGCTCCCGGGACGTACAACGTGGTTCTGACGGTGACGGACAACGATGGGGCGACCGACACGGAGTCACATGTCATTCAGGTTGGTCCCACCAACCAGCCACCGGTTGCTGCATTCAACTACTCTCCACTCTCTCCAGGGATCGGTGAGAACATCCTGCTTGATGCCAGCCCTTCATATGATCCTGACGGCATGATTGTCTCCTATGCTTGGGATCTAGATAACAACGGAACCAATGATGCCACCAATCAGGCCATCTCCGTGACCTACTACGACATTGGCCCGCACCTCGTACGCCTGACGGTAGTTGATAACAACGGGCTCTCCTCGTCGACGACGCAGGTGATAAATGTAGCTAGTGGAGGGATGCCGGTACAGCCAGCGATGGGGAACACTCCTGGTATCTTTGTGTGGGGAACGGACACTTGGCACATCACGGTGAACGCTGGTGCTGGTTGGATGAGTCCGCACAGCTACCGATTAGAGCTGAGGACCGATGGCTCGTTCCAAGGAGTGAACCAGTCGACGAGTGGTGGGGTTGTGCCACTCGGGGTGATTCCCACACCGACGGACAGTGGCAAGACGCTTGTCTTTGATGGGAGTCTGCAAGCAGGGAGTGCGGACTACACGTTTAGTGTTCCCAGCTCGAAGAGCGTATGGATGAGTCTGAAGCTGGACATGAATGGCGATGGGATACTCGACGAATCGGAGAGCTTCGTGTATCTACGGACGATGATGGTTCATCCGCCGGCGGCACCATTTGTTGTGGGGCTATCGAGCGGGAGCAGTGGTCCACTGGTACCGAGCATGAACTTCCGAGTTGGCCGAGCGCTAACCTACACATCGAGCGTACGCTTCATCATGTGGATGACCGACATCAACGGGTTGGAAGGGCACTGATTAACGCTAACTACGGGGCCGCCTTGTGCGGCCCCGTTTTCTTCTTTGTACTAGTTGTCGATCTTGTGCAAATGATGGTATGATTGTCACGCAATGAAGCGCATCCTTGCTGTAATCAACTGGCAACTTGAGCACCCGGAAATCAGCACTACCGATTTCTTTGAAGGACCCTCTTTTTCCGCACTCGATGCTTTGCTTATCGATCCGGGGCCGCTGAGCGATCGCTGGACCTACGATCTCCCGGTGGAGAAGGACGGTGCACGCCGCACATACACCGACTTAGACCGCGGATTCGGCCGTATCCTTGCGAAGATTTTTCACCGGCGTCGGGATGAGGCATCCGATCTCCTACAAAAGATAGGTGGGGTAATCGTTTGTCGTCTCCGCCCTCGTGGAGAAAGACTGGAGATCGTCAGCAAAGAGGGGATCGAAGAACACATTGATCGCTATAGTTGGCTTCCAAGCGTGTCGCTTGTGGACAAGCAATACCAATTGAACTTTCCTTCCAACGCTCGTTTTGTCCCCCGTCGTGGAAGCGACGTCGTCTTCGAAGATACGGGCACTCCGTTCGAGGACTATCTGCATCAGTTTGCTGGCAGGATCACCTACAGCGCGATCTATCAAGATATCCTCTCTACTCCTATCAAGCGATTCGCAACGGTCCTTGCCCGCAACCGCGTTGGAGACGTAATTGCTGTACAGATTCCATATGGTGAGGGGCTCCTTGTGCTGCTCCCGTCTGTTGAAGGAATCTCTCCAGCGGAAGAGGCATTGGCCCTAGCGCGTGCCACAACGCGGGCAACGGTGCGTCCGGGGTTCTTCTCACAGCCCGACTGGCTTCCGTCTTACCCTCTCCCCGGGGAGGACTCCCTGCGTGATGCATTGACTGGTCTAATAGCTAGGAGGGACAAGCTCTCAGAGAAGATCGAAGAGATTACGCAGGAGTTGGAGGAGACCACGCGCTACAAGCGCATGCTATACACGCACGGAAGGTTCAGCGTTATCCCTGCCGTTACAGATTCGTTGCGGGTGCTTGGTTTTGAGGTGGAAGAGTCCGGCCGTGATCTCATTGCGCGGTGCGACGAGGGTGATGCCATCGTCTCGGTTGCTGCGACGGATAATGCTGCTGTGGACCTCTCTTCTTACCGACACCTCCTCGATCATGTCGATCGAGCGCGCACCAGTGGTGAAGGCCCGGAGAAGGGGATTCTTGTTGTGAGCGCTTCCTGCGCGATCGATCCCAAGCGCCGACCGACCGAGTTCACACCACAGGTTCTGCGTGGATGTAAGTCGCAGGGGTTCTGCCTTCTCACCACCTATGCACTGTACAAGCTTGTGCAACGTGTCCTTGCGCCTGATAAGAAGCGCCGACCCAACGCAGAGGAACTCTCAGACATGCGCAAGGCCATCGTTGAGTGTGATGGAGAGTTTCGCGGGGTATCGTAGGCGTGCTGCCCGTAGTTGGTATCTCTCTGTTTTTCACAGTTCTAGCTGCGATCAGCGCCGGACTCTTCGCTCGACTTATGAAGAAGGAGGCGCTTGGCCAGCGTATTCGTGATTACGGTCCGCAGTTGCACGAGAAGAAGAGCGGGACCCCGACGATGGGGGGAGTTATCATCATAGTCCTATGGGGGATCTCTATTGGGATCCTCCACCGCGATATCTCTCGGGACGCTCTGTTCGTATTTGTGAGCGCGCTCCTATTTGGCGGTGTCGGGCTCATCGATGACCTCCTCTCGCAGATCCACAGACGATCGCTTGGCCTGTTGCCTCACCAGAAGATCGTTCTGTCGTTGTTCGTCGCGCTCATCTTGTTTCTTGCGTTTCCTTCTCTGGCAAATATCGCGATCAGTGTCCCGTTCTCGCATGTAGCGTTTGTCCTGCCGCGACCGGCCTTCTTCTTTCTGCTGTGTGGCGTACTCCTGTCGACTACGAACAGCATGAACCTGACAGATGGGCTCGATGGATTGGCCACTGGAACGGCGATCATCGTCTTTTCTGGGTATCTAGTCCTTTTCCACGATCATGCAACGCTGGCAAGCATCCTCCCGTTGATCGGGATTCTGGCCGGGTTTCTGTGGGTGAATACCTACCCCGCTCACCTATTCCTGGGGGACGTTGGCTCATTTGCTCTCGGGGGCGCGATCGGAGCGCTGGCACTTTCCACTGGAACCTCTTTTTCTCTGCCTCTTCTTGCCGGGCTGCTCATGGCGGAATCAGCCTCCGTAATCATCCAGGTGGTCTACTTCAGGCTCACGGGAAGGAGGATCTTCAAGATCAGCCCGTTCCATCACCATTTTGAAGCTGCAGAGGGGATTGACTATCACTACTTGCTCCCCAGCGTCGAGCTGGCAGAACCCAAGATTGTGACAAGGCTGTGGATAGCACAGGCGATACTCGTTGGTGTCGGCATTCTCTCGATCCATGGCTAGCAAAAGCAGTATCGAGAGGCAAATGTGCAAGACTGGATAGAAGGCAACCTAGAACACGCTTTGCCGGAGGTGGGACTTGAACCCACACGAGGTGTGATCCTCACAGGATCCTGAATCCTGCGCGTCTGCCAATTCCGCCACTCCGGCTCGTTTCTCGCTGTTAATCAAAGTGTAAGGAGAGGCTTTCATCCTGTCAAGGAAGAGGGTTCGCTTGCGCTCGGACGAGCATTGAGATCTAGCGTTCACGCCACGCTGTAAATTCCTCTCGGTACATGCGGAGGCGGCCAAGATCGAGCGTTGCGTGCAGCACTGCTTCCTCGCCTCCAAGAGAGGCGATGGTCACTCCCCACGGATCAACGACCATGCTCCGCCCCAGGAGACCGCCACCGGTACCTCCGCAAGCAATAACATATGCCTGGTTCTCAACCGCACGGGCGTGACATAAGGCCACCCATGCCTCCATCCGTGTGATCGGCCAAGCAGCCGGGACAATGAACACCTCTGCCCCTGCATTGGACATATTGAAGAACAATTCTGGAAAGCGCAGGTCGTAACATACGGCTATTCCCAGTCCTGCAATTGGTGTGGCAAAGGTCGGTGCCGTCCTCCCGCAGGAGAGCAAATCACGCTCCTGAGAGTGATATGAAAGCAGGTGTGCCTTCCGGTACTTGCCCAGCATCTCTCCCTGCCGATCGAACAGGGGCGCTGTATTGAAGTACCTGTCTCCATCCCTCTCTATGATCGTTCCTCCTACCAGGTATGCCGATAGGGCTCGCGCCTGCTTGGAGAGGAAGACGCTTGTCTTGCCGGGCAGTGTCTCTGACCTCTCTTTGCAGAGCTGAAGATTGGCATACCCCCATTGCCACAGCTCGGGAAGGACAATCAGATCTGTGTTGGATGCATATTCAGTGAGAAGTTTCTCTACTTTGTTTGGGCGATTGGCGCTGGTTTCTTCATCAAGACTGAGTTGCAGCAAAGTCACATCCAATTGCCCTTCCTGCCTTGTTTCGATCATGGTTCAGCTTAGTCTATCGAGCGCTCGTAACTTATGCAAACGAAATATCTGACGGGATTTGGTTTTTGCTGTGATATCTGTTACAATGGCGGACGCTTGACCGGTTGTGTAGGGTGATGAAAGGATGGAGCAAAAGAGACAATCGCGGTAGCGAACCATGGTAAACGGGGGTGACCATGATCGACCTCAAGGAGTTTCGCATCTTCTCTGATCTGAAAGAGAAGGAAATTCAGAAGCTACAGGACAGTGCCCGCAAGATAAAGTACGGTCGAGGAGAGATCATTTTTCAGGAGGGGGCGCCGGCGTTCGGTTTCTATCTTGTATTTGAGGGGATGGTCAAACTCGTAAAACGCAGTATGCGCGCCAAGAGCCAAATCCTGAAGATCGTCGGGCCTGGCGAAATCCTCGGCGAGACGACTCTGTTCGATAAGGGAAGCCACAACGCTTATGCAAAGACGCTTGAGCCAGTAATCGTTGGTTTCATAGAGCGAGGAGACTTTTTCTACTTCCTTGAGCGCCACCCCAAGACGATCTTTCGCTTGTACGAGAAACTTTCAGAGGAATTGAAGGCGTTTCAGAACAAGCTTGCAGAAAGATCCTATTCTTCGAGTAAAGAACGTTTGGCACGTCTGATACTACACCTCGGGAAGAGCGGTGTTGAGCTCTCTCGCGCCGAACTGGCAGAAATGGCTGGGGTCTCTTCAAAGACAGCAATACGTACGTTAAGTGAGCTTGAAAGTCGTGGGATCATTGCCATTGAGAGCCGCAAGATTAGGATCCTGCGCGAGGAGTACCTGCAGAAGATCATGGAGCCCTTCTCCATCGACCTCAATCCCAATCTCATTATCTAGAAACACTACACGGACACATTCGTGTTGCGAGAAGAAGGTCTCTTGTTGCGGTGACCTCTGTCCTTCCAAGTTGGCCGTTGCGTATCTATAGTTATTCCAGACATTTGTCTCTATCAGTAGAGGGCGAGCACGTCTTTTTGACAAGGGTAGGCGACCAGTGACGAGCAGACTGAATCAAACAGAAAAGATCGTAATCAGCATCGTTACGTATGGCATGGCCGTCCTGGCGGTAATTCTTCTGTTCGTTTCCGGATTCCGCCCTGCCAGCCTTGTTTTTGCTGCTCTTGCCGTTCCCCTAACGCTTGTTTCTACCATCCTAAAATTGAGAGGTGGGATTATCCTCGCCTTGGCTACTAGCGCCGTTGCGGTGCCGTTTCTCATTCTTGAACTGCGTGAGACAGGCCTTTTCTTCGCATTCTTGGCGATGTCTCTAGCCATCGGTGGGGGGATTGGTCTTGCCAACCAGCGCCGCGAGGTGAGAAAGGAGCGGTGGCGTCGTTCGAAGACGCTTGATGGTCGCTTTGACGATCAAATATTCGAGGGGGCGCTGAACATCCTTCACTTCATCGACAAGGATGGGACGGTTCTTAAGAGGAATGAGGCGTCGCGATCGGTGCTTGGCTATCCGACAAAGCGCACCTTGCAGCTGTCCGAGTATGTACACCCGGATGATATAGACCAGATGAAGGCCGAACTTCTGCGTCTGTTCGAGAGGGGGGAGGTCCGCGATGTCAAAGTCCGTTTCATATCTCAAGATCGAAACATCATCCCAGTGGAGCTGCGGGCGACGCGGGTGACAGAACGCGTAAGCGTGATTGACGCGAGCGATCTGCGGCGCCAGGTCGAGTTACAGCGGCAGCTGATGGAGACCGAGGCACGTTACCGCTACTTGATTGAAGAGGCCGTAGATACCCTCGATTCGGGGATTATCATCTCGGACAAGAAGCATCAGGTGGTCTGGGCAAACAAGACAGTGGGTGAGTTTTTCGGGATAGATCGTGATCGATTGATCGGAATTGACATTCACCGTGCATTCGATCGCTATGTCAACGTGTTCGAGGATTCGCAAGAACTGCGTGCTCGCGTTGAGGAAGCGATTAATACACGCGAGAGGATCGATCCGTACACATGCCACGTTCGCCCAAGCATGGGGCGAGAGGAACGCATCCTGGAATACCGCTCCATCCCGATCGAGACCGAACGCTACAAGGGAGGGCGGATCGAGCACTACATTGATATCACCAAGATCAAGCAGTTGGAGGAAGGCCTTCTGGAGAAGACCAAGAAACTGGAGAAGAGCAACGAGAAGCTTGAACAGTTCTCACATGTGGTCTCGCACGATCTCAAAGAGCCAGCACGTACGGTGGAAGCGTTCAGTGGCTTCCTCCTCGAAGATTATCAGGATAAGCTCGACGAAGAGGGAGTGGATTACCTTCAGAGGATGAAGAAGGCATCGGGGCGCATGCGTGAGCTGATCAATGATCTGCTCAAGTTCTCCAGCATTCACATGGACCGTGGGTCGTTCGAGAAGGTGAACGTACAGAAGGTGTTGGAAGAGCTTAAGGACGACCTGGAAGTGCGCCTGCGTGGCGTGAATCTGCAGATAGACGATGACATGCCCGCAGTGCGGGGAAACCGTGTTCCTATCTCTGAGCTATTCAGCAACCTGATTACAAATGCGATAAAGTACAATGACAAGGCCCTTCCCACAGTGCGCGTAGGCTGGGTGAAGGGATCGAAGAATGATGGCATGTGCACCTTCTTCGTGCAGGACAACGGAATAGGCATCGAAGAGCGATATCAAGAGCGCATCTTCGCCATATTTGAAAAGTTGAACCCAAGAGAGGACTATGAGGGTACTGGCGCCGGGCTGGCGATCTGTAAGCGGATCGTCGAGGAACACAAGGGAAGCATCTGGGTGGAATCGGAGGTTGGAAAAGGGAGTACGTTCTACTTTACAATACCCAGGGCAGATGCCAGGAGAGAGGTGGAATTAAATGCTTAGCCAAGAAAAAATGAAGGTCCTTGTCGTTGAAGACAATGCTGATGATATTGCCATCATCAAGCGTGCCATGCGTAAGAGCGAAATGAAGTGTGAACTGTATTTCGCCCGAGACGGGGAGGAAGCGATCGACTTCTTGTGGCACAACAAGAGCGAGTACGAAGATGCCCCTCGACCGGATCTGATTCTCCTTGACCTCAATCTGCCTAAGGTTGATGGCCTTGATGTTCTGGCGAAGATCAAGGAGGATGACAAGCTGCGGAGGATTCCAGTGATCGTCCTCACGATCTCGGAGCACGAGCAGGACATGATCAGAGCCTACGACAGTGGTGCCGCAAGCTACATGAATAAGCCCGTTGATTCTAAGGACTTCGAGCGCCTCATTCAGACTGTTCAGGATTACTGGCGGATAGCACGTATCCCCACGGAGTGATAGTCTATCGTCAAGAGTCGCGGTGGACATTTGACCCACGAACGATTGACCGGCGGGCTGTCCCCGCGTATTGAACGCGCGATGTGTGTAACACCTTTGCCCTCGTTCCATCTCTTGTGAGGAGCTACTCTGTCTCCAAGCTAAAGACAAGGAGCAAGAGATGGGCAAAGCGGGCTTAGAATCGGGGGTTCGACTAACGAGCGAAGCTTGCTACCTCCTTACCAGTTATTGCCGTCTTCGAGAGCGCGGCAAAACAAGACCATCCCTTTCTTCTCAATCACTACAGCCGCGTGCTGTCCTTCGAGCGCTGATAAGAAAGATGCCGTAGGACAGCCAACGGTTCTTACCCCGGGAAGGTGGGTGCTAGGCAGCAGACCCACCTTCCCTAGCCCCTTTCTTGGACTCAGTTCTTTTCTCTCAGCAGATATGCATACACCTCTCTTGCCAGAGAGAGAGCTTGCTGACGCTTCGTATCATCAAGATCGATCCCCGCGAGAGAGGCAAGTTCCTGTGATTGTGGCAGCACGGCTGATGGGATGATCCCTTCAGTATAGGGAGCATCCTTTGGTCCGAGGAGGATATCCCGCAGGCTCAAATTGAGTCTGACAAGGTCTTTCTGCTCGAGGATCGTGCGCATGGAAAACGCGACGGCAAACCTCCACTGCTCACTCCCAGCATAAGTATCGAGCGTTGATGAGAAGAGTCTTTCAAGTTCCTTGTTCTCATCAGATACTGCGACGAAGAAACCATCGTCTGCTGCCTGCTTGAGGGTATCAAGATCGACCTCAGGCAAAGACGCGATTGAGACTATCGTGTGGCTGTATGTTTGGCAGAACATATCAGTGGTCTGGCGTAGGTGGGCAACTCTTGTTACCTGTTCGATCCGCTGTGAATCTGTCTGGGTGATGATCTCTATCTGCAGCGAACTCAGCTTGCCCCGCAGGCTGGGACAGGCCTGTTCCAGATCGGGAGGGACAAGCACTTCCGTTCCGGAAAAGAGGAAGTTAGCATATGATTTGTATAGGGCGTAGAGCGGGGCAAATGCGGAATATGTATCGGCAAAGGCCGAACCAACCGAGGCGGGAGAGGAGAGCGCACCCAACGCCATCAGCACACAGAGAAGTAGAGTAAGAAGCGACGTTTTCTCAGCCATAGATTCATTGTAGCCAACACAGACCCATGGACAAGGTATGCACGCCGCACTCGGTGGAGGGATCTGCTGACACTGATAAGGTCTTCTTCGGTACCTTTTCCGGTTTCCAAGCGTGGTGCTGCTCAGTGATCGGTGTCCGGGCTCGATGTCGGAGCTTTCATCCCTTTGTCCTTCGCGGCAACGTACGCTTAATCCTATGGATAAGATCGAAATCATCACGCGCGCATCACAGCTGCATGGCAAGCAGGAGATGGATCGGCTCAAGCAAAGGATCATTGCCGACATTGCTGCAGCCGGTAAGCTGAACTTGGAAGAGACACAGTTTCCCTCAGGTGAGGGAGTGTCAGCCATCCTTGTCCTCACCGGAGGGGTGGAACGGGAAGTACTGAAGGTGGCGTCGCAGATGCCTTCTCCGATCATCCTTATTGCTCATCCCGCACAGAATTCTCTTCCAGCTTCGCTGGAAATCCTTGCGCGCATTCGCCAGGATGGAGGGAACGGAGAGATCCTCTTTGGAACCGCTGATGTGATTGCCGCCGGTCTCGAGAGAGAGCTGCGCATCAATTCGGCATGGGAGGCACTGCGCTTCAGCCGTGTAGGGATGATTGGAGAGCCCTCAGATTGGCTCGTGGCAAGTGATGTTGATCGTGCGTTTCTCAAGGGACAAATTGGAATCGATCTTGTCAATGTGTCAATCGACGAATTGGTGGAAGAGACAGCCGCGCGAAAACCGAGTCGGAGTGCTATCGGGACGTTCACAAAGCAAGCACAGTGCGTTGAGGAGCCGAGTAAGGCCGATCTGAGCGAGAGTGTCGCTATTTACGAGGGCTTGCGGTCGATAGTGGACAAGTATCGCCTCTCTGCGTGCACTGTCCGGTGCTTCGACCTTGTGGAGCGGCTGCACAACACCGGTTGCTACGCTCTGTCACGTCTGAACGACGAACAGGTTATTGCAGGGTGTGAGGGCGACATGCAGGCCATGTTCTCTATGTATCTTGGATCCCTCGTCTCCGGCGGAGCCACGTTTATGGCCAACATCGCCTCCATTGACACGAATGAGCGGAAGCTGATCATCGCCCACTGTACCTGCCCTCTGTCCCTCTCTGCGGGCTTTGTCATCCGCAGTCACTTTGAGTCGGGCCTTGGTGTAGGGATTGCTGCGCAGATCCCACCCGGTCCTTGCACCCTGTTCCGC
>Ga0136651_10002247_pt1 | contig 10591 bp, 10 predicted proteins | sample Mar14236cmmetaG_FD_94867 | JGI IMG/M metagenome (GOLD analysis project Ga0136651, IMG submission 94867) | Marine hydrothermal vent microbial communities from Guaymas Basin, Gulf of California to study Microbial Dark Matter (Phase II) - Marker... ...
GCTGATTTTGGTCCTCAAGTTATTGAAAAAGCTACTGAAAAGAATATGGGGAAATTGGCTATAAAAGCAATGGCTAAGACTTTGATACCAGAGGGTCAACTACGTAAATACCCCAAATGTTGGTATGAACCTGCTGAGGATGATCTTGCAAGGTTGGCGTTGAGATTTACCCTTTCTCAACCGATAACCGCTGCTATCCCACCTGGTGAAGAAAAATTTTTCAGGATAGCTTTGGATGTGGCTGAAAATTTCAGCGAAATCACACAAGAGGAGATCGAATACCTTAAAGAACAAGCTAAGGGATTGGAACCGATATTCAGGCTTAGCAAGGTCTAAAAATCTGTTTCTTTGTTGAAAGTTCCCTTATCTGAATTCAGATAAGGGAACTTTTTAGTTGTTTTGCTTAATAGTATGTTGATCATGATGTGTTAAAATTCAATATGTGAAACTGATAAAGGGATGGTGAAAATGTTGTTCAAATCTATAGCTATTGAATGGACAGGTGACAGATTAAAGCTCCTTGATCAAAGGAAGATACCACTCGAAGAAACTTGGGTGGAATGTAAAGATCATTTTGACGTCGCTAAAGCAATAAAAGATATGATTGTTCGTGGTGCACCGGCAATAGGTGTGAGTGCCGCATTTGGTTATGTTTTGGGATTTTTGAATGCTTTAAGATTTTCAAAAAATGAATTATTGGATCATATGAAAAAGGTAAGAGATATACTTGCTTCATCGAGACCCACCGCTGTTAATCTTTTTTGGGCTTTGGATAGGATGGAAAAAAAACTCAATGAGTCTCTTGAAAATAAAGCAGAAGATGCTTTCAAAATTCTTGAAAGTGAAGCTTTGAAAATAGCGAATGAAGATTTAGAGATGAACAAGCAAATTGGAAGAAACGGATTGAGCCTCTTTAAAAACATGGATAGTGTTACTTTACTTACCCATTGTAATGCTGGAGCTCTTGCTACAAGTGGTTATGGTACAGCATTAGGCGTGATAAGGGCCTTAAAAGAATCTGGTAAGAAAGTAAAGGTGTTTGTAGATGAAACAAGACCTTATCTTCAGGGTGCAAGATTAACTGCTTGGGAATTGGTGAAATCTTCGATAGAATCGATCTTGATATGTGATAACATGGCAGGTTGGGTTATGAAACAAGGTTGGATTGACGCAGTAATTGTTGGTGCAGATAGGATAGCAGCAAATGGGGACGTTGCGAACAAGATAGGGACGTATTCGCTTGCTGTTCTTGCGAAAAAACATGATATTCCATTCTATGTCGCTGCTCCTTATTCTACAATAGACCTTTCAACATGCGATGGTTTAAAAATTCCCATAGAAGAAAGGAATCATGAGGAAGTTACACACATCATGGGGATCAGGATTGCTCCTGAAAAAATCAAGGTTTACAATCCAGCATTCGATGTGACTGATAACAATCTCATAACAGCAATAATAACCGAAAGAGGTGTTGTAACTCCACCATATTCGAAAAAACTGAAAGAATTGTTTGAGGGGTGATACATTGCGAATAGAACCATCTAAGAATGAGTCAACGGAATCACCAAAAGCTGCAAAGCTTGGTAAAACCAAAAAAAGAAAGAATTTGAAACACAGTAGCTTAGAAACCAATAGTTTTTTGGATGTATTGTATGATGTAACGGCAGAAGAAGCTCGTGAAATGGCAGAAGAGATGCTTGGTGATTTGATCAATGCTGGGAATGAATTTGCGAGATCACCAACAGAGAAAAATCTTAAAAAATATAAGGAAAACATAAAGAAATTTTTGCAATTCATTGAGAGAGGTTTGTACAAAATTGAAGAAAATATAGGATTGACACCTGATTACAAGCATCTTCATATGGTGGCAAAACTTGTGGATCAAAAGTTACTGGATTTATCGGAATTAGTTTTTAAGTCTGAGAAGAAAACCATCGAACTTGTATCAAAGATCAGTGAAATAAATGGATTACTCATCGATCTGTACAGATAGGTGATCAAATTGTTCGAAAAAATTGTAGAAGAAAATCGTTTTAAAATCAATGATATGATGAAAAAACTGCCAGTCTCAATCGGTTTAATTTGCAGCGATGTTCATATCATGAAGAAATCTATTGATAGTTTTTTAAAATCGCGCAGCGACGTGTTGGAAGCAAATGATGTGTTGTCGTTGGGAAATTGGGAAGATATGATTAGAATAAACTCTGTTAGAGAAATAGAGAATATGGTTTCCATACATCCTTTGAAGAAAGAAAAGTATATCGTGATAAATGGTGCTGAACAGCTAACAATCGAATCTTTGAATGCACTTTTGAAGATAGTGGAAGAACCACCTAATTTTGTGGGAATAATCTTTGCAACGAAGAATTGGTACTCATTACTTCCAACAATTCGAAGCAGACTGCTGAAGATAGAACTGAAAGTTCCAGATATGCAGGATGTAATTGACACTTTGAAGATTAAGGAATTCTCCAGGGAAGAAATTTGGAAAATTTTATTCTTAGCTAAAATAGATTTGTCGATTATCGAAATGCTTGAACCTGGCGAGGTAGAGAATTTGGTGATCAAAGAAGAATTAATAGATGAAAATCTACTGGCACAGGATGTGAAAGTAAAGGTTAAGAGATTGATGTTCTTTAAAAATCTTTTTTTTGAAACAATCTTGGGAAGAATGACAAAGGAAAAATTAATGAGGTTTTATGAAAGATTCTCGAAGATATTATTGGGTAGAACAGGATTCAGAATACTCGTCGAATTGTTGAAAGTTTTCATCGTGTGTCTCAGGGATTTGTTGATAGTGACCGAAGGTATAAACCCAAACGCAGTTTACAATAAAGATTTTCTCGGTGATATGTTGTTGAGCAAAGTGGACTTTGACATTATTTTGAAGTTTTTAAAAGAGCTGGTCGGGTATTTGAAGCTATCGTATGGTGTAGTTGATCCAAAGTTGCTGTTCTTGCGTATTTTGGCGCAGACATATTTGATAGGTAAAAGAGGTGATTGAATTGGAGCTTTTTGCTAACGTGTACGGTGTATCGTTTTTGCCTGTGGGGAAGATAATTTATTATTCCGAGATAGATGAAGATATAAAAAAGGGTGACTTGGTGCTTGCAATGACTGAGTTTGGTTTAGATGTTGGAAAGGTAGAGTATGAGCTCCATGAAAAGAGAATAGATGACATAGGATATGAGGTTAAACCACTTGTTAGAAAACTTTCTCAAGAAGATTTAGAAAAACACAATGAAAATGTAAAAGACGCCAGATTGGCATTTTGGAAATGTAGGGAATATATAAAACACTACAATCTTCCCATGAAACTGTTATATTCGAAGTATATGTTTGACAGATCGAGGCTTTTATTTTATTTTAGTGCTGATGGAAGAGTAGACTTCAGAGAACTCGTAAAGGAACTTGCAAGGGAATTCAAAACCCGAATAGAACTTAGGCAAGTTGGTGTCAGGGATGAAGTAAAATTCATAGGTGGAATAGGTTTGTGTGGACTACCCACATGTTGCTCTGTTTTTCTGCGAGAGTTCAATTCGGTAACGTTGAAAGATGCAAAAAAACAACAGTTACTCATAAATCCAGTCAAAATTTCTGGGCAATGCAGAAGACTATTGTGTTGTTTGAGATACGAAAAACCTGTGTATGATGAGTTAACTGAAAACGTTCCTGAACAAGATGAAGTTTTTGAATATGAAGGAAAAACTTGTAAAGTTGTGAGTGTCAATATTTTTACTGAAAAGGTTACTGCAATAAGCGATGAAGGAATGATGGTGGTTTTACCGTTCGATTACTTCAAAACCGGTACAGTAAAGTAGACAAAGAGGTGTTGAAAATGCTGGGTAGCATTGGGAAAACTTTGATAATAATAGGAAGTGTATTGGTAGTTGCTGGTTTGCTTTTGGTAGTTTTTGATAAAATACCTTTCTTTGGAAAGCTGCCCGGTGATATAGTGATAAGGAAAAGGAATGTAGTTATTTACGTCCCGATAATCACTTCCATCGTTTTGAGTTTGATTTTATCTCTTATATTGTTCATAATTTCAAAAATAAGGTGATTAAATGAAAATATTCAAAGTTAATGATAAAAAAGCTATTGAAAAGATTGTAACTCTTTTGAGTTTTGCAAGTAGATCTAAGAAGTTAGTATATGGTAAGGAAAATATACGTGAATATATAAAGACTGGAAATGTTGTTATAGTTGTATCCAATGTTGGAGAGAGGGTTAGAAGAGACATACTCACTAGATGCGAAATGTTCAATTGCAAAATCGTGTTGCTTGAGGGTTTAACAAAGGAAAGCTTAGCTAAAAGACTGGGAATGGTGAATCTCTCGGTTGTTGGTGTTAAAGATAAGGGGATTATAAATGGTATAATTGAAGTTGTTGAAAGAGGTGGTGCAAGTGGGAAAACTAAGAGTATATGAACTAGCGAAGAAATTTGGAATGAGTAGTAAAGAGCTATTAATGGAATTGGAAGAGCTTGGAATAGAGGCAAAAAGCCACATGAGTATTTTAGATGAATCAACGGTGAATCTGCTTATAGAACTGTATGAAGAAGAAATCGAGTCCGTAAAACAAAGAAAAAATGTCAAAACCAAGCCCAAAAAAGAAAAAGATGAGATAAAGTTGGAAAAGGAGGAAAAGACAAAAAAACGAGAAATTACCCAAAAAAAGGAAGAAATCATAGAGATAGAAAATGAAGAAATGACTTTGAAGAAATTTTCTGAGAAAATAAAGGTCTCTATGACAAAGATTATTCAGGATGCTTTTATGAATGGAATAGTCCTTAATCCTAATCAGGTTCTTGACAAAAAATCCATGGAGGAAATAGCAAAGAAGTATTCAAAACAGATAATTTTCAAGCAAATAGAAGAAGTAGAGGCTGAGAAAGAAGATAATCCTTTCTATGAATTAGAACAGTATTATGAAAATCTTTATAAGGAGAAAAAAGATAAATTAGTCTTGAGGGCTCCAATAGTAACAGTCATGGGTCATGTGGACCATGGAAAAACCACATTGCTGGATAAAATAAGAAAGACCCGGGTCGCTGAGAAAGAAGAAGGTGGTATAACTCAAAGTATTGGTGCTTACAAAGTTCAATATAAAGGAAAGCAAATCACCTTCATTGATACGCCTGGTCACGAGGCTTTTACGGAGATGAGGGCTCGTGGAGCACAGGCAACTGATATTGTTGTACTTGTGGTTGCAGCAGATGATGGTGTTATGCCTCAAACGGTGGAAGCGTATAATCACGCGAAATTAGCAAATGTTCCAATAATAGTTGCAATAAATAAGATCGATAAACCGAATGCCAACGTGGAACTCACAAAAAACCAACTCGTTACAAAGTTGAATCTCATTCCCGAAGATTGGGGTGGCGATACCATAGTTGTTCCCATATCTGCAAAAACTGGAAAAGGAATAGACGAGCTATTAGAAATGATATTGTTAGTAGCGGAGATAAATGAAATAAAAGCTTATCCTAAAGGAAAAGCTCGTGGAGTGATAATAGAATCTAAATTGGATAAGTTTCGGGGATCAGTTGCAACGGTTGTGGTAAAAGATGGTGTTTTAAAGCGAGGAGACTACGTTGTAACAACGAATACCTATGGTAAAGTTCGAGCATTGATTGATGATAGGGGCAAAACCATCAAGGAAGCACATCCTTCAGATCCGGTGATAATCATGGGATTTGAAGAAGTCCCTGATATGCATTCAAAGCTTTACGTAGTTGATAACGTCGAACAAGCCAGGAAGATAGTCGAGACCATAAGGATTAAAAACAAAGAAAAAAACCAAAAAGCCAAGCATATAAGCTTGGAAGAACTTTTTGACAGGATGAAAAAAGGTAACATCAAGACTCTGAATCTTATAGTTAAAGCAGAGTCTCAGGGTTCTCTTGAGGCAGTTAAAAACGCTATATTGAAATTGAAAGTCGAGGAAATAGATATACAAATAATACATGCTGGTATTGGTGCTATCAATACCAATGATGTTCTTTTAGCTTCCGCTTCTGATGGTGTAATAATAGGATTCAGAGTGAAACCAGATTCTAAGGCGATTGTTGAAGCTGAAAAAGAGGGCATACAAATAAAAACCTATACAATCATTTTTGAACTCATAGATGATTTGAAAAAGGCATTGCAGGGTATGTTGGAACCAGAAATAGTTGAGGAACACATTGGTAGTGGTTATATTAAAAAAGTGTTTAAAATAGGTGGTGTTGGAAGCGTAGCAGGTGTACAGCTGATCGATGGATATGTCAGAAAAGATGCAAAAGTTAGGATATATAGGAATTCGGAGGAGATATTTGAAGGCAACATAGAAACACTGAAGCACTTCAAAAGCGATGTTGAAAGGGTTGATGCCCCTAAGGAATGTGGAATCAAATTTGAGAAATTCGACGATATCGCGGAAAATGATGAGCTTCAATTCTATCTGATCAAAAAAGTTCAAAGGGAGCTGAATTTTATAGAATAATGAGGGATAACCGGTGCTTGCCGGTTATTTTTTTTTCAATAACCATTTGCTCCGAATATCTTGACTAATTTTCCGGAATTGCACACTAAAATTATGGAACATTCGTTTGTAGTTTTTACATCCATGATTATTTCTGATAGTTCTACTTCTTTTGAGTCTAATTTACCATTTTTTGAAAAGTAGATCTTTATTTTTTTGTTATCAATCAAATATATGTTATTTTCATCTGAAAGGACTTTTTCATCTTTGCGGTTTATAAGTTTTCCATTGTTGAGGGATTCTATACGATCCTTTAAGACAATGAATATTGCATCTTTTAAGATAATAAGTTTCTCTACGGGCTCGAAGAATTCGATTCTTTTTATTTCTCTGCCGGATATATCTTCCAAGATTGTCAAATACTTTCCAAGCACAACATACAGCTTTCCATTGTTCACATAAATCGTCATCGCATCTTTAAGGTGTTTTTTCCATATCAATTCCATTGTTTTGACGTTGTAACAGTATATATTCCTGTATACATCAAGCATAAATAATAAATTTTCATCGAACAAGATTTGAAGTATGGGATGTCCCTTTCTAATCCACAATGTTTTCAGCGTTATTTTACTAAGCTTGTACAGCTTTCCACTATTTGTGGCGAAGATTAGGTTGTCGAAATCCCACGTGATGAAACTTTCATTGGAGAGTTTTAAAATCGGGATGCTTTGCTTATTACGAACCAACCAAAGTGAATCTTTGCAGAGAATTAAAAACTTCTTATCATATTTATGAACAGCTAAAACATCTTTGAATCCTTTCAAAACCCAGCATAACTCTCTTCTTATAGGGTTCAAGCAAATCAACGAATGATCCCTCAAATATAATATTAGTTCACTGCGTGAAATCGGGAAAAGATCCTCTATTTTTTGCACATCAATTAACAGATCCCAATCTTTCGTGCCGATTATTCCCTTCAGATTTATTATCAAGTTCTTGTTTTCACCTGGATTCAATTGTACCTTTTCGGTGGATGTTTCTCTGTTTTTTGCTTCGACTGTTATGTTATGAATACCGGGATTTAAACCCACCGATAATTTTCCATTCAAAGTTTTGTAGACTCGATCATCTATTGTTATAGTTGCTTCGGAAATATTTAGACTCAGATTCAAAATGCCATCTTCGAGTTTCTCGAGATCGTATTTTAGGGATTGTTTACTATCGATATAAATGCTCTTTTTAATAGTCTTATATCTAAAAGATTTGATTTCTAAGGTGTGAATACCGCCTTTCAATTTAACTACTAAAGGGGTTTCACCGATGTATTGTTCATCCACGAAAAGTTTTGCACTCTCTGGAAATGTTTGAATTTCAACATCGAAGTAATTCAATTTCCAAACGTCAGCTGGTTTTTGAAATTCAAACTGTAATTTTCTCCATTTTTGTCCTTCGAGAATTTCAACATCAATACTTTTAGAACTTGTAATTATCAAAAGATCTCTTGAACTTATCTTATCGTTGTATTTTACCTTATTTCCAAAGGTTTCAATAAATAGGACATGTGGTATATTAATAACATCAGGTAAATCCAATAATTTTTTTAGAAAGACGCTGAGATCCGTTTTCCAATTTGTCAAATTTGAAAGAGAGGCATAATTATTTAACTTTTGGGAGCCATAAGATACTTCAATCAAAACATAATCATCGGAAATCCTCAATTTTATTTTTAGCTTTTTACCATTTCCCAGGGCGATACCGAGGTTTTGAATAACATTCAAGACATCATCTTTTAAATCCTCAGGCCCGTGATATTCCAAAACGACTGTGGGTGCTTTTCTCCAAAAATCTATGATTTCGATGTGCTCTTCAATGAGACTGAACAGTCGTTCCTTAGTCTTCGCAACCAATATTGGAGTGTTATATCTTGAAAGATACCACACTCCATCTTGTTCGGATGTTTCAAATCCATTAGGGAGTTCTATCGAAAAGGAAGAGACAAAGAAGAGCAGTGCGAAAAACACAGCTAAAATATTACTTTTTGAAGATACAAACCATGTGCAGGAGCAGTGCCTGCAGCTGCACGACGATCTTTGGCTTGAAGAACTTCCAATACTTTTTCTGGTTTCCATTCACCTGTTCCCACCCTAACCAATAATCCAACTATATTCCTAACCATTCTTCTTAGAAACGAGTTCCCTTCCACTCTTATCAGTATAAAATCCCTTTTTTTCAGGATTCGTATCCTATAAATCGTTCTGATTGGGTTTCTTTCATCACCGCTTTTTCTCAACGAAGTGAAATCATGTTCACCTTCTAAGAAAGCAGCAGCTTTTCTCATACGATCGATGTCGAGAGTATAGGGAAACCACCAAACAAGATTTCTTAAAAATATGTTTGGCTCTTTGGAGTTCAAAATGTAGTAATGATATACCCTCTTTTTCACATGAAATCTTGGGTTAAAGTTTCGAGGTACTTCAAATACTTTTTTGACATAAATATCGGATGGTAGGTTGGCATTCATAGCATCCTTTATATTCTTCAATGTCATTTTTTCAGAAGGACAATTGAAAGCAACTACCTGCATAACAGCATGAACACCAGTGTCAGTTCGACCGGCAGCTTGTGTGAAAATTCTTGTTTTGAAGATCTTTTCCAGGGCATCCTCTATGGTGCCTTGAACTGTTCTAACATTTGGTTGACCTTGGAATCCATTGAATTTTGTTCCATCATATTGAACAATCGCAGCTATACGTCTCATAGTTTTATCTCCAAAATCAGAGTTTGGATACCAAACCTTTGTCATTTATCTCTTTCATTTCATAAAGTTTGTAAGCTATCATGGCAGAATGTTTTTTCAGTTCATCTATATTCATTCCATAGGATTCTTTAAAAACTTTTTCTTTATAAACGTTTACAAACCATAGCAGACTTTTTTGGATCGCTTCATCATTGAATTTTTTATCATCCAACACTGCTGATTCAATTATACTTTCATAATCGAATCCATCTGAAAGTAATTCATCGTTTATATTATCGATCAAGCTCTTTAAATCAAAATTGTTGATCAATAATTCCAATTTGGTATGATCGTACAGAAGTGTTAAGGTAGAAGGAAGCGGCTCTTCATATCTAAAGAAAGAAATTCCAGCATTAGCTTGTCCTGATGTTATTTCGACGGACCTGATTATGTAATTCTCTGACATGTAGAAACTCTTCACCAAAAAACGTCTTTTCGACAACAATAATTCCATATCTTTTGGATAAAAGGTTTGAACGATTCCACTTCTGTTTGTATAACCAAAATACATCTTTTTGGGAAAAATTGGTCCTTCAATCCCGGATGAGAAGAATATCATGTGTAAGAATCGCATATTTTATCACCACCTCTTCAATTTCTGAAACTGTAATTCGGAGCCTCTTTAGTTATGAATATATCGTGGGGATGGCTCTCTCTAACACCCGCTTGGGTGATCTTAACAAAAACAGCCCTTTCTCTCAACTCTTTCAAGTCTTTGGCACCGCAATAACCCATTCCGGATTTCACTCCACCGATCAATTGACTTATCACATCCGCAACTTTACCTTTATATGGTACCATACCTTCCACACCTTCGGGAACCAATTTTTCAGGTTCTACATCTTCTTGAAAATATCTATCCTTGCTTCCTTCTTTCATGGCTCCAAGGCTTCCCATACCCCTGTACGTTTTGAATTTCCTTCCTTGATAAATTATGGCTTCTCCAGGTGCCTCGTCTGTACCAGCGAAGATACTTCCAAGCATCACAGCTTCAGCACCTGCTGCTAAAGCTTTGACAATATCACCAGAGTATCTTACACCACCATCGGAGATAATCGGTATATCGTATTTCGCGGCTATCGAGTATGCTTCAAAAACCGCTGTCATTTGAGGAACTCCAACGCCACTGACCACTCGGGTGGTACAAATGGAACCTGGACCAACCCCTACCTTTACTGCATCAGCTCCAGCATTTATTAATGCTTCTGTTCCCTCTTTGGTAGCAACATTTCCAGCTATTATTGGAAGATCTGGCCAGTTGTGTTTAATATTTTTTACGGTCTCTATAACTTTTTTTGAATGACCGTGTGCTGTATCAACCACTATTAGGTA
>Ga0136651_10002251_pt1 | contig 10588 bp, 9 predicted proteins | sample Mar14236cmmetaG_FD_94867 | JGI IMG/M metagenome (GOLD analysis project Ga0136651, IMG submission 94867) | Marine hydrothermal vent microbial communities from Guaymas Basin, Gulf of California to study Microbial Dark Matter (Phase II) - Marker... ...
CGTAAATCCCCTTCAATGAGCTCGAAGTTCTTATAATTATTGAAGCTAAAAATGTTTTCTCGTTTTCCCGTAGAGAAGTTATCGAGAACACGAACATCTTCTCCCCTGTTAAGAAGCTCTTGTACGATATTAGAGCCGATAAATCCAGCACCACCAGTAACTAAATATTTCATTATGTACTCCATTATTAATAGTACTTCAAACACGATATACTGCTTTTTTAGGCAAGTTTTTCACAATATTTGCGATTCTTGATATTTACCCAGCCAAGTAAAGATTTTTATTATGAATACAAAATATATTTTTTAACTTAATAACTTATCAAAATTGTTTTTTTCTAATATTTTTTACTTTTGTGCCAATATTTCATTAACAATTATTTGAGCGGCATTTCCAGAGCCAAATAATTTATGTGAAAATTTGATCTTCCTGTCTTTCATAAGATTATAAGCATCAATAATATTATCTTTATTAGTACCGGCTATAATATTGTATCCATATTTTACTAACTCAGTCCATTCTGTTTCATCTCGAATAGTTATACACGGCTTCTCAAAAAAATATGCTTCTTTTTGAAGTCCCCCACTATCAGTAATAACAAGAGAGCAGTGTTTTATTAAATAAAGCATCTCTAAATATCCAAGTGGGTTAATTAACTTAATATTACTCTCTTGCAAAGTTGAATGCAGTGCAATGAGTTGCTTCTTTGTTCTAGGATGTATTGGAATAATGATTGGGATTTCTTTTGAAATGATCTTAAGTGCATTATAAATCGACTTTAGTCTTGTTTCATCAACTGTATTCTCTTCTCTATGGATTGTAGTCAAAATATATTGAGATGGGATGTCTTCAATGGGCTTTTTTGCTTTTTTACTATATAATAGAGCTGCATCTAACATAACATCCCCTGATAAAATAATATTACAACCTAGTTTTTCATATCCTTCATTAGCAAGATTATCTATAGCAGTTTTTGTTGGACAAAAGAGTATATCACTAATTCTATCGGTTAAGATTCTGTTAATCTCTTCGGGCATAGACATATTAAAAGATCGCAGCCCTGCCTCGATATGAGTGACTCTCAGGTGTATTTTTTTTGCAGCAAGAGAACCGGCAAGTGTGGAATTTGTATCACCATATACTATTACCCAATCGGGATTTTCAACAATCAAAACTTTTTCAATCTCCTCGAGCATTCTTCCGGTCATCGCGCCATGTCTTAAGCTATTAATGCCTAAATTATAATCAGGTTCAGGGATTTTCATTTGATCGAAAAAGATCTTGCTCATATTCGGATCGAAATGTTGACCGGTATGTACAATTATCTCTTCAATATCAGCATGTCTATCTATTTCTCTACTTACCGGTGAAGCTTTAATAAATTGAGGTCTGGCGCCAATAATGGATAATATTTTCATTTATTTATTTTTTTCTCTCTAAATACCATTGGCAAGTTTTTTGGATTTCCTGCTCGATCGAGTGATTTTGAACATAACCAAGTTCCCTGATTTTTTCAGAACGATAATCTGTAGAAATAGAAAACTTTTTCATTCTATCACTATTTATTGGTAAATCTTTTTTTGTAATAAAAGCAACTAAATCAAATATTTTTCCAAATAATACAGCGATCCAAAGAGGTGTTCTTATAATTGGCAATTTAAAACCCTTATTGAGTGCTATGGTTTCCATTAATTTTTTTACTGTAATATATGGCTTATCCAGAGTATTGAATATTTGCAACCCAGATTCCATTCGATGCATTACAAAATCAGTCATCTCTATAAGATTTTCCAATGAAACCATTGATTTAATATTATTTCCATTACTAATGGTTATCCAGGGTTTTCGATGCATCATATCAATTAGATTATACATATTTGCATAATTATACGGACCATAAATTATCGAGGGTCTTAAAAAGACAACTTCCCTTTTAACATCTTGCTCCAACCATTTTTCAATAACTTTTTCTCCTGCTAATTTACTTGCGCCATATTCATTATCAGGAAGCAGTTCCCCACTTTCATCACAAGGGACAGATTCATGCCCATACACAGAAACTGTGCTGTAATAAATAATCCTATTGATATTTCTTTCATTGGCGTACTTCATCAAAATTTCTGTTCCATACTCATTATTGCTGTAATAACTTTCTTTTGAGATACCCCAATCATGCTTGTCTGCAGCGCAATGAATAATTAGATCAAATGCAATATCGTTAAAGTTTCGCAAATCTTCAATTTCTCGGATATCACCCTTTTTTGTATGAGGATGCTTTTGTATCAGGCATTCATCTCTTTTGTCAATGCCATGCACAGTGTGCTTTTTTTCCTCAAGATACCACATTAACCTTGATCCTACAAAACCATTTGAGCCGGTAATTAGAATGTTCATTAATTCTCCAAAAGAGTCTTATACATGCTCTCAATATCGTTTTTTAATCTAATAAAAGAAAATTGTTTAAATGCCTTTTTTGAAGCAGCATTTTTCATTGCGTCTTTATTCGTATCATTCATAAGTAAAGATTCAATTTCTTTGATAAATAATTCAGAGTTACCCTTTGGAAAATAAAAACCGTTAACCCTATTTTCCACAAAATCCTCAACTCCTCCAACCTTTGTTGTCATCACTACTTTTCCACAAGCCATTGCCTCAATTATTGCCACAGGTGTACCTTCATTATTAGATGTTAATAATACTAAATCCAAATCAGCATACACTGGTTTTAAGTTTTTAATTACTCCCGTAATTACAATTTTATTATTCAGGTTCCTTCTATATATTTCCCCCTGTAAATAATCTCTAAGTTCTCCATCACCAATAATAGAAAAAAATAAATTATCATACTTTGTTAATAATTTCTCTGCAATATCAAGAAATAACATATGATTTTTTATAGGTGCCAATCTGCCTATTATACCAAATAATGTTGCATCATCAGGGATAGAATATTTTTCCCGGAATTTTCCTTTGTCGGATACAGAAGGTATTACGTTTTCAAAATCGAATCCAAGTGGCACAATATGTATTTTATTTTCATTAGTAATTTTCAAATCAAGTAATTCCTGCTTCTGTTGATTACTAATAGCAATAATTTTACTTGAGATTTTTGCCAAATTATTTTCTAAAAAAATAAAAAAAGCTGTCTTTGGTTTGCTAAAATAACCTTTGAACACATTACCATGGAATGTGTGGACAATTATTTTAACACCCATTAATTTGGCAGCGATCCTTCCAAGCATTCCGGCTTTTGCGGTATGAGTATGCACGATATCAGGTTTTATTTTTTTTATTAACTTTATTATATCAAGTAAAGCCCTCACGTCCTTCAATAGTCTTAGTTCGCGACCCATTGAATTTATATATATTGGCTTAATTCCATATTTATCAGCGAGATAGGACATATCTGATTCGTAAGGTTCAATTCGACCTGATACAAGATAAGATTCATATTTTTGTGAGTCTAACTTTGCATTCAGTAAAATAGTATGTATCGGTGCTCCAGCCACACATAGACGAGTTATAATACGTAGGATTTTATTTTTTTCCATTTTCTTCATTTATAATTACTTAAAGATTACATACGATTTAAATTGCTTTTGCTTTTTAGTATATTCGTAAAAATTTTTCCAAAAAATATTTCTTTTGTTATTCAGTTTTTCTCTTGAATAATCTTTCCCAGTCTCGAAATTGCGCTTTGCCATACTTATTAAATCATATTTTCCTTCGATTATTTGTTGCAATTGATTTGCAAGCATTTTATAATCTCCAGGACAATGTAAATACTTGTCATCTACTAACTCGGGTATACCTCCTGTTGATGAAGCCAAAACAGGGCAGGCACGACTTAAAGCTTCAATAACAGCACGAGGTAAGCCTTCTTGTTTGGATGGATGAACATAAATATCTATATCATCTAAAAAATTAATAACTTCATCACCTTTGAGAAGTCCGATGCATTCCACCTGCTTCTCAACTGCAAGATTTTGGGCTAACTTAGTAATATGATGTGAAGTTCCACTTCCTGCAAACTTAACATTAACAAGATAACCATTTTTCTTTAATATTGATAGAGTTTTGATTATAACATCAAAACCTTTATATTTAACATTATAATTAGCAAGTAATCCTATTGTTAAATTTTGATTTATAGTTTTTATTTTTTTTATTCGTTTTTTTAGGGTTGCGTCTGTTTGTTCATGAAGTATTACATTAGATGCATTTCCTACATAACCATTAGAGGGATATCTCTTTTGTAAGAAATACTGTGTTACATATATTGCATGAGTTGCTATTCTCACTTCTTTTTTCATTTTCAAATATAATATTGGCGCAAGCAGCTTGCCTTTCAAATTGCCATAGTGCCAATAAGAATCCCATTGACATCCAACTACTTCAACAGCATACGGAATCTTAAATCTTCTACATTTTTTTGCTACAATGTACCCAACTAAACTTGGCAAACGAATAATCGCACAATCTACAGAATTTAATATATTATTTATTGTATTGTTGAGATTCTTTTTTCTAAATAAAACCGAACTGAAAAAATTCTTTTCCGGAAATAGTGTAAACGAAACGTTTTCCCTTTCAGATAAAACACCCTCTTCTTGATTATCTGTTTTTCTTCCAAAAACAATTATTTCATCAAAAAAACGCAAATATCGATCCCAAGCTGTATTTGGCAAACCCCCAGTAGAAAAAACCTTATCATTTTTTATTAAGAACTTATGATCATGAAAAAAAGCGCATTTCATGTAATATCCTTAATTTTCCTTGCTGGCACACCGACAACCACACAATGATCGGGAACATCTCGTGTTACAACGGAACCTGCTCCAACAATAGACCTGTTATGAATTATCACTCCACCCATAATCCTACTCCCACAACCTATCCATACATCATCACATATTGTTAACGGCAACGTTACTATTTCATTAGATCGAATAGAACTTGCATCGTCTAAATATGAATGTTGAGTAGTAAGGAGAGAACAATAATGGGCAATGGAAACATTATCACCAATATGCAAACCGCCATTGGCAATAAGATAACAACCTTTATGAATACTCACATTTGAACCAATAATTAGATTGTGCCATCCGATGACTTCAACTGAACGTCCAAAAAAAACATTATTACCAAGTTTTTTTGCTAAACGTTTTGCAAAGCAATATCTAAATCCCACACCAATATAACCCGGCAATAAATCGAGATATATCCATAAATTTCTGATAATGATATGCGGAATTATCCTGAGAGCATAACTAATAAATAATAAGAGAGGATAAAATAAATCAAAAAGTTTTCTTCCGGACATTTATAGTTCCTTTAAGAATTTATTAAAGTTAGTAGAAGCATCATAACGATTTTTAATATATGTTTGGACTTTATGAAAATCATCTTTTACTGTTTGTTCTATAAATGTTGAAAAAAACTCGACAGCTTTATCACTGTCACTTGCAAGTATAAGATATTTATGGAATCCTTCAGGAACACATTCTTTAATTGTAATGATATTGCTTGAAACAAATGGCAACCCGACACTCATTGCCTCAAGAAGAGCATTGGGCTGTCCTTCAACTATTGATGGATAATAAAATGCATTAAATGATTGGAGCAATTGCCAGACATCATTCCTTGAGTTATCTAAAATTATCCTGCCATCCAAATTCTTCTGCTTTACAAAAGAAATTAAGTTATCTTTTACTCCTCTGCCACATAAAAAGAAATATACATTACTATATTTTTTGATCAACTTTTCTGCAACAGATAAAATTTGCTTATGATTTTTTGAAAAATTATATCTGCCTACATGACCTATCAGAAAAGCATCAACAGGAACTCCAATATTTTTTCTAATTATTTTATATTGTTGTGTAGAAATATTGTCATAGTCTGGAATCCCGTTATCAATAACTTTAAATAATTCAGATTTTTCCTTATACGAGGGGTGAAATTCATCCAAAGCTGCCTTTGAATTTGATAATATTTTTGTCGCAGATTTGTTTACTAAAAGATTCATAATTTTTGCATAGATTCTTCTCAATATTGTTTTTTTAAATCTATAATCTGAACTACGGTAAAAAACCAATCGCTTATTAATTTTCGCTAATTTGGCTACCCATAAAACAATCCCTGCAAAATCACCAGTAAAATCACATACCGAATCAAATTTCATATATCTGATATATTTATATAATTTCCAATAATCTAATAAAGAGAAATATCCTAATTTAAGTAATTTAATATGTACATTTTGTTTAATAAAATCTCGATCTAACATTCCTTTTTGACCGCTTTTTGATAACACCGTCGCATCAAAATTGTAATCTTTATATGTAAGAAACCGTAAAAGATAATTTTCTATACCTCCAACATCTAATCTTGTAACAAAAAATAATATTTTTTTCATATTACTTCGGAAAATTCTTTAATAATTTGATTTTTTTAATATATGTAACTAATGTATTATTTAACTTTATGAATATAAAAATTAGAACGATATTTGAAAACTCCAATCCTATTGAAGAACGATTCAAATATAACGCTTTTGAAAATAATATCAAAATTGCTATCCATATCAATGTAGGTTTTTGATAGTCCTTCCATAATCGAGATTCATTCCTGCCAATAAACAATCCCAATAAAAATAATCCAACAATTACACCTAAAACGCCAAAATCTAAGTAAAAGTCAGCTATTATTGAAGTTCCATTTCCGTAAGAAGGATTATCACCTTGGATTAGATATGTGATAAAACAGGAGCTACTTTTATATTTTTCATCCCCATCATATAATAAGGAATTGGTCATACCAGACAAACCGGGGACTATTGAAAAAAAATAATTCAACTGAAACAAACCATATCGAAATTTATAATTATCCGGAACATTATACAAAGCATGATTCAAGGTCTGAACAGAAAGTGCCAGTTCAATCGTCTCACTCGCAGGAACTTTTATACCGAATTTACTATCAATTCCTTCTTTATCAGAATATTCTGAAACGGCCTCGGAAAGTCTTCTGCTATAACCCATACCTGATGATCGATATGATCTAATTTTCCCGATCAACGTCATGAGTGATGCAGCTATCAATACAGCGATAATTATTCGAAACAGATTGAGTTTTTGCCAACGTATGAAATACATAGCAAATGCTAACAATGTGAAACTAATAACCGGTCCCCTGTCTCCCACATACGTTGAAAATACAATATGCCAGACTAATAAAAATAATAATGGAAATCCGAAAATATTTAGGTATTTTATAAAAGTTAGTTTTTTTTCTTTATAAGAAGTTATATATGATACTTTTATGATAACAGCAGCACTTAGACACACAACAAATAATTTATAGCAATAAACTGCCAAAGGAGATGCATCTTTCGCATAATATATTCCATAACGATAAGAGCCGGCAAAAATAAAAAATAAAATATAAAAAATATAAGCTAATGTGAGCACAACAAAAACATAGTCTGGTGAAATAGTTACATTTGGGTTTTTTATATTTTTATGTGATTTTAATTGTATTGAACTTGCACCGACATAGAATGCCAATAAACCTATCGAGGCAATTCCAAAAGATTTTTGCATAACTGCTTTATTTATCCAAATAAGACTATAATATACTTTAATTAATTTGAAACCAAAAAGATCAAGCAAAAATATTTGAAAGAAAACAACAAAGTATCCTAATATAAACATTGTGCTTATCGAAAGCCATCTCATTTCCCCATATTTCAATTTTCTGATGGAAATATATAGTAACGTATTCAACGCAACCATACATAACATCGCTTGTTTATATAATTCAGTTGAGAAACGGGATTGTAGAAAATACAACAAAAACCCAATGATAGTTGTGATTATCAGTATGAAATATAATGCAACTAACTTGTTATTTGAGGTTGTTTCCATATATCTATATTATATTTGATTTGTAAGCAACAATGAATCATCTGAACGATCAAGACTTGAAATGCAAGACCGTTTATGCCCCCAAAATGTATCGAGGGATAAATCAAGATGACATTTACTATCGATGTAAACAGTGTAACTTTAAAAAGGTCCTTGCTTTTTAATTTTAATACTAATAATGATGAGTAAAAACCCCCTACTGCAAATAAAATTGCAATTGACAATATTTTCAACACCGAAACTGATTCTTTTACGCTTTCTCCGGAAATGAGGGTGACGATCTGGTTACTAAAGACAAATAATATTATTGCTAACAATGCTAAAACCAAAAAATACACCATGCTGATCTTTTTGGTAATTTTATAAAAATACTGTTTGCTCTGCGCATATTTTCTTGACATGTAAGGGAAAAGGGCTTGGTTGACAGGAACTAAAAGTCCTCTAATTGCACCATAAATTTTAAAGGCAATTGCATAATAACCAACAGCTTGAGGGCTGACCATTAAACCTAATACAAAGGTATTAAATGATGTATACAAATGGACAGTTATTTGAGATAAAAAAACATGGCGGCTATTTTTAAATTGGTAAATAATATCTGAATATTTTGGTAATTTTATCGAAATATTAAACTTATTCTTTAAAAATATAAATGCCACTATTCCCATGAATACCGCACCTATCCCATAAAATAAAGGCACTAAAACATAGTCACTCGGTTGCCGTACAAATAAAAAAACAGATACTAGATAAAGAGTTTTATATACTATATTAAAATATGTTATCAGTTTCATCTTTTCCATTCCCTGGAAAAACCATGCTGAAAATAAGACATCACCTATCACAAGAAGAAAAGTGTATAAGAAAACCATAGAATGAGATGATATTTTGTTCACAATCAGGATCAATAATACTAATACAACAAACACGAGAGCTGTGAGAATTATTTTTACAAAAAAGATCGAGCTAAAGATCTCAGAAATCTTTGCTTTATCATCCCGATTAACAGAAATTTGCTGTGTCCCGGATAATTTAAAACCGTAATCAACAATGCCCCTGAGTAACGCAACAGTCGCAGTAGCAAAAGACAGTACACCAAACTTCTCAATCCCTACCACATGTACCAGATAAGGGAAAAGAATTAAGGGAATAATGTAATTACTCCCCTGTAATATAATCAAAGAAAAAGTATTTGAAATTACAGTTTTATGTTCAGCGTGAATATTTGCCGTTAATTTCATTATTGCTTGATTCGTGCTTTGTCATGATTACTCTTATTTCAAGAATATACAATTAATCTTATATGATAGATATTTATGTTTCTTATTAAATAATATTCAATCAAAAGGCAAAATGTGCTATCTTAGTTTTTTATCAATATAATAGATCTGCCGAATAATAATCCATATTAAAGAAATCGCAAAGCTCAGAATAAAGGCAATAATAACAATCTGTGCTCTTTTCGGCTTACTCTTCCATTCGGGGCGTTGGGCTTTATCGATAACTTGGATAGTGGGAATATCGCGTGCTTCTTCAATTTTTGCCTGCTCAAATTGGGGACCAAGATATTCTAATAGTTTTGAAAAATACACTACTTTTCTCTGCAAACGTGCATATTTCTTTTGCAAGTCAGGAACATTTTCTAAATTAAGAAAAAGTCCATCTGAATCTGAATAATCAAAAAATTCAACATATTTATCTCTTAAAAATTTCAAAGCAATTTCTGAATTTGCTATTGCTTGATTATCCGGTTTTAATCTTGCCTTCATAACATCAAGTTCTATTTCTTTCGCCATAATTTGCGCTTTCATATCAGCTGCTTTTTCAACCTCAGCTTTCAATTGTTCACTTAAATTAATAATATCATTATTTTCCATAAATTGAGCTGTTTCATTTTCAAATAAGCTCAAGCTATCCATAGTCATTTGGATTCTGTTTTCAACAAATCTTCTGTTATTTTTTGCTTTTGAAGTGCTTAATGAAATATTTAAACTATCCAGACAATGAATAATATAATTTGTCATCTCAGCGACCATTTCTTGATCTCTATCAAATAAAGATACCGAAATTTGCTCTTCTTCACCGACTTCAATTCTAAGATTAGATTTCAATATATCATAGGTTTGGAATTTAAATTTTGTATTATATTTGGACTGAAGATCATATTTTTCATCTAATAGTACCAACATTTTTTTACTTTTTAGAATAGTCATTATTCTCATTTGATCTTCACTACTACCAAGCATTCCACCAAGACCAAAAGCACTCAAATTCGCACCCAGTCCACCAAATTTTCCTTCTTCAGCAGCAGGTGGCATAATTACAGTAGTTGCTTTATACCATTTTGGCAAAATCAAACTTATACCTACTGAGATTACTGTAACAATTAAAACAGTGATAATAATAAATTTTCTTTTCTTCCAGATTATATTCCAGTAATCGATTAGATTCATTTCTTTATCTTCCATTTTTCCTCTTAAAAAATTTTATTTCGCTACATTTTGTATTACGATTATTACTGTCGCTATTTGTGCAGCAATGGTCATAATATCCTTTGTCAAATCCCAATAATCCATTTCGGGTTTTTCCGGAATGAAAACCATATCGCCAACTTCTACTGGAGTATTCTCATTAGGTTTCAACCACTCACCTGTATTTGC
>Ga0136651_10002257_pt1 | contig 10576 bp, 6 predicted proteins | sample Mar14236cmmetaG_FD_94867 | JGI IMG/M metagenome (GOLD analysis project Ga0136651, IMG submission 94867) | Marine hydrothermal vent microbial communities from Guaymas Basin, Gulf of California to study Microbial Dark Matter (Phase II) - Marker... ...
AGCGTGGGGCGGCTGGTGCTGATTGACCACGACGTTTTCGAGGAGCACAACCTCAACCGGCAGATATTGAGCGCCGAGGCGAAACTGGGTACGAGCAAAGTCCAGGCCGCGCGGCAGCGCGTCGCCGAGGTCAACGGCGCGGTGGAGGTGATGGGGCACGCGGTGGCGCTCACCCGCGTGAACCTGCCTCGGCTCCTGGAAGGCGTGGATGTGGTCGTGGACGCGCTCGACCGGTTGCCCATGCGCCTGGTGCTGCAAAAGGGAGCGCAGGCGCTGTCCATCCCGATGGTACACGGAAGCATTGCCGGCTTCCTGGGCCAGGTGATGACGATATTCCCCAAAGATGCGGGCTTGCGCAGCCTGTACGGCGAGGGGGACGACCTCCCGGAGCAAGGGCTCGAGGTGCAACTGGGGTGCCCGGCCGCGACGCCGATGGCAGTGGCGGCATGGGAGGCGCAGGAAGTCATCAAGATATTGCTGGGCCGGGGGGAACTGCTACGCGGACGGCTGTTGGTGATGGATATGGAAGCGGGTGTGATAGAGGTGCTGCAATTGGGCTGAAGCATGGTATAATTCTGCTGCTCGTGACTCCAAGAACGAAAGGGCTTGAATGTCTCTACGACAACTTGAACTCCCTATCCACCACTCTCCCAGGCCGCGCCTCGACGTCAGTTATCGAGAGCACCTCGACGACCTTCTATCAAGTAATCTCGATTTTCATGGGTTGAGTGGCGCTTATGCTTCCCACAATTTCCATGCCTTCCCAGCCAAGTTCCCTCCGCAGTTGCCCAGAAAGTTCATCGAAGAGCTTACGGAGCCGGGAGATGTTGTGCTCGATCCTATGGTGGGATCAGGAACGACAGTTGTGGAAGCGTTTCTAGCCGGGCGACAGGGCATTGGCTTTGACATTGATCCTATGGCATTGCGATTGTGCAAGGTCAAGGTCACGCCTTTGGCGCTGGAGGGGACCGCCGCGGCGGGAAATAAGGTGCTCTACCACGCCCAAAAGAGTCTACGGCGAGATGGAACCGAACTATGCCGCGAGTTGAACGCTCGTTTTGGAGAGGCAGAACGAGAGTTCATTGACTACTGGTTTTTGCCCCCCGCACAACTCGAATTGATGGCCCTGATTCGGGAAATCGAGCATGTTCAAGCCCCTGGTATCCGTGAATTCCTGGAACTGGCGTTTTCGTCTATTATTATCAAAGTCAGGCGGCGTTTCGATGGCACGTGATTTGGCGCACACGCGGCCCCACCGTGTCCAAGATAAGACACCTCGTCCAGCTCTAGGTGAATATCGTAAACGGTTGAACAAGAATCTAAATAATCTCGCTACATTGGCGCATGGCAGTGGGACGATTGCGATATTTTGTGGCAACGCTCAAAAGTTACCTCTGCGTGATCAGATGGTTGATCTCATCGTTATCTCTCCGCCTTACGCTTCGAACGTATCATCTCAATATTCTGGGGCACTTTTAACGTAGCCGCGCTTTCCATAGCGCGTTATGTCCGCGAGGTATGGAAACCTCGGCTACATTGCCCCACTTTATTGAGCAGGTACCTTCGAACGCTATTGACTATATGCGAGCGCACAAGTTTTCGTTGGTGTGGTTTGGGTATGCGCTTGGGAGCCTTTCACGACTGCGCCGAGAGTACATTGGCCACGATGCTGTAACAGGCGTTGAGTACATCGAGTTGCCCGACACCGCTTGTCAGGTGATTGACAGCATTGCCCAAGTTGACCGGAAAAAGTCCAGAGTATTGCACCGTTACTACTCTGAAATGACACGCTGCCTGGCTGAAATGGCTCGCGTGTTAAAGCCGGGCAAAGCCGCAATCGTCGTCGTCGGCTCGTCCACAATGCGTGGAGTAGATACCCGAACTGACATTTGCCTGGGAGAGATTGGAAAACAGGTTGGGTTTGAATTGTGCAGAATCGCAGTGCGAAGGCTCGACCGTGATAAGCGCATGATGCCAGCACGACGAACCCGCTCGTCTGCCCGTTCCCAGATCGAGGAACGGATGCACGAAGAATACGTAATCGGTTTTCTCAAACCGGAATTTGGATAGGAGTAATAAATGACGAACCTGGAGCAGTTGCGCGAGGCACATCATGAGGCAATTTGTGAGCAGATTCTAGGATACAGGGCTGGGATACCGAATATCGCAGACAAGGGCAGCAAGAGAAGCATACAGTTGGCTCAAGGTATCTTGACACGGATGGGATTCCCGCCCTGTCCCGACCCACCGAAAGGGCAAAGGGCAGGTGCACTATTTGAATCTCTGACACGCGACTATCTCCAGGAAGCATTTCGACTGATTCAACATCTCCGTCCTGGCAACTGGACATTCTCTGTTCATGGGGATGTGACTGTGTTTGATCAGTACGAACACCTGACCGATCTGGCGCAGGTTTTGGCGCAACATCCCGGTTTGCGCGCGACACTGGGAGATTACCTGGTAAAGCCCGACGTCGTAGTGAGTCCAAGTCCTGTTTCGGACCAGGAAATCAACCAGGACGCCGACATTCTACAAAGCAATATGGCCACGTTAACCCCTCTGCGTGCGAGCAACTTTCCAGACCCCCGATCAATTCTTCACGCCAGCATCTCCTGCAAGTGGACGATTCGTAGTGACCGTTCTCAAAACGCGCGCACCGAAGGCTTGAACTTGATCCGCAATCGCAAAGGGACCACGCCTCACATCGTCATCGTGACTGCTGAGCCTCTGCCTAGTCGGATCGCGTCGGTTGCTTTGGGTACAGGTGACCTGGACTGCGTGTACCACATTGGCGCTCTACGAACTAGGCGAATCTGTCAAAGCGGTTGGCGACGAAACATTGAGCGAGATGTTCAACCTGCTGGTGGATGGCAAACGGCTGCGCGACATCAGCGACCTGCCGTTTGACCTGGCGATCTAGCATACTTGCGCCGTGCAAAATGAGGGCAGAGGAGCGAACACGGCCTCCCTGCCCTCTCACTTTCTGTCAACCGAGGAACAGCGTGTCGCAGACAAAGATTCTGCCATCCGCCATTCGCCATTCGCCATCCGCCATTCGCCATTCGCCATTTGTTATTCGCTATTCGCGGCTATCAATCGTGGTACTGGGCGGTTTCCTGCGACTCTACCACATCGGCAGCAAGGGGCTGTGGCTCGACGAGGCGTTCAGCGTGTGGATGGCCCGGCAGCCGGTGGGAGAGATGCTGGGCTATCTGATGCGTATTGACCAGCACCCGCCACTCTACTACACGTTGCTGCACTTTTGGATGGCTCTCCTGGGCGACGACCCGGCCGCCGTGCGGGCGCTCTCCGCCCTGTGCGGCACACTCACCATCCCCGTGGTCTACCTGCTGGGCCGCCGCCTGGCCGACGAAAAGGTGGGCCTCCTCGCCGCGCTGATCCTGGCCGTCTCTTCCTTCCACGTGCGTTTCGCCCAGGAGACGCGCATGTACACACTGCTGGCGCTCACCGTTTCGCTGGCGCTGTACGCGCTGGCCTGCCTGCTGACCGATCCCCGCCCGGCTCGAGCGCCGCTGGAGCAGACTGGAAAGTCTGCTTCACTTTTGCCACTCATCGAGATCAACCTGGCCTGGCTGGGCTACGTCATCTTTACCACACTGACGCTATTGACCCACAACACAGCCATCTTTTTTCCCATCGCCACCAACATCTTTATCCTGGGCCTGCTCTTGATGCGAAGGCATCATCCCCCACACTCCCACATCCCCACACTCCTTCTGCGCAACTGGCTCCTGGCCCAGGCGGCGGTGTTCCTCCTGTGGTTTCCCTGGCTTCCGGCCCTCGTCGTCCAGAGCGTGGGCGTCTACCGCGAGTTCTGGTTGCCTGCGCCGACGTGGGGGACGGTCGGTGGTGTGGTAGGCGCCTTTGTGAGCGACTTTTTGCCGTTGCCGCTCGCCGGACTCTGCGCGGTGGGGGTACTGTACGCGGGGCTGGCGCTGCTGGGCCTGGTCTACTTTCGCCGCCGCCCGGCGTGCATCGCGCTTCTGCTCATCATCTTTGTGACACCATTCGTGAGCGAGTTGCTGGTCAGTCTGCGCCGGCCCATCTTTTACGCCCGCACGCTGATCTGGGCTTCCATCCCGCTCTACCTGCTGCTGGCCGCCGGCATACGCCAGTTGCGCCGCTGGCCCTACGTCCTGGCCGTCGTTCTGATGGTGCTGGCGGTCAACGGCCTCTCGCTGCGGGAGTATTACGTCCACTTTGAGAAGGAGCAGTGGGACGACGCGGCGGCACTCGTGGCGGAGCGGGTGCAGCCCGACGACCTGATCCTGTTCAACGCGACCTGGACGCAAATCCCGTTTGACTATTACTTTCACCGCCTGTACAATCGTCCGGTGGCCGAGCATGGCGTGCCGGTAGACCTGTTCGACCGGGGCGTCCTGGAACCAAAGATGGCCGCCAGCGACCTGTCCCGCCTGCGGGCGCTCATCCAAGGCCGCGAGCGAGTGTGGTTGGTCTACAGCCACGACTGGTACACCGACCCGCAGGGATTGATCCTCCCGGCGCTGGCGGAGGAACTCGACCTGCTCGACCGGTGCAAGTTCCATGACCTGCAAGTGCGGTTGTATGGCAGACAGTGATGGATAGAAGACGATTGCCCGTCGGGTGGCCGAACAGTTCTCGTTGCCGCTGATGAGCAAGGATAAAGATCCGGGAAATGCTCCTGCGCGGCAGGTCACAGCCGCTCGATATCGGCGGGCGCTTTGTCGAGATTGATACGACAGACCTTGATACGATTGATTACACTGCCGTGTTTGCCGAGATCGTCCGGGCGCCATGTGCTGAGAACACGGATTTCCAGACAGTAACGGATTAGGCTCAATCAGCGGCTCAGAGTCCGCAACTTGTTGCGGCGGCCCCGAACAAGTTCGGGAGTCCGATACACATTTTCGATTTCCAGATAATAACGGATTAGGCCCAATTCCCAAAGTTTGTTTCAGAATTCAGTCTACTGATCCGTTAATGTCCTGGAATCCGCGTTCTTGGCGGCCCAAACGATGACCAATGCCTGTGCTGATGACAATGGCAATTGATTCTGACTTGAAACAAGAGATAGAGCGCAACTACCGGCACAACGCTGTGGTCAATGTGCTGGACAGCACCTTTTTCTGGTTGGGGGGCAGTTTCATCGCCGCGCGCACTATCCTGCCGCTCTACGTCAGCCACTTTACCGACAGCAAACTGGTGATCGGGCTGCTCTCGACGATCACCGCCGCCGGCTGGCTCCTCCCCCAACTCTTTACCGCCAACCAGGTACAGCGCTTGCCGCGCAAAAAGGTGATGGTGGTCAACCTGGGGCTGTTCACCGAACGACTGCCGGTGATTTTGATGCCGCCGGCCGCTATGCTCTCCATCCGCTTTCCCACGCTGGCCCTGATCGCCTTTTTCGTGTTGTTCGCCTGGCACGTGGTGGGAGCGGGCGTGGTTGCCGTCGCCTGGCAGGACATGATTGCCAAGGTCATCCCGCTCGACCGGCGGGGGAGGTTCTTTGGCATCGCCAACTTTGGCGGGACGGCGACCGGCGTGCTTGGCGCGGCTGTGGCCGCCTGGCTGCTCAACCACTACGATTTTCCCCGTGGTTACGTGTTCTGCTTCGCGTTGGCGGCAGCCTGCATATCCATCTCGTGGGTCTTTCTGGCGCTGACCCGCGAACCACCCCAGGCCAATCAAGAGCCGGTCATCTCGCAGCGGGAGTACTGGCGTCGCCTGCCGTCCGTACTACACGCCGACCCCAACTTTCAGCGTTATCTGCTCAGCCAGATCGTCATCGCCACGGGCGGGATGGCGACCGGTTTTCTGACCGTCTACGCCGCGCAGCGCTGGCAACTGCCCGACAGTTGGGCCGGGAATTTCACCACCAGTATGCTCATCGGCCAGGCGCTGTGCAACCTTCTGTTCGGCCCATTGGCCGACCGCAAGGGACACAAACTGGTGCTGGAATCTAGTATCCTCCTCAGTGCGCTGGCCGTGGGACTGGCGGCACTGGCTCCTGTCCCCACCTGGTTCTATGTCGTCTTTGCCCTCATCGGCGCCAGTGCCGCTGGTTTCATGCTCTCCGGCATCATGATCGTATTCGAGTTCAGCGCCCCCGACGTGCGCCCGACCTACATCGGATTGAACAATACAATGGGCGGGCTCGTGAATATCATTGCGCCGCTGCTCGGCGGCTGGCTGGCCGGAGCGGTGGGGTACCGGGTGCTCTTCGCCGTGGCCTTTGTGATTGGACTGGCAGGGTTTGCCTTGCTGCACTGGTCGGTGCACGAGCCCCGACAGACACTATCTATCTCCAGAGAAGAAGCATAAGATGTTCAAGCGCCGAAAAAACCGTCGTGTGCTCCATCTGCTCCTGTGGCTGGTCCCGCTGCTCGTCGTCGGGCTGACCGCGCAATCCGTCGTCGTGGCTCACCAGACCCGCACACGGGGTCTCCCCGACGATTTCCCCGTGCCCGTGGCCGAGGCCGATGTGCCCATCCTCGGCGTCAACGTTGCGCTGGAGCAATACGACGCCGAAGAGTTGGAAGCCACGCTGACCCGCATCGCCGAGGGAGGCTTTGTCTGGGTGCGCCAGCCCTTTTACTGGAGCCAGATCGAGCCCAGTTGTGGGACAGGCTTTCTAGCCTGTCAGGGTGGCAGACTGGAAAGTCTGCCCCACCGCTTTGACTGGACGGTTCCCGACCACATCATGGCCGCGCTGGCCCGCCACCCCGAACTGCAACCAGTGGCCGTGCTCGACGACTGTAGGGGCGCGGTCACCGTGCCCCTACCCCCACCTGCTGACCCCGACCGCTTCGCCACTTTCGCCGGTGCCTTCGCCGCCCGCTACGGCGAGCAGGTGGACTATTACCAGGTGTGGGACGAACCGAACTTGACGGCCCACTGGGGCGGTGGCCCCGTCAACCCGCCCGCCTACGCCGATCTCTTGGCCCGCACCGCCCGCGCCATCCGCGCCGCTGATCCCGACGCCCGCATCCTCCTGGCCGGCCTGGCTCCCACCGTCGAGACCGGCCCGCAGAATTTGAGCGACGCCCGCTTCCTGGAGCAACTCTACCAGGCGGGTGCCGCGCCCTACTTTGACATCGTATCTGGCAAACCCTACGGCTTTGACACCGGCCCTGACGACCGGCGCGTTGACGAGACAGTGCTGAACTTTTCGCGGTTACTTTTGCTGCGGGAGGTGATGGTCGAGCACGGCGACGCAGGCAAACCGATCTGGGCCAGCCATTGGGGATGGAACGCGCTGCCGCCCACCTGGACGGGTGCCCCATCTGTCTGGGGCCAGACCGACGAGATGACGCAGGCGACCCGCACCGTCGCGGCGCTGGAACGAGCGCGGGCCGAGTGGCCCTGGGCCGGCGCGTTTTTCCTGGACCACTTTCAGCCCGCTGTTCCCCTCGACGACCCGCGCTGGGGCTTTGCGCTGCTGTCGCCTGATGGCGTTGCCCGCCCGGTCTACGAGACGGTGACGGCTTGGGCCGCCGCGCTTCCTGATGCCGCTCCCGTCGGCGGCTACCCGGCGCTCAACCCCCGGGCGACCTACGAGGGCGACTGGCGCGTGGGACCGCTGGGCGCCGATGTCCCTTCCAGCGGCAGCCGGGCCACATTTCGCTTCGATGGCCCGGCCGTCGCGCTGACGGTGCGGCGGGGCCCGTACCGCGCCTTCCTCTACGTCACGGTGGACGGCGAACCGGCCAACGCTCTCCCTCGTGACAAAACAGGCCGCGCCTACGTCGTGCTCTACGACAGCGAGCCCGCCGTCGTGACCGTCCCCCTGGCGACTGGCCTGCCCCCCGGCCTGCACACCGTCGAGATCGTGGCCGAAAGAGGACAGGACCAGTGGGCGCTGGTAGACTGGCGCGTGAGCACAGAGCCGGTGCGCGACAACTTTGGCTGGAAGATAACCGGGCTGACAGCGGCAGGGCTGGTGCTGGTGGCGCTTTTGGTGCGCGATGCGCGGCGGGTGGATTGGACTACGTTGGCCCAACAATTCCTCGCCTGGCCCGAGTGGGCGCAGATAGCACTAATCGTGGGACTGACCGCCCTACTCTGGGCCACCGCCGGCGTCAGTTGGGGCCGGGACTGGTCCAGCCCGTGGCTCGTCGCCAGTCTGCTGACGTTGCCCGCGCTGACCGTCTTCTTCGCACTGCGCCCCGACCTGGGATTGGCACTGGTCGCCTTCACCGCGCCGTTTTACCTGCACCCTGGCAACATGCTCTACCGGGCGCTTAGCCTGCCAGAGGCGCTGGTGGGCCTGTGCGCAGTGGGAATTGCGAGTCGGCGAGTCGGCGAGTCGACGAGTCGGCGCATTTCTCCCATTGACTGCTCCGTCCTGCTATTGGTGTTAGCAGCAGTGGTGGCCGGGTTGGCCGCTGCCGACAAGATGGCGGCGCTCTTTGAATTGTGGACAGTTTTCCTGTTCCCAGCATTATACTACGTGCTGCTGCGGCTGACTCGCCCGGATGACCGGGCCAGGTGGCGGATTGTAGACGGCTTTATCCTGGGTGGCGTCACAGTGGCGCTCATCGGGTTGGCGCAGTACGTGCTGGGGCGCAACGTCGTTCTCGCCGAGGGGGGACTGCCGCGCCTGCAAAGCGTCTACTACTCGCCCAACAGCGCGGGGCTGTACCTGGGACGAGTGTGGCCGCTGCTCGTGGCCGTTGCTGTGCTACCTTCCAGCTCCGTCTGTTCCACGGCGGCGCGTCACCGCCGGACGCTCTACGCGCTGGCGCTGCTGGTGGTGACGCCGGCGCTAGGGCTGACCTTTTCGCGGGGGACGCTTCTCCTGGCACTGCCGGCGGCGCTATTGGTGATGGGCTGGCAGGCCGGGATAGGGGCGCGGGCACCATGCCCCTACCGCTGGGCGGCGCTGGCGCTCGTCGTGATCGGCGGACTGGCGCTCATTCCGCTGTTCCTGTACCTGCCGCGTTTTGCCTCGCTGTTCGACCTGCAACAGGGAAGCACCTTCTTTCGGCTGGAACTGTGGCGCAGTAGCCTGACACTGATCCGCGAACATCCCTGGTTCGGCGTCGGGCCGGGCAACTTTTTGGCTGCCTATCGCACCCGCTACGTGCTCCCCTCCGCCTGGCAAGAGTTCAATCTGCAGCACCCACACAACGTCTACCTGGACCATTGGACACGGCTAGGACTGCTGGGGCTGCTGGCGGGGGTGGTGGTACAAGTGGCGTTTTTCAAATCAGCGAGTCGGCGAGTCGGCGAGTCAGCGAGTCAGCGAGTCTTGGGAACAGACGGAGCGGGTGTTTCTATTCCTTTGCTCTTGGGATTCATAGGTAGTATGGCCGCGATGCTGGCCCACGGCCTGGTGGACAATACACTGTTTTTCCCCGACCTGACGTTGGTCTTTTTCCTGACGTTGGCGTTGACCCAACGAGCACACGCGGTCTCATCGTTGGACGCTGGATCGTCTCCTGTTTGACAGACAGCGTAAGGGAAGTATAATCGCGGCATAATATTGTGCAAGAAACGGGCACTTGTTTGTACCTGCTCAAAAGTGGGGCAATGTAGTCGAGGTTTCCATACCTCGCGGGCATTTGGGCGCGCATGATCCGCCAGCCCTGCCGATCCGTGTTCTTTGATGGCCGAAACGATGACCATATCTAATTTAGGCAATGACAAAGAGACGTCCACGTAAACGCAAAAGGACCCAGCAGCGAGCCAAGCCCCTCATCCGCCTCACACTCGACCAGCAACTCGACATCCTGGGCTATGCGCTGCTCGCCATCGCCCTGTTCACCCTCCTCAGTTTCCTCTCCGCCAGCCGCGGGCTGATCCCAGACTGGTGGCTGGGACTATTACGGCGTACCTTTGGCTGGGGCGCCTACCTGACGCCATTGCTCGTCGGCGCGGTGGGGTTATGGCTCGTCCTGCGACGCTTTGGCGAGCGCCTCCCCCGCGTGACCATCCCGCAGATCGTGGGTGTACTGCTGGGCTACGTGGCCCTGCTGATCACGCTCCACTTGCCGGCGGCGTTCATCATGTTCGACGGCGACTTTCGGGCTGCGGCCATGGCCGGTCACGGCGGCGGCCACCTGGGCGCAATGCTGGGCCGGCTGCTTCTGGATGGGCTGGGCGGCGCGGGGCTATTCGTCGCACTTGTCACCTGGTGGCTGATCGTCATCGCGCTCGCCTTTGGGCTCACGGCCCAGGACGCGCTGCGGGCACTCGATCACCTGCGGCTCCGTCGCTCCGGTAGGGGCGCGGTTACCGCGCCCCTACCTACACCGCACCGCCCGCTGCACGGGACGCCCACGGTCCCGGCGAGGGCTGTCGCTTCCGCCCCACCACACCTCATCGGCGGCGTCCAACTGTGGCAACTTCCCCCGCTCGACGGGATCCTCGAGCCCGGCAGCAAGCAGGACTTTAGCGCGGGGATACTGCGCCAGCAGGCGCGCATCATCGAGGAGACACTCGCCAGCCTGGGCGCGCCAGTCAGGGTCAGAGAGATCAACCGGGGGCCGACAGTGACCCAGTTTGGCATCGAACCCCTCGTGATCACCAACCACAATGGCAAGGAGACCAAAGTCAAGGTCAACCGCATCGC
>Ga0136651_10002258_pt1 | contig 10575 bp, 8 predicted proteins | sample Mar14236cmmetaG_FD_94867 | JGI IMG/M metagenome (GOLD analysis project Ga0136651, IMG submission 94867) | Marine hydrothermal vent microbial communities from Guaymas Basin, Gulf of California to study Microbial Dark Matter (Phase II) - Marker... ...
GGAAATAGAATGTATAGGGAATTTGGGGAATTGGAAAAATTTGGGATTGAGCTTTTTAGGTTGGGGTGTGGTGGGGAACTTTCTACTGGGGTTGTTCCAGAGTTGGGACTTGGAAGGATGTAAGGAATGCTTTCAGGAAAAGGTTGAAGCTTGAGCAATCTACAAGACGTTGAGGTTTTGGTATACATATATAATATATGTAGATGTATAGGGTTGAGGTTTTCAGAAGAGAGTTGGTTGAGTAGGTGTGTGGGAAATGTGCTTCAAGTTCCAAGTGTCTAGGCAGAGCTTGGCAACTGAATGAGGAAGAAGCTTGCGGGAGCGTTGGAATTGGACAAACTCCTCAAAGGAATGGCTTGTGTAGAAGGAAACCGAGTTGGTATACCTTGCCAGTTGCGTGTAGAAGTCTTTCAGCGGGTGGGAGAAGCAGGAAATGTCCCGCATGAGGTATGTGAGGCACTTGGCTTTCCTCAGAAATTCTACCCTGAACTTGGTGTGCTCAATCGGCATGCTTGGATGAACATATACAAAGAAGCGGACTTGCCAGGGCTTCCGCCAAGTGAGTAGCCTCAACCCCTTCTCTACAAACGGCTTATACTTCACGTCGTCGAACGCAAACGTATACGCAGGTCCATACTTCAACTGACTGAGCAACTTGGAGTTGGAAGGTGTCAGAAGGCGTATGTCTAGCCCCTGGATGAACTCTACCTGCAAGCCGCTTTGCCCTCGCTCAACTAACTCAGCTAAGAGACTTTCGTGCGTCGGAAGAGCTAGGACGTTGTTGTCCAAGAACTTTGCCTTGGAAAAGTTCCCTACAACTTCCTCTACAGTCGCTACTTGCCGAATGAACCCTTCCTTCCGAGGAACGACGCAAAACTTGAACTTGCGAATGCACCCACGTGTCAAAAACCCAATCGCTTCCTCTACATCCCCATACAAAGAATAGTCAGGCGGAAGCTTCTCTACCTCCTCAGGCAAGTCCTTCTCTAAGCTGATCGCTGTCCCGCCAAAGTCTACCCGCTCGCCAAACACATACCCAAGCGAAGTCGTGAACACTACCGAGCAATGGACTATGTCGAACCTGTCCGCTAGCTCGTCCAAGTAAACCCGCCGCTTCTTCTTACCTGGGTAGTAGGGCAAGTCCAACTTCAACAGCTCTACCTCAGCACCACGCTCTCTATACCAACGGCTGAGTTTCAGCAACGCCAAGTTCGGCAGCTTGCTGTCCGCATCTACCAAAAGAACTCTCCTCGCACTGCGACTCAGCTTCGCAAACTCTCTACCCAACGAACTGCCTCCTCTACAGACTCAAAGTGCTTCAGCTTGGCTAAAGGAAACCAAGTCAACTTCACCCCGCCTCGCACAACTTGCTCCCGAACTCGAAACTTCGACACGTCCTCCCGCAAAAGCACATACGCCCCTGGAAATGCCCTGTTGCCAAACTTGTCCTCGAACAGAACTTCTACAACTACATCCTTCCGCAGGCGGAAGTTCGCTACACCTACACACTCCCGAAAGTTCCTGCCTAGCCACACAGGTTCCCTGACTTTCAACAACTCTACACTTCGCCTGCTCACTTCACATACCTCACAAGCTTCAACTCGCACTTCTCCAAAGGACAACCTGCTCCGCATCCGCACATGAACTGCTCTGCACACTTCTTGCTGCGGAACAAATACACCTGACCCCTGCCAGACACAGAGTCTTCCAACCTCTTCCAAAACAACACATCCCCGCTCCCCCACTCAAACGGAACTCCCTCGCAGGGATACCACCAAACTGTCAACTTCTGAACAACTCGCTTGCGTGCCACAAGCTCACCTCCTCTCTATACTACATATACCTAAACTTTTCCAAAAAGTCAAATCGTTTTTTCACTTGACAGCGTCAAGTGAATAAGCTAAAATCTACATAGACTAAATGCAAACTAAGCAACATAAGCTCAAACACGCCGACGCAGAGAAAGCCAAACACTCTGCCTTCTACAAGTATCTTCCGCTTGCAACAGCACTTGCCTTGAAAAAGTATCTTTCCACGCTGGCAAACAGACGTTCCTGTATGTCCTACCAGGACGTCCTGCAGGAAGCGTTGCTGGCTTTGCACGCACACACTCAAACTAATCCCAACCCTACCACTTCTACTGTCTACAGAGCTGTCTGGTTGAAGATTACACAAGCTATCATATACCAAGCAGACCTTGTCAGAGAACCTTACCACGTCCACTGGCAACGCTGGAAGTTCCACAAGGAAACTACGTTCATACGATACGAAAACGACGACGTCGTCCACGCTTCGCCTGTCGAACCAGACATATACAAACACTCCGCCGACGAGGAAACTCTCAACCTCGTCGAAGAGTTCTGCTCAAACTTGGCTAAAGTCAGAGTCTTTGCGTCTCACAGCGACAAGAAGAAGCTTTCCCAGATGAAGCGGTTGATCCTCAAAAAGATAAACTATTATATTGAAACTGGCAGACTGCTAGGAAACGGCGTCGCCAACCGCCAGCCTTTCAAGAAGTGGCGGGAAGACGTCGTCCGAGCAGTTGAGCAAACATTGCAAATTGAATTGGAACGTAAGGAGCAAGAAGATGCAAACAGTCGACGCAAAGAAAGTGGAACGCTACATACAAGAAGCTCTGGCTAACGAGCTTGACCAAGCAGGGTTTGTCAAGTCTGTCAAAACGTCTAAAGTAGAAGGGAAAAACTTATACGTGTTCGACGTGCAGGTAGTCCTGCAGAATCCAAAGCTTCTCCCGACATACAGCAAACTAAACCAACTCAACGCAAAGACTCAAGTACAAGTTTCTTGCAAGTATGTAGCGGAGCCTGTCGACCAGACGAAAGTTAGAGTCGTATGGAAAAGTATGGAAAAGACAGAAACGCTGGCAACTTGACTAGAAAGTTGTATGTTTTAAACCCAGACTTTGTCATAGGACTTGCTGAAGAGTATAGCTTCGAAGCACCTGGAACATATATATATATGTATGGAGTGTGGTGGGACTACATTCAAGTGCTGCACTCCAAACGAAATGTATATGTCAAGTTCAACCGACTTGAAGGACATACTCTCTTCTGGTTCAACTTCAGGAAAAGAGACATGTCTATGCAGTGGTGTAAAGTTCACCGCCTATACGCAGAGGAAGGAAAGTGGTTCGAATAAATATACAAGGAGTTGACGCAAATGAAAATATGTAAAATGTGCATGTTGTGGGTAGTCTGCTTGACTATGGCAGCAAACGTGTTTGCTGGCAACGAAAAGCTGACAGACCTGCCAACAATCCCAAGCGTCTCAGACGAAGACTTGCTCTACATCGTCGACGACCCAAGCGGAAGCCCTACAAGCTGCAAAGTGACAGTAGGCGACTTGCTGGACTCTGTCAGCCCAGGCGGAGTAAATGAACAAGTCCAATACAACGACAGCGGGAGTTTCAACGGAGCGGAAATCTACTGGGACGACCTCAACAACCAACTGTCTATAAATACAACAGCTCACCTTGCAGACTTCTACATATATAATACAAACAATTCTAGGCATTCACTTTTCAAAATTACTTCTTCAGAAGGGTATTTTGACGTCTTGGCAGACGGCTCTACTAACCAAGTGGCTCTCCAAATTACTACATTTGACATAGCAAATGCAACGCTTCTGGGTGTGGGGAAATATGGCGACACAAAACTAAGGTTTAGAGTTCAAGGGAATGGCACACTCAACTGGTCAGACGGAAGCGTTGACTACGACGTGAACTTATACAGATACGGAGCAAGCCAACTTGCAACAGACAACACTTTCTTAGTCAATTCGAATTTGAAAACTAAACAGTTCAACGGAGTAGTAGTTGTAGACGGAGTCAACTACACGCAGGACGAAAGCGGCATAGAAAGTGCTATAGGCGACGCTGGAACAAACGGCGTTGTATACCTACCACCAGGAACTTACGACATAGACAGCGACGGGATTAGCATTTGGACAGACGGAATAACTCTCGTAGGGGAAAGAAGTGCTATACTGAAACTTTCCAACGACAACGCTTGGCACAACGTATTCAACATAGGTGCTGACAGAGTAACTCTCATAGGGTTTACAATAGACGGGAACAAAGACAACCAGTCAACTACAACTTACTACGGAATTAAAGTGTTAGACGGAGCTGATTGGTTTACAGCAGACGGTCTATACATACACGATACATACGACAGAGGAATAAACGTCCAAGGCGACTACTTCCAGGTTGTCAACTGTCAGTTTGAGAACTGTGGGAGTGACTCTGTTGCAAATTCTTATCTCGGAAGTGTAGTTTTTCAGGACGCAAATCACGGCGTTATAAAAGGAAATGTGATTAAAAATTCGCCTTCTGGAATAGTTGGGCTTTCAGATTCTACGGACATAGTCGTAGAAGGAAATACAATAGATGCTATAGACTGCGACCAGGCAGCAGGTATTTTCTGCAACGACGTAGACGGAATTGTCATTGCAAACAACGTAATGTCTGGGTTTCCGAATACGTCACACGGAGTCAATGGAATATTCGTCTCTGAAACTGACGAGGCAGTTCTAAGGACTATAATTACAGCTAATAGAATATATGCGTCAGGTGTAGGTATAGAATTGCAAGACGGGTATGTAACTGTTTCTAACAACTACATAAAACTTCACAATGGCGGAGCTGGAACTTCAAGCGACCAGCACGGCATATATATAGCTTCAAATAGCAAGTATGTAAATGTGATAGGGAATACTATAGAAGATAGCTATAGAGACGGAATAATTATAGGATATAACTCTGGCGGAGTTGAATACTTGACTATATCAAACAACATAATTAAAGACTCAACGCAAAGCGGTATAAACTTTGACTTTTCAAGCGGGACTGTTCAAAATGTTACTATTAGTGGAAATATGATTACTGGAAGTGGAGAATATGGCATAGAAAAGACTAATTCAGGAACTTTGAGTTCTATAAAAATATACGGAAACACATTCGACGACAACTCAAGTGGCAACATAGACACTGACATTACATATAGCGGGCATTGCAGATATATAACTTTACTTCCAAGTGCAGGTGTTCTGGACGACGACTCGCCGCCTTCTCTTGAAGTGAAGGAAAGTTCTGGAACAGGAACTTGCAGGTATACAGTTGCAAACTTCGACGCTTCAACTGACGAAGTTATGTATTTTACATTCGTCGTTCCTGACAACTTGTCTGACGGGAATTGGCTGCTAGACTTCTATTGGTATGCGAATGCTACAAGTGGGGACTGTGTCTGGGAAGCAAGTATAAGTGCTACAACGTCAGGTGACGCTGACACTTTGGAAGAACAAGCTACAGATATGTCTAATACAGCAACAGGAACAGTTAACTCAACCGAAGCTAAACGACTTGTCAAAACTACGCTTACTTTGTCAAACTTAGACAATGTAAGTGCTGGAGACATAGTGACTATTAGAATAAATAGAGACGCTGACAACGCAAACGACACGCTTACAACAGACGCTGCACTTGTTTCAGTAAGGGTGGTGGTTCCATGTCAATAAAGCAGTTGACTTTCACATTGCTATTTGTCTTATATACAAGTTTTGTCTTTGCAGGGGTTGAGTTTGATGGGACTGACGACGTCATAACTATTCCTTACTCGTCCAGTTGCGAAGTGGACAACGACACTGCCTTGACTATATGTTGTTGGGTGTATGTGGACGGACAGGATTCAGGTGCAGACACAATAGTTATGACAGAAGCTGTTGCAAACGGCGACAGCAACGAAAATGTAAGACTATACATTACAGACGGGTCAACTTCTTCTACATATAAGTTTAATTGTTCTATACTTGACGCTGACGGAAACGACGCTATTGTTGTAGAAACAGGCGAACATTCAGACGGAGACGGTTGGCACCACGTATGTATGGTGCTTAGAAGTTCAGACAACTACTTACGTCTATTTGTAGACGGAGTAGAGACAGGAACACCTGCTCTTGTCAGTAACGGCATAGGGACAAACTTCGACTCAGGAGAAAGCTGGCGAATAGGAAGCGGTGAAGCTACAAGAACAAGGTTCTTCGACGGGAAAATGGAAGAACTGTATTTTTTCAAAGAGACAGGTCTTTCAGATAGTCAGATAGCAACACTTGCAAAGAGCAAAGTTAGAGGAATAGGGCTTGCTTGGTTGAATATGGGGTTCTACTTGCCGTTGAACGAAGGAACTGTTGGAAATAGTGCAAATGGTTCTACAGTTCAAGACATTAGCGAAAACGACAACGACGGAACTGGAAGCTACGGTTCTAATTCAAGTGGGCTTGTATGGACAGCAAATACTATACTGAAGTCTGTTGGAATAAATACATACTAGGAAATGAGGAGGAACTAAACTTATGAAAAATAAAGTGTTTGTTCTGTTGTGGGCTGTATTATTCCTTATATATAATAATATAGACATCTATAGTGGGTTGAAATATACCAAGTCAACAAACAAAACTACTATAAAAGCAAACGGAACCGAAGTTACAAATACTGACGAAGAACCTGTAACGTTGGACTTTTCAACAGACGACTTCGGACTTACAGAAACGAATGGAGAAGTTGACCTTACACTTGACTCTTCGGTTACGAAAGACGACGAATGGAATACGATAGAAAAAATAGAAGCTGTTGTAGGAAAAGACATATTTACTAAAGACGAAGAATTAAGCGGAGACTTAATAGAAGAAGGAAGTATAGACGAGTCAAAGTTGAATATAAGCAACGACCCAGTTGACGGGTATTATTTGCAGTTTGACGCTGCAAATGGAATGACTTGGGTGCCTACTTCTGGAAGTGGTGGTGTTTCATACTTTAAGAATTTACTTGACACTCCGAATGACTATTCAGGACAAGCTCTGAAATACCTTAGAGTAAATAGTTCGGAAGACGCTGTTGAGTTTGCTATGTTTCCAACACATAACGAACTAAGCAATCTGCAAGGTGGAGCAACTGGTGAGTATTATCACTTAACTTATTCAAACTACGACAAAGTAGTAAATAAGTTGACTGTCGACGACACAGACAAAAATGTGTTTTTAGGAACTTCTGTGTTTGCAAATGACGCTGGTAAAGACAACTTAGGTATAGGTTATCAAGCTGGGTATTATAATTTGTACAGTTCTTCTCCTCTTACTGGACATGGTAACTTGTATATAGGCTATAGAGCTGGTTATGGAGACACAGGTGGAAATAAAGGAAACTTTAATATAGCTATAGGGTTCGACTCATTTTTCTACAACTCTACTGGTAGTAGCAATGTTGCTATTGGAAAGAGTAGTTTGTCTCATTGCAACTCAGCTAATGAGAATGTGGCTATAGGCTATAGCAGTTTGACTAATTTGCAAACTGGGGGAAATAACATTGCTTTTGGTTCTAACAGTGGTTTCTATTTACAAGACGGAGTTGGAAATATACTTATTGGTAGAGGAACAGGCACTGGAGCAAGTGGAAGTGAATATGACCGTAATACCTATATAGGATACTACTCTGGATACGACACAACTACTGGAAGTGACAATATATGTATAGGATATATGACAGGTTATAGCATAACTACTGGAAGTAACAACATTTTAATTGGAAATAACCTCGACGTTCCTTCTTCAACTACAAGTAACTATATGAGTATAGGAGATTTACTTTATGGAGACTTGTCTAATAATAGAGTTGGTATAAACAAAAGTTCACCTTCATATACATTAGATGTAAATGGGACTATCAACGGCACTTCAGTGAAAGTTAACGGAACGGACGTGTTAACTTCAGAAACTGATCCTAATTTTTCAGCTATGGATACTGAAACAGAGTTAGAGTCTCACCTGACTGACGTAACAAATGTCTATACAAACAACGACGGAAGTTTAGCAGACGACGACCTGAGCGACAACTCTATAAATGACTTGACAGACGTGGACACAACTGGATGGTCAGAAGGGAAAATACTTAAATTTGATTCTTCTGGAAACTTGACAGTAGGAGAAGACAACAGTGGAGTTACAAACCATAACGATTTGTCAGGTATTCAAGGCGGAGCAACTGGTGAATACTATCACATTACGCAAGCTGTATATGACAACGTTACGAATAAGCTTACGATAGACGACACAAACAAGAATGTGTTTCTTGGAACTTCTGTTTTTGCTCACGACAGCGGCGACTACAATGTCGGAATTGGGTATATGGCAGGTTACAACAACGACACTACAAATTCAACAGGAACTTACAATGTTTATATTGGATATAAGGCTGGTTATGGTGCTACAGTTGGAAGCTACAACAACGGGAAATATAATGTAGGCATTGGATATGTGCCTCTTTATTACAACACTACTGGTATGAGCAACATTGCAATAGGTGCTTATGCTTGTTTTAAAAATTTATCTGCTTCGGGAAACATAGGAATATGCGACAATGCTTTATACAGCAACACAACTGGAGTTCACAACATAGCAATTGGACAATATTCAGGATATTATCTTAATGGTGGAAGTTATAATATTATGTTAGGTGAGTTTACTGGATATGGTTCGTCTGGTTCAAATTATAGCGATAATATTTTTATAGGGGACGATTCTGGGAAAAATGCTACTACAGGTAGCACTAATATTTTTATAGGACATTCTACAGGCGACAATGTTACAGAAGGAGACCATAATATTCTTATAGGACATTACATAGATTTACCAACTTCTGTTACGAATTATTATATGAATATAGGCGATTTGCTAATAGGAGACCTCAATAATAAAAAACTTGGTATTGGAACATCAGGTCTTCCAGTTGAAACACTTGAAGTAAACGGTGGTATAAAGATAGGAACTTCTACAAATACAAACACTGGAACAATCAGATGGACAGGAACAGATTTTGAAGGATATGACGGAAGTAGTTGGAGAAGTTTTACAACAAATACAGCGGAAGATATTACAATGGAAGCTATTAGCGGTTCTACATATGATACAGTTCAAGACTGGGCAAATATAACGCAATCAGCTGGAAAGATAAGCGGTGGGACTTTAACTGACAATGGAGACGGAAGTTTGTCGGTTTCAGCAGGGACAGGATTTATAAGAGTAGCAAATAACGACACTTCTACTATAAAGCATTTTAGTTGGGCAACGAACAGTTCAGTTGCTTTGACAGACAACGCAACAAATTATATATATGTTGAATATAATGGTGGAAATCCGCAAGTTGTTGCTTCAACAAGTATTCCAAGCGACAAAAATACAAATGTAATGTTAGGACTTGTATATAGAGAGGGAACTGATTTACATATAGTTACTGCGGGGCAAGTGGTTTCCAACTTTGCAAAAAATGTAATTTGGAAAGACATTGAAATAAACGGAAAATTTCAGAGGCAAAGCGGAATAATTATAAGTGAAACAGGAACAAGAAACTTTGCAATAACATCTGGTTATGTATATGCAGGTCTTACAAAAGTTTCGCTTCCTACATTTGACAGTTCTGGAACGGATACTTTTACATATTATTATAGAGATGGTTCTGGCGGTTGGACAAAGGTTACAGGGCAAACTCAAATAGACAATATTCATTATGATGATGGCAGTGGAACTTTGGCAACTTTGTCTGACGGTAGTTGGTGGGGTGGTAAAAATTATGGAGTTCATTGGGTATATGAAGACATTGACGGAGATGTGTTTGTCGTATATGGACAAGGGGACTATACACTTGCAGAAGCACAAGACGCACAGCCACCAACGACTATTCCAACATTGTTAGAAGATTGCGGTGGTTTAATAGGGAAGATAGTAATACAAAAAGACGCAAGCAGTTTTACAACTTGTCAAAGTGCGTTTACGACAATATTTACACCTTCTATAGTTCAAAATCACAATGATTTAGGAAATATACAAGGTGGAGACACTGGTGAATACTACCACCTTACAGAAACAGAACATTCAGCAGTTCAAACATCCCAAATAAATATGATATACATTAGCGGAATGGAATATGTTGATTCTGACACTATAAAAATTAAAGCAGGAACTTACGGAATGTGTAACGGGCATTATTTCAAAGTAACATCAGATACAACAGTTGATATATCAAGCCCCGCTGGCGAAGACTTTTATTATTTATACATAGACGATGACGCAAGTTCTTATCCAACACCGAGCTTTTACTTTTCAACAACTGAACCGACACACACAGCGGATATTTCCGCTGGAAAGATTGGCTGGTATAATGGAGATGATAGATGTATAGGAAGCGTTTGGGTAGATAGTTCAAATGCTATAACTAACTTTGTAGCTGTTTGTGAAGGAAGCACAATTGGATATTACCCTTCTGACCAGTTATGTCTTGGTAGTGGAATGAATCCTAATGGTAGTTGGCAAGCTCCGACAACAGAAAGTTCTGTCTATTGCCCTGTAAATGCTATAAAATTATTAGTATTAACTGACGAAAAAGACGCTGGGAATACTTGCTCAATATCAGTTGCTAATTATGAACAAACACAAAGTTATCATACGAGTTTATTTTTTGCTCAAACTTATAGAATTTTTGGATATGACCATGTGCAGTATATAAATGAA
>Ga0136651_10002261_pt1 | contig 10574 bp, 9 predicted proteins | sample Mar14236cmmetaG_FD_94867 | JGI IMG/M metagenome (GOLD analysis project Ga0136651, IMG submission 94867) | Marine hydrothermal vent microbial communities from Guaymas Basin, Gulf of California to study Microbial Dark Matter (Phase II) - Marker... ...
ATACCATAATTAGCGAACCTGAAACTTATGACAAGATTGATGGGTTTTTTCTGACCAGAGAGCTTGAAAACAATGCCGTTAGCATAAATGTAAAAAAGAAAGATAAGGTTGAAGCGGAGATACTGATAGATGTTCTCTAGAGTATCCTTCTGTCTAGCAAGGAAGAAATCACTTTTCCTCTTTCCAATTTTTCTTTGAATTTGCCGTCTATGAAACTCACATCAGCTATTATGTCATTTTCAACGAACACGGAAGCCTGACCAAACTCTTTTCCTGCTTTTTCTGAAAGTTTTTTTATGAAGTTATATTTTTTATTAATTTCTTTTGGGTCGCTAGAATTTAGAGCTGTGTAAATGATGATGTTTTCATCACAAACCATTTTGCCTGTTTTGTCGTCTCTCCAGCAACCTAGTGCCGATGGGACAACGGTTATACCACCAAACTCATCTATCAGTTCATTGAAGTAAGGTTCAAATTCCTCTGGGTTTATTCTCCTTTTCGAGTTGTCAAATTTTGGTAGTATTAACTTGAACTCCGCTTCAACCATAGTGATAATTACTCCGTTGTTGTTTAAAAATATAACGGTAAGTTATATATACTAATTAACACATATAACTATAATATGCAAGACATAACGACAATTACAATACGGAAAGAAACTCGTGAAAAACTCAAGGAGATTGGAAAAAAAGGAGAAACTTATGATGAAATAATCAAAAGATTGATAGAATTATACCTCGTTAAAAGTGTTAAAAGTGGTGATTGAGATAATAGGTTCAAGGAGATGAAAAGTAGGTTTAATCTCGTGAAAAGTTTTTATGTGTATGCAAGGTGATGAAAATGACGCTTGAGGAAACTATGATTAAGAAGATGGTAAGAGAAGTTGGAGAAAAAAAGAAAGAGTTAAAGGAAACAGAGGAGTATTATGAGGAACTGATTGAACGAGCTAGGATTATTGATAAGTATAAAAAGAAACCACCAAAGACGAAAGAAGAACTAGAGGAACTACAGAGTGTTTTGTGTTTTGGAAGTCTTGCTTACTGCTGTGCAAGTATAAAATCCAAGCGAACTAAAGATGGAAAACCGTGTTTGTTTAGAGAGCAAGTGTTGAGCGTGATGAAAAAATCACTAAAAGAATACGAAGAACTCAAAGAGGAGATGCACAAAGATGTTGAAAAATGGTTACTTGGGAAGTGAATGGTTGATACTGGCAATTGTTTGCTTTATACTTGGTGCTATTGCAGAGAGTATGATAAGCAAATTCGTTTGTATTGTCGGTGGTTTAACAGCTGGTTACATTTTCTTACTCAGAAATAGACCTAATAGTATTGGAGATGAAAATAAACAGGAAAATAAGTGAAAACACTAAAAAGATTGCCTTGAAAAGAAGTGTGTTGAAGAAACCTAGAACAGGGGATAGTTTTGCTAGGTTAGAAAAATCGGTTGCATAACAGCCAGTTAGGTGGTTTAAAGCAACTGAAACAAAACCAAAACCAGCATAAACACGGATATACTTGAACAATGAAAGTATGGAAAAGAACACAAGTTCTGCTAGTATGCCACCAGTAGATAGGAGAATAAGGGCAAAAGCACCTTTTTCTGAAAGACCAGAGCAAGTGGTTGACCAAGCATACATAGAATTTCTTTTGATAACTGGTGTATAACCGAAACTGCTACAAACTATGGCGTGACCCTGTTCATGAACCTGTATCATTATTGCTGACAAATCAACAAGCATAAAAGACCAAAAGAATGCTATGATTAACATAAAAGCCAACAATTGTTTTTTAGTATATCCACCTTTCTCAATTAAGAAATACAGCAATATCAGGAACACTACGGGTGTCAGAAATAAAATTTTTATCGGATTTCCACCAGACAAGAATTTTAAGAAAGCAACAGCTACCGAAAAGAAAAAGGTGGCAATACTCAATATCATCATACCAAATACTAAACTTTCTTCACGAAAATCCATGTTTCTGGTCTCCTATATGTTCTATCGAAGTCTTTTAATCTTGTTATCTTGGGCATAACCTGAACAAACTCATTAAGCACAGCCTTGTATTCATCGAGCATATCTATCTTTTCAACATTAGCACGTTTCATAAGTATGTCCAAGATAACCTTATCTTGGTCTTCTCTAGAATTGCCCAAATCTGACAGTAAACTTGAAAACAGCTTACGTGCTTCTGATTTTGGTATAATTACAGATGTTGATTTGCCTGGAACTATCGTGGTTAGCATTATGTCATCTGCTGATGAAAATACCTTAATACCAGCCTTTCCATCTGCTGATATGTATTTCTTTATTTCACGCCACCGTTCTTTCGAAAGAGTAGAACCCAACATAATACCTCCTCACAGCCCACATAGCAAATAAACTTACTGCAATCATAATGAAACCTAAAAACACCAAAGCTTGAGCTGACATTATTTGAATGCTGTTAGAGACAAGTATATCCCATGTAATGTGACATGTAATTGCACCGATTATCATAACATTTTTCCAATCAACTGGGATGTTTGGGGATAAAATACCTATACTGTCTGGTATGAAATACGTCAGCCAGAACAAGAAACCATACAATACTGCAAACATTATGCTTAAAATCGTTAGACCATTCCAGCTGAAATAATGATATGTCCCCCAGAGAAAGACGCTTCCTAAAAAACCAAAGATTAGCGATATGTTTTCCTTGCCTGTTTTTGTAAATAAGTAATTTGAAATGTTCTTGAAAAGCAATATCTTGTAACTTTCTTCAAAGAAACCAACTGCAGTATAAAAAAGCAAAGAAGTTATGAGTGTTTTTTCGAGTATTAAGGAATAAGGTTGGGCATTCAACGGTAGGTAAAAGGGTACAGCATATGAAATGAAAATATTGTTACCTATCGAAAAGGTGTATGCAGGTAAAGTAACCAAACCATATATCAGTATGCCAAAACCGATACCAAGTATTCCTAAAAAGAAATTGTACCCAGGATACGGGCTTTCGAAGCCGAGAACTCTTTTTAACTCCGAGAACTTGACAGAATTCACAGCCATTATCAAGAGAAGCAAGAAACCAATCAAGAACAGATACATAGGGTTACTCGCTGTTGTCCTCTGCTCACTCAAAAAGAACAATGTCATTAGGAAACTCACGGAGAACAGTATGGATACCCATATACTGCTACTCACTTCTGGAAATATCGTCTTCTTTTCTTGACTTTCCATAATCATAAATTATGTATAATGTGCTAATTAAAAATATTGGTAATGTCCCCCTAACCAACCATACTATCAAGGTTTCTTTCACAGTATCTGGTTCGACTATTGTAATAACATCAAACGGTCTGTATCTGACCAGTATCTGCCTCTCCTCGTTTACATCTAAATCCTCTATTACTACGGTCAGGCTCTTATCTCCCCTCGTCTCGTTATCCCCACACTCATAATCGAACAGTTCTCCACTTTCGTAATCGGTAACATTAACAACATAAGTGCATCTTATGTCAGGTATGTTCATTCTGACCTTATCTATTTTCCAACCAGCCACGCTAGTTAACTTGTACAACCTGAGTATGTTGCCAAAGTTATCTGTTGCATTGTTCAATAGCTCTGATGTGGCTACATCCGTCTCATATATAATTGAAACCGTTGCCTCTGAGTTTCCATCTAGGCTAGGATAAACTAACTCGTATTCTCCTTCAACAACTTCTTCACTATCTAGAAGCGTTCCGTTTTCATAATAGACTCCTAGGTTGTCAGCGTGTTCTATAGGTATCGTTTTGTGTATGTCTGTAATTTCATCTGGAACATTGTTTATCAGAGTGACATCTATTCTAATCTCGTTGGTTTTATCTGACCAGAAGGAATTTGGGTATATCATCTTTGTAAATATGGAAACTGCTGGTGTCTTGTATGTTATGTAAACGACTTCTGAACCTAGAGGTTCTAGATGCACATCAACTGGGACATAAGCACCATAACTGTCAAACAACAGGTCGGTAGGAACACCATCAACGATAATTTCCGTTGAACTCAATGGCACTCTAGCTTTGTATAGATAATCAACAGAAAAGGAGTTGTTGTTGTAGAATTTTAACCCCCATCTCCAGGCGACAAGTTTGTTTTCTATTACTGGTTCGTTTGTTATTATCTTGACACTCGTAACATTTATCGGATAACCTAAATCACCACGCAAGTCCCACTCCTGTCTCTGGTTGATACCGATGTCGTAACTCCAACTGGCTCTATCGTAGTAACCGTCGCCATCCGTGTCACTAATTTGGAAGCTGTAATCTGGGTCTAATGTTACATCAGTTCCATTGTAGTAAAGATTGAAAGATGTTATTCCAGAAGTATTTCCTAAATCTATGATGTAGTTGACATCGTCTATACTTGTGACATTGCTTGTAACATTCACCTGCCAATGTCTCATATTCCTACCTGTTGAGCTATCGACAGCTTCAAAAGAGGAATAATTGTAATCCAATGAAACATTGTAGTACAAAGTCCAGTATTTTGTAGTTCCAGACGATATGCTTGATATGTTGAAGTAAACCAAACCAGCCGATACATTTATCTCTATAGGAACTAGGTTATTGTGTTCATCGTATAGTTCAACAGATGTGTTCATGGTATCTGTTGGTATTGACAAATCAGCATTTACATTGTAGTAGTCGTTCTCTGATGGGTTGGTTATTGATACTGATTTAGAGAACCTTACAGGTTCGTCATAATAAGCAGTTCCTTGTGATGGTGAAGATTCGGTAATTGAGACGGTCTTGTCCGTGTAATAAATCTCAACTGGTATGGAATCTCCTTCGTTTATTGTTCCATTGAACTGCATTGTAACATTGTTTAGGTATAAATGAACAAAAGTATTGTTGTAAGTTGAGTTGTAGTACAGCGTGTTGTTTAGAGAAACATTGGTTAGTGATAGATAAGATGGAGAAATCTGATAGATGTCGCTTGGATATGATGAGTTTCCGTTGATTGAAGTCCAATTACCATAAACACGGAACAATACTGGAGTTCCTTCTGAAACATTGCTTACTCGTTCTTCAGTATAGTTGAAATGTGTGGCAATCACTTCATCTACGAATGAAAGTGCTAGAGAAAGTGACCTGAATTTACTTGCAATTGATGATGGGGATGGAGATATAACTGATGAAAGAGATAATGATTTATATATGGATACTGTTTTGGATGGTGATGGTGATGGTGTAATAGTGGAATATAAAAATCTATTCAACACAAAAGACAAGGATTTTGATAGCGAGATAGGAATTTGCTGTAGGATTATTTCAAGTTTGCCATAAAAATAATACAATGAGGAAGATAAACCAAAAGAAACAGAAGAACTTCTTATAGCAGAAATAGACGATAAAACTAATGGTTGTGCATTAACTTGAACAGTTCTATCTCTCAATAAATCTAATGATTTGGTCTTGTATAGTGAGATAGAATTTACTAAATTGAATGACCTGATGAACGAAAATTCTGTTGATATGACTGGTTGTATTGTTGATGAAAGTGATGGGTTTTTATAATATTTATAGTAGCTTAAAGGTAAATAGTCAACATTGTCAGAGCAATTTACTCCTGGTTCGCACCAAGTATCGTTGTAAACGTCATAAGGTTTGTCACATAAACCATCAGGTTCTGAATCAGGACAGGTATCACTGTATCCTGTTCCAGATGGATTAGCCCAGAAGTTACCACCTATGTAGTTCTTGCCTATGATATTTGTTCCAGATGTTTTGGTAGTATTCCAATAGTTCTCATAAATTGTGCCATCAAAATAAATATTATTAGTGTTGTTAAGTAAGTTGTTATAGATTTTATTTGGTGTTGAACCAGCGGTGCGCAGACGAATGCCATAATAAGTATTGGATTCTATTCTACTTGATTTAATAGTGTTGTTTGAGCTGGAAAGAAGGTAGATGCCACGATAGTTATTATTGAATGTTGAGTTAGTTATTTGATTGTCTGAGCTGTAAGAAAAGTAGATGCTATAGGAGCCATCATCATTGTTGTTATTGGCTGTTACATTGGTTAGTTGGTTGTTGGAGCTGTAAGAAATGTGGATGGCGTAGTAGTTATTATTGGCTGTTACATTGGTTAGTTGGTTGTTGGAACTATGCACTAACCAGATACTCACATCATTTTCATTAGCTAGTATATTGGTTAGTTGGTTGTTGGAGCTGTAACCAATAGTGATACCTGTATCATAATTGTTATTGGCTGTTACATTGGTTATTTGATTGTCTGAGCTGTAATAAAGGTAGATGCCATCATCTGGGGAAGACGATGAGGTAGTATTTATAATAGAATTACCATTTGCTTTGTATAACTCAATATTAGCAGAATCCCAATCTGTTACTGTGCAGTTTTGTATTGTTACATTTGTTGTTTGTTCAGTATCTCTATAAACACGAATGCCATAATCCGCTACATCGTCACCATCAATTGTATGCTCTTGGCAATCAAGTATTACATCGTCGGCTTGTATGTCAATGCAGGTTGAATCTGATGAATCGGTTATGTTTTGGGTTAGGTAGAAAGTCTTTCCACTTGCAGAGCTTGGTATAGTATAGCAATCTCCGATGACGCTTACATTTGATAGTGGTTTGTAATCTATATTGTTTGAAGCTAATGTGTATGAACTATCACAGAAGCCATCTTTATCAGTATCTGAACAGGTATCAGAAAAGCACGATGCATTTGGACAACCCCAGTAGTTACCAGCAACTATGTTACCGTAAGAAAACAATGCTCTATCTTCAACAGTTTCTGTTGTGTTCCAATAATTTGTGATTGTATCATCGTCTATGTAATAGTTGTTCGTGTTGTTGAAGAAAATATTGTAAAACAGATTAGCACCGTCTTGACCAGAATTACCATCTAGATATATACCGTAGCTTGAAGCGTTTATTATGGAAACCCTATGAGCAGTAACATTATCAGAATTATATAAGTAAATACCATACCCATTATTTGTTAAGTTTGAGTCGTATATTGTTGCACCGACTGATGATAACAGCTGAATTCCGTAGTGAGAATTGTATAATGTCACACCAGATATCCTTACATTGTCAGCACCTTGCACTATTAAACCGTTGTTGTTATTTGGGAGTATTGAAACATCTGTTATGTTGGTATTGTCTGCGTTTGGACATATCCAAAGTTCTGATAGAGAAGTACTTGAAATTTCATCACTCGATGTGACGAGCATAATTGGTAAATCACCAGAACCAGTTACATTAGTGAAGTTGTTGTTACAATAAGAGGATACTAGTATATATAAATCATATTTTGTATTGTCTTTAACTACAGAATTTACAAATTTGTTCCCAGAAGACCATTGTATATAGACACCGTATTCATTGTTGTTGGCTGTTAGGTTGGTGAAGTTGTTGTTTCCAGATGGTGCAACATATAAATTAACACCGTAATCAGTATTATCGTTGGCTGTTAGGTTGGTTATCACATTTGAATTTGAATTATAAAATCTGATTCCTTCATAATTTGATGATGAAGTTACATACTCTACTGTATTGTTGTTGGCATGTGTTAGTCTTATTCCATAATACCAATCAGTTATTGTGCAGTTTCTAATGGTTACATTTGTATTTGTATCAGAATCTCTATCAACTAAAACACCGTACTCCCTATTTGGATTACCATCACCATCAATTGTATGACCACCACAATCTAAAATTACATCATCAGCAGATATGTTCATACAAACACTACCAGAATTGTAGTTTGTAATGTCTGTTGTTAAGTTATATACTCCAGACGAGCTTATTGTGGTACATGTGTTTATGTTTGTAGCTAGTGATAGTTGAACTAATAAAAACAGGGAGAGGAGCAGATACTTATTCAACTTCTCCACCCCCAACTTTTGCTATCGTGTGAATGTTTCCATAGGAGAACACAACTATTATCGTTATTATTAGTATTACTGGTATCAATAACAGGGAATAGTTGTTTATGATGGTGTCCTGAACGAAATTGATAAATCCAATCAACATACTGAAATCTATTGAAAACGCTTTTAAAAAGTCGTCTGGAGATATGAAGAACAGTACCACTAACAAGATGAAAGAAGAAACCGAGATTACTATGCTATATCTTTTCATCTTTTAAGCACCTTTCTTATTTCTTCGTTAATCGATTCAAATATGTGTTTGTTCTCTGAAAATGCAAATGCAAGTATAAATAATGCACTAAATGTTATTATTATGTTTCGTATCAGCTCATAGAATTGGTTTGTCAAGTCAAGAACAGGTCTTTCGGTTTCATCTTCTCCTATCCACTGGTTGTGATAACAGATTAAATCTCCAACCTCATCGCCCTCTTGGTCGTCTGTGCAGTACCCACCACGTATTGCCTCTGTTACATTGGCTGGTGGTGTTCCTATGTAACCACCATACCGTATGTTCCACTCTCCATAAGTTGCAGTAAAGTTTGGTATGACTACCTTGAAGTAATCGTCTTTTGAGTCGCCATCAGTATCGGTCATACAGGCATAGAACGTGAAATTTCCGAGTGTTGTTGGGTATAGTGTTGATGAATTCGTGTTACAGTCTGATTCTTCGGTACTTATTATGTCGTTCCAAGTGTTGTCGTAGTAAACTCTTATGAACCCACCGTAGTCATAATAAGTATCATTTGTTGTCTCTATAACAGTTATGTTGTATAACTCAATTTCTCCCGTCTGGTTGTAGTACTTGTATTCCCACCAGTATTCTTCTCTTTCTCCTAGCACGACATCGGTCACATCATGAACGAAAGCCCTATAAATGACATCGCCAGTATCATGCCACTCAGAAGAATTTGAGTAGTTGCCCGTAAATGTAATGTTGTGGTCAGTACACAAATCGCAAGTTCCAAATAGAGATAATGTTGTTGTGTTGCCAGTTGATATGTTTTGCCATATTGTGTTTACATAAGTGGTTATGTTCAGAGATTTTATTATGTACTGCAGGTCGTCTGTGTTGATTTGAGATGGGTCTAACACCCAATCTCCTATGGTCTCGTATAGGAAATCTCCAGTTATGTTAGTGTACATAGATGTGTTCGAGCCAGATGGTAGTGTTCCAGTAAAGCTTTGACCAGTACCGACAGTTCCGTTGTACGAGTAATATGATATGTTGTAACCTAACTCGTCTCCATAGTTGTACAGCGTGTCGTTTGCCTCTATTTCCTGATAGGATAGGTTGTATGTTGTGCCTATTTGTGAAAAACCGTTTTCAACGAAGGAGAAGTTTATGTTCCATGTGTCGTTTAATCCGTTGTTATCTGTCACTATTAAAGTACCTGACTGGTTACCACTTGCTGGTATTTCAAGAGTTACTAGGTCACCAGTTCCAGTTATCAACACATAGCTAGTTCCAAATCTAGCCATATACCTATCTGCATTACCGTTCAAATCGGTAACATTTATCACCAGATAATACTCGTCGTTGTATGTTGTATTAACTATCTTCAGGGTTACATTGTGTATTTGTGGTGGGTAGTTCACATAGAGTAATGGAGTTGGTGAAATTGATAAAGAAAATACCCTCGTTAAAACTAGAATTCTGGATATGGATGATGTTAGTGTTGATGATAAAGTTAATATCCTATTATAGTTAGCAGTTATATCAAACGAAAGCGTTGATATCAGGTTGAGGTTTGCTATTCTAACATATATGTGCGAAAAGGTTTGTGTTACTCCTGTTGTTACTGTTGTTGAGATTGTTCTGAAATATGAGTATATTGTTGTTATTGAAAGTGTTGGAGAGATTGATTGAGATACTGTTTTAACCCTATTTATGAGCGAATGATGTGTTGTTGTTATGGTATTTGATAATGTTAGAGTTCTAAATGTTAAGTAAAATGTATTGATTGTCTCAGAAAGTGTTGTTGATAGCGATTGCGTTCTTATGTAAATGAACTCTAAATACAGCGATTGTGTTGTCTGAACTTGTTGTTGTAATGTAGAGTAAAACTGTGAAAATTCTGATATGGTGTCTGATGGTGAAAATGTCTGTGAAACCGTAACTCCAAACACCCTGTGTGTTATTGTGTTAAGTGAGTAAGTTATTGTTGTTGTTAGTATTTTGAAAAGCGACAAACTTGATATGTAATCTACTGACATAGGTAATTGTTGTTGCGATAACCTGAATACCTTAAACAACCTTGTTTCTGTCGTTGATAAAGGTAATGTTTCGCTAATAAATCTAAAACTATTAAATATATTATTCGAAGACCCAGACACTAGTAGTGGTTGAGAAAGTAACCTAGTTAAATTGCTAATCCAAGCCAGTGAACTTGAGATTGACAGTACTGGATTAAGTAATCTTGTATATGCAAACGATGTTGTAATTGTTTCGCCAATAGTTCCTGGCAAAGATACTGTCCTAGTGTATTCAAAAGAACTTGCCAAAGGTAAATAGTCAACATTGTCAGAGCAGTTTACTGATGGTTCGCACCACCTATCGTTGTAAACATCATAAGGCTTGTTGCAGAAACCATACTCGTTTGCTGTGCAATTGTCACTGTATCCAGTTCCAGATGGATTAGTCCAGAAGTTGCCACC
>Ga0136651_10002262_pt1 | contig 10573 bp, 8 predicted proteins | sample Mar14236cmmetaG_FD_94867 | JGI IMG/M metagenome (GOLD analysis project Ga0136651, IMG submission 94867) | Marine hydrothermal vent microbial communities from Guaymas Basin, Gulf of California to study Microbial Dark Matter (Phase II) - Marker... ...
GGCGTAGGTGCTGCCGACGGAAGCCTGCACCGGCGCAAATGGGCGCGAACGGATTCGAACCGCTGGCCTTCTGGGTGTAAACCAGACGCTCTAACCATCTGAGCTACGCGCCCGGGCGCAGCTATTCTATCAGCTACCCGCTTCCCGCCGCCAGTTTGTCCGTCACGCGGGAGTGGCGGATTTATCCCCCACTTCTCTGGCAGCGTGTTGAAAGGGCTAAGGATTGCCGGGAATGAACCCAGCAAGCTATGTGGGGACTGAAGTCCCCACTCCTGACAAGAAAAATGGGCCCGGCCGGATTCGAACCAGCGACCAAGTGATTATGAGTCACCTGCTCTAACCACTGAGCTACGGGCCCAGCAGGACAATTATAACGCGTGGATTGCGGGTGACAAAGGGGGGTTGGCGGGCGAGACGCCTGCCCTGCTGCGTTTCTCCTACTTCCTGCGGGTGGCGAGGAGGTTGCGGTAGCGGCCGAAGTCCTCCAGTATCTTCTGCGTTCCCAGCACCACCGCCGACAGCGGATCGCTGGCGACTTTGGTGACGATGCCGGTGTCCTTGTAGATGAGCATATCCAGGTCGCGCAGCAACGCTCCGCCGCCGCAGAGCATAATCCCCTGGTCAATGATGTCCGCCGCCAGCTCCGGCGGGGTCTCTTCCAGAGTGTAGCGCACCGTCTTGAGGATCATGTCAATCTTCTCCCACATCGACTCGCGCACTTCCTCGGTGGTGATCTCCACAATCTTGGGCAGGCCGGTGACCTGGTCCACTCCGCGCATCTCGGTGGTGAGGTTCTCGCTGCTCTCGTGGGCGGAGCCGATCTCAATCTTGATGCGCTCGGCCGTGCGCTCGCCGATGAGCAGGTTGTAGCGCCGCCGCGCGTAGTCAATGATGGCCTTGTCCAGCTCGTCGCCGGCCACGCGGATGGACTTGCTCACCACAATGTCGTTGAGGCTGATGACCGCGACCTCGGTGGTGCCGCCGCCGATGTCCACGATCATGTTGCCAATGGCTTCGTGGATGGTCATATCGCAGCCGATGGACGCCGCCATGGGCTCGTCCACGAGATAGACCCACTGGGCGCCGGTGCGGTGCGCCGCGTCCACCACCGCGCGCTTCTCCACCGCAGTGATGCCGCTGGGGATGCCGATGACGACCTTGTGAGCCAGGCGGATGAACTTCTGCGGGCGCGTGGCCTTGTGGATGAGGTAGCGGAGCATCACCTCGGTGTACTCCCAGTCGGCGATAACGCCGTCCTTCAGGGGGCGCATGGCGACGATGCGGCCGGGTGTCTTGCCAATCATTGATTTGGCTTCTTCGCCGACCGCCAGAGGCTCGCCGGTGGGCAGGTCTATGGCCACCACCGAGGGCTCGCGCAGGACGATCCCGCGCCCGCGCACGTAAACGAGCGTGTTGGCGGTACCGAGATCAATGCCGATCTCGTCGCGGAAGCTACCGATGAATTCTTGCCACCAGCCCAAGAGCCGCCCTTACAGATAGCGTTGAGATGCGCCAATTGTAGTGTTTTTTGCAGGCGGTAACAAGTTCGGGCCGATTCCGTCCAGGCAGTTGCTTCCGCCCCAGAGCGCTTCCGGTGGTTTGATGTTGAAATATAGCCCCCGGCGTGATAGTCTACAGGTTCGCATTTAATCTGGAATCCGGAGGAAATCGGCTAGTGCCACTAATCTCATTGCGGCAGTTGCTGGAGTGCGGCGTGCACTTCGGGCATCCCACGCGCAAGTGGAACCCGAAGATGTCCCAGTTCATCTACACCAAGCGCAACGGCATTCATATCCTTGACCTGCAGCAGACAGTGCAGTTCATTGACCAAGTTCATTCTTACATCGGCGACCTCGTAAACCGCGGCGGCAAGGTGCTGTTCGTAGGCACGAAGAAACAGGCGCAGGACTCCATCCGCGAGGAGGCGTCCAAGTGCGGCATGCCCTTTGTCGCAGCACGCTGGCTGGGCGGCCTGATGACGAACTGGCCGACCATCAAGAAGCGGATTGAGCGGATGAAGCAGTTGCAGAAGCAGCGCGACGAGGGTTACTTCGACAAGCTCACCAAGAAGGACGTGCGCTTTCTGAGCGACGAACTGGCGCGGCTGGAGAAGTTCCTCGGCGGCCTGGTGGATATGGAGGACCTGCCCGACGCCCTGTTCATCGTGGACGTGAAGAAGGAGAAGAACGCCGTCGCCGAAGCGCGCAAGCTGAAGATTCCCATCATCGGCATTCTGGACACCAACTGCGACCCCGACGACGTGGACTACAAGCTGCCCGGCAACGACGACGCCATCCGCAGCATCCGCTTGTTCTGCCAGATAATCGCCGACTCCGTGCGCGAAGCCAAGCTGGGCTACCTGCCACCGGATTCGGTGTTCATCCACGCGATGACGGAGGACGAGATGCGCGAAGCCGGCCTGGAGGTGAGCGTGGACGAGGAAGTTCCTGTAGCGGCTGACGAAGTTCCTGTAGTGGCTGACGAAGAAACGGGCAAACCGGAGGATGGTGAATAATGGCTGAGATCACTGCACAACTCGTAAGCGAACTGCGCAAGCGCACCGGCGCGGGGCTGATGGACTGCAAGAAGGCCCTGACGGAATCGGGCGGCGACCTGGAAAAGGCCATTGAGCTTTTGCGCATCCAGGGCCTCGCCAGCGCCGCCAAGAAGGCGGGGCGCGAGACCAAGGAAGGCATTGCCGGCACCTGGGTGAACCAGGACGGGGACGCCGGGCTGATGCTGGAAGTCTATTGCGAAACGGACTTCGTGGCGCGCACCGACGACTTCCAGCACCTGGTGGAGCGGCTCTTGCAGCACTTCGCCAGCGGCGAGCGCTTTGCTCAGACCGCCATTTACGAGAATACGGAGGAGCTGCTGGCGGAGCCTCTCTTTGACGACACTTCGCGCACGGTCCGCGACCTTCTTGGAGACTCCGTGGGGAAGATAGGCGAGAATATCCAGCTCGGGCGCCTGGCGGTGATCAACCTCTCCGGCAAGAACGCGCACGTGCAGCAGTATATGCACATGGGCGGAAAGGTCTCCGTGCTCGTGGGAATTGAAACCGGCAAGCCGGAAACGCTGAAGAGCGAGCGGTTCCTCCAGGTGGCCAAGGACCTTTCGCTGCAGGTGGCGGCAGGAGTGCCCGTGGTGCCGGTGGCGGTCAGCCGCGACGGCGTGCCGGAGGACGTCCTCGCCAATGAAAGGCGCATCGTCCGCGAGCAGACGCTGAAAGAGGGCAAGCCGGAGAATCTTGTGGACAAGATTGTACAGGGCCGCATGAACAAGTTCTTTAAGGAGGCCGTCCTTCTAGAACAGCCGTTCATCAAGAACGACAAGCAAAACGTGAAGCAGATGCTGGACGAGGCCGCCAAGGAGCTGGGCGACACGGTCACGCCCCTGCATTTCTTCCGCTTTGCCATAGGCGGTGATTAGCAGCCGGCAAGCCGGCTCCTGCGGATGTGGGACCTAACTAAGAAGGCGGTAGCCTATTCCGTGATAGTGGCGCTGCTCGCGGTTATGGTCGCGAGCGGCTTCCTCACTTCACAGTACCTGCGGGTTCAGTCCAACATAGAGAGCATCGTCAATATTGACCTCCCGCAGGGCCTGCAGACCACCAAGATCTATGCCCGCGACTACGACCCGGCAACGAAGGAAGGCACGCTGCTGGCCAACCTCTTCCTGGAACACCGCGAGTTCGTCCCGCTGCAGGACATACCGGACAGGCTCGTGCTCTGCACCCTCGCCAGCGAGGACAAGCGGTTCTACCAGCACCACGGCGTGGACGTCGCCGCCAACCTGCGCGCCCTGGTGGCCATCGCCCGCAGCCGCTCCATCTCCCAGGGCGGCAGCACCATCACGCAGCAGCTCGCGCGCAACGTCTTTCTTCCTTACATCAAGAGCCAGAAGACGCTCAACCGCAAGGTGCAGGAAATCGTGCTGGCGCAGGCGCTGGAGAAGAAGTTCAGCAAGCAGGAGATACTGGAGAGTTACCTGAACAACATATACTACGGCGCAGGGGCTTACGGAGTGAAAGCCGCGGCCTCCACTTACTTCGGGAAGGACATCAGTGAGCTGACGCTGGCGGAGTGTGCGCTTATCGCCGGCCTGCCCCAGCGGCCCAGTGAGCTGAACCCCTTCATGAACAAGGACAAGGCGCTGGGGCGGCGCAACTATGTGCTGCGCCGGCTGCTGGCGGAGAAGGAGGACAAGAGCCCCCTTGACCTGAGCCCTATCAGCACGGAGGAGATTGCAGCAGCACTGGAAGAACCTATATCGCTGGCGGAACGCACTGAGCCTGGCGTCATGCGGGCACCGTACTTCACCAGCTGGGTGCGGGAGCAGCTCTACCGCAAGTACGGCGAGGACCAGGTGCTGCGCCAAGGGCTGGTAGTCGTTACGACATTAGACTGGGAATACCAGCAGATAGCCGAGAAGGCCATCACTGAAGCGATTGACAAATACCGCGACCAGAGGCGCGTGTCCCAAGGGGCGCTTGTCTGTGTGGAGAACAGCACCGGCAATGTGCTGGCCCTCGTCGGCGGCTACGACTACCGCGTCAGCAAGTACAACCGAGCGGTCCAGAACGGCCGGCAGGTAGGCTCGGCCTTCAAGCCTTTCGTCTACGCCGCCGCCCTTTCGCAGGGCATCCCCACCTCCACCATACTGCGCGACCTGCCCATGGACTTCAAAGTCGGCCCGGGCCAGGTTTACAGCCCGAAGAACTCAGACCTGAACTACCGGGGAATGGTCAACATGGTCTACGCCTTGCAGTACTCGCGCAATGCGGCGAGCGTGGACCTGATGAACCGGGTCGGCCCGGAGAACGCCGTAGAGACGGCGCACAAGATGGGCATTAAGTCTGATCTGCCGCCGGTGCTGTCGCTGCCTCTGGGGGTAGCCAACGTCACTCCGCTGGAGATGGCTGCGGCCTTCGCCTGCTTCCCGCGCGGCGGAACCTATATTGAACCGGTGGCCATCCTTCGGGTCTATGACCGCAACGGGGTGCTGCTGGAAGACCATACGAACGACGTTCAGGTGCGCACCCACCGTGCGCTGGAGCCCGTGGTGGCCTGGCAGATGGTGCAGATGATGCGCCGCGTGGTCACCGGCGGCACCGGCACCTCCGCCCAGTTCCGCAACGGCGCGGGCCAGTTGCAGCCTGCCGGCGGCAAGACCGGCACGACTGACGACTACGGCGACGCCTGGTTCGTGGGCTACACGCCAACCATCTCTACTGCCGTCTGGTTTGGCAATGACGACCACCGCATCAAGATGGCGCGGGTGTTCGGCGCCACCATCCCCGCGCCAACCTGGAAGCGGTTCATGGCCGGCGTGTACGCCAACCGGCCGAAGGAGGAATTCAAGGCGCCCCCCGGCGCAGAGGGCGTGGGCGTTGGCGGCGCGTCGGTGCGCCCGCTGGAATCACTGGAGGACGTGCAGGTAGAGGGCTACTATACTTACCCCTTCACCATCCGCGTGGAGGACATTGACGAAGAACTGATTGAAGACAGCCTGGGCGAGGAAACGCCCGAGGAACAGCGACAGGAAGAGAGCAGCGGCAGCGGCCCCTCTGGTAACGGCCGCTCGGGTGACGAGCACCATGTTTACTTCTGAGCCGTGCTTGCGCCGGCGCTGCCGGGTCTGGTAGAGTTCACGCCAAACGCCACAGGAGGCCCATCATGCCGGAACTCAATGGGAAGGTAGCACTGGTCACGGGCAGCACGCGGGGCGTGGGCTATGAGGTCGCCCGCCTCTACCTCGCCGAGGGGATGAAGGTCATCATCAACGGCCGCCGCACCGAAGTGGTGAACCGCACCGCGAGCAAGCTGAACGCTGAGTACGGCGCTTCCGCCGTCCCCATTCCGGCCGACCTCAGTGACCACGAAGAAATTGAGATGCTGGCCAGCCAGGCGCTGGCGCTGGCGGGGCGGGTGGATGTGCTGGTGAACAACGCCGGCATCGGCAACTACGCGGTCATGCCCGCGCTGGAGCCGGCGGCCGCCCGCGAGATGCTGGAGGTCAACCTGTACGCGCCCTACTTGCTCACCAAGCTGCTGCTGCCGCAAATGCTGGAACGCAGCGAGGGCTATATCATCAACATCGCGTCCCTGGGCGCGCGCTACACCTGGCCAGGCGGCTCGGTTTATTGCGCCACCAAGGCGGGGCTGTTGCAGTTCACCAACGGACTGCACACCGACCTGATGGGGAATGGCATCAAGGCCACCTGCGTGATGCCGGGGCGCATTGACACGGAGTTCGCCGGCCGCCGCCCGGGCAATCCCGACGCCCTGCAAGCCCGCGATGTGGCGAAGGTCTGCCTGGACCTGCTGAAGGACTCCGGCACCGCTGTGGTTTCACGCATTGAAGTGAGGCCGCCGAAGCAGTGAGGCGGCGGCCCAGAGGTGGCCACCCCACGGAGGCTACTCCTCCTCATTCAGCCGCCCGGCAGCTTCTTGTTCACGGTTCCTTGCGCAGGCTTCCAGCGAATATCAGTATCTTCATAACAGCAGCATCCCGTCGCGGGTATTCCTTTTCATTATTCCATACTCCCTACCCGCCCAATCCCATGTTATACTCTAATAGGCGCATTCAGGCAGTGGAATATGGAGAGACGGGGCGGACAAAGATGGGTTGGTAGCAGGCGCGTAGTGCATCTAGCCACGGTTTCGTTTTCAGTAACACTAATACTACTTGCATCGCCCGGAATAGCACACGCCCATGCTTGGGCATTTTTCGCTTCCACGCCGGTAACTCCGCCGGTCAACCTCGTTTGGATTCCTATTGTCTTCATTGTTGGCTCCATCGCTCTTGACTGGCGGATTCTGCGGCAGCACACGAGTTTCGCCTCACTTATTTGGCGGGAGATTACCCTCTTTCTAGTCCTAATGCTTATCGTTTTTCTAGTGCCTTTCTTCCTCGACCCGGGAGGGCCAGCCTTTCCCATGAAACCGTATTATGGGCTAGCGTGGACGCCCTGGATTCTCTGGTTCCTATTCTGGAATTGTGTGCTGCTAGTCTTGTTCCTGCTTCTAAAGCGCCGGCTGGCTAGTGGTCTAAAGCTTGGCGCGAAGCCGAAGAGCCAATTGCTGAAAGGCTCTATTGTCGTCTATCTAGCTTGCCTGATTCCGTATCTCGCGGCAAGCTCGACACTCCACGGGTGGGCCGGGGGCTATGTGGAGGGTGCCTGTTATGGCAAGCTGAGAGATCTGACTTGGGGACTGCTCAAGTACGCGGAGGCCCATGAAGGCCATCTTCCACAAGCGGACAGCACGATGGACCTAGTGAATGCAATTGAGCCGTATCTTGAGGGGAAAAGAACTCACACGCCACCAGGCTTCCGCGATCCCCCGTGGTGCTGTCCGCTGGAATACGCTCGCAGCCAACACCCAAGATCATACGAGTGGGACGCCTCATTCTCGGAACTCACCTTAGATGAAGTCGCTCAAAGAAAACCGTATGAAGCAATTCTGCGCTGTCCGCTGAGCGAGTTCGTGCACAAGAATCCTACGCTAACTGTAGAGCTGTTCTTCAAGTACAAAGAGTGGTATGAAAAGAGCCCCGCGGATTCCGGCGGGTGAGGTTAGAACGGGCTGCCGCTCCGGGATAGCGCAGGCAAGCGTTCCAACTAAAGGCGGAAATCCCCCCCTACATCCGCCACACGCCGAATTTCGCGTCGGGGATGGGCGCGTTGAGCGAGGCGGCGATGCCCAGCGCGAGGATGTCGCGGGTCTGCACCGGGTCAATGATGCCGTCGTCCCACAGCCGCGCGGTTGCGTAATACGGGCTGCCCTCATGCTCGTAAAGCTCAATGGTGGGGCGCTTGAACTCCGCTTCCTCCTCCGGCGTCATCAGCGGCTTGCCCTCGCGCTTGAGCTGATCCTGCTTCACCGTCGCCAGCACGCCCGCGGCCTGCTCGCCGCCCATCACGCTGATGCGGCTGTTGGGCCAGCTCCAGAGCTGGCGCGGCTGGTAGGCGCGACCGCACATGCCGTAGTTGCCGGCGCCGAAGCTGCCGCCGATCATCACCGTGAACTTGGGCACATTGGCGTTGGCCACCGCGTGCACCATCTTGGCGCCGTTCTTGGCGATGCCCTCGGCTTCGTACTTCTTGCCGACCATGTAGCCGGTGATGTTCTGCAGGAACACCATCGGTATCTTGCGCTCGCAGGCCATAATCATGAAGTGCGCGCACTTCACGGACGAGTCGTTGAACAGGATTCCGTTGTTCGCCAGTATCGCCACCGGGTAGCCGTGGATGCGGGCGAAGCCGTTCACCACCGTAGTGCCGTAGTCCCGCTTGAACTCGTGGAAGCGGCTGCCGTCCACGATGCGCGCGATGACCTCGCGCACGTCGTAGGGCTTGCGCACGTCGGTGGGGATGATGCCGTACAGCTCCTCCGGGTCGTAGTACGGGTCTTCCGGCTCGGTGCGCTCCAGCTCCCATTTCTTCGGGCGGTTCAACCCCTCCACGATGCTGCGCACAATGCGGATGGCGTCGTGGTCGTCCAGCGCGTAGTGGTCGGCCACTCCGCTCTGGCGGGTGTGCACTTCGGCGCCGCCCAGCTCATTGGGGGTGCATTCCTCGCCGGTCGCGGCCTTCACCAGCGGCGGCCCGCCGAGGAAGATGGTACCGTATCCCTTCACGATGACGGCCTCGTCGCTCATCGCCGGCTGGTAGGCGCCGCCGGCGGTGCAGCTACCCATCACCGCCGAGATCTGCGGGATGTTGCGGGCGGAGAGGATGGCCTGGTTGTAGAAGATGCGGCCGAAGTGCTCCTTGTCGGGAAAGAGGTCAGCCTGCAGCGGGAGGAACACGCCGCCGGAGTCCACCAGGTAGATGCACGGCAGATGGTTTTCCAGCGCAATCTCCTGCGCCCGCAGGTGCTTCTTGATGGTGATGGGATGGTAGGTGCCGCCCTTCACCGTCGCATCGTTGGCCACGATGACGCACTCCACGCCGCTCACGCGGCCGATGCCGGTCACCAGCCCGCCGGCGGGCACCCACGAGTCGTACAGCTCCCAGCCCGCCAGCGGAGAAAACTCCAGCCAGGGCGTGCCCGGGTCCAGCAGCAGCTTGACGCGGTCGCGCACGAAGAGCTTGCCCTGCTCCAGGTGGCGCTTCAGGTACTTGCCGCCGCCGCCCTCCTTGACCTTCGCCAGGCGCTCGTTGTACTCGGCGACCAGCGCGCGGTTGGCGCGCTCGTTTTCCTTGAATTCGGCAGAAGCAGTGTTGATCTTGGTGGGGATGCGCTCCATGCCGCCTATTTTAGCAGAGGGTGCCGGGAGGGATGAAACGATAGCCCGCCTGGGAGGTGTAATGTATAATATGCCCCTGACCGGTAAGCTGCGTGCGGACGCACGCGGCAAATTCGCCCAGGAGGAAAGCACATGGTAGGTATCGTCGGATACGGCGCCTACATCCCCCGGCAGCGCATCAAGCTGGAAGAGATTGCGGCCGTGTGGGGTGCCAGCGCCGAAGCGTACAAGCGCGGACTGATGCTCTATGAGAAATCCGTCCCCGCGCCGGACCAGGACACCGTAACGATGTCGGTGGAAGCGGCGCGGTGGGCGTTGGCCCGCGCCGGCATTGACCCCAGGAACATCGGGGCGGTGTACATCGGCTCGGAGAGCCACCCTTACGCGGTGAAGCCTTCGGGCACCATCGTCGCCGAGGCCCTCGGCGCCACGCCGGACTGCCACTGCGCGGACTTTGAGTTCGCCTGCAAGGCCGGCAGCGAGGCCATGTTCGTGGGGCTTTCGCTGGTGAAGGCGGGCGAGATGGACTACGTGCTCAGCGTCGGTGGCGACACGAGCCAGGGCGCGCCGGGGGACGCGCTGGAGTACTCCGCCAGCGCCGGCTCCGCCGCGTTCATCATGGGCCGCGAGAACCTGCTCGCCGAGTGCCTGCACACCTACAGCTTCATGACCGACACGCCGGACTTCTGGCGGCGGGAGTACGAGTTCTACCCGCGCCACGGCGGGCGGTTCACCGGCGAGCCCGCGTACTTCAAGCACGTGATCTCGGCGTCCAGGGAGATCATGGAGCGCGCCGGGCTGACGCCAAAAGACATCAAGTACGCCGTGTTCCACCAGCCCAACGGCAAGTTCCCGATGAACGTTGGCAAGAAGCTCGGCTTCACCGAAGAACAGATGAAGGCCGGATGGCTGTCGCCCTGGCTGGGGAACACCTACAGCGGCGCGTCGCCGATGGGTCTCACTGCCATTCTGGACGAGGCGCATCCGGGCGACTTGATTCTGATGTGCAGCTACGGCAGCGGCGCCGGCTCCGACGCGTTCATCTGGAAAGCAACGGAGCGGCTGGCGGAGGTGCGCGGCAAGGCGCCGTTCACCCGGCCGCAGCTGGACGAAAACAAGGTCTATCTCTCCTACGGCCAGTACGCCAAGTGCCGCGGGAAAATCCGGAAGGCGGACTAGGAGGCGCACCATGCGAGACGTTGCAGTAATCGGAATCGGCATACAGAAATGGGGCGAACTGTGGGAGCGCAGCCTGCGCGACCTGTGGGTGGAAGCCGCCCTCAACGCGATAAACGACGCGGGAGTTGACCACATTGAC